>Ga0316204_10010098_pt1 | contig 12295 bp, 6 predicted proteins | sample 6monrhotite_MG_2_FD_205661 | JGI IMG/M metagenome (GOLD analysis project Ga0316204, IMG submission 205661) | Microbial mat bacterial communities from mineral coupon in-situ incubated in ocean water Damariscotta River, Maine, United States -... | ecosystem: Environmental > Aquatic > Marine >...
TCTCGCCACCCTTCCGGGAACAATGAAGTTAACACATCCCAATTCTCATCCATCACGGCCTCCTTCATGAAGGCAGTATAATATACAAGGGACTACATCTCAATTATTAAGTTAGCGCTTATGGGGGGCAACCCTTGACGCTTGACCCCGCGCGTAAAAAACACATTGAGCTGACTCCGCGTATTCCCGACCTTAAAATAATTATGGGCTATTCGCGCATCGGCTTTTTGGGCTTAGCGAGCGGCATTGCAGGAAGCCAATCCGGCGCGCAGACCTATAAGGGGTTTAACACTGCTGCAATCAACAGCGACCTGAACCGGATGTCACGGAATTTGATTGCAGAAATCCGCAAACCTGCCAATACTGATACCTCAATAGAGGAACTGATCGGCGGCAGTGAGATTATCACCAGCGTTGGGGATGCAAGCCAGGGCTATGAAATCCTTAAAAACACGGCCATAGGCGGCATTGCCTACAATGAAATCCCCGACAGTTATCGCACAGTCTTCCAGCTTAAGTTTTTCGATGTGCCAGATACCGGCACATTGCCAACCGCCAGCTTTTACGCTGATGAGATTTATGGGCGCCGTCTGACGATGGAATGGATCAATTCGACGGATATTTCCTACTATGCTAATCCGGATATTACCGGAGCGTATTTGAAACTGGACGGCCAAATTGTTGCTGCAATAACGACCACAACGGCGACAATGGAAGATGCGCAGTCCAAATTTATGGCGGATAGCCAGAATATTGGCGTCGAGTATGTGTTGGACCATGCCTATGCGGCGAATATCGGCAGTTATATGGACCGCAACTACAGACGTAAGGTTGGCGGTTTTTCCCAGCCGGTTACATTTGTACTGGGGATTGGCGGTGCGACCAGTGAAAAAATGACGGCCAAGCTGGTCGGCGAGCATATAGACAGTGTTTCTCATTTGACTACAGGGACTTGTAATAACGGATTCACTGTAACAACGATTAATTCTGGCACTGGATTCGGCGAAACTTCATTAACGGAAAATTTGAAAACGCAGGTTGGCTACGGCTGGTTGTCGCAGTTTACGGGTGCGCTCAATTTGCAAGGTAAAGTTACCAATTCGCAAATCCAGCATCACCACTCGTTTGGTATGGTATTTTCTACCGCCAAATGGCACGTGGCCTGTGAACTTTATGGCGGGCCTCAACCAACATATATGCAGATTGCTGACAGCGCGATGCAAATCGATGTGCTGTCGGGCATATCGGTGAATAAAAAAAACGGACCGGGCAATGATTGGGCGACGGTACAAGCGTCGGCGTTGTTTGGTAGCACTCTTGAAGGCGCGGTGTTTGAGCAATTTATGGACAAGGTTTACACCGCCTCCACAACAGCCCGGTTCGATTGGTATAATAATACCGAAACTACAAAAAACTTTTACTTTGTTAATCCGACCGCAGAAGTTGCACTGCACAGTACTGCGGGTTTTGAAACGCTTTCTGGCGGCGCGGCAACATTGCAGAGCTATTTGGCTCAGGGTTATTTGGTGATTGCCCCTCAGGGCCAAAATTTGGGTCCCGGGACCGCCACCGCTCCTATATACGGTCAACTCAATGAGCAAACTGGCATACCGGTGGTTAGCGGTTATGACACCAGCTATGAGCGCGGTCAGGCTTTTCTTGCTATCAACCCCACGACAGGTGAAATCGCCCATTTTGTAATTTCTGGCAAAGACGGAAGCAAGGGCGGCGGTGCATCAGAAACCAAAGAGGACAGCGAGGCCTTCGACCCATCCAAGGTTGCCGATTTGCTGCGAGACAAGTTTGAGGACCGTTCGCGCTTGCACGGTGTTGATCTGGCCTCTGGCCAACTTTCTTATACACCGCCAGCCGATATATCCACCGGCGCGGGTAGTTTTCCCTATTCGCTTTCGTTCCAACGGAGTTTCTCGGCAGGCGGTGGCAAGTCACGCGGTATGGGTGCCGGGTGGACCCATAACTGGGATATAAATGCCAATGTTGGAGCCTCGGGTTCTGAGGCGCTCGGCAAGTCAAAAGCAATCCGGGCCGTCTCAACCCTGGTTGCGATGATCGTTGCACAAGATGTTTACGCAGGCCGTAGCCAAGGCACGTTTGCGCTTGATAGCGGTACTATGCAAAGCGTGTTGGTGCCTACCTTTGTTGGGAACTGGTGGGCAGGAAGTCTGCGCCACAATGTGGTTACAGTAAAACAAGGCACATCCACCAGCCAGTTTTTCAGGCTACCAACGCAGATTAATACAGTGACACCTGGAAGCGCCGATCCAGTTGAATATGATCCACCGCAGGGCTCGTTGGCTACTTTGCGCAGTATTGGCAGCGTTAAGGAGCCTTTGCCTGTATGGGTGAATGGCTGTGACGATGTGAATCAGCGTGCCGCAGATGCTTGTAAATATCGCTACGATTACAACAATCTTGCGTTTGAAATGGAAGGCACAGACGGCTCCATCATCACCTTTGATGTTGACCGTAATACAGGCCTGATTGGTAACCCGAATGCACCACAGTTTCAAGCATCCAAATGGACATTTGCATCAGGCGTGGCAATCAGCTTCACCTATTCGGCAGACGAGCATGTGCATCTTCTTAAAGTGCAATCAAATCTTGGTGGAACAGTCAGCACCTTCAATGGGCCAGCGATAGATTTTACTTGGGGTGGGGAGGGCCTTGTGGCTATTCAGGCAACCGGCCTGCCGCAGGCGTCTTTTGCCTATGCGACAGGAGGTAACACCGACGGTAATAATATCTCGCTTTCAACCGCAATAGCTGCAACGCCTGCGAATTCCTCCGTCCTTACCGCTGTCACCAATCCTGCCGGGGAAACGACTAACTACACTTATGTTGGCAATGGTATCAATCCCACGGTTTATGATACGGTTAACGCCCGCAACGACTGGTCGCCCCGTCTGTATGAAGTTTACACACCAAACGACACGGCAAACGCGGCGATGCGTTTCTCCTATGATGATGTTTGGCAGGTCACCCAGTTCAGGGATGCTGAGGAAATTAAGAATGGCGGTCGCGGCGCGTGGGAGTTTTTCACCGCGCCAGGCCACAGGGGTGAACGCGTTTCGCCAGCAGTTGAAGCCGGTGACTATTCCGGCAATGCACCCGCCAGCAAGCGGCTCAATTATAGTGTCGATTATGACGTGTATGGCCGCGCTGTGCGCTTCACCGACGAAGCCGGCGGGGTTTACCATAGTGACTATGACGGCGTGGGTCGTGTGATCAAACGCACCATGCCTGAAGGCAACGCCTCCAGCTTCAGTTACGATGAATGGTCAAATGTTACCAGCATCACGGTTACCCCAAAGCCGGGCGGTGGTGTCAGCCGGACGGCATCGGCCAGCTATATAGCGGGCACCAACTTGGTGGCCAGCGTGACCGACTTCCGCTCAAACACCACCACGCTAACCTATGACCTGCCGCGCAGGCTGGTCACCAGCGCCACACGCCCTGCGGGTGCGGACGGCCTGCCCGTTACCTACGCGTTTGCTTACAATGATTTTGGTCAGCCGCTGCGCACTATCAGTCCTGAGGGCATCGTTTCCCTCAATGAATATAGCGGCGCTGGAAATTTGGTGACCAGCATCAATAACTGTGGCAATGCTGCTGCGCTTGTGCCTGCCAGCTGTGCCACCAATTTGGGCACAGCGCAGACTATTGCGACATTTGAGTATGACCTTACCGGGAACCAGACCAAAGCTAACGGTCCCTTGCCAGCGGTGAACGGCAAGGACGATATTGTTACCAGCTTTTATGATGCGCTGCGCCGTCCAACCTATGTATTGCAGGGCGATGTGCCGGCCTCTGCTGGCGGCAATATTATAGGGGCGGCCAAAACCGCTGGCGTCAGCGTATTTGCGCTTACAAAATATGATGCGCGCGGGCTTAAAACATTGCAACGCGCTTTTGCCTATGAATATGATGCGGGCGGCAATTTTAAATCCAGCCAGTATCAGGACACGCTTACCAGCTATACGGCCACAGGCCAGGTGGCTACGGTTACCAGCCCGGATTTTGCTGTTACCACCACGCTTTATGATGCGCTTGACCGCCCGGACGTGGTGATTGACCCTGTTGGCCGCAAATCGAGAACACTCTATGATGGGCTCAGTCGTCCGGTGGTTGCCTACCGGGGTTGGCGCTCGGGGCTGGCCGCCACCGCGCCTGACAACTGGTCATGTAACGCCAAAGCAACCACACCTGCCACCGATCAGATATGCTACCAGCGTTATGCTTACACGCCGAACGGCCAGGCAGACTGGGTGGCAGATGCCAACGGTAATAAAACTGATTATACCTATGACAGTTTTGACCAGCTGATCATCGCCTATTTCCCTGTAGCAGCGCGCCCGGCAAACCCCGGTATTATTGGTAGTGCCAGCAGCACAGACTATGAGCAATATACCTACGATGAGGGCGGTAATCTTACAGAAAAACGCACCCGCAAGGGCGATTATATCATCAACACCTATGATGCGCTGAACCGGATCACCAGCAAAGCAGTGCACCCCGGCAGCCGCATATCAACGCCTGAACACACAGTGGATTACAGCTATTATCTTGATGGCCGTGACAAGACCATCACCCAGACGGGGGGCATCGCGGCAGGGGTTGCGGTGCCGACGGTTACACTGAGTTATGGTTATGATACAGCAGGCCGCCAGCTTAGCGAAACCGTGACAAACGGTGCCATTACCCGCACCGTGGCGGTTGAGCTTGATCCGGTCGGCAACCGCACCAAGCTCAAATACCCGCTCAGTGGGCTGGTTGTGAACCTGAATTATGACTATCTGGGCCGCATGGAAGCGCTGCATCTCTTCAATAACGGCACAGACCGGGTGAATTACACCTATGATGGCTTCAGCCGTCGTACATCGGCGACAGTTACCGGCTCTGGCGGCGGCATGGTCGTGAGCAGCTACGAATACGAAAAAGACGGCGCGGTTGATTTAATCAAACATGATTTTGTCAATGCCCCCCACCCCATTACCGGGCAGACCAATACCAATTTTGATATTGCCTTCACCTTTGGTTATAACCTGGCCAATCAGGTTAAAAGCCGCAAAGTCAGCAACCCGTTGTTCCGGTATAATGCGCTATCCGAGCAAACGCTTGATTATACCGCCAACGGCCTCAACCAGTATAATACGGTTAAGACGTCTGATATAACCGGCACGTTGCTGGGTACGCAGACACTTGGTTATGATGCCAATGCCTCGCTCACCAGTGACGGGGTCTGGACCTACAGCTACGACGCTGAGAACCGTTTGGTGAAGGCCGCCAAAACCGGCAGTGCCACCACCTATGAGTATGGCCCTAAGGGCCGCAGGCTCGCCTCAATATCCAGTGTGACTGGGCGCACCGAGTATGTGTATGAGGGTGATGAGCCGATCGAGGATTATGCCATCAATGCCGCGGGGGCAGAAACGCTGATGCGGCGTTTTGTTAACGGCGCGGGGGTTGATGAACGGCTGATCTATCTTGATTACAGCAGCGGTGTTGAGGTTAGGCGTTATTACCATGCTGATCATCAAGGCAGCATCATTGCCATGTCGAAGGCCCTTAACCAAACGGTATCGGATATCTATACTTACGATGCCTACGGCAACTTGGGCACGGGGCAAGGCGGCGGGCAGCCGTTCCGCTATACCGGCCGCCGCTGGGATGAAGATACAGGGCTATATTATTACCGCGCGCGCTATTATAGTGCCAAGCGAGGGAGGTTTTTGCAGACAGACCCAATTGGCTATGAGGACAATATGAACCTCTATGGCTATGTAGGGAATGATCCCATCAATAATACCGATCCTTTTGGAATGGAGGAGCGAGAGGTGACGCGGCGGATAAGTGTCACCGGTAGCAAGATTAAAAGAAAAGTATCTATCACTGTGGAAGCAGGGGATCTATCTCAGAGTGACACTGAAGGTCTTTTGAGTGGTGTTAGTGATAGTTTCTTTCAACAATTTGACGGGCAGAATCTGTCAGGTAATGGAAAGCCAGTTTCTGGAGATAACAAGAACTTGGTGGATCAAGCTAGTGTCGCTTCGCAATTGGTAGGTACTGCTGCAAAGAACGATGATGATGCTGGGGTTGCATCTGCATTTAGACGTGTAAAACGAATAGAAGTTATTGACCGTGACCCTGGCCCTCTAGCTCAAATGGATACAAATATTAATAACCGTAACTTTGGAAGGGTGACTTTGTTTTCTGGAGCATTTAATGGAAAAGTGAATGCCTTTGGAAGATCAGGGTTGTTCAGGTCAATAACGCATGAAACTTTGCACTTGCACAGGCTATTCAGAACAAAACTAAATTATGCGCCAAATACGCAGAAGAGGCAGATACATGCAGACCTTGACGAGGCCGCTGCGCAGCTGGTTAGGAAATGGGGTTTGCAATGATGACTATAAGAAAACTGTTGGCTTTGGGCCTTTTAATGCCAATTCTAATTGCATGTTCAAGCTTTAGCAAAAGTGATGTTTCTGATACTGAAATTGAGTTTTATAGGTATCAAAGTGTTAGTAATGCGCATGATTTTGTATTGATAAGAGCAGATCAAGAAGGTGGAGAGGTTTCTTATCATGACATGGTGAACTCAGATCAAGTGAGTTCGCTTGAATCTGATGAAGTGAAAATAATAGCACCCGATCTTAATCTAGTTTTTTACTTGCCACCTGATTACTCAGATACCTTACCTTCGTGGGTTTTTGGTGGTTGTGTTTATACATTAATGGATAAAGCCCCCCATAAATTTGAAAATGGTACAACTACATTTTTAAATTATATTGCGGGTGACTGCTCAGACTTGAAACAATCAGTTTTGTACGTTTTTTCCAAATCTGACGGGTTACAGGGATTTTCTTTTGGTGAATTAATTAGTGATAAAGATGGGGGTGCAGAATTTAAGATTTTTGAGAGTTATGCATTAGTTGCTCAAAGGGTAGGGCTTGGTCATTCCAGATAAGCTGCTTAGAGAAATGCAACGCGCATCTCTGCCTTTTCATGCACAATAATAGCTCCCTCCGCCTTCTGGCCCTCGCTGTTTATGTGAGGGCCATTTGTTTGCGGTGACAGTTTACTTAATTGTATAGAACTGCTATATCCGCTCTATGGCAAGATTAGCAAGAGTAGTTGTTCCCGGCATCCCGCATCATGTGACGCAACGGGGTAATCGTCGCTCCACGGTTTTCTGGAGCGATGAGGGCAGTGTATAGTTAATTCATAAGACATTGAATATAAGACACAAATAGCACCTTCAGCTTTCGCTATAACCCGTTGTTCCGGTATAATGCACTATCCGAGCAAACCCTTGATTACACCGCCAACGGCCTCAACCAGTATAATACGGTCAAGACGTCTGATATAACCGGCACGGTGCTGGGTACGCAGACGCTTGGTTATGATGCTAATGCCTCGCTGACCAGTGACGGGGTCTGGACCTACAGCTACGATGCTGTTTGCGCAGCAGACGTGAGGAGCGAAGCCCGCAGCGTCAGACTAGTTTGGTGAAGGCCGCCAAAACCGGCAGTGCCACCACCTATGAGTATGGCCCTAAGGGCCGCAGGCTCGCCTCAATATCCAGTGTGACTGGGCGCACCGAGTATGTGTATGAGGGTGATGAGCCGATCGAGGATTATGCCATCAATGCCGCGGGGGCAGAAACGCTGATGCGGCGTTTTGTTAACGGCGCGGGGGTTGATGAACGGCTGATCTATCTTGATTACAGCAGCGGTGTTGAGGTTAGGCGTTATTACCATGCTGATCATCAAGGCAGCATCATTGCCATGTCGAAGGCCCTTAACCAAACGGTATCGGATATCTATACTTACGATGCCTACGGCAACTTGGGCACGGGGCAAGGCGGCGGGCAGCCGTTCCGCTATACCGGCCGCCGCTGGGATGAAGATACAGGGCTATATTATTACCGCGCGCGCTATTATAGTGCCAAGCGAGGGAGGTTCCTGCAGACAGACCCAATCGGCTATGAGGACAATATGAACCTCTATGGCTATACTGCAAATGATCCCGTCAATAATACCGATCCGACGGGTGAAGAAACCAAAACTGTTAGCCAAACTCTTTGGGTTGGGTTGATTTACGCGAGAAAGGTGTCAGTTAACGAAACAACTCAATATAGCAATGCAACAGGCCAGCCGATAGCCAAGGCCATTAGCCGAACTACTGGGCATGGAATTGGGTATGGTGCTGGTGCGTCTGAAGATGTATCATATTGTTCCACATGTGAAATCATGGATGTCGCAGGTGGCGATTCGTTGTCTTTTCAAGTTGATGCGGGCGTTTTAGGAGGTGGTGTGACGCTGAATGATCCTGCGGGCCCCACGCAAGATAGTTCTCGCCCAAGTTCCAAGAAGGTTGAAGGAAATATTGGCGCAGGCCCAGGTATAGGTTTTTCTCTAACGCTAGACAAAACAGAGACCTTACAAGTTCTCTTCTACGATTTTGAGAAAAATGAGTGGGTTGATGTTACTCAGCAAGTTGTTCCTCCACCGGCAGAGGAGGAATAAGCCCCCTCTAATGGCCGTTACTCAATATTTAGATAAAGAGAGCGCAAAATGAATTTTAGACGCTACGACGAGATCAGGACCAAGTTAACTCTTGGTATGATTCCAGCCGCAATATGGTTTTTCATATGGGCATTTACTCCCGCGAGCGAAATATTGAATGATCTGGTGTCTGCTGGTGTTCTGCTACTGTTCTTAATTGGTGGGTTTGGTTGGTCTTTGTTTTCTTTGGGAAAAGGCCAGGATTAGTGCCTAAATTCACATTGAAAGCGCACTATTTGCGTTTACGGTGACAGTTTACTTAATTGTATAGAACTGCTATATCCACTCTATGGCAAGATTAGCAAGAGTAGTTGTTCCCGGTATCCCGCATCATGTGACGCAACGGGGTAATCGTCGCTCCACGGTTTTCTGGAGCGATGAGGACAGTGTATAGTTAATTCATAAGACATTGAATATAAGACACAAATAGCACCTTCAGCTTTCGCTATAACCCGTTGTTCCGGTATAATGCACTATCCGAGCAAACCCTTGATTACACCGCCAACGGCCTCAACCAGTATAATACGGTCAAGACGTCTGATATAACCGGCACGGTGCTGGGTACGCAGACGCTTGGTTATGATGCTAATGCCTCGCTGACCAGTGACGGGGTCTGGACCTACAGCTACGATGCTGTTTGCGCAGCAGACGTGAGGAGCGAAGCCCGCAGCGTCAGACTAGTTTGGTGAAGGCCGCCAAAACCGGCAGTGCCACCACCTATGAGTATGGCCCTAAGGGCCGCAGGCTCGCCTCAATATCCAGTGTGACTGGGCGCACCGAGTATGTGTATGAGGGTGATGAGCCGATCGAGGATTATGCCATCAATGCCGCGGGGGCAGAAACGCTGATGCGGCGTTTTGTTAACGGCGCGGGGGTTGATGAACGGCTGATCTATCTTGATTACAGCAGCGGTGTTGAGGTTAGGCGTTATTACCATGCTGATCATCAAGGCAGCATCATTGCCATGTCGAAGGCCCTTAACCAAACGGTATCGGATATCTATACTTACGATGCCTACGGCAACTTGGGCACGGGGCAAGGCGGCGGGCAGCCGTTCCGCTATACCGGCCGCCGCTGGGATGAAGATACAGGGCTATATTATTACCGCGCGCGCTATTATAGTGCCAAGCGAGGGAGGTTTTTGCAGACAGACCCAATTGGCTATGAGGACAATATGAACCTCTATGGCTATACGGGGAATGATCCCGTGAATGGGACTGATCCGACGGGAATGGTCATTGATACTATCGCTGATATTGGATTTGCGATCTATGACGTTGGGGCACTGATATATGATGAGGTCGCGACGGGAGGGGAAAACCGAACAGAAAACCTCGTAGCCTTAGGCGCTGATGTTGGAGCTATATTTGTACCATTTGTCACGGGTGCTGGAGTTGTGGCTCGAGGAACTATTCAAGCAAGTAAAAAGACGACAGGCCAAATACTTAAGCAGACCCGCAAGCAGCTGAAAAAATCTGAGCAGTCATACAAAGATCTTGTGCAGGAACATAAGGATAAGATCGCGGATTTTAAGAAGGACCCATTCTCAGCCAAGAATGACAATAAAGGTACCTTGAGAAATGCTAAGCCTGAACATCAACAAAAAATTATTGATGGACGAGTTAAAAAATTGACACAAGATTTGAAAAAACAGCAGGGCGAGTTGAAAAAAATTCAAGAGCAATTGAAAGAAACTACCGAATGAAATCTATGACATTAGCTGACCTTAAATTCATAGTAGAGAATGTTTTGACAAGCATGGAACGCCGAGGGTTTCAAGGCACAGAGTTTAATGCGGAAGACCTTTATTGGACGATTGATCCTATCGATTCATTTGACATGAGAAAAGATGCTGAAATTGTCGTGGGCTCTCTCCATGAGGATGTGATGGAGTTGTTAAAACTAAGAGATGGCGTGGACTGGGCATCACCTGTCGATTTGGAAAGATTATCAGCGATCTTTAGCTATCTCGCCAAGACAGTTAATGAGTCGAAATTTTGAATTTAAAAATCAGGGGATACAGTATTTAGTCACTAAACACTGCTCCAACCCTTCCTTTAAAAACAATACTTGCGTATACCTCAAAGGGCTCGTGATTAGGGCTCTTTTTGGCGGCCAATGGCAGGCACTGCCTCGTTCACTACAGCACGATGTGTGGCGCGTTCGGTTTACGGTGACAGTTTACTTAATTGTATAGAACTGCTATATCCACTCTATGGCAAGATTAGCAAGAGTAGTTGTTCCCGGTATCCCGCATCATGTGACGCAACGGGGTAATCGTCGCTCCACGGTTTTCTGGAGCGATGAGGACAGTGTATAGTTAATTCATAAGACATTGAATATAAGACACAAATAGCACCTTCAGCTTTCGCTATAACCCGTTGTTCCGGTATAATGCACTATCCGAGCAAACCCTTGATTACACCGCCAACGGCCTCAACCAGTATAATACGGTCAAGACGTCTGATATAACCGGCACGGTGCTGGGTACGCAGACGCTTGGTTATGATGCTAATGCCTCGCTGACCAGTGACGGGGTCTGGACCTACAGCTACGATGCTGTTTGCGCAGCAGACGTGAGGAGCGAAGCCCGCAGCGTCAGACTAGTTTGGTGAAGGCCGCCAAAACCGGCAGTGCCACCACCTATGAGTATGGCCCTAAGGGCCGCAGGCTCGCCTCAATATCCAGTGTGACTGGGCGCACCGAGTATGTGTATGAGGGTGATGAGCCGATCGAGGATTATGCCATCAATGCCGCGGGGGCAGAAACGCTGATGCGGCGTTTTGTTAACGGCGCGGGGGTTGATGAACGGCTGATCTATCTTGATTACAGCAGCGGTGTTGAGGTTAGGCGTTATTACCATGCTGATCATCAAGGCAGCATCATTGCCATGTCGAAGGCCCTTAACCAAACGGTATCGGATATCTATACTTACGATGCCTACGGCAACTTGGGCACGGGGCAAGGCGGCGGGCAGCCGTTCCGCTATACCGGCCGCCGCTGGGATGAAGATACAGGGCTATATTATTACCGCGCGCGCTATTATAGTGCCAAGCGAGGGAGGTTCCTGCAGACAGACCCAATCGGCTATGAGGACAATATGAACCTCTATGGCTATACCGCAAATGATCCCATCAATAATACTGACCCGACGGGAAATGAAGCCACCATCGTCAAGAACGGGAATGACATTAAAATTAAAATGGCATTTCGGGTACAGCGAAAAGGCGTCAAAGCGGGTAGAAATTTTGCACGCTTTAAAAGGGCTGCGGAAGCTGGCTTTCCGTCTAAAGCTGGCAAATACAATGTTTCACTTGAGATAAGCCAAGTTAGTACTTTTGAGCATGTTGTGAATTCTGTGTTTGGAAATGGATCAAATACGTTCACCAATGAAAGCAATGTGATGTTCGAAAACCGAGAAGGTAAGAATGCTGCTGCGACTGGTGGAACTAGTCCTAACGGAACTTCTAGTGTGACTGTCCCCGCTAAATTTGGAAACCGCTCTCCGGCTTCACAGAACCTCGTCGCCGGCCATGAGATCGGTCACGCACTGGGGCTAGATACAGGCGGTGTTGATGGGAGGGTAATACCCCCATAATTAGGGGACTTGATAAGTAGAACTGTTTTAAGCAGCCATGGGCATGCCCATGGCTAGTTTTTGTTTTGGCGTTATGCCGCCGAGCGCCATATTGGGACGCTCGTTATTG
>Ga0316204_10010100_pt1 | contig 12294 bp, 12 predicted proteins | sample 6monrhotite_MG_2_FD_205661 | JGI IMG/M metagenome (GOLD analysis project Ga0316204, IMG submission 205661) | Microbial mat bacterial communities from mineral coupon in-situ incubated in ocean water Damariscotta River, Maine, United States -... | ecosystem: Environmental > Aquatic > Marine >...
CAATTGTTATTCATTTATTTTACAACCATTTTTGAGTTCTTCTTGATCAGGCACTTCGAACCTTGGTTCCATGAAGTTGAACATCATGTCAGTAACTTCGAAACTATAAACACTTGGGTCTTTTTCATTATTACGTTTCTCAACCCGCTTCTTTCTAATTTCCTTTGGAGCATCCAAATAATGTATTTCGGGGTCTATCTTTAATTCTTTGGCCCGATTAGAAAATATTTCTCTCTGTTCTTTGGTGGTAAAACCTAAATCCAGAATCACATTTCCATCAAGCGATAATATTTGATTACTAACATCCCAGATTTGCTCGTAACAACGATTCACTCTATCAATCATCCATGAGTAATCAAGCGAGGTCATGTCCTTCGAGAACAATGTTTGCATCCAAGGGTCTATTGAAAAGCGAACTGCCTCCACTTCTTTAGCAAGAGACAAAGCATAAGTTGTTTTTCCAACACCAACAGGACCACAAACCAAAATCAATCTTGCCATATAACTACGATTCCTATTCTATGCATAACACCATTAGCAACCATAGGCTAATACAAACTGAAATGACCTTAGGCATGGATATGTTTCGGGTATTACGCCTCTTATCGGGTGGCGAGATTTTAGGTTAGACGTAATTTCTACAACAAAGTTAGGAATTGTGGTTACCTCAATATCATCGCCCCATACTTCTTTTGGTTGGATCTTGGATCATAAGCCAATACATCAAGCTCATTATTCCATCCACCCTTCTCTCTTTTATTGGCTTTGACATTGGTTCTGACGAAGTAGCCTTGAATTGCGTACCATTCGGACGCCAATGACTCTAAAAAATTCACTTAAACTCTAACTGAGCATTATGTTTCACAATAGCTCTTGATACCCCATACGTTTTGCTGTGGGCTCGAGTAGGAGGTACGATCAAGCGTGATTGCTATGTGCTTGAACTTGGACGACGGGTTGAGCGCTTTCTCCGCTGCATAAGACCACTAATAAATTAGTGACAAGCTGCTCTTGTGATGGATTGGATAGTTTAATGCCGCCCTCATCTAGCTGGGTACAGGCATCGCGTACCAAAGCAACTGCACCATCGACGATGGTTTTTCTAGCCTCGATAAAGGCCTGAGCTTGTTGGCGCATCAGCATCGCTTGAGCTATTTCTGGCGCATAAGCCAAGTCATTAAACTTGACCGATTCGACAATAATGCCAGACAGTTCTACAGCGTGTTGGAGTTCAGACACCAGCTCACTAGAAATTTCGTCGCTTTCGTTCTTTAAGCATAATGCGTTACCACTATGTTCATCGTAGGGGTATTTTGAGCAAACTCGTTTGATGATGGCCCCGGCTTGGTCTTCGATGAATTTGTGTGCGTCGACGACATCAATAGCTGCTTTTCTAGTGTCCTCAACGCGATATACGACAATTGCGCTGATATTTATGGGGTTGCCGTTGAAGTCGACAACGGTGCTTGAGGATATTTCCAGCGTGTTGTCTTGCGTTGATATCCTTCTTATTTCTCTACCCACGGGGTGTCTCCAGCGTATTCCTTCCTGCTTATCAACCCCCATGAATTGGCCAAAACTGAGTATGACGGCCTCTTCTCTAGGTCGAACGATATAAAACCCGAATAACAAAATGGGCGGGAAGAGCAAGCCGGTAATCAGTCTTAGAAATAATCCCATGCTATCTATTTCCCTTATTGGCCGAAATCAAGTTGGGTAGCGCCACCACAATATGTCATTGCTTATGAGTTGTGGATATAAAAAAATCCCTATTTGAAAAATTGCAAACAGGGTTTTAGATGCGTTGTTATTCGTGTCTAACTTTTTTGTTAATTTAATCAGGCCATACCCGATTTGACGGAAAGTTAGCTTCGCTGCTTTCTGTCGTAGGTGTTTTAGCTGTTTTAGTCGCGGCCTGTATTTTTGGCTCTTCTGCCTGGCTACTTTGTTCTTTCGCTTGACGAACGCTGTCTGCCAATTTCGATGCAATTTTGTTCATGTCTATATGACCTCTTTTATGATGGATTCAATTTCTTCGACGGCGGCTTCACCCCGTTTCCCCATCCCAAAGACACTATTGCCTTCGATGGCTGAGGTGCGATAAATGGCGCGGCGGCGAATACAGCTTTGCAAAGATGGTATGTCGAACTCAGCTAGCGCATTTTGCATGGCGCGTGACAAGGCGTTGCGAGGCTCTAGTTGGTTAACTAATAAATAGGCGGCCAGTTTCGGGTTCATCAGCTTGGCCTGTTCTAGGGTGGCGGCAATTCGCAGACTGGCCCATAGGTCGACAGGCGAGGGCAGCACAGGAATCAACACTGTGTCGGCGGCTGACATGGCGAGCTGTGATACTTCGGCATTGACTGTCGGTGGGCAGTCAATAACTAGGTATTGATAATCTTCTCGAAAACGATTGATCTCACGCGCCAGATTGCCCGCAAGTGTGATGACTGAGACGGGGAAAGGGCGCTCATCGGGGGCCAATCCGGCCCATTGCAGAGCAGAACCTTGCGGGTCTGTATCGACAACTAATGTTCGGCCACGTTTGGCTAAGCCGGCGGCGAAGTTCATTGTTACGGTGGTTTTACCAGTGCCACCTTTTTGATTGGAAATCGCAAATACTTTCGCTGACATTCTGCCGCCTAATGATGATGGTTTAGGGAGATATTAACACGCAGGAATTAGACTGTTGATAATTAAAATAATGGTATAGGCGTAGTCTATGAGGCGTGCGGGAATTTATTTTGTTTGTCGATGGTTTGGATTCTGGGGGAATATAGCGAAATGAGTGTTTTGTGATATTCAAAAAAGCCCCACATCAATCATTTGATGCGGGGCCTTTCTATTTGGGCTAGCGAAATACCTTAAGCCGCGACGATAGGGATTACCTTGCTAGCGACTTTTTGATATTCCTCAATTTCATTAAAGTTGAGGTAACGATAGATTTCATCGCTCATGGTGTCGAGTGATTTCACTGCTTCCATGTATTCCGCGGGGGTAGGGATTTTGCCCATTTGCGCGCAAACGGCTGCAAGTTCTGCTGAGCCTAGGAAGACGTTGGCGTCTTTGCCCAAGCGGTTTGGAAAGTTACGAGTCGAGGTCGACATGACGGTGGTCTCGTCACCGACGCGTGCTTGATTACCCATGCACAATGAGCAGCCCGGCGCTTCGGTACGTGCACCCGCTTTGCCGAAGATGCTGTAGTAGCCTTCTTCAGTGAGTTGGTGTGCGTCCATCTTGGTGGGTGGAGCAACCCACATACGCGTTGGAACCGCGCCGCCGAATTTTTCTAACACTTTGCCTGCGGCGCGAAAGTGGCCGATATTGGTCATGCAAGAGCCGATGAAGACTTCGTCGATTTGGGTGTTTTCAACATCAGATAAAAGCTTCACATCATCTGGATCGTTCGGGCAACAAACCAAAGGTTCTTTAATATCCGCTAGATCGATTTCGATGATTTCTGCGTATTCTGCATCTTCATCACGCTCTAGTAACTCAGGGTTAGCCAACCAAGCTTCCATGGCTTCGATACGACGGCTTAGAGTGCGTTTGTCAGCGTAGTCGTTGGCGATCATCCACTTCAATAAGGTGATGTTGGAGTTTAGGAATTCGATGATCGGTGCTTTGCCTAGCTTAACGGTACAACCGTTAGCGGAGCGCTCTGCCGAGGCATCGGATAATTCAAATGCTTGTTCTACTTTTAAATCTTCCAGGCCTTCAATTTCTAAGACGCGGCCAGAGAAAACGTTTTTCTTACCGGCTTTTTCAACGGTTAGCAGACCTTTTTGAATGGCGGCGTAAGGAATGGCGTTAACCAAATCACGCAAAGTCACGCCAGGCTGCATTTTGCCTTTGAAGCGCACCAAGACAGACTCAGGCATATCCAAAGGCATAACGCCCAGTGCCGCGCCAAAAGCAACCAAGCCAGAACCGGCAGGAAATGAAATGCCGATTGGGAAACGAGTATGTGAGTCACCACCGGTACCGACCGTGTCAGGCAGCACCATGCGGTTTAACCAAGAGTGAATAACGCCATCACCAGGGCGCAATGAAACACCGCCACGAGTGCTGATGAAATCAGGCAGGCTGTGTTGAAGTTTGATATCGACAGGTTTTGGATAGGCTGAGGTGTGGCAAAAAGACTGCATCACCAAGTCAGCTGAGAAACCTAAGCAAGCCAATTCTTTCAGCTCATCGCGAGTCATTGCGCCCGTGGTGTCTTGCGAGCCCACCGTGGTCATGCGCGGTTCACAGTAGGTGCCGGGGCGAACGCCTTCAATGCCACAGGCTTTACCGACCATTTTCTGTGCCAAGGTGTAACCTTTACCGGTGTCGGCTGGGGCAATGGGGCGTAAGAAAGTGGTGCTGGGTTCTAGACCCAGGGCTTCACGAGTTTTATCTGTAAGTGAACGACCAATGATTAATGGAATACGGCCACCGGCGCGTACTTCATCCGCCATCGTTGATGGTTTTAGATCAAAGCTGGAAATGACTTCACCGGCCTCGTTCTCAATCACTCCCTCATAAGGTTTGATGGTGATTACATCGCCCATATTGAGTTTTGATACGTCACACTCGATGGGTAAACAGCCAGAATCTTCCGCAGTATTAAAGAAAATTGGGGCAATCTTGCCACCGAGGACCACGCCGCCCTGGCGCTTATTCGGTACGAAGGGAATGTCGTTACCCATGTGCCATAGCACAGAGTTGATGGCGGATTTACGCGAAGAACCTGTACCGACAACATCACCGACGTAGGCTAAAGGCAGGCCTTTGGCTTTCAGTTTTTCAATTTTACCCAGGGCGTTATCCATGCAGTTAATTAACATGGCTTTGGCGTGTAGAGGAATATCAGGACGACTCCAGGCTTCAGAGGCTGGCGATAAGTCATCGGTGTTGGTTTCGCCATCGACCTTGAACACGACCACTTTAATTTCTTTAGCCATTTCAGGTTTGCTGGTGAACCATTCGGCATTGGCCCAAGCATCAGCTATTGTGCGGGCGTATTCGTTGCCGTTTTTCGCTTTTTCGACCACATCATTAAATGCGTCGAACATTAATAATGTTTTTGATAATGATGCAACAGCAATCGGTGCCAGCTCAGCATTATCTAATAACTCGATTTGAGGTTGGATGTTGTAACCACCCAGCATGGTGCCAAGTAACTTGGCACCATGCTTGGCATCAATCAGGGGAGAAGCGGCTTCACCTTTGGTGACGGCAGCTAAAAAGGCTGCTTTTACGTAGGCTGCATCATCAACACCCGCCGGTACGCGGTGGGTAAAAAGCTCCATCAGAGCCTCTTCTTCACCGGCGGGTGGGGTTTTGAGAAGTTCAATCAAATCAGCAGTTTGGTGAGCATCCAAAGCCAAGGGAGGGAGGCCCTCAGTGGCGCGTTCTTCGACATGTTGACGATAGGCTTCTAGCACTTAAACACCTCTATATATAAGGAATCGAAATTCGGAATGCGGGGATTTTACCCTATTTAAGGCCTGAGGACTAAATTGTGCGGGTTTTTGGGAGAGTAAAAACTAGGTGGTCACTGCTGTTTTGTCGGTGGTTTGTAGTGAATTGTAAATTTTATTGATTTTTGCTCAGTTACGGTGTGATCGTTCCGATAAGTTTTTGAGCTTATCGCGATAAACCAGGATGTTACCGAACATGGCAAAAATTAAATTTTTAGTGGTGGACGACCAGAAGTCGATTCGTGGCTTGTTGAGAAGCATTATTGAAGGTATGGGAGGGGAGGTGATTGATGAAGCCGAGGACGGCGAGCAGGCCGTCACCAAGTTTCAACAGCATAGTCCGCATATCACTCTCATGGACATTAATATGCCGAAAAAGGACGGCGTAGCGGCGCTTAAGGACATTATGTTTCAAAATGACAAGGCTCTGGTGATTATGCTGACCTCGCAAAACTCTATGGGGGTGGTGCAGGACTGTTTGGAGGCCGGGGCGCGAAATTTTTTACTTAAAGACAATCCGCCTGAAGAGTTGCTAGAAAAAATTAAGACGACCTGGAGTGAGTATAAGCGCGAGTTAAAGGCGGCGACTTGATGGCGTGCTTGCACAAAAACCCATACGGCAGTGCTTTTTGCGTTGTCTGTGGTGAGCGTTTGGCTCATGTGCGCTGCCAGCATTGTGGTGCTGTGAGTGATCCTCGTTATTTGTTTTGTGGACAGTGTGGGTGTTCGATGAAGGAGGGTGACGATGTGGTTTCTGATCTCCCGTCGGATAATCGTACTTATGATCTAGCCGCTTTAATGCAGGCTGTGGAGAGTGAGCACACTTCTCATCAATTCGAACCAAAGAATAAGGCCAGTCAAGACGATATTGAGGCCATGCTAGCGGCCATGAAAAAAGGGAAATAGTCATGCTGCTAACGGATGCTTTGGTGGAAGATTTTTGTCGTCGAGGTGATTTGACCGAGACTGATATTGAAACTGCGCGCATGGAAGCGGGGCAAAACGCCTATGATTTTGCTTTGTGCCTCATTCGTCAAGGCCAAATGTCTCGTGACTTGGCTGGTATGGTGCTTGGCGATTCTCTGGGCTGCGCTTATATGAATTTGGAAAAAACCTTATTCCAACACGATGTAGTTTTGCAATTAGCACGACAAGACGCGCAGCGCTTGGAAGCGATTCCTATTTATCAATTTGGTGAAGCGATTACGCTGGCCACTGTGCATCCAGATGATACTTTGGCCTGTAAAGAATTGCGCGATAGGATGGGCGAGGTGGATATTTTATTTACCTTACCTGACGAGCTAGCCACTGCTGTCTCTGTCCATTATGAAACCAAAGACAATGTCAGTAGTTTATTTCATGACCTAGATTTTTCTGTGCTGGAGCGGATGGAGGAGGGGGTGCGTTCTGATCAAGAATCAGTGGTTCAAGCCTCTGATGCATTGATTATGCTGGCGCTCAAAGAGGGAGCATCTGATATTCATATCGAACCCAAGGCTAACCGCAGTGTGGTGCGGTTTCGTGTCGATGGTAGCTTGGTACAACGTTTGGTTATGGATAAAAAAATCGGTCACACCCTGTTGTCTCGATATAAAGTGTTGGCTCTGATGGATATCTCTGAGCGCCGCAAACCCCAGGATGGACGCATCAATTTTCAAACACCAATCAAGAAAATTGATATACGAGTCAATACGTTACCCAGTATTCATGGGGAAACGATGGTCATGCGTTTGCTTGGCTCATTGTTTGGCGGGGTTTCACTCAACTTGGATGAGATGGATATCTCTGAGGCTGTCTTGAGCCCTTTTAAATCAGTATTAAAGCGTCCTAATGGTTTGGTTTTAGTGACAGGGCCGACAGGGTCAGGCAAATCCACTACCCTCTACGCAGGGCTAAATTTTATCGATCAGCCTGATACTAAGATTATGACCATTGAAGACCCTGTTGAGTACGAAATGCCCAATTTTACTCAATCTCAAGTCGATATCAAAGTAGGCCGCACGTTCGAGTCCGTCCTGCGTGCGGCATTGCGCCAAGACCCTGATGTCATTTTATTGGGGGAAACACGCGATGCGGAAACAGCGAAAACAGCGGCTGAGGCAGCCTTGACCGGCCATTTAGTTTTGAGCACCTTACATACCAATAACGCGTTGCAAGCGGTGACGCGCTTGTTGGATATGGGCGTGGCTCCTTATGTCATGGCACCCGCGCTGGCGGGAGTCTTAGCTCAACGCTTACCGCGTAAAATCTGCCAAGCCTGCAAGGCGGCCTATCAGCCTAATGCGGATGAGCTGAAAATGTATTTCCATTGGCCTGAGGGTATGACCTTGCCGACCCTATATAAAGGCGAGGGTTGTGCCAAGTGTGATCATACGGGCTACAAAGGCCGCATTGGTATTCATGAGTTTGTTCTTATCGATATGGATATGCGCGAAATGATTGTTCGGGGGGCGGCTTATGCCGAGTTACGCGAATATGCCTTGGCACACGGCTATCAAGAAATGCGTTATGACGGTTTTTGCAAAGCGCTCAAGGGTCTAACAAGCTTGGATGAGGTTGTGCGCGTGACAGCGGTGGATTAAGTTTTGCTAGGCGGTTGTTTCGGCAGCTATTTTTTCTTAATTTGGAGTTCAATGATGACTGCATGTAGGACCTAAAATCGACCCTAAGGCTTGAAGTTTGAGTAATCGTCTCCACAGTCATATTATTAAGTGCTAATGTATTGTTGAAAAAAGGATACCGATATATGGCTGATGCTGTTCATGTGGTGTGCCCTCATTGTGGTGGGGTTAACCGTCTCCCCCGGACTCGTTTAGAAGACGGGCCAAAGTGCGGTAAATGCTCAAAGCCAGTGTTTGTTGGTCAGCCGTTGTCTCTGAGTGGTGCTGGTTTTCAGCAGCATATTCTCCGCAACGAAATTCCCGTATTGGTAGATTTCTGGGCACCTTGGTGCGGCCCTTGTAAGTCGATGGCCCCTGCTTTTGCTCAGGCGGCGCAGCAGTTAGAACCTTATGTGCGTGTTGCCAAAGTCGATACTGAAGCAGAGCAGGCGCTAGCGGGTCAATTTAATATTCGTAGCATCCCAACCTTGGCTTTATTTAAGAATGGGAAGGAAATCGCGCGCCAGCCTGGGGCGATGGCGGCTGCAGATATTGTTCACTGGGCGCGCTCGCATTTATAAAAAAATCTTGGATATACATCTAAAAATCGTGGAATTGGGCCTTGATTTTCGGTTAAGATGACCCTTCATATGTCGAGTGGCCTGTTGGGGGATGGGCGCTCAACGCAGTTAGATTGGGGAATATTTATGCTTAATACCTTTAGAATCGTTAGCCTTCTAGAAGGTTGTTCATTTTTGTTGTTGCTGTTTGTGGCGATGCCGGCCAAGTATTATTTAGGCTACCCACAAGGGGTGTCTATCATGGGTTGGGCGCATGGTTTCTTATTCATGGCCTACATGTATTACGCAATGGCTGTGGCGCAGCGCCAGAATTGGTCGAATGGTTTTTCCGGCGTAGTGATGCTGGCCGGTTTTCTTCCCTTTGCCTGTTTTTTGTTAGAACGCCGCTTGAAGAAGGAAGTGGAGATAGTGCGTGAGGTTCCCGCAAACTCTTAAATGGCTTGATGTTTATCCATAAAAAACCCGCGCCATGCGGGTTTTTTTACGTCGGCAAAAATAGTTGGGCTGAATTGGGGGCCCTATTGATCATCCCTTTGCCAAAGTGGTCGATAATATACAAAGAATGGTTAACGATATTATTGCTTATGACGACTATCTATACATCTTTACGTTCTATTGCTAAATCGCTATTGGCGCTAACGGCTGTTGCCTGTTTGGTGGCCTGTAGTAGTGGTGGTGGACGGCCAACGACCTCACCAGATTCAGGCGGTGGACGTGTTTTAAGCGAAACGCAAATCAAAGCACCTGTGTCACGCGCTGCGGTGGATTTTTATGTGAACGCCAATGGTGTGATGGCAGGAATTTTTTCTGAGCCGGGCGTGAGTCGTTATAACGGGTTGTTCAATGGTTTGTACCGTAGTGTTGATGGCGGGGTGAGCTGGGAGTTTCTTGACGCCTCTCGCATTTATCGACAAGTCTTCGTGCATCCCGATGGTGATGTGTTTGCGCTCACGGATAACAAACTCTGGCGTTATAGTGTCGCAGGTGTGTGGGAGGATATCACGCCGCCAAATAGTCTTTTTTTCCTCGTCGCATCTTATTCACGGTTGGGTATGTTTCCTGGGGGAGCCTTGTTTCTAAAGGGTGACACGCGTAACGCAGGTTATATGTATTACTCGACCACCAAGGGCAGTGGTGGCGGAGCTTGGAAGACCATGAAAAACCCGACAAATAAACTCTCTGCGGGCACGGATTATTACGATTTTATGATCGCAGATTCTACTCGATTGCTGGTCAAGTACGGGGATGATGTGTATCTGTCGTCCACGGATGACGAAGGATTTGGCAAGGTCTATGATTTTGCTACCCACGGCTTTAACGTGAGTCGTATGTCGTACGGCTCGGATGACCATATATATTTGATGGATGGCAAGCTCGCATGGTCGTCCTCGGATGGTGGCCTTAGCTACCAATCGATTCAACCCTATGTTGCCAGTGCCGATGAGGCGATCGGTTTTGCTAATATCGAATCGTTTGGGGGCAATTTATATTATCACTCCTCGTCTTCGGTGGGCTGGGGCTCACGCTATTTGCCTTATGTCTCTGCCGACGGAGGTCAGAGCTGGTCGGTCTTGGCGAATGTGACTCATTTGTTAGATTCCCGTTCTTACGCGGGTAAGTTGTATTTCTTGTCGTCTCGGCTCGGTGTGCTTGAAGCCATGACTGATGGACGGTTGCTGTCTTTGGGGCCGCGACCTGAGTTGTCTCGCTATAAGTCTCAGGTGAGTTCCATTGCGAGCGACAATGCCGGTCGTATTCTCGCTGTTGCCAATAATGAATTAGTGCGCAGTGGTGATGATGGTGCCACCTGGGAAGTGGTGAAAAGTGACAGCTTGAACGAGCATATTTTGGTCGCCGCCGATAACACCTTGGTAGTGGTGGGTGGGCAAGACTATTTTGCTTTTTCTTATGATGGTGGGACGAGTTGGACTGAGCAAAGAAATACCCGCGCGGGTCTAAGTGGGATTAATACTATTCGTGAAATCTACGAGAGCAATGGCCGTCTCTACGTCAGTGCGTATGAGGACTACCGAGACCCTGTGACGGATATATTTATCTGTAGAGAGCCTTATTTGGGTGTCATTGAAGCTTATGATGCCAGCCTCATGACTTGGCAGGCCTTGTCGCAGCCGTTGGGTGCTTTTCATCAGCGCGGGGCTGAACTGCAAGCCATTCAAGCTTGTCCCGGTGAGTATTTGCAGGGGCGTCAACTGACTAGTCACGATTATATGCGAAGTGTCGATAATGGTGTGAGTTGGTCCGCGTCGACCTATGGCGATTATTTAGGTGGCTTCTATTCGCCAACCAATACAGCAAGTCGGGCATTCTTTACGCTCAATACCGAAGTGTTAAACATTGATGGCGCGGATTATCGCTTAGCCAATGTTGCGGGTGAAGATGGTGTTTATGTCAGCGGTTTTAATGCACTAGGCCATTATGTTTACGTCAATTACACCACTGGGGCGATGTATCGAAGTGTGGATAGCTTTTAAAGTGTCGATGTTTATTTCGTCCTGATTTGCGATGGCTGCGTCCCTGTTCTGAGAGCACATGTCGTTCGAATAAGTCTACGCCGATTTAACTGTGTTTTAACAACCTGTTAATATTGCTGCTTTGGCTAACTGGCCTCGGGATTCTAGGAGCAATTATCGTGTTCAGTAAAATTATTGGAGCCATCATTGGTTATATGATGGGTGGCTTCTGGGGCTTAGTGATGGGAGTGGTGATTGGTCACTACGTCGGCAAATTTATGCCCAAACTGATCTTGCTAGGCCTAAAACGCACCATTATTAAACACCAAGAAAAGGTGCAAAAAACCTTCTTCGAATCGACTTTTATGGTGATGGGATATTTGGCCAAGATTGATGGCCATGTGTCTGAGCAAGAGATTCAGATGGCTCGCCAAGTCATGCGTCATATGAATTTGGACGAAGAGGCCACCAAAGAAGCGATGCGTTTGTTTGGGGAGGGAAAATCAGCGGAGTTTGATCTAGATGCAACGATGCTGAAACTGCGTAGCATTGCCATCGCCCACCGTAATCTGGCGCAAATGTTTATCGAAATTCAGCTGACTGCGGCTTATGCTGACGGCTCACTGGCACAAGTTGAACGTGATGTGTTACTGAAAGTCTGTGTCAGTTTAGGTTTTAGCGAGGGGGATTTAGATCGAATTGAGGCGCGTATGCGTGCCGAAAGACATGGTCATCAACCTGGGCGAACAGCGGGAGTGAGCATGGAGGATGCCTATGGCATTCTTGAACTGGATGAGAGTGCGACCGATGCGGAAGTTAAAAAAGCCTATCGCAAATTAACTAGTCAGCATCATCCCGATAAATTACAGGCTAAAGGCTTGCCCAAAGAAATGATGAAAATGGCCGAAGAAAAAACCCATGAAATTCGTAGCGCTTATGAACGAATTCGAGAAGAACGCGGTTTTAAATAAGCGGATATGGAGATGGCTAATCATTGCCTTTGGCCCAATATTTAGCATGGCCTTGGTGGAATGCTCGGTATAGCTTTTTGTTTTCTATCGGTTTTCTTTTTGCTTTACTGTTGGCTAGAGCAAAATTACTGTGTCAGTAGTTAATTTTGTGCGCCATTAGATCTACTTGTTTTATGTAAAATTAACACCTAAGCACGTATCTTCCC
>Ga0316204_10010101_pt1 | contig 12294 bp, 11 predicted proteins | sample 6monrhotite_MG_2_FD_205661 | JGI IMG/M metagenome (GOLD analysis project Ga0316204, IMG submission 205661) | Microbial mat bacterial communities from mineral coupon in-situ incubated in ocean water Damariscotta River, Maine, United States -... | ecosystem: Environmental > Aquatic > Marine >...
GTTCTATCGCTGGGACGGGCTGGGTGATGCGACCTTCATCGGGTTGGGCAACTACCGCGAATTGATGGACGACCGTGCGTTCAACATTTCGTTCTGGAACAATGTCAAATGGCTGCTGCTCTATCTGCTGGCGATCCCGGCGGGGCTGTTCATCGCCTTGTTCCTGAACCAGACCGTGCGCGGCATTCGTCTTTATAAATCCTTGTTTTTCTTTCCCTTTGTCCTCAGCCAAGTGGTTGTTGGCCTGGTGTTTTCGTGGTTTTACCTGCCCCGCGAAGGGCTGCTGAATGCCGCTCTTGGCGTGCTGGGCATGGGGCCGATCAACATCCTCGGCGATCCGACATTGGCCACGTATGGCATCATTCTGGCAGGTCTCTGGCCGCAGACTGCCTATTGCATGATCCTGTATCTGACCGGCCTGAATGCCGTGGATCCCGAACAGATCGAGGCCGGGCGGCTGGACGGTGCCAAAGGCTGGCGCATGCTGTGGCACGTTGTGCTGCCGCAATTGCGCCCAGCGACGTTTATCGCCTTTGTTGTCACCGTCATCGGCGCGCTGCGCTCGTTCGATCTGATCTCCATCATGACCAATGGCGGGCCCTTCGGCTCTACCCGCGTGCTCAGTTTCTACATGTTCGAGCGCGCGCTGGGCGAATACGGGTTCCGCATGGGTTATGGCTCGGCGATTGCCGTGGTGTTGTTCCTGATCATGCTGGTGTTCATCGCCTATTTCTTGTGGTCGATGTGGCGCGACGAACGGGACGCTCGGGGATGACCCCGTTTCGCGACGCTGCCAATGCACATTGCGCCAGTCTTCCGGGGGCTGACCATTCAGACCCTTGGGGCGGCGGCCATGATGCATGGAAAGTCGGCAGCAAGCTGTTCGCGGTTCAGGGGGTCAATCCCGGGCTGTCGGTGAAATGCGCCGATATCGAGACCGCGCAAATGCTGATCGAGGCGGGCATTGGGCAAAAGGCTGCATATTTCCACCGGTCTTGGGCGTTTTTGCCCGAAGACACGCCACTCAACGAAATGCGTCACCGGGTTCTGAGCTCGTATGACACGATCCGCGCGACCCTGACCAAAAAGGCGCAAGCCGCACTGCCACCGAGAGAGGGCTGAGCCATGTTTCCGACCCCGATCCAGAAACGTAGCCGCGCCGCGCAGGTTACATACAGTACATTCCTGCCGATTGCGCTGCTCTTGTGGTTGTTGCCGCTGCTGGCAGTGGCTTCGTTCTCGATCCGGCCCTTGTCGGATTTCACCACCGGCAATTACTGGGGCGTGCCCTCGTCCTTTGATTTCTTCGCCAATTATGGCCGCGTTTTCTTTGAAAGCGACATGCTGCGCTATTTGCTGAACTCGCTGTGGATCACCATTCCCACCGTGATCGGCGCCGTCGCCCTATCGTGCATGACCGGCTTTGCGCTGGGCATTTACCGGTTTCGCGGCAATCTGCTGCTGTTCTTCATGTTCATCGCGGGCAATTTCGTGCCGTTCCAGATCCTCATGGTGCCGGTGCGCGACCTGACTATTTCCACCGGGCTTTACGACACCAAACTGGGCCTGATCTTGTTCCATGTCGCGTTTCAAACCGGGTTTTGCACGCTGTTCATGCGCAATTTCATTCGCGCCCTGCCGTTTGAGCTGATCGAAGCTGCGCGTGTTGAGGGCGTCAAGGAATGGCAGATCTTCTGGTACGTGGTCTTGCCCCTGATGCGCCCGGCCATCGCCGCGCTGTCGGTGCTGATCTTTACCTTTATCTGGAACGATTATTTCTGGGCCATCGTCCTGACCCAAGGCCCCGGCGCGCAGCCGGTGACCGCCGGGATCACTGCGTTCAACTCGCAATTCGTAGCGCAATATCACCTGATGAGCGCGGGCAGCATCGTCGCCGCCATTCCCCCCGTCATGATGTTCTTTGCCATGCAAAAACACTTTATCGCGGGGCTGACACTCGGGGCTGTCAAATGATCCAAACGTGGCGGCTGGATGATTCACGCCAAACGCTTGTGTTGGGCGCGCACCGCGACCGATTGGCTGAGGTGATCTATTGGGGCCCGAACCTGCCCGATAATGAAGACCTGCAAACGCTGTATTTGGCGAACCAGTTAGACGTCACCGGCGGCATGTTGGACGCCAATCCAGAGCTGTCGATTTGCCCGGAGGCGACGCGCAGCTTTCCCGGTCAACCCGGATTGGTGCTGCGCCAGGTCGATGGCACGCCCTTGTTGCCGAAATTCTGCTTTGACCGGGCGGAACAAGCCGAGGGAACGCTGTCACTGATCTACCGCGATGCGCAATCGGCGCTGACCTATACCGCCGACTTCTCGATCAATCCGCGCTCGCATGTCATTCAGGCACAGGCCACGCTGGAGGCCGAGCACCCGTTGCACCTGCATTGGCTGGCGGCACCGGTGTTTGCCGGGCCACAATTGTCTGATGAGATGATAGATTTCGCGGGCCGCTGGTGTGATGAGTTCCAGATGAACCGCACGCCGTGGTCGGCTGGTATTCGGTATCGCGAGAACCGCACGGGTCGCACGGGGCATGAGCATTTCCCCGGGCTGATCGTACCGTGCCGGGGGGCAACCAACGCCACGGGCCACACCTATGCGTTTCATTACGGTTGGTCCGGTGGGCATCGGATGGTCGCCGAAGAATTGCCCGACGGTCGCCGCCAGATCCAGTTTGGCCATGCCTCACGGTTGGAACAAGCGCCGCAAACCCGGTTCACCACCGCCCCCCTGTATGCGATGTTCTCGGATGATGGGATCAACGGGTGCGCGGTCGCGTTTCAGCGCCATGTGCGCGATGAGGTGGTGACGTGGCCACATCCGGACCGCCCGCGCCCGGTCCATTACAATTGCTGGGAGGCCGTCTATTTCGACCATAACCTGCCCAAGCTGAAAGACATCGCCAACCGCGCCGCCGATCTGGGGGCGGAACGGTTTGTGCTGGATGATGGTTGGTTCGGGCAGCGCGATGACGACACCTCGTCGCTGTCGGATTGGGAGGTTGATCCCCGCAAATACCCCGATGGCTTGGGGCCGCTGATCAGCCATGTGCAAAGTCTGGGCATGAGTTTCGGCATCTGGTTTGAGCCTGAGATGATCAATGAGAACTCAACCATTCACCGCGCGCACCCCAATTGGGCGCTGGGGGCAGAGGATCAGATCCTTGGCCGCCAGCAGAAAGCGCTCAATATGGCCCTTCCCGAGGTGCGCGCGTTTCTGTACCAGCGCATCAGCGCGATCCTGAGCGCCCATGCGATCGACTATGTGAAATGGGACCATAACCGCGTGTTGCCGATGCCCGATGGCGCGCAAACACGTGGGTCCTATGCCTTGCTGGACCAAGTGCGCGCCGATTTCCCGCATGTGGAGATTGAAAGCTGCGCCTCGGGTGGTGGACGGATCGATTTTGGCATTCTGTCACGCACCCAGCGCGTTTGGCTGTCCGATTCCAATGACGCGCTGGAGCGGCTGAAAATCCAGCACAACGCCGTGACATTCTTGCCGATGGTGGTGACTGGCAGTCATGTTGGGCCGCGCATTTGCCATACCTCGGGCCGGGTGCTGGACATCCGGTTCCGCGCTTGGGTCGCCGCCCAGCGCCACATGGGGTTCGAAATGGACCCGCGCGAGCTGACAGACGACGAGGCAACCGTACTGCGCGACGTCACGACGTGGTGGAAAGCCAACCGCGACTGGATGGCGCGTGCCGATATCCTGCGGCTGGACAGTGCCGACCCCGCCGTGATCGCCGAGCAACATTTGGCCGAAGGCGGTGGGCAGTTTGTGGTGTTTTCCGGTAAAGCTGATACCTCAAGGCAAATCGCGCCGCGCCCGCTGCGATTGACGCGATTGTCGCCTGAAGCGCGCTACCAGATCGAGGTGATCAACCGCGCCGATGCGCCGGGGCTGTCACGCGGGTCGCCGTCGCTGAAATCCGCCCCGATTGAGGTGAGCGGCACCTATTTGATGAACCACGGGTTGACCCTGCCGTGGAGTTTTCCGCAGACGATGTGGGTCATAGAAGGACACTTGCTTTGACCAAGAAAAGACGCAGCGCAAACTGGTACGGCAAGGCCGACAAAGACGGGTTTATTCACCGTAGCTGGATGAAAAATCAGGGTTTTCCTGATCACGCCTTTGATGGCCGCCCAATTATCGGCATTTGCAACACCTGGTCCGAACTGACTCCCTGCAACTCGGGTTTGCGCGATCTTGCCGAGGGGGTGAAACGCGGTGTCTGGGAGGCTGGCGGCTTTCCTGTCGAATTCCCGGTGATGAGCCTTGGGGAAACCCAGATGAAGCCCACCGCGATGCTGTTTCGCAATCTGTTGGCGATGGATGTCGAGGAATCGATCCGCGCCTATGGCATCGACGGTGTCGTGCTGCTGGGTGGCTGCGACAAGACCACGCCGGGGCAGTTGATGGGCGCAGCCTCGGTTGATCTGCCGACGATTGTGGTCAGTTCCGGCCCGATGCTGAACGGCAAATGGAAGGGCAAGGATATCGGCTCTGGCACCGATGTCTGGAAATTTTCCGAGGCGGTGCGCGCCGATGAGATGACCTTGCAGGATTTCATGGCCGCTGAATCAGGCATGAGCCGCTCTAAGGGTGTGTGCATGACGATGGGCACGGCCAGCACGATGGCGTCCCTTGTCGAGGCAATGGGCATGAGCCTGCCGACCAACGCCGCCCTGCCCGCCGTCGATAGCCGCCGCATGGCGTTGGCGCATCTGACCGGCAAACGCATCGTGGAAATGGTAGATGAGGATCTCAAACCCTCGGATATCCTGACGCGCGGTGCCTTTGAAAACGCGATTCTTGCCAATGCTGCCGTTGGGGGGTCCACCAATGCGGTGGTGCATTTGCTGGCTATCGCAGGGCGTGTTGGCGTTGACCTGAGCCTCAAGGATTTCGAGCTGGGCGGCGACGTGCCTTTGTTGGTCAACTGCATGCCATCGGGCCAGTATCTGATGGAGGATTTTTGCTATGCAGGCGGGATGCCTGTTGTGCTGCACGAATTGGCCAGCCAATTGCGCCGCGCAAAGACCGTGCTGGGGGGGGATATCGCGGCCTATCATCAGGGCGCTGAATGCTACAATCGCGACGTCATTCGCCCGCTGAACAACCCGTTGAAACCCGCCGCTGGTCTGCGGGTGCTGCGCGGTAATCTGGCCCCGAATGGCGCGATCCTGAAACCCTCTGCCGCCACGGAATCGCTGCTGGAGCATGAGGCCGAGGCTTATGTATTCGAGAGTATCGAAGACATGAAAGCCAATATTGACCGCGAGGATCTGCCGGTCACGGCGGATACGATTCTGGTCCTGAAGGGTTGCGGGCCAAAGGGCTATCCCGGCATGCCCGAGGTCGGCAATATGCCGATCCCCAAGCGATTGGTGCAGCAAGGCGTACGCGACATGATCCGGGTTTCGGATGCGCGCATGTCCGGCACGGCCTATGGCACCGTGGTACTGCATGTCTCGCCCGAGGCGCAGGCCGGTGGTACGTTGGCGCTGGTCAAAACCGGTGACCGTATTCGGCTTTCGGCATCCGCGGGGCGGTTGGAGTTGCTGGTCTCGGACGCTAAACTGGACCAACGCCGCGCCGCTTGGCTGCCTGATCCGCCGCATTATACGCGCGGTTATGCCAAGATGTATGTCGAACATGTGCTACAAGCCGATCAAGGCGCGGATCTGGATTTTCTTGTGGGCAAAGACACCCGCCTCGTTACAAGAGAGAGCCATTGATGAGTGCTGTGTATTCCGATTTGAGTGGCGCGTCGGTGTTCATCACCGGCGGCGGCTCTGGCATTGGTGCCGCATTGACCGAAGGCTTTCTGCGCCTGGGGGCCAAAGTTGCGTTCGTGCAGCGGTCCGATGCGTCGGATTTCGTGGACCAGATGGCGGAAGAAACTGGCAATCGTCCGCTGTTCCTGCCCTGTGACATCACCGATATTGCCGCGTTGCAGGCCAGCGTTGCCAAAGCCACAAAGACGCACGGCCCGGTGACTGTGCTGGTCAACAACGCCGCCAACGACAAACGCCACACCACCGCCGACGTGACCGAGGAATTTTGGGATTTTTCGCAGGCGATCAACCTCAAAGCCTATTTCTTTGCCTGTCAGGCCGTGACCCCCGGTATGCAGGCGGCTGGCGGCGGTTCGATCATCAATTTCAGCTCGATTTCCTATATGATGGGGAACGCGGGATATCCGGCCTATACCACTGCCAATGGCGGGATCACCGCGATGACCCGCAGCCTCGCGCGCGAATTTGGGCCAGACCGTATCCGTGTCAACGCCCTCGCGCCCGGCTGGGTGCTGACGCAAAAACAAAAGGATCTGTGGGTCACGCCTGATGCCTTGGCCGCACATCTTGAGCGCCAATGCCTGAAAGATACGCTGGCCCCGGCGGATATTGTCGGTGGCGTGTTGTTCATGGCGTCCAGTGCATCGCGGATGATGACCGGGCAGGTCATGGTGATCGACGGCGGCGTGGTGACCACCGGATGAGTACCGCAATCAAGCCAGCTTGGATCGCGCTCGACTGGGGCACCTCGCATCTGCGGGCCTATGCGATGGGGCCACGCGGCACGGTTCTGGCCCGCGCGCAGTCGGCCGATGGCATGGGCGCGCTGACCCTTGTTGGGTTTGAACCTGCGCTGCTACGCCTGATTGAACCGTGGCTGGGGCAAGGCACGGTGCCGGTTCTGGCCTGCGGCATGGTCGGCGCGAAACAAGGGTGGTTTGAGGCCCCATATCGCCCAGCCCCTTGCAAACCCGGCATGGCCCCGCCGATCACACCGCCCACCAATGACCCGCGCATCGCCCTGCATATCCTGCCCGGGGTCAGTCAAGCCAAACCCGCCGATGTCATGCGCGGCGAGGAAACGCAGGTTGCCGGTGTGATCGCCGAACAGCCGCAGTTTGACGGTGTTTTGTGTCTACCCGGCACGCATACCAAATGGATCCATATCTCCGCCGCCGAGATCGTCAGCTTTCAGACCGCTATGACCGGCGAGATGTTCGCGCTGTTGGCCGGGCAATCGGTGCTGCGGCATTCCGTGGGTGGCGACGATCTGGACCAAGCCGCGTTTGACCAAGCGGTCGCCGATATGCTGTCACGGCCTGAGCGTCTGGCGCAGGCCCTGTTCGGTATTCGCGCCGAAGGTCTGCTACACGGAACAGGGGCCGCGCAATCGCGTGGCCGTCTGTCCGGCCTGCTGATCGGCGCTGAACTGGCCGCGACCCGCCCCTATTGGCTGGGCCAGAATGTGCTGGTGGGCGGCGCGCCTGCGTTGGTCGCGCTCTATTCCCGTGCCTTGGCCGCGCAGGGCGTGCCAGTGCAATGCCGCGATGCTGAGACCCTGACTTTGGCGGGGCTGACCCTCGCGTGGACATTCCTGTCGGAGACACTGCAATGAGCCGTCCCCTGATCGCCATTCTGCGCGGAATCACACCCGCTGAGGCAGAACCCATCGCCCGCGTGCTGATTGACGCCGGGATAGACCGGATTGAGGTGCCGCTGAACTCACCCGACCCGTTTGACAGCATCGGCCTTATGGCGCGCGCTTTTGGCGACGTGGCGTTGATCGGTGCTGGCACGGTTTTGACACCTGACGATGCGCGGCGCGTTGCTGAGGTCGGCGGCAAGCTGGTCGTCTCACCGAATATGGACCCCTCCGTGATCGCCGAGACCAAACGCCTCGGATTGCAGAGCTTTCCGGGCGTGATGACGCCAACCGAGTGTTTTGCCGCCCTGCGCGCCGGGGCGGATGGCCTCAAATTCTTTCCCGCCAGTCTGATTGGCCCCGCCGGTGTCGCCGCGATCCGCGCCGTCCTGCCAAAGGATACGCAGGTCTTTGCCGTCGGCGGTGCTGGCCCGGCGAATTTCGGGGCGTGGTGGCAGGCAGGCGTCACCGGGTTTGGCATCGGCACTGCGCTTTATACCCCCGGCCTGTCGCTGGCTGAGGTTGCAGACCGCGCCGCCACCATCGTCGCGGCCTGTGACGCTGTGATCCAATGACTGCGGCAGTGTTCGATAATCGGGCCTGCCAGTTGGGCGAGGGGCCTTTGTGGCACCCTCAGTGTCAGCAAGTGTTCTGGTTGGACATCCTCGGCAAACGGTTGATGACCCGCGATGCCCGTGGCGCAAGGCATTGGCAATTTGATCGCCATGTCAGCGCGGCGGGGTGGATTGACCGCGATACGCTGCTGGTCGCCACCGAGATTGATCTGATCCGCTTTGACCTGACCACCGGCACCCAGCAACGCCTCTGCCCGTTGGAGGCCGATAACCGCGTGACCCGTTCAAATGACGGGCGCGCCGATCCCTGGGGCGGGTTCTGGATCGGTACGATGGGCAAGCAGGCTGAACCGCAAGCGGGCGCGATTTACCGATATTACCGGGGTAAACCGCGGTTGATGGTCGACAAGATCACGATTCCCAACGCAATTTGCTTCAGCCCTGACCGCAGTTTTATGCATTTCGCTGATTCCATGCGTCGGACAGTTTGGCGGCAAGCACTGGATCCGGTGGATGGCTGGCCTGTTGGCGACCCCAGTGTGTTCTTGCAGCATGGCGCAGATGGTCCCATTCCGGACGGCGCCGTGATCGATGCGGCGGGCGTCTTTTGGTGCGCCGAATGGGGCAGCGCGCGGGTCCGGGGGTATGCGCCCGATGGCGGTGTCGTGGGTGAGGTGGCTTTGCCCGCCTCACAGCCATCCTGCCCGGCGTTTGGCGGCACGGGGTTGCGCGATCTTTACGTGACCAGCGCACAGATGGGCCTTTCGGCTGAGGCGCTGAATTCCGAACCGCTTGCCGGGCAAACCTTCGTCATGGCGGGCTTGGAGCAGGGCCAGGCCGAGCATCAGGTGATCTTGTGAAACGCACGCTCGGTGTCTGCTATTACCCCGAACAATGGCCCGAGTCCGACTGGGCCAAAGACGCCGCGCGCATGGCGGAGCTTGGCCTGACATGGGTGCGGATTGGCGAGTTCGCGTGGTCACGGTTAGAGCCCGCTCCCGGCGATCTGCGGTTTGAGTGGTTGGACCGGGCGATTGCCGTGTTGGGGGCGGCAGGCCTGCGCGTGGTTTTGGGCACCCCCACCGCCACCCCGCCCCGCTGGATGCTGGATAGACACCCCGACATGCTGGCCACCGATGCCGAAGGGCGGCCGCGTGGCTTTGGCTCGCGCCGACATTATTGTTTCAGCCATGATGGCTACCGCAACGAATCCGCCCGAATCACGCAGCTATTGGCGCAGCGGTACGGCGCAAACCCGCATATCGCCGCGTGGCAAACCGACAATGAATATGGCTGCCACGATACGATACTCTCCTATTCCGAGGCCGCTCGCGCTGCGTTTCAGTTGTGGTGCGCCGTCCGCTATGGCACGATTGACGCGCTGAACACGGCTTGGGGCACGGTGTTTTGGTCGATGGAGTATCAGCGTTTTGACCAAATCGGCCTGCCCAATCTGACCGTGACCGAGGCCCACCCGGCGCATGTCATGGCGTTCCGGCAGTTCAGCTCGGATCAGGTGGCGCGGTTCAATGCGGTGCAGGTGGATTTGATCCGCCAGCATTCCGCCGCACCAATCTCGCATAATTACATGGGCCGGATCACGCAATTCGACCATTTCGAAACCGGCCGCCAAATGGAAATCGCCACCTGGGACAGTTACCCACTGGGCTTTCTGGAGGACCGGCTAGAGACCGATACCGAGCACACACGCCGCTATGCGCGGCAGGGCGACCCGGATTTTCAGGCCTTTCATCATGACCTTTACCGCGCTGTTGGGCGTGGTCGTTGGTGGGTGATGGAGCAGCAACCCGGCCCGGTCAATTGGGCCCCTTATAACCCCGCGCCGCTGGATGGGATGGTCCGCCTGTGGACATGGGAGGCCTTTGCCCATGGCGCAGAGGCCGTGTGCTATTTCCGCTGGCGACAGGCCCCAAAGGCGCAGGAACAAATGCACTCTGGCTTGTTGCGCCCCGATAGCGAACCCGCGCCGGGGTTTGACGAGGCCGCCCGCGTCGCCGCAGAGCTGAAATCCATGCCCGATGTGGCCGCAGCGCCCGCGCCCGTCGCGTTGGTGTTCGATTATGCCGCCGCCTGGGCGTTTGACGCGCAGCCGCAGGGCCGCGATCTGGATTATGTCTGGACGGTGTTCCAAACCTACCGCGCGCTGCGGCAATTGGGGCAGTCGGTTGATATTTTGCCACCGGATACCGCCGATCTGTCGGGGTATGCGCTGGTTTTGGCCCCTGGCTTGGTCACGGCGCATCCGGCGTTCCTGATTGCCCTGACGACACTGACCGGCACCGCAATCCTTGGCCCAAGGTTCAACGCCCGGACCGCGGATTTCGCGATCCCGTTGCCCTTGCCGCCGAATATCCCGGGGCTTGATGTGCAGGTCGCGCGGATTGAAACGCCGCGCCCGGACATGCCGATTGCCGTCAAAGGCGGCGGCAACGTGATCCGCTGGAGCGAGACACTGATCGGCACCTGCGTCCCGGTTTATACCGCCGAAGCGGGCAGCCCGGTTATGGTGCGCGACGGGGCCGTTTGTTATCTGGGCGGCATGCCTGATGAGGTGCTGTGGGAGCGCATTCTCAGCGATGCCCTCAGCGCGCAAGGGGTGCCGATCACCCAGATGCCCGAGGGGGTGCGCCAGCGGCATACGGGTGCAGGGCGGTTCGTGCTGAACTATGGGCCTGAGGCGGCGACATTTGATCAATTCACCCTGCCCGCCGCCGGGGTTTTATGGCTGGCGGATGATGGCCACGCAGCTTTGCTGGGTGACGGCTGACACGTGGGAATGGGCGCGGAAACATCAATAAACGCCTGATTTTCGGCGGACCGTGGTTTCGCGCGGTGCTATGGTCCCGATATGCTGTTTGACTTGCTAGATCACGATACGCTTTATCGCGCGCTGTTGCGCCGGGACGCCCAGTATGACCGGCAGGCCTTTGTCTGCGTGGCGACGACCGGTGTGTTTTGCCGCCAGACCTGCCCCGCGCGCAAGCCTCTGTCGAAAAATTGCACCTTTCAGCCCAGCATTGGAGCCTGCATCGAGGCCAGGTATCGGGCCTGCAAACGTTACCATCCGTTGCCGGCTGCGGCCTTGGTTGACCTGGTCATCGCGTCGCTTTTGGAGGCATTAGACCTGCACCTGGCATTGTTGCAGAACTCTCTCTGTGAAGGATTCACATCATGAATCCATGCGGTTAGACGGATGGCATGAGCAAGCCCAAGCCCGCCCGCTACCGCACGACGAAATGGTCCGCCTACAACGCTGCGCTCCGCAATCGCGGGTCTCTGCTGGTCTGGCTGGACAAGGAGATGGCGTGGCACGCACCGCATGAGGGCCGTCCGGGACGCCCGCCGGTCTTCTCGGATGCGGCAATCCAGTTCTGCCTGTCGATCAAGGTGCTGTTCAAGCTACCGCTCAGGCAGACCGCAGGGATGGCCGCGAGCCTCCTGCGCTTGGCCGGGCTTAATTGGCCGGTTCTGGACCACTCGACGCTATGCCGGAGGCAGAAGACCCTGCAGGTGCAGATCCCATATCGCCGCGCCGACGGGCCGCTGAACCTGCTGGTGGACAGCACCGGGATCAAGTTCCTCGGCGACGGGGAATGGCAGGCCCGAAAGCATGGCGTTCAAGGCCGCCGCCAATGGCGCAAGGTGCATCTGGCCATGGACACCACCACTTCGGACATCCGCGCCGTCGAGTTCACACCCAGCCGGGAAGGCGACAGTCCCGTCCTGCCGGACTTGCTCGACCAAATCCCTCAGGACGAGGACATCGGCACAGTGACCGCGGACGGCGCCTACGACACCCGCCGCTGTCACAGCGCCATTATCGCGCGCGGCGCCACGGCGATTATCACGGTCCGGAGAAACGGCCGACCATGGAAAGAGGACTGCCCAGCTGCCCTAACCCGCAACGAAACCCTGCGCGCCACGCGTTACTATGGCAGGGCGTTCTGGAAGCGGTGGACAGGGTACCATGCTCGAAGTCGCGCGGAGGCAAAGATGCGGTGCCTCAAACCCTTCGGAGAGCGCATAGCCGCGAGAGACCCAGACCGCCAAACCGCCGAAATCCACATCCGCATCGCCCTCATCAACCGCTTCAATGCGCTCGGCACCGCCGAGATCGTCCGCGTGGCCTGAACCAGAAGGGGAAAGGGAAAATCACGCTTCAGGCCGCCTTTCGGCAACAATGCCTCACAGGCTACTCTTTGATCCAAATGCGCAACAAAGGGCCGGCAACTCAA
>Ga0316204_10010103_pt1 | contig 12292 bp, 8 predicted proteins | sample 6monrhotite_MG_2_FD_205661 | JGI IMG/M metagenome (GOLD analysis project Ga0316204, IMG submission 205661) | Microbial mat bacterial communities from mineral coupon in-situ incubated in ocean water Damariscotta River, Maine, United States -... | ecosystem: Environmental > Aquatic > Marine >...
AAAGGCGAAGGATGAAGAAGCATCGACAGCATGGTACGACCGCATGGCGCCACTGATAGCTTTCCTGAAAACACGCATAGAGGACTTAAAGCAAGAAGAAGCACTTGCAAGTAATTGGAGTACGGACAAAGCAACTGATTATCTATGGGCTCAGTGCTCTGTTCAGAGTTGGGAACTTTTGGTTCATGACCGCGGCTGGACGCCTGACACAGCCTCAAAGGTCATAATAAAAACCAGCATGCAATCATTACTGGCCAGTTAATCAACCAATACTTTCTCTATCGCTGCGATGATGGTCTCTGAATTCGGCTTCATTTTGGTAGGGAAAAACGCAACAGCTTCGCCTTTACCATTCACCAGATACTTGTGAAAATTCCACACCGGCCTGCTTTCATTGCCCAGCTCGCCCGCTAACCACTCATACAGTGGCGCGTTGCCTTCGCCGCCTTTAACAATCATTTTTTTGGTCATTGGGAAATCGACCTGAAAGTTCACCTTGCAGAAATTCTTGATATTGCGCTCGCTGCCCGGTTCCTGATCACCAAAATCATTGGCTGGTACACCCAGTACAATCAGGCCTTTATCACGGTAGGCGCTCCACAACTTCTGCAGACCCTTATATTGAGGCGTATACCCGCAGTAAGACGCTGTATTCACAATTAAAACAGCCTTGCCTTCATACTGGCTTAAAGGCATGTCGCTAAAATCAATCGACTGCACGGTAAAATCATGCATGCTTTTTTCATCTGCCGCCTGAACCGAAGCCATCTGAGCCGAAGCCGTAAACGCCATCGCCGCACCAAGTATTATCATTTTTTTTAACATGCCCTGCTTCCCTTGTTTTTACCTTCTTACCCTAGTTTGCAAGCCACCTGTAAGCAAGGCCCTGACACATATGTGATCACCCTTCACCGGGGTACAGACCTTGATTTAACAACGTGGCACCCTAGCTATCTGCCTAACGGAATTGCTGAACCCATCTGAAAACATGCATCACGAAGTTAGGATATCCATGAGCACCGATCTGTTGTTTAGGCCTTTTGAAAGCAAAAACCTTACTCTGAAAAACCGTATTGTTATGGCCCCCATGACACGGTCTTTTTCTCCGGGTAACATCCCCAACGACCTTAACATTGAATATTACCGCAAGCGTGCAGCAGGCGGCGTGGGCCTTATTGTTACCGAAGGCACCTGTGTGGGCCACAAAGCCGCAAATGGCTATCCAAACGTTCCCTATATTGCCACCGACGACCAGCTTGAAGGCTGGAAACGGGTTGTTGATGCAGTTCACGCTGAAGGCGGAAAAATCATGCCTCAACTGTGGCATGTTGGCAGCTTGAGAAAAACCGGCACCGAACCTGATGTTGACGTACCCGGCTACGGCCCGTCCGGCCTTGTTATGCCCGGCAAAAAACGTTGCCACGAGATGACCGAAGACGATATTCAGGACGTGATTAAGGCCTTTGCAGATTCAGCCCGGCGAGCGAAAGATGTTGGTTTTGACGGTGTTGAAATTCACGGTGCACATGGATATCTGCTTGATCAATTTTTCTGGGAAGGCCTGAATGAACGCACCGACAACTGGGGTGGGTCCCTTGTAAAACGTACCCGCTTTGCTGTTGAAATCATCAAAGCAATACGCGCCGCTGTTGGCGATAATTTCCCTATCGTCTTCCGGTGGTCGCAGTGGAAACAACAGGAATATAACGCCCGCCTTGCAAACACACCTGAAGAACTGAAAGAATTTCTAACGCCGCTTTCTGATGCTGGTGTTGATATTTTCCATTGCTCCACTCGCAGATTCTGGGAGCCTGAATTTGAAGGCAGCGATTTAAACCTGGCAGGCTGGACAAAAAATATCACAGGCAAACCGACCATCACTGTTGGCAGCATCGGCCTGGATTCAGCCTTCACAGAAGAAGGCCAAGCCGGGTTCTCTGAAGCCAAACCTGTGAGTCTGGAAAAACTCACTGACCGCATGGCAAACGATGAATTTGATCTGGTGGCAGTGGGACGTGCTCTAATCGCCAACCCTGACTGGGCTAACAAAGTGCAAACCGAAGCCCATAACGAACTGGCGCCCTACACAAAAGACATGCTGATGAAACTAGTATAAAAACAGGCAACAATCTTTTGGAAAAGGCGACTCTCTGGTCGCCTTTTTTTTCGACTCGCTGCCTCCTCACAAACACAGACTTTCCTGCTTCCCGGATCACGCCGAAACCGAGCGGCCTTTTATTGCGTTACAGAGCTAGCAACTATATGAAAATTTTAATCCGGCGCTGATAATCTTCTCATGGAAATCTCAGGGTTATTATCTGGCTTTTCAACTGCTTTCTTTGACGTTATGGAGGATACTGGCTCGCATTTCACAGCAAGCGATATGCCCTGCATCAGGAGATGGGATAAAATGTCAGACATCAGGATTACGCCCGCGCCCGCGCCGACGTGCACAGATGCACTAGATGCAATACAAGCGGCATATCAATGCGATGAAAATGTTGCAGTGCGAGGCCTTATTGATAACTTTCCCCTGCATTCTGGCCGTCGCCAAGCCATTGCCTGTATGGCAGAGAAAATCGTTACAAAGTCCCGCGCCAGAAAAGACGAGCAAGGCACACTTGATGCGTTCCTCGCTGAATTTGGCCTGTCGAATCAGGAAGGCGTGGCCTTGATGTGTTTGGCGGAGGCCCTTCTGCGCGTGCCTGACGGCACGACACAAGACCAACTAATCGCGGAGAAGATACTTACAGGTAACTGGAAAGCTCACAAGGGCCAGTCAGACAGCTTGTTTGTGAATGCCTCCACATGGGCCTTAATGCTTACAGGCGGCGTGTTGGACCTTGAAAAGACCATCACCAAAAATCCGGCAGGCTGGATGAAATCACTGATTGGCAGATCAGGTGAACCCGTAATCCGCAAAGCCGTTAATCAAGCCATGAAAATTATGGGCAAGCAGTTTGTTTTTGGCCGCACTATTTCCGAAGCCCTTGCTCGCCAAAAAAAACAGCCCGCAGAACACAAGATGATGAGTTTTGACATGCTGGGTGAAGGTGCCCGCACCATGGAAGCCGCAGGTCGCTATTTCACGCTATACCGTGACAGCATTGATGCGGTTGGCCGGGCCACGGCGGCTGGCGGCAACACCCCGCATAACCGTTCCAGTGTTTCAATCAAATTATCAGCGCTGCATCCCCGGTACGAAGAAGTAAACAACTGGCGGGTTATGGCGGAAATGCTACCGCTCGTGAAAGAGCTGGCCTTGCTGGCAAAATCCTACGATATCCAGCTAACCATTGATGCCGAAGAGGCTGACCGACTGGATATTTCCCTGCGCATCCTTGAGGCACTTGCATTAGATGCCGATCTGGCCGGGTGGGAAGGTTTGGGGCTGGCTGTACAAGCATACCAAAAACGCGCCCCTTATGTGATTGACTGGTTGGTACTGTTGGCACGTGAAACAGGGCGTAAATTTGCCGTTCGCCTGGTGAAGGGCGCTTACTGGGATACCGAGATAAAACACGCGCAGGAACTGGGACTGGCTGATTACCCGGTATATACGCGCAAAGCCTCCACCGATGTTTGTTACCTGTATACCGCCGCGCGCATGCTGGACGCTGACGATGCCATTTACGCCCAGTTCGCTACTCACAATGCCCACACAGTTGCTGCTATCGCTGATATGGCTAAAGGCAAGTTCTACGAATTCCAACGCCTGCACGGCATGGGAGAGCTGCTTTATAAAGCCGCTGGTGAAGCACTGGGTTACACTGTACGCACTCGCACCTACGCACCCGTTGGTCAACATGAAGACCTGCTGCCGTATCTGGTGCGCAGACTGCTTGAAAACGGCGCCAACTCTAGCTTTGTAAACCGGTTTCTGGATGCAGATGTGCCCGTTGAGGCCGTAGCATGTGATCCGGTAGATGCTTTGGAAGCAGCCCCTGCCCTACGGCATACACTCATCAAGGTACCTGCTGACATATACGGCGCTAGCCGCCAAAATTCTGTTGGCTGTAATCTGATGAACCGTACGGAGTTTGAACCACTTGTTCAGGCACTTTCTGTTAGCTGCAATCATACCTATGCTGCGGCCTCCATTGTTGCAGGTATGGATGTTGGCAGTGCGCCATCTGATGTACTTTGCCCAAGCAATACCAGCATGATAGTGGGCACCGCCCGTGAGGCACGAGAGGAAGACCTTGAAACCGCCTGCGACCGTGCTGCAATAGCACAGCCTGCCTGGAGTTTACTCGGCGGTACCACACGTGCTGGTATACTGCGTGCTGTTGCAGACCTGATTGAGGCTGACCGCGATACATTAACAGACATACTGGTACGTGAAGCGGGTAAAACGCTAGGCGACTGCATCGCTGAAATTCGGGAAGCTGTGGATTTCTGCCGCTACTACGCTGATCTTGCAGACAAACAATTTGGCGCACCGCTGGTAATGCCCGGCCCGACAGGCGAACGAAACGAGCTACATTTGGTTGGACGCGGTACCTTCCTTTGCATTGCACCCTGGAATTTTCCGTTGGCTATTTTTGCAGGCCAAATTGCGGCAGCGCTGGCTGCTGGTAACAGCGTGATTGCCAAACCGGCAGAACAAACGCCGATTATAGCGTGGCATACTATAAAGCTGTTTCATAAAGCGGGTGTGCCAGCCGATGTGCTACATTTGCTACTTGGTAGCGGCACACGCATTGGTGCGGCTTTGGTGGCAGACACCCGTATCAGCGGTGTTGCTTTCACAGGCTCAACCGCTACAGCCCGGTTGATCAACCAGTCACTGGCAAACCGTAAGGGTGCAATCATTCCACTAATCGCTGAAACCGGCGGTCAGAATGCAATGATTGTTGACAGCACCGCGCTGCCGGAACAAGTGGCCGACGATGTGATTATGTCGGCGTTTGGCTCTGCGGGTCAGCGCTGTTCTGCGCTCAGGGTTCTGTTTTTGCAAGACAGTGTTGCCGATAAAATGATTGATATGATCAAAGGCGCGCTAAAAGAGCGTGTGATCGCAGACCCTAGCCTGTTAACCACCGATATTGGACCGGTCATCGACCAAACCGCCCTTGACCGGTTAACTACCCACTGTGACCGGATGGCCGTGGAGGCAACGCTTGTCGTCCGTGCTGATATGGAAACCTCAACCAGTAGCGGGACATATTTGGCGCCACATATTTTTGAGCTTTCCAGCCTTGACCAACTGCGCGGTGAGGTATTTGGTCCTGTGCTTCATATCATTCGCTTTGGTGCGAACGGTATTGAGGATGTTTTATCCCAAATACGGGCCACCGGTTACGGACTAACGTTCGGAGTACACTCGCGTCTTGAGGGCCGCTGGAAAGACCTGTTCGAAAAAACCCATGTGGGCAACAGTTATATCAACCGTAATATGGTAGGCGCGGTTGTTGGGGTGCAGCCGTTTGGCGGCGAAGGCCTTTCAGGCACGGGCCCAAAAGCTGGTGGCCCACATTATTTGCTGCGCTTCGCCGCAGAACGGACGCTAACCATCAACACCGCGGCAGTTGGCGGGAACGCCGAACTGTTCAACATGGATGAAGAAAGCTAATACACCGATCTGTGTTCGCTGGCCTTAATGCACTGGGCTTATTTAGTTCACCGGCCCGAGGGCAGCGAGCAAATCATATTGGCCGCCTTCCAACACCGGTTTTTGAAAACGATCAACTGTCAAACCTGCTTTTTCATGGTTCAAATGCAAGCGCCTGCACAGGTTGGTAAAACGCTGCCGCATCAGGTCAGCCTCAAAACCTCGCCCCTTCATCCGGTGTTTGAACCGGGGGTCATTCAGCTTTCCACCTCTAAGGGCTGCAAGCCGGTTTAACACGCGCTTTTTACGGTCAGGATAATGAGCTTCCAGCCATTCTTCGAACAAGCCTGCCAATTCCAGCGGCAACCGCAGCAATATATAGCCTGCTTCCCGTGCACCTGCATGTTCAGCGGCACTTAGCACTGCTTCCATTTCATGGTCATTCAGCGCCGGTATTAGCGGTGCGAACATTACACTGGTTGGTACACCAGCATCAGAAAGAAGCTTGATAGCATCCAGCCGTCGCTGCGGCGTAGAGGCGCGTGGTTCCATCAGCCGTGATAACTTTCGGTCAAGAGTTGTTACCGAAAGCCCTACCTTAATCAGCCCCTTTTCAGCCATCGGCGCTACCAGGTCCAAATCACGCACCACCAGCCGTGATTTGGTCAGGATGGTTACAGGATGTTCATATTTCAAAAGCACCTTCAAAATACTGCGTGTAATACGCCGTTCGCGTTCCAGCGGTTGGTAGGGGTCTGTATTGGTGCCCATGGCAATCGGTTTCGGGTCATAGTTTTTCTGTGAAATTTCCCTCTCCAACAACTCTGCTGCATTGGGTTTGGCAAATAACCGGGTTTCGAAATCAAGACCGGGAGATAACCCCAGAAAAGCGTGTGTTGGACGGGCAAAACAATAAACGCAGCCATGCTCACAGCCCCGATACGCATTGATCGAACGATCAAACGGAATGTCTGGTGATTTATTCTTTGTTAGAATGTGAACCGCGTTTTCATCGGTAACGGTTGTTTTAAAATCCGGTTTATCAGGTTCCCGAAGCCAGCCATCTTGCACCGGTGCTCGCTTCAGTTTTTCAAATCGGCCTGTTTCATTGGAGACAGCCCCCCTGCCCTTCAAAGCACTCTGGCCTTTCAAGGCATCCTGCCCGTTTACCCCACCTGAGCCCTGTAAAAGCCAAGGAGACATCCCGGAACTAAAATTTCCATTCTCTGCTGCCATAATTTAATTATAGCATGAGAACAAAAAGAGAACAAGCGTTACATTATGTGGTCAAAAACAGTATGCGGCATGGATAACAAAGGCGTAGAAACGCTCTCCCAACTATCAAGAAAATCATGTCACAGCTTGTCGCACATTCGGCACACATTTGTCACACGCATGTGACACCGCACAAGCATCGTACAAAGTAGGCTTAACTGCCTAAAATAGGTAGAAAAAGCTTAATTCAGGCCCGGTACTTTCAGTACACCATCATCAAAGTCTTCAAGCCAAATCAGTAGCTCGGCCGGCGACATGGGCTTGCCAATATGATAACCTTGCACCAGGTCCGCCCCCAGTTCCCGGGCCATTTTAAGAAGCTCTTCGTTCTCAATACCCTCGCAAGTACATTTAAGGCCAAGCTTGTGTGACAGGTCTATCGCCGAATCCAATATGATCCGTGCAACCTTGTCATCGCTTGCCCGGCCAATAAATTCCCTGTCGATAATCATCTCGTCAAACGGAATGGATTGCAGGCGCATTAGCGAGGCGAAGCCGGTCCCAAAATCATCGAGAGCAAGCCCAAATCCGCGCATATGCAGCCGTGACAACACTTCAAGCGGGATGCGTTCATCTACCTGAAAATCAGATTCTGCCAGTTCAAGCCGTACCATGTCTGGTTCCACATCAAACTGTTCTGCAAGCCCCGATACAACATCGGCAAAATCTTCTTTACGCAGGTTTTCGCTGGAAACATTGATTGAAAGCGGTACAATTTTGCCCTCGCGCTTCCATTTTCCTTGCTGTTCCAGCGCAAGCTCCAGCATACGGTAGGTTAGCACATCCATATAGCCTTTTTCACGGGCAACCCGAATTACAGCGCCAGCTCCCAGCAGCCCGCCACCCGGCGCACGCCAGCGGGCAAACGCTTCGGCAGCCACCAGTTTTCCGGTGTTCAGATCAACCTTTGGCTGAAAGACTGGAGCAAGACCATCAGTCATTAACCCCCGCATAAATTCTGATTCAGCCAATATTGTTTCGCTACCGGAATAACTGGCCGATCGTGTACTGGCCACCTCATTCAAAGAGGCAAACAACAGTGTTTTATCGATCGGCTTGCTTAGGGTACCAAGCAAATTAACACTGTAAGCCATGGCCAATTCACGCGCAGCGTGACGTGCACGCTCGTCGTGTTGGCTCACCAGAATAACAGCAGGATCCCAATCAAGTTCGGAAATTGACCGAATTAGCCCGTAGCCGTCTAATTCAGGCATCTCAAGATCGGTGATGATGATGTCATATTTTTCGGTTTTCAACAGATCAAGTGCTTGCTCACCGCTATTTGCAGTGGCGACTGTATAGTCGCCAGTTTGCAAATACTGAGTAAGCATATCCCGCATCGTTGCAGAATCGTCCACCACCAATATACGTTTACTCACAGTGCCTCCCAATACCAATCAGCGCCTATGCTAGCACTATGACATCAAAGGTCAAAAGCTTCTGTTAATTTTACCCGACCATCTACGCCGGTCAGTCCGCCTCACTGTAGCGCAGCACAGGTTTACGCGCTGCCTGCGTTTCATCAAGACGCTTCCTTGGCGCAAAATACGGTGCACCGTCAAAACGGCTGGTTTCCCCGGCTTTTGCCGCTTCGGCAAGGCCGCGCATTGAACCGATAAACTGGTCCAAATTAAACTTGCTCTCGCTTTCGGTTGGCTCCACCAGCATTGCACCGTGCACGACAAGAGGGAAATACATCGTCATGGGATGGTAGCCTTCGTCAATCATGGCTTTGGCAAAATCGAGCGTTGTTACACCGGTATCCTTCAGGAACCGGTCATCAAACAAGGCTTCATGCATGCAAGGGCCCTCGAATGAAAGGCTCATAACGTCTTTAAGCGAAGCCTGAATGTAATTGGCATTCAATACCGCATCTTCAGATGCCTGTTTCAACCCGTCACCGCCGTGACTAAGCATATAGCTTAGCGCTCGCACATACATGCCCATTTGGCCGTGGAAGGCCGTCAGACGACCCATCGATGGGTCATCACCCTCTGCTATCTCTGGCCATTCTTTGAGCTCAAGCGCACCCTCTGCTGTTTGCATAACAAATGGCAACGGCACATGCGCCTTAAGTGCATCCGAGAAAACGACAGGCCCTGAACCTGGCCCCCCGCCACCGTGCGGAGTTGAAAAGGTTTTATGCAAATTGAAATGCATTGCATCCACGCCCAAATCACCGGGTCGTGCTTTGCCCATAATGGCATTGAAGTTTGCGCCGTCGCAGTAGAAAAACGCGCCCGCTGCATGCACAGCGCCAGCAATCTCTTTCACTTCATTTTCAAACAGGCCACAAGTGTTGGGGTTGGTAATCATTACTGCTGCTACAGTGTCATCAAGCGCCGTTTTCAGGGCCTCCAGATCAACCCGGCCATTCACCTTTCCCGGAATTGATTTCACCTTGTAGCCACAAAATGCGGCCGTTGCCGGGTTGGTGCCGTGCGCACTTTCCGGGCAGAGTATAACCTCGCGCGCATCACCGCGCGCTTCCAGCGCTGACCTAATAGCCATCACGCCGCACAGTTCTCCGTGCGCGCCCGCTTTCGGTGAAAGCGCCACCGCTGGCATACCGGTGAGTGTCATCAACCAATGCGAAAGATCGTTCATCAGTTCCAGCGCGCCCTGCACAGTAGACTGCGGTTGAAGTGGGTGAATATCACCGATACCCGGCAGGCGGGCCATTTTCTCATTCAGGCGTGGATTATGCTTCATGGTGCATGACCCCAGAGGAAACACACCCATATCAATGCCGTAATTGAGACGCGAAAGCCGGGTATAATGGCGCACTGTGTCGGGTTCAGAAAGTCCGGCGCAACCTATTGCTGCTGTGCGTTCAAGCCCGCCAAGGGCCATCTCGAAATCGCCAACGTCTTCCACGTCAACACCAGTGGTTTCTCTACTGCCAATCTCGTAAATAAGCGGTTCCGCCAAACGCAACCCTTTGTGGCCTGAAAATGTTTCAAACTGATCTGATGTACTACTGCCAGTAGCGGAAGTTGGACGTCCCTGATTATTCATACTCATTGAACCAACTCCTTCAACGCTGCCGCAAGGGCTTCTATATCGTCCTCGGTAACGGTTTCGGTAGCTGCCATAATCAACAGATCATCCATGCCCGCATTTGGCGTTAGCCGAGCCATCGGTATGCCTGCAAGAATCCCTTTTGCGGCAAGTCCTTCTACAACCACAGTCGCATCTTTAGGCAAACGTATGGTAATTTCATTGAAGAAAGTATCGTTCAACACCTCCACACGTTCAATGGCAGCCATCGCTGCTTTCAATTGCTGCGCTTTGTGGTGGTTAACCTTCGCCACTTCCCGCAGTCCTTTTTCACCCAGCAGGGTCATGTGAACGGTAAAGGCCAGCGAACATAAGCTTGAATTGGTACAAATGTTTGATGTCGCCTTTTCCCGGCGAATATGCTGCTCGCGTGTTGAAAGCGTGAGCACAAAACCACGCTTGCCGTCTGCGTCCACTGTTTCGCCGCAAAGCCTGCCCGGCATCTGGCGTACATATTTCTGGTTGGTGGCAAACAGGCCCACATAAGGGCCGCCAAAGTTAAGACCGTTACCAATAGATTGGCCTTCGCCCACAACAATGTCTGCGCCCATTTCACCGGGGCTCATCACAAGGCCAAGCGACACCACTTCGGTAACAACCACAATCAACAGGGCTTTTTGGGCATGTGCAGCCTCAGCCAGAGGCCGTAAGTCCAAGACATGGCCTGTGATTGTAGGGTTTTGAACTACAACGCAGCTTGTTGTTTCGTCAATACTGTCAATCACAGCCTGCAGTTCAGCCGCAGCATCAGCGGGCTGCGCTTGCAACGCAATGATTTCATCATCGGTAAACTGGGTGGTTGTTTCCACCACCGCACGGTAATGCGGGTGCAAACCGCCTGCGACCACCGCACGTTTTTTGCGGGTGACGCGGCGTGCCATCATCACAGCTTCTGCCGTTGCCGTTGAGCCATCATACATGCTGGCATTTGCCACATCCATCCCCGTTAGCTGCGCCACCTGGGTTTGAAACTCAAAGATATATTGCAGCGTACCCTGCGCTATTTCGGGTTGATAAGGAGTGTAAGCAGTTAAAAACTCACCGCGCTGAATCATATGATCAACAGTGGCTGGCACATGGTGCTTGTAAGCCCCTCCACCCACAAAGAAAGGCACACTGCCCGCTGCTATGTTTTTCGCTGCCATTTTTGAGAGATAACGTTCAACTTCCATCTCTGTTTTGCGGCGCGGCAAATCTATATCCGGGTTCAAGTCATCCGCAGGAACATCCCGAAATAAATCATCAACATGACGGACACCTATTTTGTCCAGCATAAGCTGGCGGTCACTGCTTGTTAGCGGCAAATAGCGCATGCCTTACTCCTCAACAAAAAAGGCACAGACTTTTCGTCTGCGCCCTGTCAATCATTCCAAACCTGCAACAAATTCGCCGTAAGCAGCCTCATCCATAAAGCCTTCAAGCTCGCTGGTATCTGCCACGGTCATTTTAAAGAACCAGCCATCATCCATAGGGGAACTATTCACTGTACCGGGCTCACCTTCCAGAACATCATTGATAGCAGTGATATCCCCTGAAAGCGGTGCAAAAACTTCGCTCGCAGCTTTAACAGATTCAACAACTGCAGCATCATCGCCTTTATTAAAGGAAGCCCCAACTTCCGGCAGTTCAACAAATACAATATCGCCGAGCGCACTTTGCGCATGGTCGGTAATACCAATTGTTGCGATACCGTTTTCAATCAGCATCCATTCATGGTCTTCAGAAAATTTCAACATGGGTTTCTCCTCTTAATCCCCGAATTCGTTAAATCGCCTTACGAAATTTTTTTGCGCTTGTAGCGCTGCGGTACAAAGGGTGTCTTAGCTACCTTGGCGGGGTGCGCTTTACCGCGAATAAGCAGCTGAACATCAGTACCGTCTGCTGTGAAGGCCGCAGGCACATAACCCATCGCTACCGGCCCGCCGTGGGTGGGGCCAAAACCACCAGAGGTAATTTTTCCAATCACATTGCCATCCGCATCAGCAATTTCAACACCCTCACGCGCAGGCGCCCGCCCTGTCGGCAAAATGCCAACAAGCGATTTATCTACACCGTTTTCAAGCTCTGCCAAAATACGTTTGCTGCCAATAAAATCACCTGCTTCACGGCGTTTTTTACCAAGAGCAAAACCAACGCCAGCCTGTACAGGGCTGATAGAAGCATCAAAGTCATGCCCGGAAAGGCACAGGCCCACTTCCAGCCGCAAGCTATCCCGCGCACCAAGCCCAATCCATTCAACATCGTCATTCAACAACAACCGGGCAGCAAGCGCCGGAGCTTCTTCTTCCGGCACAGATATTTCATAACCGTCTTCGCCGGTGTACCCACAGCGTGATACCCAACACACAACGCCCTCAAGCGTTACCATAGTACCTTCCATGAAATTCAAATCAGCTACTTCTG
>Ga0316204_10010104_pt1 | contig 12291 bp, 12 predicted proteins | sample 6monrhotite_MG_2_FD_205661 | JGI IMG/M metagenome (GOLD analysis project Ga0316204, IMG submission 205661) | Microbial mat bacterial communities from mineral coupon in-situ incubated in ocean water Damariscotta River, Maine, United States -... | ecosystem: Environmental > Aquatic > Marine >...
TGCAGCGTAAACTTCCATGATCGATTAAATGATTCCTTCATAAGAATATGCGGGATATCACCGTCTAAGACTAAACGTGCTTCGTCAGCTCTTTTTGTCGCACTGGCGAGTAGCGCTTCTTTACGTTCCGCATTCAATCCAAGATAACTCAGCAAATCACCTAACACTTCAATTTCAATCTCAGGATCAGTAATTTTATCAGCCCAGCCGCGAACCATTTCACCTTCAATCACATCTTCTTGCATGCCGCGATAAGATAAATAAAGCTCTGTAGTTTCTCCATCATCGCTAGTCTCTAAACGAACACGAAAACGATCTTTCACGAAATCGGAATCATAATTTTCCACCCATTCCGTTTCCATCAACCCGAGCTTGATGTTCTGCCATTTCAACGGCACTTTATTAGAAATCCAATAGTTTCTTACTTCCTCCCAAACATCGTCTGGTGCAGCCTCAATACGCAACCAGCGCAATCTCCCATCTTTTTCAAGGGAGACGTTTGAGCCATCGGCAAGTACAACTTTTTTTCGTTCGACAGATGCGACCTGTGGAATTTCGAATCCGCTATCAATACTCAGCAGTGTAAGATCGGGAGGCACTTCCAATGGTGGTAAGCTTGGTTGATGCTTGTAAAAATCGCCGCCTTTAGATGAACAACCAACTAAAGTAACAACGGAAGAAATAAGCAACACAGAAATGATACTGCGGAAGAGTGACATAGTATTCCCTAAATTAGTTGAGCGCTTTCCATTGCCCGTCGAAGCGTGGCATGGTGCTCAGTAGAAAACTGAGTAAGAGGCAATCGTATACCCGGTGGAATTAAATCCATTTCAAAAAGAACCCATTTAACCGGGATAGGATTTGCTTCCAAAAATAGATTGTCATGCAAACCCACGAGGCATGAATTTAACGCTCGCGCTTTATCCATATCACCAGCCAAGGCAGCGGTGAACGCCTCGTGCATACGAGCTGGCGCAACATTGGCCGTCACAGAAATGACGCCTTTTCCACCGTGAGTGATCGCTTCGAGAGCAATATCATCATCGCCGCTATATATATCAAATTCTGGCCCACATAATTCAGCGAGTTTTTCAATACGCGCCAAACTACCTGTCGCTTCTTTAATGCCAATGATATTTTTTATTTTGGAGAGTCTTTGTACGGTTTCGGGCAGCATATCAACTGCAGTTCGACCAGGAACATTATATAATATCAGTGGAAGATCCACTGATTCAGCCAGATATTTGTAATGTTCATACAAACCGTTTTGGGTAGGCTTATTATAATAAGGAGTAACAACCAAACAGGCATCGGCACCGGCTTCGCGCGCACATTCACCCAACCTCTTAGCTTCAGCAGTAGAATTTGATCCTGTTCCCGCAATCACTGGTACGCGTTTGTTTGCTTTTTCGACAACAAATCGAACAACGTCGCAATGCTCTTTTGTGGTCAATGTGGCAGACTCACCTGTCGTACCAACTGCAACAATTGCATCCGTGCCGGCATTTACATGCATTTCTACCAATGTATCCAGCGCTGTAAAGTCTATGGATCCATCAGGATGCATGGGTGTAACCAGCGCCACCATACTGCCTTGAAACATGGTTGTCTCCAAAAAATTGAACAAAGGGCGAATAGTACTGATCTCGCTATCATTAAGCAAGATTGAGAGTGATGAGTCTTTGATTATAGATGTATATAAGCTCCGCCACCTAATGGACCATAATAAAAAGTTGAGGGTTCAATCAATCAATAGATTTTACGTAACTACTCACAGGGTTACAACTCACTGAACTGAGCGGCGGGTGATATACAGGTTGGAGAAAACGTCGCCCGCACGGACGCGGGCGCCGAGCATCCACGGATGGATTTACTGCGTTTTTCGTAAACCTGTATAGCACCCGGTGCGTATCGAAGCTAATGAGGTATGAGTCGTTACGATTTTACATACAAAAGCTTTTCCTATATTAACAATTCCCCAACACCATCTAAAGCGCAGTCGGCTAACAAAACATGTCAAATCAACAAGATTGATCAACATAGAAGACTACTCTTGAGGTAAAATAAGGTCTACATATCATCCATTTTACGATTTAGGCAACGCAGGAGACAAAGTCATGTCCCAGGTAGCAATTGGAAAAAAAATTCCAAATTTCACCATCGCAGCAACAGGCGAAAAAAACATTAGCCTAAAAGACTATAGCGGTAAAAATATCGTGATCTACTTTTACCCAAAAGACAATACGCCCGGTTGCACAACGGAAGGCCAGAATTTCCGCGACATGCACAGTAAATTCAAGCGTGCAAATACCGTCATTTTCGGTGTTTCCCGTGATAGCATTAAAACCCACGAGAACTTCAAAGCCAAACACGAGTTTCCGTTTGATTTACTGTCAGACAAAGAAGAAGAGCTTTGTCATTTGTTCGATGTCATCAAGGAGAAGAAACTTTACGGTAAAGTTCACATGGGCATTGAACGCAGCACTTTTCTTATCGATGAGAATGGTGTTTTGAAGCAAGAGTGGCGCAAAGTTAAAGTCGCCGGTCATGTAGAAGAAGTGCTAACCGCTGTTAAAGAACTATAAATTTCAATCTATTGAACCATTTTGTGATTGTTTCTTGCAAGAATAAATATACTGGCGATATAGAACAGTAATTGACCTACCCAATCATCAACCGACAACAACTGTGAGGTGTTTTTGATGAATACTAGTGCTTCGAGTCAAAGTAAAACCCGCCTTTTTGTTTTAGATACCAATGTACTGATGCATGATCCTGCCTGTATTTTCCGCTTTCAGGAGCATGACATATTTATTCCCATGATGGTGCTGGAAGAGCTAGATAAGAATAAACGTGGCCATTCAGAAGTTGCACGAAGTGCCCGCCAGGCAAGCCGGTTTCTCGAAGACTGCATTGCCGGAGCGAGCCAGAACAATATCGACAATGGCCTCGAATTACCCAACGCAAACACGGGTGAAATAATCAGCGGGAAATTGTTTTTCCAAACCCGAAACCTTCATAAAGATCTGCCCTCAGATATGCCCGGCAGCGTGCCAGACAATGTCATTCTCAGTGTCTGCCTTGCGTTAAAAGACAAAGTCGACCACCAATCAGTAACACTGGTTACGAAAGATATCAATTTACGAATCAAAGCGGCAGCTCTCGGCATTCCCGCCGAAGACTACAGTAATGACCAGGTTATTGATGACGTAGATTTGCTCTATAGTGGTGCCTGCCAGCTAGAAGATGAATTTTGGAATACACATAGCGAAGGTATGGAAGCCTGGCAAGATCAAGGGCGAGCCTTTTACCAGTTTCAGGGTGAAGACTTCAGTAACTGGTATCCCAACGAATTTATATTCAATGACAAAGAGGGATTTTATTCCATTGTAAGAGAACATAATACAAACAGTGCAAAAATCGAAGTATTAACCGACTACGTTAACAGCTCCCATAGTGTGTGGGGAATTCACGCTCGTAATCGAGAACAAAACTTTGCACTCAATGTTCTGATGGATCCATCCATAGATTTTATTTCAATTCTGGGCTTAGCGGGCTCAGGCAAAACACTGTTAACACTTGCGGCTGCACTCACACAAACACTGGAACAAAAAATTTACCAAGAGATTCTCGTAACACGCGTCACCGTACCAGTTGGCGAAGATATCGGCTATCTTCCAGGCACTGAAGAAGAGAAAATGACTCCCTGGATGGGCGCACTCATGGATAACCTGGAAGTACTAACTACACCCCAGGGTGCCGGTGAATGGGAACGAGCGGCGACTAATGATTTACTGCAAAAACGAATAAAAATTCGCTCGATGAACTTCATGCGAGGCAGAACATTTTTAAACAAATTTGTCATCATTGACGAAGCGCAAAACTTAACATCAAAACAGATGAAAACGCTAATAACACGAGCCGGCCCAGGAACAAAGGTTGTTTGCCTGGGTAATGTGGCGCAAATAGATACACCCTATTTGACGGAAACCACATCGGGATTAACTTATGTCGTCGACAGATTCAAAGACTGGGAACATAGCGCTCACATAACACTCCAACGTGGCGAGCGTTCTCGTCTAGCAGATTATGCGTCAGATGTGCTGTAATCTTTATCCCTAAATAAAAAAGGCAGCGATAAAGCTGCCTTTTTTATTTAAGAAACCCTTGCAAACTAACCTGAACCTGCCACTTCTTCTGACTCTTTGTTTTCTGGCCAGGCGTTAAGTACTGCCTTTACAAGCGTTGCTAATGGAATCGCAAAAAAGACACCCCAAATCCCCCACAATCCACCAAAAAATATTATCGCTATAATGATGGCGACCGGGTGCAGATTGACTGCCTCAGAAAACAGCAATGGCACTAATACATTACCATCCAATGTTTGGATAATCCCATAAGCCAACATGAGATAACCAAACTCAGAACTCCACCCCCACTGAAAAAAAGCGACAAGTGCAACCGGAATAGTGACCAGTGTAGCGCCAACAAAAGGCACAAGCACAGAGAGACCAACTAATAGACCTAACAGGAATGCGAAATTCAAACCCATAAATACAAACGTAATATAGCTAACTACACCAATAATAATGATTTCGACGATTTTCCCTCGAATATAGTTTCCTATTTGCTGATCCATTTCAACCCATACCTGTTGAACCAATATACTTTTTGTCGGCATAAAACTACTTACCCAGCCCCAAATAATCTCTTTGTCTTTTAAAAAGAAAAATACCAGCAAGACCATAAGAATCAGGTAAACAAGCCAAGTCAGCAGCCCTTGAACAGAAGCCAGTGAAAACGACAAAACAACCTGGCTAAGCTTGGTAATTTCGGTGCGCACTACAGCCATCACATCATTAATTTGTGAGGGCGTAATTACACCAGGATAATTTTCAGGCAATTGCAAAGCTTCCTGCTGAATACGGCCCACCATCTTGGGAAGCTCACCCACAAATTGAGAAGCCTGCTCAAAAAGCAGTGGCGTCAGCCCAACAAAACTTATTGTTAGCAACGCAAAGAAAAGACTGAATACCGAAATGGCCGCCAGCTTTCTCCCCACTTTTCTTTTTTGGAGTTTTAATACTAATGCTTCAAGCATATAGGCAATAACAATCGCGGCAAGCAAAGGGATTAAAATATCACCTATAAAAATGATAATTGTAAAACCACTTATTAACAGTAAAGCAAGAATCACTACCTGGGGATTGGAGAAGTGGCGCTCATACCACTGCTTAAGCATTTCTATCATTCAGTTTCGCTTTCTTTCTTAATTTTTTGGTACCGAGTCTGGAACAGCTGTTCCAGTTCTATAATGACATCTTTTTTTGCACGACCTTGCAACACATGTTGCGACATCAGGTTAGATGCCTCATCCAATAGTGTTGATTTTTCTATCATGGGGTAGCTTTCCGATAAACGCTTCAGAGCACCAACTACACTTTCATTTTCCTTTGCCTCAATCTGTTTTGGTTCTTCTAATTGAGTAAATTGGGTTTTATCCGTTAACGAGCTATTTTGCGCGAGAAAAGCGGAGAATTTCAATAACGCAAGCTTATCTTCGTCATTTAAAACCCGATAGGATTGTAATAGCTTCTTTTCACTGACATTCATAACCCTACAAATTTCCTCCGCGCCAACATAACGCAGATAAACGAACAGCTGCTTAGCTATGCAACACCGATTTTAAGAAATTCACATTGTAGAGAACAATCGCAGGAAATCAAATACCTGACTCAGGATGCGCAGCACAATATTGGCGAGCAAATTCTAACAGCTCTTCCATTGCGCGCTGTCTGAATTTCTGCTTTTGATGAACAAAGGAGAATGGTCTTTCCAGAGGTGGGTCTAATGGGATGGCGACGAGGGTCCGCAATTTGAGCTCTTTGATCAACGTTGCCTTGGACAACACGGCAATTCCGATACCCGCTTCAACGGCACCTTTAATCGCCTCCGGGCTACCAAGCTCCATAATAATATCCAGCTCAGCAGGACTAGCGCCAACGTCTTGCATATATTCGTTAATCACCTCACGAGTTCCAGAACCTTCTTCCCGACAAATATAGGGATTGCCGATTAAATCTTCGACACCGAGTTTCTCTCTATTCGCGAGCGGGTGATTAGGGGAGACAATTGCAACGAGTTGATCTTTTTTACATAGCTCGACAGCCAAATGTTTATTGGCTACCGGAGCTTCAACAACGCCCAAATCGATAACATTACTTTCAACCATTGACACAATACCTTCTGTATTTGAGACTTTCAGCCTCACATTGACATCAGGATATTTTGCTTTAAAGTCACCCAACAGCGCTGGCAACATATATTCAGCAATCGTAGTACTGGCACCAATAATCAAAACACCACTCACTTCACCAGTAAGCTCTTTGATCGCATGATCCATTTCCGCGTAAAGCTCGAATATCCTGCCACCGATTTCGTAAACACGTTTACCGGCTTCGGTTAGGCTAATGCGATTGTGGGTTCTATCAAATAGTCGAGTATTGAAATACTCCTCAAGTTGACGCACTTGAAAAGTTACTGCAGGTTGGGTCATGTGTAACGCTTCTGCAGCTTTTGTAAAACTGAGATGTCTAGCTACCGAGTGGAATACTTGTAACCGTCTATCAGCCATAGTGACCTTTGAGTTTGACAAATAAAAGAAACTTTACATAATTGATAGTATCAGCTAATAACTATAAATCAAATGCTATTCTGATTTGTTGAACCTAGAAAAATCAGTTCGACACGTTGTTTACCCTTTCACAGAGCGAGTAACCGCCTCCTACTTGCTTACAAATTACTCAAAGCTCCCGCGTTATGCACATTTTGGAACCCCATATTTTCTAATAACACTTGTGCTTGGGCACTTCTCCCACCAGTTCGGCAATAAACAATAACAGGTTTGGTTGCATCTATAACTTTCGCATCATGAGGCAATTTAGGCAGTGGAATATTCAAAGCACCAGGCTTAGCCCCTTGCTTGAACTCTATCTCTGAACGCACATCAAGCAATTGTGCGCCTTTGTTTATTAACATTTTAGCTTGCTCAGCGGAAATCACATGGTTCATTTTCATCCTCATTTACCATAGGTTATTGACTGTTCTATCGACAACAAGATGAAACAATTAAGCCAATTATAGGAGGTGAAAATGAAAAAGGATGAGTAGTTCTCGGTAGTTGAAAAGGGAGAGAGCAAAAACAATATAAAACAAGTTCCCTTCAATTAGAGAAACTTGAATTTAGAAGATATTTCAGCGACTATTATTGAGAAGTCAACTGCCGAACCCGAGCAAGTACCGCATGCATTTTACGCTGGCGAAATGAGCGTTTCATGTTTTGGCGTGATAATAAAATAATACTACAACAAATAAAAACTAATCCGAACACCAAAAAGGTGGTACTCATATTATTAACACTCCCGCGTGTCGCGCAAAATATGAACTGATTTTTTCATGCCAAGCAAGCTAAATAAACCCCACTTGTACCCTTCGGATGACACATTACCCCAATTAAATAATCGATTCAATAGCGTATAGACTGCAGCACACATATTTTTGATGAATAGCAAATGCTGATGTATTACTGATCACCATATCATTTTCGCAGCCCTTTGAAACGGAAGAAATTATCAATGAAGCGTCACGTTTCGTGGAATGCTTAGTGGTCTATTTTGATTGAATTCAATACCCAGCAGTTTAGAAATTATTCCCAAAGCTACGAGGCTATCTGCAACCATCGGATCTGTTGTATTCACTCGCGATGTAATGCTCGTAATGTAATCAGCATAGGCTTGAGCATAAATCAAATCAATTAAATAGTGCACATCTTGAAAAAGCCCTTTTTTACCTAATTGCTGAGCAAGCCAAACGCGATAAGCTTCAAAATCTACTGATTGGCCTCCCATTAGTTCACAACAATAGCCATTTTTAGCTAAAACAAACTCCTTCATAACACCTTTTTGAACTTGCTCATGCCACACCCAACGACTCATTAACGGATAGGTTTCGGGGCGAAAAAAATGAAGCAATTCTGCCATGAAATTCCAAATTGCATTTTCAAGCTTGGCGTTCGACGCATCACTAAAATATGTAATAAAGAGAGCCATGCGATGATTGAGCTCTTCCTCACCATGTAAAAGCATTTTGATTTGAGACCTCAATGCTGGCAAAGGAATACTTCCTAAATATGAGATTAGAGACTGATTAGAATTTACCAACTTCTCCAAATGACTGAATTGAAGACCCCCAATAGAATCCTCCTGTAAAAGCTGAGAAAACAATAGATGTTTATCATTAAGCCGCTCAATCAACTGACCAACATCGACACTTGCATTCACGCCATAAGTAAAAAGTTTATCTATTTTCTGATGACAAATTTTAGGATCAAATCTGATTTGTAACTCAACCGGTGAAATAAAATCACCTTGATGATTTGAGGCTTTTTTTTCAATTTCTTTTTTAAACCAGCGCATAATCACAACCAAATATATTCAAATTTTACGTAAATTCCAATTTAACTTAAGAAATAGTGTTAAACCAGAAATCGACCCTATTTCACAGCATTCCAAACTCATGCAGATGAACAAATCGTTCAGCAAAGAAAAGCCTATTGAACGTTTCGTTCTATTTGCCTGCAATTTTTCCAGATTTAATCATCAACGCCATTAAGAATGCAAAATAAGAACCACCGAAGAACCAAAAGAAAATACCTAATCATCTAATTATTCGCGCATTGACGCACGAGCGCTGTCGACAATAACTGACGAAAACACGGTAAGTTTTGATTCTAACGTGACGAAACTCCATTAAGCTCGATGAGAACGTCAGAATTTTCACATGAATAAATTCACATCCGACATACCTGCAAACTCTAAAAACGTTGCAGCACCGCCAGATTTTGCGTGATCAATAAGATTGGTACGTTTAAATTCGAATAAATCTATCGTCATTTGACAAGCAATCATTTGAACTTCCGCCTCAATACACAAACCTCTCAGTTCTTCGACATCAACAACACCTTTTTTCTTCATTTTACCTTTCATTATTTGCGTCGTTAACATTTCCATGCCGGGTAATGTCCGCATCATAATCGGTAATGAAGTTCGCATAGCGGGGTTACCTAATGAAGAGACTCGCAAATCCAGCTTTTTTTCCAATAACTTCAAACCGTAAAGTGTAAAAAATATTCTTACTTCATAGTCAAGCGCTGCTGCTGTTGAAGCTAAGATAAGTGGTGGATATGCCCAATCAAGCGTCCCTCTTGAAGCAATTATTGCCAGTTTTTTTTTCGCCATTTCTACCTTGCTTTTATAAATCTGGATTTTAAAATTAAGGTTCTCTTTTTTTGAGAAGATAGTAAAAGATCTGATTATCTTCTCTCGCCTCAAGCAATTCATGTCCTGTCTGCTTTGCAAACGCCTGAAAGTCTTTGAGTGATCCAGGGTCTGTCGCGATAACACGCAGTATTTGACCAGCCAACAAAGAAGATATCGCCTTTTTTGCCTTCAAAATAGGCATTGGGCATGTTAATCCAGACGTATCAAGCTCTTCATCAAATTCATCCATATTACTCTCCCAGCCATTGTGATAGATAATAGAGCAATATAACCTTTGGCCTAACAATTGACCATATGAATGAAAACCCTGTTCAATATTTAAACTAACTTGCCTCTAAATAAAACTCAGCAAAGATCTTAAATGAGTGATTCGCTGGAGGTTGGGGGGCCACTATGAAGTGTCGCCAACAGGGAAGTTGGCGTCAAACACCATGGAGGGTTATTGTGTCTTCATAGTGGCCCCCAACCGCAAGTGAATCAGCTACATGCTGAGTTTTGTTTAGAGGCAAGTAAACTAATATTACATTCATAATCGCATCAACTCTCATGGAGAATCGCAATAATTAAATAGTTAGCCAAACATTTCCGATAGAGTTGCTAGTGTAATTGTCAGGCGAATTTAGGTATATTTTTAATCACGTGGAATATTGATAGAAACATTCGGCCGCCATTTGTGTCTCTATGTTATGAGTATTTTGTAAACTCAAGTTTCGGAGTTCAAATCTCTATTGGAGGCAACAACCACGCTGTATGCACAATAGCAAGACGCTGTGAATACCTCCGTGTAAGCTCAACGGCAGCATCCATGCTGCCGATGCTTTCATATTGTACATACACCGTGGTTATTGCAGCTATTTAATAAAATTTGAACTCCGAAACTTGAGTTGTAAATCATAATTTACAAACATGAACAAATATTACAGTTGCAGGTTAAAATCGTTTGTATCATTTAACTCGTATAGTAAATGAAGTATCCGAGTTAACCATTTGAACACCTTAGTCACCAGGATTAATTTTGACGCAAAAAATCGTCTTTGCTTTATCCTTTATCATATTTTTTACAGTTAGTACTGCAAAATCCAAGGATATCCACCTACCTTCACTGGGAAACGATTATAGTGATCGATTTTCCGCCGCCGAAGAAAAATTACTCGGCGAAACCTTTATGCGGCAAGTTCGTTTAAGCCTACCGATCAGCGATGATCCGGAAATCACGAGTTATCTGTCACATTTGGGGTATCGCTTAATCGCACACAGCAACTATCACACCCGCCATTTTAAATTTTTCATGATCAACGACCCGAGCATAAATGCGTTTGCGGGCCCGAATGGTTATATTGGCGTCAATGCTGGGCTTATGTTAGCCACCCAAGACGAGAGTGAAGTGGCTTCTGTGCTTGCTCATGAAATCGCGCATGTTACTCAACGCCATCTTGAAAGATCTTTTGATTCCGGCGAAAAGTTAAGCATTCCAACAGCTGCTGCGATCATTACTGCCATTGTTCTTGGTAGTCAGGCGAATATCAACATTACGGAAGCTGCAATTTTTGCAACCATTGCGGCTAACTATCAATCAAGGCTTAGCTATTCTCGAGCACACGAACTTGAAGCTGACCATATTGGTATACAGACGCTTGCAAAAGCGGGATTTGACACGCAAAGTATGCCGAGTTTTTTTGAAAAATTGAATCAAAATCGTATGGGTGATGCACAAATTCCAGAATTTTTAAGTACTCATCCAGTGACAGTAAAAAGAATTGCAGAATCCAGAAATCGCGCCTCTCTTTATGAATTTCGCCCCCGCGAAAGTAGCTTTATGTACTATTTGATCAAGGCAAAATTGCGGGTGACAACCTCAGATAACCGAGCAGAGCTGGCAAAACGGCTAGCAGCTGAACTAAGAGAGGGGAGTTATCAAAACAAAGCAGCACAACTTTATGCCTATAGTTTAGCGCTGTTAGAGTCCGATCAAGCCGAAGCGGCTTATGGTAAAGTTGAAGAGTTAATCAAATTGGATGGCGAAAAAATTCCCTATCTGATCCTAAAAGCCAACATTGAAATCGAGCGCAACAATGTTGCTACCGGTTTTAGCATCTTTAGCGAAGCATTGAGCTTCAGCCCTGGAAATCCCGCAATCTCCTTGCACTATGCCGATGCGTTATTAACCAACAAACAACCTAATACAGCAAAGCAACTGTTACGTGCAATGAACGATTATCAACCAACTCCTCTCTACTATCAAATGCTCGCAAAAGCCGAGGGCGACTCAGGTAACGCCAGCGCATCACATGAAATGCTGGCCGAATATTATTTAGCCTATGATCAAATCCCAATCGCTGTGAATCATCTTCATCAAGCCGTTCGAGATAAGAATATTACCAGTATAGACAGACAACGCATTGAAAATCGCATAGCAGAAATGCGTGAAATCGCGATTTTAGAAAAAGAATTCTAATCACAAAAAAACCAAGTCAACACATTAGTCTATGGTAAAATTAAGCTGATAGTGCTTCAAAAGTTTCCGCAAACGGTTTCATGAAAAGCAGTTGGGATTCATTCTGGAGTGACTTGGACAAAGAATGCTCTCCGGAACGGAAAAATCAATCCCAGCTCTGACGCTTGCAGGAATGACAGCCTCCTATAACTCAAGTTTCGGTCTTCAAAGCCCTGGCGATAAGCAGTAAGTGATTGAATGTCCGTTGGACATCGCTTTATGCTTGAAAAAATATGCTTAAAGCCTGTTTTGGCATCAAGCTTATAGCGACAATCGAAGATTGTCTCTCGCTTACCGCTTATCGCCAGAAAATGAACTCCGAAACTTGAGCTATAAAAATGAAACTGAAAGCCTAACAAAGACTCATATTAAAACTAGAGAAGTATTAATGCCGAACTTATTCCCACTATTATCCCTAACCAGCATGGTGACAATCTTCACCTATGGCCTAATACTGCC
>Ga0316204_10010105_pt1 | contig 12291 bp, 14 predicted proteins | sample 6monrhotite_MG_2_FD_205661 | JGI IMG/M metagenome (GOLD analysis project Ga0316204, IMG submission 205661) | Microbial mat bacterial communities from mineral coupon in-situ incubated in ocean water Damariscotta River, Maine, United States -... | ecosystem: Environmental > Aquatic > Marine >...
TATATTATATCTTTTCTTCCTGATGTCACATCTGAATGAATTCAGTGACAAGTAGATATCAATGGGAAACTCGTTGGGCCCATTTGGTCTGGGTCGACTAATTTTCGCAGAAGTACCGCAGAAAATGGGGTTATGAAGCCGATTTTCTCTGAATAAATGGGGAGTTTTAGTGCGGTTGCCGTTGGCTCGGGAGGCAACTTCTTCGACCTCAAGAATGGAAACTATACTTGTGGGGCGTTGAGTTGCTGATGCGTACAGATTTGGCCGACAGGAAAGTAGAACAATAAGAAAGCTGAATATTCTCAGTTCGAGGGATGTGGTTGTGTTTGGACGCGTGCGCGTGAGGGGCTAGCTCTCGCGCTGGCTTCGCGTTTTATGGTTTATCTCTTTGAGTATGGCTTCGGACACTCGCGCATTTCCGATGTGTAGGGGGGCGTCTTGAAGGTGCAGGTACTTTTGAGTTGTAACGGGTTGCGTGTGGCCGAGCAGCTTCATTAGCACTGGTTCACTTAAGTCGTTCATTGCGCCATAGCTGGCGTAGGTATGCCTTAAATCGTGAAGTCTCACATCTTCGATTTGTGCTGCCGCCAAAATTCGTTGCCAAGGCTTTTGAAGATTGACCAGGTGCGCGCCCTCTTTTCGGCCGACGATGACGTGTGGGTTGCCATCTATTCTTGGTAAGCGCCGCAAGATTTGCTGCGCCGCTTCTGAGAAGTAAATTGTTTTGGTGCCAGTTTTGGATTTTGGCAATCGCGCTGAATTGAGTTCGTCGTTTAGAAACTTCCATTCCAAAGTAAGAACTTCGTTGAGTCTTGCGCCGGTAAGCAGCAATAGCCATATCGCGGCGATGCAGAAGGGCGATGCAAGGGGGCGATTGTCGGTGTTCTGACTGCTGTTCTCTTCTGGCCAAGAGGAGTAAAGCACAGCTGCCAAGCTCTTTAACTCATTGCCGTTCAGGAAGCGTTCTCTAGGTTGTTCGGTATACCTAGCCACGTGACGGCATGGATTGCTGTCCTGATCGCGTTCTCCCCATTTTTCCGCTTGATTGAAGAGCTTGGAGAGGATGGCAAGCATTCTATTGGCTTGATATGGTGTGCTTTCGTTGGCGGCGTGAATTTTTTCGATGTCAGCCAGCGTCACATCCTTGAGTTTTTTCTTCCCCAAGATGGGTGCTACGTTTGATCTGAGTAGGCGTCGGTACTGTTTCTGTGTCTCAGGTTTGCTTTTTTTCTCAGTATGAGTGGTGAGAAATTTCTCGATCGCGTCGGCTATGGTAAGGCCTTCCTTCCGTCTCCTCTTTTCCTCTCTGGGGTCTACGCCATTGTGGATGCCAAGAAGGAGTGTGCGGGCTTTCTTCCTAGCCTGGTCTGGCGATAAAACTCCATGAGGGCCGATGCCGAAGGTGCCTTGTCTTCCATTGAGCCGGAACTTTATGCCATAGCTTGGTCTATTGATCTGTCTGCGGACATAAAACCCTGGCACTTCAGTGTCAAAAAGGGTTTCGCCTTTTTCAAGCCCATCTACCGCACGTATAGTGATTTTCTTTTTTGCCATGTGGGAATTCTATCTTAATAGATACCATTTAGATACCAGCGTAGAGCGAATTGATGCGGACTTGTGTCGGTAAAAATTCACGAATATGGCTAAAAAAGGGGGAAAATAGTGGGGTTGGCGGTCAGGGAATATTGAGACCCTGTGACTCTTAATCACTAGGTCGTAGGTTCGAATCCTACACGGCCCACCAAGCCTAAAATCTCCTTTATCTGCGTCAACCGATCCAAAGTGAATTGGGTCTTTGCACTCATCTGTTTCGAAGATTAGGTTGGGCGCACTTTTCCACCTTGGTTTCCGCTTGAGTCCTAATCCCCCATGAGTACGCCAAATGTCGACACAGATTAGCGCAGGCAGTCTCGCCGGGTTCTCTATGTAACCCTGATCGGCATGTTGGCGACGGGCTTTCCGTTCACTATCCTGACCGTGGCGTTGGGAGAAGTTATCGACGAACTCAATTACTCATATGAAGACGGAACGGGTTACGGGCCCGGCACTAAGGAACAGGCAGCCGCGCTCTGCATGTTAAGGGAGTATGTCCCGAGGGCCGTGGCCCGTCCTAAATATTGATCCCGCATTGCCGGTTTGAATACGCCGCTGGGTTAGAGCAAACGAGCGAAGTAGCACCTTGAAGCCGCTCCATATTGTTCATGTTGCTTTGCGTCGATAGTTCAATTATCCGGCTCGAATAATTGTAAAGGCAACAGGCGTCCTCATCGGTCCTAATTTTGTTACGCGCCCAGATCAGGTTGAACACCTTTTTGAAAGGGTCTTGGTCTTTCACATAGAGCAGAAGGCTTTGCTTGTTGCCTGTGCTACCGCAGCGAATGGCTCTGTAAGTTTCTTCGGTGATATCGATCGTTCCGAAGTGGGTGAGGAGGCTGTCTTTGAGGTCGTCGATGTCGTCGCTTGCTGACTGACAGATGTCCACCTGCACACTCTGTGGCAAGCTAATTGGAGATTGTTCTTCCGTCGCTGACGCACCGGAGTGCAAGGCGAACGCTAAAGCCAATATGGCGGGCAAGAATGCGATCTTCATGGCTTTGGTTCTCCCGGGGGCGCTTGGCCCGTCCTAAATATTGATCCCGCATTGCCGGTTTGAATACGCCGCTGGGTTAGAGCAAACGAGCGAAGTAGCACCTTGAAGCCGCTCCATCGAGCTAGTGTTGCCCGTCGACAACTCAATTATGCGGCTCGAATAGTTGTAAAGGCAGCAGGCGTCCTCATCGGTCTTGATCTTGTTACGCCCCCAGATCAGGTTGAACACTCGTTTGAAGGGGTCTTGATCCTTCACATAGACGAGAAGGCTTCGCTTGTTCCCGGTGCTACCGCAACGAATGGCCCTATAGATTTCTTCGGTGATATCGATCGTTCCGAAGTGGGTGAGGAGGCTGTTTTTGAGGTCGTCGATATGGTCGGAAGCTGACTTGCAGATGTCCACCTGCACACTCTGTGGCAAGCTAATTGGAGATTGTTCCTCTGTGGCGGACGCACCGGAGTGCAAGGCGAACGCTAAAGCCAGTGCGGCTGGCAAGAATGCGATCTTCATGGCTTTGGTTCTCCTGTGATGCAGTGGCTAAATATTGATCCCGCACTGTCGGTTGGAATACGCCGCTGGGTTAGAGCAATATTTCTGGGTCTCGCCTTGAAGCCGCTCTACCGTGCTAGTGTTACCTGTCGATAGTTCAATCTTCCGGCTCGAATAATTGTAAAGGCAACAGGCGTCCTCATCGGTCTTGATCTTGTTGCGCCCCCAGATCAGGTTGAACACTCGTTTGAAGGGCTCTTGGTCTTTCACATATACTAGAATGCTTCGCTTGTTCCCGGTGCTGCCGCAACGAATGGCTCTGTAAGTTTCTTCGGTGATATCGAGCGTTCCGAAGTGGGTGAGTAGGCTTTCCTCAAGGTAATTAATGCCGTCGGAAGCTGACTGGCAGATGTTCACCTGCACATTTTGCGGCAGGCTGATAGGAGGCTGTTCCTCTGTGGCCGACGCACCGGAGTGCAAGGCGAACGCTAAAGCCAATATGGCGGGCAAGAATGCGATCTTCATGGCTTTGGTTCTCCCGAGGGTGGCTGTACTCGGAAGGGTATGGCATGGACTATCAATCCACAACCTTCGGGTGATGGTAGGCCGCGCGGTGGTAGACGGCGTACCCTTGGGCGGTGGTAGTAGACAGGCGGTGGTTAGTTTCTAGCCGTGAGGTAAGCCAGTGTGGTACGGAGTGCCAAAGCGTCGGCGGCTTGGGTTGTTAGGCTCAACCCCATTTCTTTTGCGGTCCTTTTGAGGGTGTCGCCTGCGGCAAAAAAGCTTGGCCCGATCGGTGGTTTCAAATTCTGCAAATCGCTGCAGGGAGTAGGGCATGGTTTTGCGCAGCCACCACTTACCTCCGTGATCGCGACGGCGGTCCCACCTTCACTGTTTGGAACCGCGTCTGGCGTCAGCCGTCTTGCCAGTCAGATTGGCTCATCGCTCGGGCTCAGTCTTTTTGGGGCGCTGTTGTCCGTTCCGGCAGACGATCTTGGCCTACCGATGATTTTTGTCATCGGCATGGCCATCTCGTTTCTGGGCTTGGTGCCGGCCTTCTTCATTCAATCAAGCAGAAAGAGGTATAGCTGACCATGCCTCTTTTTAGTGCTCGTGCATTAGGCGGCAACTGGGGACGGCTCGAGTTCGTATTCTGAGAAGATTTTCAGAGCGCGTTTGTAGAGCACTGGCTCTTTGATGCCTAAGCGCGCGCGGGCGTCTGCAATAGGCTCGCGCAGCAATGCATCAATGTCCTGATCAACAATGCGAGCGGCAGCTTTTCCGTTGCGGCGGGCTTCGGCGATCACTGCTTTTACCTTCGCGTCGCGCGGTGCTTGTTGAGCGATCTTAAATCCGCCCATGAAGGCGATGAAGTTGATGCCCAATCCACCGTGCTGGCTGTGGGTGTAGCCCAGCAGGGCTGCTTCGCCGAGAGCATCCCGGCCGTAGCCTGTGAGCACGTGATAGAGGTCATGGGTGTCGCGGCCTCGGTTCATGTACCAGGTGAGATCATCATCGAACTGTTGACGATGTGCGCTGTTCTTTTCGCTTTCAGCCACAAGGCCGGCCGCGCTCAAGCCTTCGCTTTCCATAAACTCGACATATGCGCGACCGACGGTGCCGTTGGGTAGGCTTTTCAGAGGCGCATGATTATCCAGCATGGTTGGAAGGTCAGCGTGTTTGGCGAGCAGGGCGGGGCCTTGGGGTGAATTCAAGAACCGATCAAAGTCTTTGATTTTTACATTGCCGTTCAGCGCTTCAATAATGTGGAAGACCTGAGCTGTATCTTCCTTGTCCGCGATCAGCTTTTGCATGTGCCCCCAGGCTTTCAGCGGCTTGATACGCGAGCGCTGGCGGGCAGGGTCAATATAAGGGGTAGGACTTGTCATAATGTGCTCCTCATCGCATTCTGTAATGACAAACTGTCACTTTTATATGTGTTACTTACATCTATGTCAATACGGTAAGTGGTTATTGCTGACATTAATGTCAATACCTGCGTTTCCAACAAATGTGCCTAAATCAAGAATGGCCTGTAAACGCTCAAGAAAAAGCCAAGAAACGACGTTAAAAATGCGTCACCAGGGAGGACGAGTTCGTGCAGGATCAAAAATCATCAGGTCAGCAGGTGGATGCCATCGTCGTGGGGGCGGGCTTTGGCGGCATGTATATGACCCATCTGCTGGTGCAAAAGGGCCTTTCAGTTCAAGGCTTTGAACGCGGTGATGATGTTGGAGGCACTTGGTACTGGAACCGATATCCCGGATGTCGCTGTGATGTAGAGAGCATGGAATATTCCTACAAGTTCTCCGACGCGTTGCAGCAGGAATGGGAGTGGAGTGAGCGTTATTCCCCACAGCCAGAGATCCTCTCTTATGCCAACCATGTGGCAGACCGGTTTGAACTCAGGCAGCACTTTGCTTTCCAGTCCAGCGTCACGTCGGCAAAATACAATGAGGCCGATAAGCTTTGGGCGGTAGAGACCGACACAGGCGATCAGGTTCGCGCGCGCTACCTTATTATGGCGACAGGGTGTTTATCTGCTGCCAACACTCCCGACTTTCAGGGTTTGGATAGCTTTTCCGGGGAGACCTATCACACCGGTGCATGGCCCAAAGAAGGTGTCGACTTTTCGGGCCAGCGGGTTGCCGTGATTGGCACCGGATCTTCAGGCATTCAGTCCATTCCGTTTATTGCTGAGCAGGCCAAACATCTCACCGTGTTTCAGCGGACGCCAAATTTCAGCGTGCCGGCGCGCAATAAGCCTCTTGACCCAGACCTGGCCGCCTCCATCAAAGCCGACTATGCGCAATTCCGGGCTGCTGCCTATCAACAGCCTGCTGCCTTCGGCGCGCATTTCCCGCGGCGCGAAGACTCTGTTCTAGATGTGACCCCTGAGGAGCGGGATGCGCGGTTTGAGGAGTATTGGGGTCATGGGGGCTTTATGTTCCTGTCGGCTTTTGGCGACATTGGCGCCAGCCCAGAGACAAACAGATTTGCTGCTGACTTTGTGCGAAAGAAAATCCGCGAGATTGTGAAGGACCCTGAGACTGCAAATACCCTTTGCCCGGACAGCATTATTGGATGCAAACGCCTGGTTGCCGATAGCGGGTACTTTGAAACTTATAACCGCCCAAACGTGGACCTGGTTGACGTGAGTTCTTCACCGATTGAGCGCTTCACGAAGACGGGTCTTGAGGCTACAGGCAAAGTGTTTGAGTTTGACTCAGTCGTTTTTGCCACTGGCTTTGATGCGATGACGGGCGCACTCCTGCAGATCGATATTCACGGCAGAGAGGGACAATCGCTTAAGGAAAAGTGGTCTGCTGGACCGCGGACCTATCTGGGGCTTGCTTCAGCTGGATTTCCAAACCTGTTCATGATGACGGGCCCAGGCAGCCCTTCGGTGCTTGCCAATATGGTGACGGGCATCGAGCAGCATGCCGAATATATTGCGGGTGCCATCAGCTGGGCTGATGAGCACAACATTTCTAGCTTTGAGGCTGCGCTCGACGCAGAAAATAAATGGGTCGACGTCGTGAACATGCGCTCAGAAGCGACGCTCTACCCTCAATGCAATTCCTGGTATCTCGGTGCAAACGTTCCCGGAAAACCACGTGTGTTTATGCCGTTCATTGGCTTCCCTGACTATGTAGTAATGGCGGAGGATGTCGCTGCCAAAGGGTATGAGGGTTTCAATAAGGCGTGATCAGGTCGTTCGATAATATCTGGTGCTCACTCATGCTCACAGGCTTGTGCACAGCAGTTATTAGCTAAGGCAGGATTGGGTGCCTAAATATCCAAGCACCCACTTGGAGAGGTACCTTCATGACCCATTTGATTAGAAAAACAACACGTAGCCTCAACCGCGCGATTGGTCTTTTTGTCCTTGCCTTTGGGGCGATTGTCGTTGGGACGAACGCCTTTGCCACAGTCGATGCGAGTGAGCACGTCCCGGTTTATTTAGAGAATGGTGTTGCCATTCGTGGCACGGACGCCGTCGCGTACTTCACCCAAGCCAAGCCGGTGCAGGGTAAGGTGGAATTCGCGGCTGAATATCAGGGTGCGACCTGGCATTTTTCTTCTGCAGAGAACCGCGAAATCTTTCTTGGTAATCCTGAAAAATATGCGCCGGCTTATGGGGGATATTGCGCCTACGCTCTGTCGCTTGGGACTTACAAAGTCGAAACAGACCCCAATGCCTGGAGCATTGTGGACGGGCGGCTTTACCTCAACAAAACGCCCGTTGTTCGGTCTATCTGGGAAACAGACATTCCCGGGAACATTGTAAAGTCCGAAGAAAACTGGGCCAAAGTTATTGCTGAGTAGGCTGGTGTCTATCTAAGGAACAGTTAGAGCCGCGATCTGAAAATCTCAGTTGGCGGCTTTGCTTTTTCCGATAAAAGATCAGTCGTTCTTGAAAAATTCGCCGGCTTGACCATTTATAAGATTGAATGATCTAGAAAGGCCGGTAAGCTATGAAGGACGAAGTCATCTCCCGTCTTAGTCGGGCGAAATTGTGGATAGAGCAATTGGATAGGGTTGTGCACGAGCGGCCGGAAGAGGTGCTGGCGACGAATGTGGCACGACAGCAGGCAGAGATTGATGCGCTGCGAGATCGTGTTGCTGCACTTGAGGCGAATCCAAAGGCCTGAGCCATTGGAAATGGCGGATTGGTCGAACGGAAGTGAGAAGGTTTGGCGCGCAAAAGAGAATTTGATCCAGATGAAGTCGTCGATAAAGCGATGCGATTGTTCTGGGAGAAAGGGTATTCAGAAACATCGGTGAGAGATCTCGTCGACGCGACCGGTGTCGCGCATGCGGGACTCTATGCAGCCTTTGACGACAAAGAGGGCCTCTATGCCGCCGCACTGGCAAAGTACCAGAAGCTTGTGTCGGAGACGCTCTATGCGAAACTCTTGGGAACTGATGCCGGGCTCGATGCAATCAGAGAATTTTTTGAGTTTATCCAGACGGCGTCGAAGACTGCACCGTTTAACAATGGCTGCATGATGGCAAATACATCTGTTGAGTTTGGTGACAGCAACGATCATCTGAGGAAGTTGGTCCATGCAAATTTGAGGAAACTTACAGGTGCCTTCAGAAATGCTTTAGCAAACGCTCAGGCAGCAGGGGATCTGTCTATTGAGTGTGACTTAGACCATCTTTCAGCGGGGCTTGCTGCCAGCTTTCAAGGTCTATCAATCCTGGCGCGGGCTCGTGCCCCTCAAAAAATTATCACCGGGGCGGTGCACGCGGCACTCTCCCAATTGGACTAACAGGACTTGCGGTTTGTCATAGCGTTGCCCAAATAAAGATCGAATGATCTTAAAAGGAGTTTTCTATGACGAATGCGGCAATGGCCCAAGAAGACAATCTGCAAACACGGATTGCTCAGGCGCTCGTGTCTGAAGGCAAGACGACAGATGCGCTGGTGCTAGAAGACTTAGCTGGGGTGGATGAGCTTCACGTTGGCGGTCTTGAGACTATTCGGCCGATTATCGGGTCGCTTGATGTTGGCCCGGGGGATGTGACCCTTGACCTTGGCTCGGGATTGGGTGGGCCTGCTCGCTATGTCGCGAGGGAAACGGGCAGCCGGGTTGTGGGTGTTGATCTCAGCGCTGAGACCACCCAGGCGGGAAATGTAATGTCGGGGTGGGTGGGGCTCGCCGATCAGGTTGAGCTTGATGTAGCGGATGTCTGCCATGTTCCGCACGAGCCCGAGAGTTTTGATGCCGCCCTCTCAGTTCATGTGCATATGTTTCTTCAGGCTCCGGAGAAAATGTTTGCGGAAGCTTTCCGGCTTCTCAAGCCAGGTGGGCGCCTTGTCATTCTGGACCCAGTCAGGTGCGCGGATGAAGCACTCCACTACCCACTACCGTGGGCGTCGGATGCCGGCACAGACAATATTCTTCACGAGGCTGAGCTAGAGGCGCTCGCTGTTGGATCAGGATTTCGACCTCACACGAGAAGTGATCTCAGCGCGCTGGCAATTGACTGGTTTGGTGCAACGTTCAGCCGCATATCCGAGATGGGTGGGCCGCCTCCATTGGGCCTTCATCTGGTGATGGGTCCGGACTTTCCGACCTTTGCGCTGAATGCTTTTCAAAACCTGAAGGACGAGAAAGTCGCACTTCTACACCTCGTGTTCGAGAAGCCCTGAGGCCTCACAGGCGCTGTAAACAGTGAAAGGAAATACCATGAAACCAAAGATTCTCGTGACGTCGGCTGCTGGCAAGACCGGTTTGTCGACCGCGCTTCAACTGCTCGAAAAAGACTATCCGGTGCGTGCGCTGGTCCGCCGAAAAGACGCAAGGTCACAGCGGCTACACAAAGCTGGTGCAGAAATTGTTGTTGGCGATATGCACGATATTGACAGCCTACGAGAGGCTTTTAAGGGATGTCAGCGGGCTTATTGGTGTGCGCCCGTAGAGGCGCACCCGCTCCACAAGATGTCGCTTTTTGCCATCGCTGCGGCTGAGGCGAAGGTTGAGCATATTGTGCATCTGAGCCAATGTCTCCTACACCAGTATATGCGGTGAGTGATGATGCCTGGTTAGTGGTACACCCAGATAAGCCTCTCTTGAGTCGTACCAGTGTTACGACCATCAATGCAGCTGAGTAGAAAACACTGCTTCGACGCCGTGGTGAACAAGGCAAAAAAAGACCGCAAGATGCGGGAACATCTTGCGGTCACACTTGGTCGGCCTCAGAAATCCGGGACTACTTCTTCGCGCCGACCTGTTTCAAGAACGTATCGACGTAACCAGTCATTTTTTCTGACTGCTCGCTGAGTTCACTTGATGCTTGACGCACCTGATCAGCGACGCTGCTGGTTTCTTGAGCTGCCTGCATGACACCCTGGATGTTTTGATTGACTTCCTTGGTAGAGGCGCCTTGTTCTTCGACAGCAGCAGCGACTGACTCCGTGATCTCGCCCATTTTCTCGATGGTCGCCGTTACGGACTGAATTGAATCTACTGACTCACCCATGCTGTTCTGGATTTCGCTGATCTGCAGCGAAATGTCTTCTGTGGCTTTCGCCGTCTGATTGGCGAGAGCCTTTACTTCGGAAGCAACAACTGCGAAGCCTTTGCCAGCCTCTCCTGCGCGGGCGGCTTCGATTGTCGCGTTCAAGGCCAACAGGTTGGTCTGGCTTGCAATGTCCTGAATGAGCGTCACGACCTGGCCAATCTTCTGAGCGCTTTCCGATAGTTCGTTGATGGACACATTTGATCGTTTGGCTTCAGCAACAGCATCGCGGGCAATATCAGAAGACTGATGCACCTGGCGGGAGATTTCTGTGACGGTCGCCTCCAGCTGCTCAGTTGCTGCAGCTACCGAAGAGGACTGGGCTGTTGTCTCTTCTGTTGCGCTCGACATTGTTGCTGCACTTGCATCCAGTTCAGTTGATGCTGATGCAACAAGGTTTGTCGCTTCGGCAACATTGTTAGCCATTGCGATTTGATCTGTGATGACGCTCCAACTCAACATGGGCGCAATATAGTTGCCGTCGGCATCATCGAGGCGCGATACCCGAAGAGAGAGTGTTTCATCGCCCAGGGAAATATTTGCCTCCCAGGGAAGATTGTTTGGGTCAGCCAACAAAGCACGCTGGTGCGCTGGATTTTTATGGAAAATGTCAATGCAGGCGCCTTTGAGGTCTGCTGCTTTGATTGGCAGGAGATGTTGGAGCGGCGTCAATGTGTCGATGCTGGTTTTGTTGACATATGTGATTTCCAGCGAGTCTTTGTCGGCTATCATCACATTCACTGGCATCTCATCCAGCATGCGGAGGAGGCGATTTGTTTCCTGTTCCTTCAAAACCCGGTCGGTCACCACGCTCCAAGTGAGCGCTGGACCAAGATATTCGCCGCTGGCGGACATGATCGCCGTGACATAAAGGTCGAGATATTCTTCGCCGAGTCTGATCTGGGCCTTGTGGGGGAGATTGCTTGGATCAGACAGGATTGCTCGCTGATGAGCAGGATTTTTATGAAAGATGTCGATCGACTGTCCCATTAATTTAGATAGAGGGCAGGGGAGCAGATGCTCGACCTTTGCCAGTTCTTCGCTCGTGTTGGCATTGAAATAGTCGATGCGAAATTCGTCATGCATGTCGCAAGTCATCACCGCTACAGGAAGCGATTCGACGATTGACTTAAATGTGTCGATCTTTGCTTTTGATTTGCCGCGAGACGGCGGAATAATTGCCTGAATATTCATTTTTATCCCCAAATCGAATTTTTTGCCCATCCGCCATGAAGGTCACATCAATCGGCCTAATTTTTGGCGTTTTAGTATAATCAAAGGTACTAGTTAATCTGGAGTGAACAGTTCAAATAAAAAATCCCTATTTCTAAGTAAATCCTTGGTTTTGTTTCATGGGTACTTAAAGTTGTAATCGATTTTTGTATAAAACCTAAAGTATGCAAAATTCTCTATTTTGTATAATATTTGAATATTTTTGGTGTTATTTTGTACCAAAGGCTTTTTCTATTTGAATAAGCACTAGTCCTTTTGGCTTTACTCAGAATTTGCTTGTGTCGAAGGAAAATCAGCTAGAATGCGCACTGAAGACATGTCTGTGTGAGGTTGGTCGGTGAGCGAAGAGGCATCTATTGCTGCGCTAGGAGCGCGGCTTCGAGAAGTGCGGAGCGCTATGGGACTCAATGCATCCAAGATGGCTGCATTATGGAAACTCGAGCGAAAAACCTGGGAACGTTACGAACATGGTGAGGGGGTCCCCAAAGCTACCGTCCTCATAGATCTGGTAAAGCGCGGCGTGAACGCCATGTGGTTGCTGACCGGCGAAGGAACGCTCACTGGTACAGGGGCGGGCGTGACCGCTGGAGACCCAGCGGCCACGCGCGTTGCCATCTACAATGTGGCTTATCTGCTCGCGCAGGAAAGCCCTCGCATCAATCTCGACCCTGAAGATTTTGCGCTGACATTTCAGGACCTGTTTGATCAACTGCAGCAGCAGGAAGAGGAGCAACAGGACGAGCAGGTGGCGTCACTTGCTGTCCAGCGTCTTCTTCGCGAAGGCGGTGGTTGATCGCGGTATAGAAGATTTCCGGTGATTCAGGCGCTAGATACCCGACCTCGGGAATGGCAACGCCCGCAATGACACGATCCCTGTGCACTGCTTCTGTGAAGCCAATGGCTTTGTAAGTGTGCCTGAATTGGTTCTCTTTAAATGCCCAAAGACA
>Ga0316204_10010106_pt1 | contig 12290 bp, 10 predicted proteins | sample 6monrhotite_MG_2_FD_205661 | JGI IMG/M metagenome (GOLD analysis project Ga0316204, IMG submission 205661) | Microbial mat bacterial communities from mineral coupon in-situ incubated in ocean water Damariscotta River, Maine, United States -... | ecosystem: Environmental > Aquatic > Marine >...
CTTTACCTTTGTAGAAAACCCCAAGTTTCTTCAGGGTTCAAACCAAACGCAGATTTATTAAGTCGATTTCCAGAAGCCGAACGGTATGATGTCATCGAAAAAGAGACATTCTCTTGCTCGACGCTGGATCACATTATTCCCACGGATACGGTCGATGTCGATTTCATCAAACTTGATGTTCAAGGTGCTGAAGCTGAAGTGATTTCCGGTGCACAGTCCTTATTGCAAGGACCTGTCATTGGGGTCGAGGCAGAGGTTTGGTTGTCTGAGGTCTACAAAGAACAACCGCTTCTCGGCGACATATCGGCGCTTTTGACATCAAAGGGTTTCGAATTTTATGATTTTACGAATATTTTGCGTTGGGAACGCGATCAGTTCACGCGATTTGGCCAAAATGTAATGGGTGACGTATTGTTTTTAAAAACGCCAGAGCGGTTTGCCGAAGATATTGCGTCTCTGTCACCAGAGCAAGCTCAACGCAAAGCTCGACGTTATATCGTTGTGTGTGCGCTATATGACCGAGTTGATCTCATGCCTGTATGCAAAAAGGTGTTAAGCGCGTATTTTGATACGGCAACGCATAAGCTTATAGATGAACTTGAAGTTTGGCTGTTATCAAGACGGAAAAAGGTCAATATTGCGCTGGTGGTGATCGATCATTTTCTACATTTGTTTGGTTATCGGGCTATGCCAGTTCAATGGAAGTGATTCATATAAAACCCCGGTCGATACAGGGCATTCATTTTGATTTGTGATGCTACGCTAGGGGTGAAACGTTCGGTACTATTTGGATGCGTGGCGCGTTAAAGTTACCCGGAATTCATATTTGAGAGATTTATGAAAGCGATTATTACAACCGTACCTTTTGGGGAGCTTGATCCTAAACCCATTCAATTGCTGAAAGAAGCTAACCTGGAGTTTGCAATCAACTCTTTGGGTCGAAAGTTGCGTCCTGAGGAGGTTGCAACTGTGATTGGTGACGCAGATATCGTTATTGCGGGCACCGAACCCATAACGGCGGACGTTATGGCGGCATGCTCTAATCTTAAAGCCATATGCAGGGTTGGTATTGGCCTAGACAGCGTCGATTTGTTGGCAGCGCATGAGCGAAACATCGCCGTTTCTTATACACCAGATGGTCCATCGCCAGCCGTAGCCGAACTGACGATCGGATTGATGATCGACTTGCTGCGTGAAATAACTAAAGCGGATCGTGATATTCGGGCCGGGACTTGGTTGCGTAAAGCCGGGCGACGCTTGTCTGAAAGTACGGTGGGAGTGATCGGTTGCGGGCGTATCGGTGGCAGGGTCATACGGCATTTATCCGGTGGTTTTCCTGGCGTGAAAATTCTCGCAAATGATCTTATTCAAGACGGTGCCCTTGATGAATTTGTAACTTGGGCGGACAAAGAGAAAATTTACCGTGAATGTGACGTTGTATCGCTTCATGTTCCATTGACGTCGGAAACGATGGGGATGATCGGTTCAAAGGAACTCGCTGGCTTTAAGGACGGGGCCGTACTTTTAAATACAGCGCGGGGCGGGGTGGTTCATGAAAACAGCCTAGCCAATGCATTGCGCCAAGGCCCCTTGAAAGCCGCTGCCATAGACGCCTTTGAGGATGAGCCTTATGAAGGGGAGTTGATAAAGTTGCCTAATTCGGTTTTAACTTGTCATTTAGGGTCTATGAGTGAAGACTGCCGTTCTAAGATGGAAATTGAAGCGACTGAAGATGCTATTCGTTTTGCACAAGGGCAACCTTTTGTCTCTCCTGTTCCTGAGGAAGAATATGACTTGGCTCGACAGATGAGCAATCTCTAACATATTGAAATTGAGAGTTTTATGAAAGTTCTTGTAACAGGTGGAGCTGGTTTTCTGGGTAGCCATGTCGCAGATGCATTGACCGGCGCTGGCCATGACGTAACCATTTTTGATAGAGTTGAATCTTTATATCTGCGCGATCATCAGAAAATGACGATTGGTGATGTGACTGATTTTGAGCAGGTCCAAGATGCCGTCAAGGACTGTGACGTCATATATCATCTGGCGGCTTTGGCTGATATCGATGAAGCCATTGATAAGCCGCGCGATACGATGACAGTCAATTTAATGGGAACGGTGAATATGCTAGAGGCTGCGAAGCAGCACGGCATTAAACGGTTTGTGTTTTCCAGTTCGATTTATGTGTATTCCAACCAAGGTTCCTTTTACCGTACCTCTAAGCAAGCCTGTGAGCACTTGATACAGGATTATCATGACCGCTACGGCCTTGAATATACAATCTTGCGATATGGTTCGCTTTATGGTCCGCGTGCAGACAATTCAAATGCTGTTTTTAAGATGATAACATCAGCCTTTGAGACAGGAAAAATTGAATATCCAGGGAATGGTCGTGAAGTGCGCGAATATATCCATATTGTGGATGCCGCGTTGATGAGCGCCGATATATTGGATCAGAAATATCAAAATGAAATCTTTCATTTGACAGGACGCGAACGCATGACAACCAGTGATATGTTGGAAATGTTGCGTGAAATTTTCAGAGATAAAGTAGAGATTTCTTTTGGAGAAGATAATATCAGCGGCCATTACATGCAGACTCCCTATAATTATACGCCACGCCTTGGGCGGAAAATCACGCGCGATACGTATATAGATTTAGGATTGGGGCTCTTGGATGTTATCCAATATTTAGATCAGTCTAACCCAGAAACGCACCCTGTTGCCCCAAATACGAAAGAAGGGGAATAACACTGTGAACATTCTGAGCTTCGCTATGGACTATGGCGTGGCACTTCATGCGTATAAATAAGGTGAAATGATGATTGTTGCTATACTGATAGGTCGTGAAGGGTCTTCGGGGTTTCCTGGAAAAAACGTTTATCCTGTTATGGGACGTCCTTTGGTCGAATACCCGCTCATGGCTGCACAAGCTGCGCCGAGCATCGACCGAACTTACGTTTCCACGGATAGTGAGGCGATTAAGAAAATTTCCCGCAATTTTAATGCTGTCGTTATTGATCGGCCAGATTATCTATGCACGAAAGAGGCCCTAGGTGAAGACGCCTACGCCCATGCATATGAGATTATTAAGGCGGAATGTGCCCAAAATGGAGAAGATCTGGAACTTTTGGTTTTGTTAATGGCTAACGCTCCGACAATTTCGGTTGAACAGCTTGAAGAAGGTATACAGGTTCTTCGTGAGCAACCCGAAACGGATAGTGCGGTTACTGTGAGCTGCTATAATATGTGGAGTCCTCTACGTGCCCGAAAAGTGGATGATACTGGACATCTTCAACCTTTTGTTCCTTTTGAAACGTTTGGAGACCCAAAGAAACTTAATTGTGACCGCGATAGCCAAGGCGAAGTATGGTTCGCCGATATGGGGGTGTCTATCATTCGTCCGCAAAACCTTGAATCTTTAGAAGATGGACTGTTACCGCAGAAGTGGATGGGCAAGAATATCTGGCCGATCAAAAACTATGGGGGGCTGGATGTTGATCATGACTATCAAATGCCCCAGGCCGAATTTTGGCTTAGAAAAAACGGTTTTGAACCTTAAGCCGTAAATAGTCTGACAGGGGTTCTTTCCTGATGAAGTAGGTGGCGAACGGGTAAATCGGTCTTGGGGCCCAGCCGGAAAGCCTGCTCAAGAGTGGCACATTTTTCTTTTCCGCTTACGGCTAAAACCACCATGGATGTGTTGAGCAAGGCTTGGGGGGTCAGGCTGACTCGAGGATAATCGTCGCGCATTGTGCTTTGTAATGTTTCGTGTTTGATCATGTCTCCGGGAAATAACGAGGCGACGTGCCCATCTTCGCCCATGCCCAACAGAACACAGCCAAAAGGCAAGATATCATTAAAGTGTGTTTCTGATTCGGCAAGGCTTTCATCAGGAGAATCGTGAAGTGTCTTTAAACCGATGAATTTTGCACGGTTTAGAACTGGGGCCAATAAATTTCGAACAAGACGCTCGTTGCTGTCTTTGTGCTCAGGCTTTACCCAACGTTCATCGGTAAGGGTGATTGTCATACGGGACCAGTCAAGATCCACTTTGGCTAAAACAGGCAAGATGCAATTAGCCGTGCGTCCTCCGGGAACAGCTAGAACCGTATGTCCGCGTCTGTTAATGTCGTTGCGCAGGCTTTCCATGATTTGAACGACACAAGCTTCCGTCCAGTCCTGTAAGCTTGAAAAATGTTTTTTAATCATAGATATTGCCCTCAAGTTACCCCATATACTCATGGTTCTAAATACGAACGATTCTAGAAGATACAGGATAGTCCTTCAATGGTCCGCGCAAAATTACATATAGAACAAATCCAACGTGATAGTGATATTATCACAGGACGAGATGATGTCATTTGCCTAGATCGCAACGAGCGTGTTAGCGCATTCACAGATGACCAATTGCGCAATATGTTGAGTGGTCTAAGTTCTGCATCCTTTAATATGTACCCCAATTTGGGCCCTTTATACGAACGCTTGCAATCGCAAACGGGAGTTGATGCGAGCCAAATTGCTATAGGTGGTGGTTCGGATGCTATTATCCGCCGTATATTTCAGGCATTTGTAGCGCCAGGAGATGTCGTTGTCGCGCCAGATCCTAGCTATGGTATGTATAGGGTCTGGAGCCGTGTTTATGAAGCCGAATTTAAGACCGTCCCATACAGTAAAGGGCCGAATTTTGCTTTTGATTTAGAAACTTTGATCGCAGAAATAGAATCTGGCGCTCGAGTTTGCTTTATCGCAAATCCAGACCAACCAACAGGAGCTACTTTAGAGATATCAGTGCTACGCCGCATTGCGGAAATATGTGAACGTTCTGACACACTTTTTGTCATTGATGAAGCTTATTACCCTTTTCATGCTGAAACAGCGCTCCCATTACTGGAAGATTTCAAAAACACTTTAGTGGTCAGAACATTTTCTAAAGTTGGAGGGATTGCGGGTCTTCGCGTAGGGTATGGCCTAGGAGCACCCAATGTAATTAACGCGCTGCAAGCGGTCAGAAGCCCTGGGGAAGTCAATTCAGCGGGAGCAACTATTGCGACGTATTTGCTTGATCATCGCGATATAATGGAAGACTTTCGTTCCGAAGTCGAAGAGGGCCGGCATTTGTTGATTGCGGCTGCCGAAAGTATGGGTTTTATTGCGCCTTCATGTGCTGGAAATTTTCAGCTATTATATTGTCCTACGGGGGTGGAGCCGTCTGTATTGATTGCTGGATTGAAAGAACGGGGATATTTAATTAAGGGCGGGTTTAAGCACCCCGGTTTAGAGAATTATGTGCGGGTGACCTTAGACGGGCCAGCTATAATGACACTGTTTTTAGAAAAATTGGGTGATGTGATGGCGTGTTTATGTAAAAAAAATGTATCAAATGAGGAGACAGTCCGTGGGTATTAATGTTCTTTTTGTTTACCCAAATACCTTTGGGATGAATATGTTACCCCCTGCAATTGCGTTATTTTCATCGCTGCTCAAGCGTGAAGGTCATAGCGTTGAAGTGTTTGATGCGACCTATTATCAAACAGATTACGGTATCGACAGTGACGGTACTAAGATGCAATTCCTTAATGTTGTGCCATATGACATGGAAGGGAGCGGCATTAGATTGCGCTCAACGGATTGGCGGACAGACCTCAAAGAACAGGTGGATAGATTTCAACCGAATCTTATTGCCGTTTCCTCAACCGAAGATATGTGGGAACTGGGCATGCATATTTTGGATGAGATACAAGACTACAAGGTTCGCAATAAAGTTCCGGTGATTGCAGGCGGCGTATTTCCTACCTTTGCTCCGGACCTTGCTTTAAAATGGCCGTTGGTTGATATGGTATGCGTGGGTGAAGGCGAAAATGCCCTCATTGATTTGTGTGCCAGACTTGAACGTGGTGATGATTATTCGGATGTTACCAACTTGTGGGTTGAAAAATCAGATGGATCAATTGTCAAAAATTCAGTAACAAAGCCGGTGGATATCAATGAACTGCCGAGGATTGACGTCGGCATTTTTGAAGATGCACGTTTGTATCGACCCATGTCCGGTCGCGTATACCGCATGTTGCCAATAGAAACGATTCGAGGCTGTCCTTATTCCTGCAGTTTTTGCAATTCACCTAACCAAATGAGTTTGTATAAAGAAGAAAATGGCTCGAAGTTCCTACGTAAAAAGAAAATGGATTTGGTTTACAAAGAACTGCGCTACTTTAAAGACGAGTTAAACTTGGAATACGCGTACTTCTGGGCGGACACTTTTTTAGCTATGAATCGTAGAGAGCTTGATGAGTTTTGTGAGATGTATTCTGACATCAAGCTGCCTTTTTGGATGCAAACGCGTCCGGAAACCATTAATCATGATAATATGAAAAAGCTGAGTGACGTTGGTCTGCACCGTATTTCTTTTGGTTTGGAACATGGCAACGAGGAATTCCGTTCCCGTATGTTGAGCCGAAGTTGGAAGAATGAGGATATCATTAAATCTTTGAGTATCCCTCATCAGTACGGTGTACAATTTTCTGTGAATAACATAACCGGCTTTCCTGAAGAAACGCGTGAGTTGGCAATGGATACAGTTGAACTCAATCGTCACATCAAAGCAGACAACGCTAACATTTATTCATTTGTGCCGTTCCACGGAACGCCGCTACGTAAAGTGTGCGAAGACAAAGGCTTGATTACGCATGAAACCATAACCAAATGCTTGACCGACCGCCCGGTATTTGAAATGGAACAATACAGCATCGAAGAAATTATGGGGTTGCGTAAATGTTTCGTTATGTACGTGGCATTTCCTAAAAATCGCTGGAAAGATATTCGTCGAGCCGAAGCGGAAACGCCAGAAGGGCGACGTATTTATGATGAATTGAAGCAAGAATACATGGATAAATATTTCAAGGCTCCTGCAAATAACCCCAATGCTGAAATGCCAAATGTTGCGGACCTTGAATATGGGGTCCAAACATAAGTATGACAAAATCCATATATAAAAAGGACAACAGTTTTAGTGGGTTGTCTGGTATTGATAATAATACCGAAGAATTATTGGCACGGATTCGACGGCTTCAGTGTCAGCTAGACACGATCAATATGCCCCCGCACCAGTTGAATGTCATCCGGTCTGCTTGCGAAGATTTATTGTCAGGTGTTGAAAATACGCAAAAGGTGTTTTGGTTGCGCCCGCACATAATTGCAGAGATCCGTTTGCTCAGTGACGAAAACTTGCCGAGGTACTTGTATTATCGTTACCGTTACGATCAAAATCCAACCAATTTTGTAACGGATAAATTTCCCCCATGCGTTCAAATTGAACCCACGTCTGTTTGTAATTATCGGTGCGTATTTTGCTATCAAACAGACCCGCGATTACAAGACCGTAAGGCTGGGCACAAAGGCCGTATGAGCGTCGATACTTTTAAGCAGGTCATTGACCAAATCGAAGGGGAAGTCGAAGCCGTAACTTTGGCATCAAGGGGTGAACCCTTGGTCGCAAAGGGTATTGAGGAAATGCTGGCATACGCGGCCGGAAAATTTTTAGGGTTGAAGATCAATACGAACGCTTGGTACCTAGATGAAAAAAAAGCCCATGCCATCTTGCAGGCAGAACCAAATACATTGGTTTTTTCGGCTGATGCTGCTGATGCAGAACTTTATGCTAAATTACGCGTAAATGGTAAGCTTGAACGGGTCTTGGAAAACGTAAGGAAGTTTTCTGAAATTCGCGAAAAACATTACCCGAAATCATCCATTATAACACGGGTTTCGGGCGTCAAGACCTCAGATCAACAAGACTTTTCTTCCATTGAAGGTTTTTGGAAAGAATATGTCGATCAGGTGGCTTTTGTTGATTACAACCCTTCGCACGGAGGCGGGTTTTATGACGGCGAACAGTCGGGTGTAAATGCCCCTTGCTCTGAACTTTGGCGCCGTACCTTTGTGTGGTGGGATGGTCGCGTCAATCCCTGTGAGGTCGATTATCTCTCCTCATTGTCCATGGGCAATATTCATGACACATCTCTCACTGAAATTTGGCAAGGTGATGAATACGAAGCACTGCGAACAGAGCATTTAAAGGGAGCGCGGAGTGAGAGTAAAATCTGCAAAAGTTGTTTTGTCGTTTAATAGCAGACCGCTAAAATACGTAGACCTTCTGTGATGTCTAAATCAAAAACAATCCTTGATATTCGTGATTACAGCTTGTTGACGCAGGAACAAGAAGAGCTGTTTGCTTCCTTTGTTGATATAGCTGACCAGACTTACGATCAGATCATTTGCAGTATTTCCCAGCGGTATATACGCGATCCTGATTGGTGGGCGAGCATTACAGCGAGCCGCAATACCTATGTCAGTGGTATCCATCAGGCCGTTCGATGGTTGATGTTCCTTGATGAGCTGGCCAAGCGAGACCAAATGCCAGAGGTTGTTATTACGGACAGCCAGAATTTAGCACGTATGATTCGCGCAAAATATGCTGGGCACTGTAAAGTTCAAATTGAATTTACAGCGCAGCCTATTTTACAAAAAATTGCCAGCGCTATTCGTGCTGTTCTCTATGAACTTAAGTCCATGGGGAATGGAATACTTGCGAGGCGCCGGAATGCGGCAACGGGCCTCATTTCACGAAACAAGCCGTTAACACTCTTAAAATCATACCTGCGCCATTCAGCATTTTCTGAAGGCGAGTTTTATGACGAATTTTTCCCTGGTCTTGAACAAGTCCTTTCTAAAAATCAATATGCACAAATCACCCGAATGCCCGTATGGAACGATTATAAGAATTTGGGGCGTTTGATTCAAAAATGTAGAAATTCAGAGCACGATTTTCTCATCAAAGAAGACTTTCTAGGGCTCGATGATTATATCTTTGCGTATATGCACAGGTTTCGAATTGCCAAAATCATTTCAGAACCTATTGTTTTTGAGGCATGGGATTTTGCACCACTGGTGCGATCAGAACTGAAGGAATTTGCTTCTGTCAATTATGTGATTGAAGCTCTGCTTTCGTATCGATTTGTAATGAAGGCTCATCGCATGGGACTGAAAATTAGAACCGTTGTTTCTTGGTTTGAAGGTCAACCCAGTGACAAGTGCTTTCAGCTTGGTATGTCTATGTATTATGAGAATGTTAAAACTGTTGGGTATCTGGGGGCGGCGCCACGGGCGGCATATCGGTGTTGTGTGCCAATATCATTCGAAGCAACAGCAAAGGTTTGCCCGACTTCGTTTGCTTTAACCGGAGAAGCTTACCTTTCTATTTATCATGGTGCGTATGATCCGAAAAATTTATCGTTAGCTCCGAATTTTCGAGCAGCCGCTAAGGCTAAGTGTATTCGTGCCCCAAAGAAAGACCAAGTTCTCGTCGTTTTTTCAGCAGGCCTATCAGCTACACGGCAACTTATACAGTCTGTGTTGCAGCTAACCCAAGTCCCGCTATTAAAAGACATCAAATTTGTACTGAAGGCACATCCTACGCATCATGATCATATTCTATCGGAATTATTAAACGGATTTGATGAGCCGAATGTTGAAATGTGCGAAGGGGAACTTTCAACCGCAATGTCAGAAGCCATACTGGTACTAGGCGTGGGCACAAATTCACTTCTAGAAGCCGCATTTGAGGGCATTCCTGTTGTGATAGATGCAACAAAATGGTGGCTACTGCAAGAAGACCCTCTGCCGCTTTCTTGTTCAATACCTAATTATTTCAGATGCACAAGTGTGGATGAAATGGTTGATGCCATTGTTAAAACTTCGCTGTCGGATATTGATACGAAAACGGATAAAAATAGTTTTGTGGATCCGCATAAGTTTTTATATCCAGTTTCGCAAAAATCCGTACAAGACCTATTAGCGTTATAGGTGAAGAATGAACCGTTGGATTTAATTTATATTTGGAATTTTTTATGTCGCATGTCAGTAACTATATTGAAGAATCAGCACGTATCTTGGAACAACTCGATCAAGATGCCATCGAAAATGTGATCCAAGTTTTGCTTGCCACACGAGAAGCAAAAGGTCGCCTGTTTATTTTAGGCGTTGGCGGCAGTGCCGCTAATTGTTCTCATGCGGTTAATGATTTTCGTAAACTTGCCGGAATGGAAGTTTATGCACCGGTTGATAACGTTGCTGAATTAACGGCTCGTACCAATGATGAAGGTTGGCATACTGTTTTTTCAGAATGGCTAAAAGGTAGCCAAATCCGAGAAAATGATTGTGTGTTTGTTCTTTCCGTTGGTGGCGGAAACAAAGAAAAAAATATCAGTGCCAATATTGTCCACGCGCTAGAAGTTGCCCAAGGCGTGAATGCTAAAATCGTTGGTATTGTTGGGCGTCCTGATGGTTATACCGCTGAAGTTGCTGATGCCTGTGTTATCGTACCTAACGTCAATGATGCAAATATCACCCCGCATTCCGAAGGCTTTCAAGGCGTCATTTGGCATATGATGGTTTCCGATCCGCGTATGATTCAAATCAGCAATAAATGGGAATCGGTTTCTTAATTAAAAAGCGATATTTTTGATGGGGGTGCATGTTGATTAAAAATTTAATAATGCGGCTGGTTATGCCCGTTGCCGATATCGTCATGTCGCCACTGACGTTTGTATTTGCATGCCAAATGAAGGTGATCCGGCGATTGAGTCTGCAAAATATGCCGGTTTCGCGCTCGATCTTTCAGTCTTTGGGTATGCTACCCGTGACGACCCATTACTATGATCCGATGATCGTCCCCAATATGTTAAACCACCCCCTAGACCAAGTGCGCAAGCTTCCGGGGATCGACTTGAATATGACGGCACAATTGGAACGGCTGTGTGGATATGGGTATCAATCTGAATTAATGGCGATCCCTTTAGACGATCAAGGGGATGGTCAATTTTATTATCGCAATGGTGCCTTTGGCGCAGGCGATGGCGAAATTTTGTATAGCGTTATTCGTCACTCTAAACCAAAGATGCTAATAGAAATTGGCGGTGGATTTTCAACGTTGATGGCGCAAAAAGCGATTGTTCAAAACATTGTAGAAGATGAATCCTATACGTGCCGTCACATTTGCATTGAACCGTACGAGTATCAATGGCTGGACAAGCTTGATGTAGAAGTTATTCGAGAACGTGTTGAAGACGTGGATGCCAGCTTGTTTTCGCAATTGGGCCAAGACGACATTCTGTTCATCGACTCGTCTCATATGATCCGTGTGCAAGGGGATGTTCTCGTCGAATACTTAGAAATTCTACCAACACTAAACTCCGGTGTTATGGTCCACATTCACGATATTTTTACCCCCCGTGACTATCCCTCTCGTTGGGTTTTTGAAGCTATGTTGTTGTGGAATGAACAATATTTACTAGAAGCCTTCATTTCGCAAAATGAAAACTATGAAGTGATGCTTTCGCTCAATCATTTGTTTCATGACCACAAAGACGCCCTAAATTTAGCATGTCCCGTTTTGAATTCAGAAAGCGGTCCCGAGCCTGGATCTTTTTGGATCATAAGGCCGTAATTAAAGATGACTACAAATCATGACACTTGAAAAAATAGCCTACGTTGTGCCGACAATGGACAGACCAGATGATTTACGCAAATTGTTTGAAAGCCTTTCTGTACAAACACACATGCCAGATCAAATTGTCATCGTTGATGGTAGCAATCCGGATATTAAAAATGTATGTGAAGAATATCCAAGTCTGCCTATTGATTATGAACGCGTGTTTCCGCCTTCGTTGACAGCGCAACGAAACGCTGGCATGGCACGCCTGAACGACGATATTACAATCGCGGGTTATTTAGATGATGACATCGTTATGGAACCAGATGCGACTGAACGCATGATGGAATTTTGGAAAAACGCCGATGACCAAGTGGGCGGGGCATCCTTTTCCATCATCAATCAACCTGAACAAGCATCATCTTTTTTGTACCGTTTATTCTTAATGGATAGCGAAATGCCGGGCCAAGTTTTGTCATCTGGTTTTCCCGTGCAAATTCCATTTGTTGAGGAAACCATCCAAACCCAATGGCTTTATGGCGGAGCAACCTTGTGGCGCAGGCAAGTCATATCAGAAATTGATTATGATGAATGGTATATCGGGCACGGGTTTTTAGAAGACTTAGATTTCAGTTTTCAGGTCAGCCGAAACAAAAAATTATTTGTGGTTGGCGATGCAAGAGTTTGGCATTTCAGCCGCCCAATTGCCGAAAGCAAGCATTTTGAATTAGGCCGCCAGCAAGTGTTTAACCGCCTTTATTTTGTTCGCAAAATGGGGGCGTTTCCTTTTCCATATGTGTTT
>Ga0316204_10010108_pt1 | contig 12288 bp, 11 predicted proteins | sample 6monrhotite_MG_2_FD_205661 | JGI IMG/M metagenome (GOLD analysis project Ga0316204, IMG submission 205661) | Microbial mat bacterial communities from mineral coupon in-situ incubated in ocean water Damariscotta River, Maine, United States -... | ecosystem: Environmental > Aquatic > Marine >...
GTCGTCGCCCTACCCCCCGGTCTGGAGGACCCGTGCTCTGACTCTCGGGTCGTTTGGCATGCCCACCTGGGTTTGCATCCATTGCGAAACCTGGCCGGTTTTACAGCGTGGGATGGCAGCAGAACAACACCTGGTCTCCGTCGAAAACCGTCCACGTGTTCGCAAGGTCTTGCCTCCTGATGTCGCCTTGCGGCGAGGCATCTGACGTCGCAACACCCTCTACCGTGGGGCGCTGGGACGTCGCGTTCCTCACAGGTACGCCTTCGCAGTTGGCGCGCGCCGTGCGGCGCGTGCTGGAGGAAGGTGGGGGCTTACCGAGAGGCTGGGGGGCGGTGCGGGCTGGCGGAAGGTGGGGACTTACCGAGAGGGAGGAGACACGATGTGGCTGCCCTGACGCCCGGCATCTCTCACTCCGTGGGCAGGTAGACCTCAGTGCCCGGCGCCGCGCCGATGACGTCGATGTCTTCACCGAGATCGGCCCACAGCTCGGCCCGGAGCTGAGCCTTCACGGAGCCCGGCGAGGCATCGTGCGCCGCCTTCAGCGCGCTGAACCGCGCCACATCCCCCTGAGCACCCGACACAATCCGGCTGGCGTCCCCCCGGGCGACCTCCACCATCTGAGCGGCCTCCCCCCGCGCGTCGGGGATGACCGTGGAGGCGTACGCGTCAGCGGACAGCGCGAGGGTCTCCCGGTCCCCCCGGGCGCTGGAGACATCATTGAACGCGTCGACCACAGGCGGGGGCGGCGACAGCTCCCGCACATCCACGTCCGCCAGCGTCACGCCGATCTTCCGGGCGTCCAGGCTGGCCTGAGCCCGCTCCCGCAAGCGGGACTGCAGCTCCGATCGACCAGTGGTCATCAGGAAGTCCACCTCCATGGTGGAGAGCACCTCGGCGGCGGAGGCCTTCACCGTCTGGATCACCACCGCCTCCGGATCGGTCGCCCCCAGCACGTAGGCGACCGGATCGGACACCGCGTACTGCACCACCAGATCCAGGTCCACCAGGTTGGTGTCCCCGGTCACCAGCCGCCGCTCGCCGGTCTCCACCCGCCGGGCCTCGCCGATGGCGATGCGCTCGTCGGACTCCAGGGGCCAGGGCGCCCGGAGCTGGAGCCCGGAGGTCGCCGTGCGGGCGATCGCCCCGAAGCGGTAGACCACCACGGCCTCGCCGCTGTCCACGAACATCACGCCGTCGGCGAGGGCGGCGACCCCCACCAGCAGCGCGAGCCCGACGCTCAGCCGCTGGAGCAGCCCGCTCATCGGAGCTCCTCGAAGAGGCCGTCCCGGCTGTCCAGCACCAGCGTGTCCCCCTCGCCCAGGATGGCGCGGTAGCCGTCGAGGGTGCGCAGGTAGCGGTAGAACTGCGGGTCCGCGGCGTAGGCCCCGGCGTAGATGCCGGCGGCCTGCCCCTCGGCCTTGGCGAGGATGTTGGCGGCCTGGCGCTCGGCGGCGCTGGTGAGCTCGGCGGCCTCGCGGTCGGCCCGGGCCCGGATGGTGATGGCCTGCTCTTCGCCCTCGGACCGGTAGGCGTTGGCGATGCGCTTCCGCTCGGCGCGCATGCGCTCGTAGATGGACTGCTCATTCTGGAGCGGGAGGCCCAGGTGACCCAGGCGGATGTCCTGGATCTCGATGCCCAGGCGCTCGCTGCTGATGGGGGCCACCTCCGCCAGCACCTGCGGCGGCAGCAGGGGGGCGTAGCCGCGATCGGCGGAGATCAGCGCGTCGAAGTCCTGCTGGCCCAGGCCGGCGGCGATGCGGCTGGTGACGAGGTCCGAGAGGCGGGCCTCGGCGGTCTCGGCGTCGCCGACCGCCTCCAGGAAGCGCAGCGGATCGGCCACGCGCCAGAGCACGAAGGCCTCGACGACGAGGTTCTTCTTGTCGCGGGTCAGCAGCTCGGTGGGCTCGATGTTCAGCAGGTGGGCGCGGCGCTCGAAGCGCTGGACCGTGTGGATGGGCCAGGGGGCCCGGAGCTGGAGGCCGGGCTCGGTCACCGTCTTGACCGGGGCGCCGAAGGAGGTGACGACCGCGATCTCGCGGGCGTCCAGGGTGTAGATGGAGGCCGCGGGCAGGGCGAGCCCCAGCGCGACGATGAGCCAGGACCACTTCATTGCTTCTCCGCTGCCTTGGGGGCGATCGGCCCCTCACCACCCAACCAGATCCGCACATCCGACGGCGCGATCACCAGCTTCGCTTCTCCGAGCGCCGCCTCAGCCGCGGACCACCCGGCCTCCAGCCGCAGGCTCGCCGGGGCCTCGGCCGCCCCCGCCACCCGGGCCACGAACCGGGCCGCCTCACCCTCCGCCCGCGCCGCGCCGCGCACCGCGTCCGCCTCGGCGGTCTCCAGCAGCGCGCTCGCCTCGCCCCGCGCCCGGGGCAGCAGGTCGGCGGCCCACGCCTCCGCGGTGTTCACCGCTGTGCGCTTCTCCTCGTCCGCCGAGATGACGTCCAGGAACGCCGAGAGCACCGGCGCCGGCACGGCCACCTCTTCGAGCAGCACCCGCTCCACCTGCACGCCGAGGCCCGCCTGCTCCGCCGCCGCCTGGGCCGCGTCGCGCACCTCGTTCTCCAGCGCCTGCCGCCCCTCGGTGAGGATGGCCTCCGAGCCCTGGCGGCTCACGGCCTCCACCAGGGCGGCGCGGGCCAGCTCCGCCAGCGCGGCCTCGGGCTCCAGCGCGCCGAACACCCAGGCCTCGGGATCGGCGACCGTGTAGTGCAGCCACGCCGAGGCGCTCAGCAGCGACTGATCGCCGCTGATGAGGGTGGAGCTCTCGTCGATGAGCCCCACCCGGCGCACCCGGGCCACGTCGACCAGGGTCACCGTCTCGATGGGGGGCGGCAGCCGGATCAAGAGCCCCGGCGCCGCGGCCTCGTCCAGCGGCGCGCCGAGGCGCTCCACCACGGCCCGGTGCCCCGTCGGCACCGCGTGCACCCCGCCAGCCAGCAGCAGGAGGGCCGCCGCGGGGATCCAGCGGGAGGGCGCCGCCAGCAGCCCGGGGATGCGATCCAGCGGGGCGACCGCCGGGGACTCCCAGGCCGGGCGCGCGGGCAGGTGGCCGCGGATGGCGGCCAGGAAGACGCCCCAGGCCGTCGCGCCCAGCGCGGCGGCGGCGGCCCCGGAGAGCCAGCGCCCGGCGGGGTGATCGCCGACCATCAGGAGCTGCCCGGCCACCAGGCAGCCGTAGGCGACCGCCAGCAGCGGCGCGGGGTCGCCGCCGGTCTCCCGGGACCTCAGCCAGCGCTCCCCGGCCAGCGCCACCAGCGCCAGCCCCGCGGCGGCGGCCGAGCCGGTCGCGCCGCCGAAGCCGCCGCGCATCACGAGCCCGCCCATCACCACGGCGGAGAGCCCCACGGCGCCCAGGCGCAGGGCCGCGCTGTAGCGGCCCTCGGTCAGCGCCAGCGCCGGGCGGGTGCCGAGCCGCAGCAGCGCGGTCAGGCCGGCCCAGGCGAGCAGCGCGCCCACCGGGTTGCCCTCGATGAGCGCCACGGCGGCGCCGCCGTTCATCAGCATCAGGCCGATGGCCAGCCGCCCCGTGCGCCACTTCAGCGACTCCCGGGGGAAGGCGGGGGCCTCCGATTCCTGGTCCTCGCCCTCGCCCTCCCGCTGGGTCAGCGGGTAGAGCACGCCCATCAGCACCAGGCCGCCGCCCATCCACCCGAGCGGCGAGAGCTGCTCGCCGTAGACGAGGATGCCCAGCACCGTGGCGAAGACCACCTCGGACATGGAGAGCACGCTGGCGAGGCCGGCGCCCAGCTCGCGCATCCCGAGGTTCAGCAGCCAGAAGGGCAGGTTGGTGCAGAGCACCGCCAGCCCGAGGATCCAGGGCAGGGAGGCGGCGGGCACGGCGAGGCCGCCGAAGGCGAGCGCGATGAGGCAGAGCACGACGGCGGCCACGCTCCAGGCGATGAACAGCGTGCCCAGGATGGGCGTGTTCGCCTGGCGGGTGGCGCGGGTGAAGACCAGCACCGCGGCGTAGCCGACGGCTGACAGCAGGGCCATCAGGTCGCCCAGCAGGAAGCGCGGGTCGGTGGCGTTGGCGAAGTGGAAGAGGGACACCCCGCTCAGCAGCCCGACGCCGATCACCGCCGTCGCCGCGCCGGTCAGCGCGGCGGGGGAGGGGCGCTCGCGGAAGGCCCACCACGCCAGCGGGAAGACCATGGCCGGGGCGAGGTTGTGCAGGAAGATGGTGTTGGCCACCGTCGTGAGGGCGTAGCCGCCGACGAAGGTGGCGCTGGCGAGGGCCTGGGCGAGGCCGTAGCCGACGCCGAGCTTCAGGGTCTCGCGGTCGGGCTTGAGCGCCGCGAGGCCGCCCTCCGAGGCGGCCGCCCAGCCGGCGAACACCACGGCGACCAGCACCGCTCGCCAGGCGGCGATCGCCAGAATGGGAGCGTCTGCGCCGCGTGTGAAGAGCGGCATCAGCGAGAATGCGAAGAACGCCCCGATGACGAGGGCGTGCTTGCGAGCCAGCATCATGGCGCCAACTATACGCCCATCAGGTAGAACATGGGTCGGAGGGCTGTCCATGGAAGCGGAAGAGCGGAGCGCGGGCCGGGTGAATGGGGGAGCGATGTCCCTGATGTCACTGATGTCACCGATGTCACTGCCGGCGCGGCGGGTCGCGCGCGCGGCGGCCTTCTCGGCGGACAGCGAGGGGCTCGTGGCGACCGGCGCGCTGGCCGAGCTGCTGGATGTGGCCGCCCTGCGGGTGCTCGAGGGGCTCCAGGAGGCCCTGGACGCGGGGCTGGCGCTGGAGGATCGGGGTCGGGGTCGCTTCTGGATGGACGGGGCGCAGGCCGACGCGCTGCGGCGCGGCACCACCCCCTCGCTGGCTGCGGCCTGGCGCGAGGCGCTGAGAGGTGCGGATGAGCTCGCGGATGAGCTCGCGGATGAGCTCGCGGATGAGGTGACGGACGAGGTCGCGGGTGAGCCGTCCGGCGCGGCGCGGGCCGGCGCGCGCGAGCACGCGGGGGGCGTCGACGAGGAGAGCTCAGAGCGCGCGGCCCGGCAGCTCGTGGAGGCCGCGCGGCGCTCCCGGGGCGAGGGCGGCGCGGTCGCCATGGCGCAGCTCGAGGAGGCCGTGGCCATCCTCTCGGGGCTGCCGGAGACCCCCGCGCGCCGCGTGCTCGCGGTGCGCGCGCTCATGGAGAGCGGGCGCCTGCTCTGGATTGGAGAGGGGGAGGACCACACCCTCGCCGCCGCGCGCCTCCGGCTGGAGGCCTCCCGGACCATGCTGGATGAGGACGCGCCGCTGGCGGTGCGGGTGGAGCTGGAGGCGCTGATCGGCTGGGTCAACTACGACCTCGGCGACGGCGAGGGCCTGCGGCGGGCGCTGGTGGCCCTGGAGCGCGCCAGCGCCATGCTGGAGGAGGCCGGCCAGGATCGCGCCGCCGCCGAGCTGCTCAATGACCGCGCGGCGGTGCATGTCCGGCTGGGCGAGCCGGTGGAGGCCCTGCGGCTGCTGCACCGCTCACGGGCCGCCTTCTCGGCGCTGGGAGACGCGCCGGTGGTGCAGATCGAGCTGGCGGAGACCGATCACCTCCTGGCGCGGCTGCCCCTGTCCGTGCCGGCGCCGGCCGGCGAGCAGGAGGAGGCGCTGGAGAGCGCGCTGGGGCACGCCCTGAGCGCCGGGCTGGCCTACGCCGAGCTGGGCATGCACAGGGAGCGGGCCCGGGTGAAGGAGACCGTCGGGCGGCTGCAGTGCGCGCGCGGGGAGCTGGAGACGGCCCGGGACGAGCTCTCCGAGGCCTTCCGCAGCCAGCGCGGCCACGGCGATCTGCTGGGGCTGGCTCGCACCAGCGCGGCGCTGGCCGAGGTGCTCGGCGCGCTCGGCAGCTACCGGGAGTCGCTGGCCATGCTGCGACACTCCGTGGCCCTGAACCGCGCCAAGGGGGCCCCGCGGGGGCTGGCCTACAACCGCCGGGCGCTGGACGCGCTGGCGGCGGCGGTCACCGACGCCGAGCTGCGCGAGGAGGTGGCCGAGCTGAACCTCGAGCTCTCGGAGGCCGAGCGCCGCCTGAGATGAGACGGGGTTAGGCTTCCGACACGAGGAGGAGACATGCTGCACAGCGTCCGCGGGCCCGATCGCGAGGCCGTCTTGAAGCTGCTGGCCGACGGGGCCGGGCTGACCGGCGCGGATCTGGCCGGCGTGAACCTGTCCGGCGCGGACCTGTCCGGCGCGCGGCTGGTGCGGGCGAACCTCACGGGCGCCGACCTCTCGGGGGCCGATCTCTCGGGCGCGGATCTGACCCAGGCCAACCTGGTGGACGCAGACCTGTCCGGCGCCAACCTGCGGGGCGCCCGGCTGCACCTCACCGATCTGCACGGCGCCAACCTCTCCCGGACCGATCTGCATGACGCGCACCTGGGCACGGCGGATCTGACCGACGCGGTGCTGGAGGACGCGGAGGGCTACGCCGGCTGGCGGGTTCCCTTCTACCGATAGCCCTGGCGAGCCGAGATCCTGTCGGTGTACCCCACAGGCCGGGGGAACCGCGCTACACTCCCGTACATGGGAAAGCTGCGAAAGATGACCATCGGCCTCGCCTCTGAGATCTCCTGGCGCCTGCCCGGGTGGCCCGTGAAGCTGCTCACGAGCTTCAGCCAGGCCGAGCGCGGGAGCTGCTACGACATGCTCGCGGCGGTGGAGCAGACCGAGCGCCGCGACCTGCGCGTGCGCTACTTCCGGCACGCCATGGACGAGTCCAGGCACGCGGGCCTCTTCCTGAAGCGCGCCCGCGAGATGGGCGGCATGAACCGCACCCAGGCCGTCGTCGCCGACGCCGGCTACCTGACGGACAACGGCATCGTCGGCGGGCAGACCCTGATCGAGCGCATGGGCGAGCGGGACTTCCTCGCCTTCGTCTACGTCGCCGAGTCCGACGCGGTCGAGCAGTTCAACGTCTACCTGGAGCGCGAGCTGCCGGACGACGACACGGCCGCCATGCTCCAGCGCATCCTGAAGGACGAGCGCTTCCACGTCTCCTACAGCCGCGCCGCCCTGGATCACTACCGGAAGGACGGCGGCGAGGTCGCGGTGACCCGCGCGATGCGCGACGTGCGCTGGAACCGCATCAAGGAAGGCTGGCTGCGCTTCAGCGTGAACATGGGGCACTTCGTCGGCAACATCTGGCTGACGCTCATGTACGTGTTCATGATCGGCCCCTTCAGGCTCTTCGCGCGCATCGAGGACGGCGGCTGGCAGTCCACCCGACCCGCCGTGGGGGACCGCCTCCAGGCCGCCCGCTCGCAGGGCTGATGCCTCACCGAGACACCTTCCTGGGGTAGACTCCGCCGGTGAGCAAGCCTACGACGATCCTCGGTATCTCCGCCCTCTACCACGACGCCGCTGCGGCCCTCCTTCGGGACGGCGAGCTGGTGGCCGCCGTGCAGGAGGAGCGCTTCACCCGCATCAAGCAGGATCCCTCCCTCCCCGTGAGGTCGGTGAAGTGGGTCCTGGAAGAGGCCGGCATCGGCATCCAGGATGTGGACTGGCTGGTCTTCTACGAGAAGCCGCTGCGCAAGTTCGAGCGCATCCTCTCGACCGCGGTGGCGACCTTCCCCCGCTCCTGGAAGGCCTTCCCCCGGTACATGCAGGCGTGGCTCGGCGACAAGCTCTGGCTGCGCAACAACCTCGCCGAGACCTTCGGGGTCGAGCCCGACCGCATCCTCTTCAGCGAGCACCACCTCTCCCACGCCGCCAGCGCCTTCCTGGTCTCGCCCCACACCGAGGCGGCGATCCTCACCATCGACGGGGTGGGGGAGATGGCCACCACCGGGCTCTGGCGCGGCATCAGCGAGCCGCCGTTCATCGAGCCGGTGGCCGAGGTGCGCTTCCCGCACTCCCTGGGCATGCTCTACTCCGCCATCACCGCCTACCTGGGCTTCGCGGTGAACGAGGGGGAGTACAAGGTCATGGGCATGGCCGCCTTCGGGGAGCCCAAGCACCGCGAGAAGATCGACGAGCTGCTGAAGCTGGATCCAGGCGGGGGCTTCTCCCTCAACATGGACTACTTCTCGTACCACTGGCACCCGACCGAGAGCTACACGGAGAAGCTGGTGGCGCTGCTGGGGCCGCCGCGCTTCCCCGGCGAGATCTTCGCCTTCCGCGACGCGCCGGGGGACTACCCGCCGGAGTACATCGAGCGCTGCCACCACTACGCCGACGTCGCCGCGAGCCTCCAGCAGGCCGTGGAGGACGCGATGCTGCACCTGGTGCGCCACGCCCACGAGACCATCGGCGGCGACGCCCTCTGCATGGCCGGCGGGGTGGCGCTGAACTCGGTGGCCAACAGCCGGGTGGCCGCTGAGGGGCCCTTCGAGCACATCTGGATTCAGCCGGCGGCCGGAGACTCGGGCGGCGCGCTGGGCGCGGCGCTGTGGGCCTGGCACTGCGTGCTGGGCAACCCGCGGCTGGAGCCCATGAGCCGACCGGGCCTGGGGCGGGCCTGGAGCCGGGCGGAGGTGCGCGAGTACCTGGACGACCTGGAGCTGGAGTACGAGGATCTGGGCACCGCCGAGAACGGCGCGGATCGCGCGGCGGCGGAGCTGGCGGCCGGCGGGGTCATCGGCTGGTTCGAGGGGCGCTTCGAGTGGGGCCCCCGCGCCCTGGGGCACCGCTCCATCCTCGCGGATCCGCGCACGGCGGAGATGAAGGAGACGGTGAACGCCCGCATCAAGTTCCGCGAGGCCTTCCGGCCCTTCGCCCCGGCGGTGACCGAGGAGGCGGTGGACGACTGGTTCGAGCTGGCCCCCGCGGCCCGCGACCCGGCCCGGTACATGATGGTCGCGGTGCCGGTGAAGGAAGAGAAGAAGGCGCTGATCCCGGCGACGATCCATGTGGACGGCACGGCGCGGGTCCAGATGGTGCGGGAGAGCGACAACCCGCTGTTCCACAGGCTGATCAAGCGCCTGGGCGAGGCGACGGGGGTGCCGGTGGTGCTCAACACCTCCTTCAACCTGAAGGGCGAGCCCATCGTGGCCTCGCCGGTGGACGCGCTGGCGACGCTGATGCGCTGCGAGCTGGACGCCCTCTACATCGAGGGCTTCAGAGTCGTGCGATCGCGCAGGCTCTCCGGTGAGCAGCCGCTGCTGGAAGAGGTCTGATTCAGCAGGGACGCCGCCGCGAATTGCTGGTATAATCGCTCACATCAGGAGCCTCCCATGAGCGATCCGGCCGTCACGAACGAAGAAGCCCAGTCGTCCCCCGTCGAGGACGTGCGGCACGAGAGCACCCGTCTGGAGAGCGTCTTTCTGCGCTTCGGCACCATCGGCGAGCTGCTGGTCATGCTGGCGCGCGGGGGCCGCTGGTGGATGCTGCCCATGGTCAGCGTGCTGACGGTGGTGGGCCTGCTGCTGGTCTTCCTCCAGAGCGTGCAGTACGTCGCCCCGTTCATCTACGCGGTGTTTTAGCCCCAGCGGTTAAGACGCAGGGGACTCTCCAACCCGGGATGTCCCTTCGATGTTGACCGCTGTCTCCTGGCTGATGTTGCTGGCCTGCTCCACCTCGGAGCCGGACACACCCTCGACCGCCGGCGCCGCTGACGCGCCCGCCCGCGCGACGATCCGCGTGGGCTGGCAGACGACCTGGGCGACCCAGGGCCAGCTGGCCATGGTGCTCCAGAAGACCGACATCCTGGACAACCTCGGCTTCGACGCGGAGTTCGTGGGCTTCACCTACGGCGGCCCCCTGAATGAGGGCGCGCTCGCGGGGGAGGTCGACGTGCTGTTTACGGCCGATCAGCCCGCGATCGCCTTGATGAACCGGGCCGAGGACTGGAACGTGGTCGGGCGGCTCATGTACAACCGGGTCGGCACCTTCGTGCCGCCGGACTCGCCCGTGAAGGCGCCGGCGGAGCTGAAGGGCAGGACCGTGGCCGTCCCCTTCGGAGCGGCCGCGCACCGGGAGACGCTGGGCGCGCTGGAGGCCGCCGGGCTGGACCCGTCGGGGGACGTGACCGTGGTGAACCTGGGCATCCAGGAGCTGGTGGCGCTCGTCGGCGCGGGGGCCGAGGGCGGGAAGTGGGGCGCCATCGACGCGGGCAGCGCCTGGGATCCGGCCTACGCCAACCTGGAGCGCTCGGGCAAGGTGCGGTCGATCGCCAGCGGGGTGGTGACCAGCGTGGTGGTGATGGACAACGACTTCGTGTCGGCGCACCCGGGCGCGGACGCCCGCTTCATGGAGGCGATGTTCATCGCCTACGACTACTACCGCACGCACACGGACGAGGTGGATCAGTGGTTCCTGGAGTCGGCGAAGCTGGACTTCGAGCCGGGGGTGCTGACGCTGGCGGCGAGCGTGGAGCCGAACCTCGGGGTGGGCACGCGGGACGACGTGCGGGTGTGGCTGAACGATGAGGATCTGGGGAGCCTGCAGGCTGCGGCGGACTTCATGCTGGAGGCGGAGCTGCTGAAGGCGCCGTTCTCGCTGAAGGGGCGGGTGCGGAGGCAGGCCGCGGAGAAGGTGGGCGCGGGGACGAAGGTCGTGGTGCCCAAGGTGGTCCGGTAGCGTGAGCCGCCTCCCGACCCTGATCGTCGCCGCCGCGGCGCTCGCCGTCTGGGCCGCCGGCGCCGCCTGGGCCGACTCTCCGGTGCTCCCGAGCCCCCTCGCCGTGGCCCACGCCGCGCTGGAGCAGCTCCGCGACGGCGCGCTGCTCGTCGACGCCGCCGCCAGCCTGAAGCGCGTGCTCGTGGGCTACACCCTCGCCGCCGTCGCCGGCCTGAGCCTCGGGGCCCTGACCGCCCTGGCTGGCCGCTGGGGCCGGGGGCTGCGGGACGTGCTGGAGGTGCTGCGGCCCATCCCTCCGATCGCCTGGGTGCCGCTGGCGATCCTCTGGTTCAAGCTCGGCGACGGCAGCGCCTGGTTCATCGTCTTCATCGGGGCCTTCTTTCCGATCTACGTGCAGGTCGCCTGGGCCCTGAGCGCCTGCCCCGAGCGCTGGCTGGAGCTGTCTCGCTCGCTGGGCGCCTCGCCCTGGCTCACCCTGCGCCGGGTTCGTCTGCCCGCCGCCGCGCCGCAGGTCGCCGCCGGGCTGCGCGTGGGTCTCGGCCTCGCCTGGATCAGCGTCATCGCCGCGGAGCTGGTGGGGGCGCAGTCGGGGCTCGGCTATCGCATCCAGATGCACCGGCTGATGCTGGAGACCGAGGGGGTCATCGTGGGTATGCTCTCCATCGGCGCGCTGGGCTTCGGGATGGGGGCCATCGCCCGCGAGCTGGAGCGCCGGCTGGTGCCGTGGGCGCCGCCCTCATGAGCGTCGTGGACCCCGTGGTTCAGGCCCGGTCCCTGCGCTTTGGCTGGGGTGGGGAGCCCGTGGTGGCGGACTTCTCCCTGAGCGTGGCGCCCGGCCGGGTGTGTGTGCTGCTGGGCCCCTCGGGCTGCGGTAAGACGACGGTGCTGCGGCTGCTGGCGGGGCTGCTGCGACCGGAGGCTGGCGCGGTGACTGTGCGCGGGCCGATCGGTATGGCCTTTCAGGATCCACGGCTGCTGCCTTGGATGACGGTGCGTGAGAACATCGGCTTCGCGCTGGAGGCGGCGGGGGTGCCGCGGGCGGACTGGAGCGGGCGCATCGAGCCGCTGCTGGCGCGGGTGGGGCTCGGGCATGCTGGGGATCAGCGCCCGGACTCGCTCTCGGGCGGCATGGCTCAGCGGGCGTCGCTGGCTCGGGCGCTGGCGCTGGCGCCTGCTTGTCTGTTGATGGATGAGCCCTTCGGGGCGTTGGATCCGATGCTCCGGGAGCGGCTGCAGGGCGATCTCCAGGGGGCGCTGGGGGAGACCGCGGCTGTGCTGGTGACTCATGACATGGCTGAGGCGCTGGTGCTGGGGGATGAGGTGCTGGTGCTGGGGGCGGGCTGTACGATCCGGGCTCGCGTCAGCGTCGGCGCGCCCCGCCCTCGGGGGGAGGCGTGGCGGCTCTCCGAGGCGTTCCTGGCGCTGGCCCGGGAGCTGCGCGGGGCGCTGGCTCAGTAGGTCGCTTCTGTGTCGAGACGATCGTAAAGGAGGGGCCGCGAGTGTAGCGATCCAGCCCCGTCCGAGGCCAAAGCAGGAGCCGCTTCAGAGCAGCGCGAACCGCACCAACCGCGAAGAGACCCCGTTGAGGTGACGTCGTCCCTTCTCTGAGCCCGCACCTTCCGTCAACACGCGCCGCACGGCGCGCGCCAACTGCGACTGCGTACCTCTGAGGAACGCGACGTCCCAGCGCCTCAGACTAGAGGGTGTTGCGACGTCAGATGCCTCGCCGCAAGGCGACATCAGGAGGCAAGACCTTGCGAACACGTGGACGGTTTTCGACGGAG
>Ga0316204_10010109_pt1 | contig 12288 bp, 14 predicted proteins | sample 6monrhotite_MG_2_FD_205661 | JGI IMG/M metagenome (GOLD analysis project Ga0316204, IMG submission 205661) | Microbial mat bacterial communities from mineral coupon in-situ incubated in ocean water Damariscotta River, Maine, United States -... | ecosystem: Environmental > Aquatic > Marine >...
TAGAACAGATTCTGTCCGGTGATCATCTTGCCATTGACCTCGGCGATGTCACCCATGCCGATGGTGAAGTCAGTGACGAACCACAAGGCGCCGATCGACAACACACCAGCAACGATCAGGCCCTTGTAGAGCGCACCCATGACATTGGTGCCCTTGCCCAGGCTGACGAAGAAGGTGCCGATGATCGAGGTCACGATGCAGGCCGCTGCAATCATCAGCGGATAGAGCACCATCGTAGTGGCCAGACCGCCGGTGAAGAAAATCGCCGCGAGCACCATGGTGGCGACCACGGTCACCGCATAGGTCTCGAACAGGTCAGCCGCCATGCCGGCGCAATCACCGACATTATCACCGACATTGTCGGCGATGGTTGCAGCATTGCGGGGATCATCTTCCGGGATACCGGCTTCGATCTTGCCGACCATGTCGCCACCGACATCCGCACCCTTGGTGAAGATACCGCCGCCGAGACGGGCGAAGATCGAGATAAGCGAGGCACCAAAGCCCAAGGCAACCAGCGAATCGATGATGATCCGTCCGGTATCATCACTGCCAAGCACCAGCCCCATCGGACCTGTCAGGACCCAATAATATCCAGCAACCCCCAGCAGGGCGAGGCCTGCCACAAGCATGCCGGTAATGGCGCCGGAACGGAAAGCGACGGCAAGACCTGCGGCCAGGCTCGTACTGGCGGCCTCGGTCGTGCGCACATTGGCACGAACCGATACCAGCATACCGATGAAACCGGCAGCGCCGGACAGGATGGCACCGATGGCAAAGCCGAGTGCTACCTGCCAGCCGAGGAATACGGCGATCAGGACACAGACGGCAATGCCGACAATGCCGATGGTGGTGTATTGACGTTTGAGGTAGGCGTTCGCGCCTTCCTGAATGGCCGATGCGATTTCCTGCATCTTCTCAGAGCCTGCACTCGCAGACATCAATCGCTGGGTTTGGACAACCCCGTAGATGATCGCGAGCGCGGCCGCCGCAATGGCCAATAAAAGCATGTTCATGGATTCCAGCCCCGTTTGTTCACTTCGTTGTGGTCATGGAAGGGAAACGGGGAATCATGCGCGTGCGACCACGCTGACCTTATGCATCTCCCCGCTTTTGTTCTTATTGTTGGGGAAGACTATGCCCAATGCATAGGGGCGGCGCAATACGCACTCTTTACCAAGTTAAAACATTAACTTGCTGCAGTGCAATATAGCCTTATCGAACCAAGAGGCGAATGTCGGAATTGCGAATCTCGACACTGGCGATCGCGGCGGCTCCATAGTGCTCGATCAGGGCGGCGTGCCACACTGCGACAGCCCGCGCCTCGTCGATATCCACGCCTGCGGCGTTGGAAACCGAATTGCGGAAAGCAGCGCGCACGGCCGAGTCGAGCGCATAATGTGCATCCTCGCGCATGTCCCACATGTTCTCACCGTCCGCCACGCGGACCCGGATCTGGACATAGGCATAGCCGGTCAGACGGCCGTCACGGGAGAGCGGCGCAATCAGAGTCGGCAGGGTAAAGGCGCGCGGGTCCTCAATTTCTTCCACTTCCTCCTCGTCGTCCTCATCAGAACCAGCGAGATTGAACAGGGTCAGGATCCGGTTGCCCCGACCACCGCCATCGGATCCGCTGTCGGACTCGGCAGGAGGCGCAACCATGGCGAGGGCCGGCATGGGAAGCGCCGACACGAGCAGAACGGAAACCAGAAGTGCAAAGACGGAACGCATGACAGCCTCTCAATGACACGGAGAAGTCTGACAGACTTGCCTCAAAAATGCGTAAACCCCGCCCGGCTGACCTCAAAGGATCGCCCATCGGCACGAGAAGCCACCACGCCCTGCCCGTCACGGACCTCTCCGATCCGGGTCAGCGCCACACCGAGCTGATCGCCCAGCGCGGCCAGCCGATCACGCTGCGCCGTGCCGGCCGTGAACAGAAGTTCGTAGTCATCACCCGATGTCAGCAAAGCCTCCCGGCCTCCGGCCATGGCCAGATTCGCCTGGGCCGTCGGCGAGATCGGGACGGCTTCGACGTCCAGAGCGAGTTGGCAATTGCTCGAGGCGGCCAGGTGCGCGGCATCGGCGATCAGCCCGTCGGAGACGTCGAGTGCGGCCGAGGCCACATCGCGCAAGGCGAGCCCGAGAGCGAGACGCGGCTCGGGCCGCATATAAGCCGTGCGACAGGCCGCGAAACAATCGACCCCGTCACGTTCCGCCCTCAGGCCCAGGCCGGCATCGCCAATAATGCCCGACACCCAGACTTCATCACCCGGCCGGGCGCCGGAACGAAGCAATGCGCTGCCCGTCGGCACACGACCAATAAGGGTCAGCGTGATGGTCAAAGGTCCCGGCGTCGATGTGGTGTCGCCACCAATCAGGTTCAGCCTGAAACGGGTCTGCTCCTCGTGCAGGGCATCGACGAAGGTCGAGCGCCATGCCGCGTCGATCCCGGCCGGCCATGAAATCGCAGACAGATAGGCCTGCGGCTCGGCCCCCATCGCCGCCATATCGGAGAGATTCGTGCGCAAGGCGCGGCTGGCGACGGTTTCCGGCGCGTCGGTGGCCAGAAAATGCACGCCCGCCACAAGCGTGTCACAGGCCAGCACCTGTTCCTGGCCTGCAACGGGGGCCAACAGGGCCCCATCGTCGGTCAGTTCGAGCGCGGCCGGGTCGTTTTCGGTCAACGGCTTGAGCCGCTGGCGTATGAAGTCAAACTCGCCGCTTCCGGCCATCGGCTAGAATTCGTCCGGGCGGGCGCCGCGGGCACAGCGATCAAAGGCTGCATTGATGAATTTGGGCTCAGACCCCTCGAAAAAGGCATTGGCGATCTCGATATACTCGTCGATCACCACACGGGCCGGCACATCCTTGCGATACAAGAGCTCGAAACCGCCAACACGGAGAATCGCCCGGACGGTGGAATCGAGGCGTTCCAGCCTCCATTTGTCAGCGAGCAGAGCATCCATGGCCGGGTCGACATCGGCCTGACGCTCGACCACGCCAGCGACAAGGCTTTCAAAGAATGCTTCGTCCACTTCGACGAATTCCGGTCCTTCATGATCGGCCCCGAAACGATGGTCACGGAACTCCCGGACCACGGCGTTGGCGCCGAGCCCACCGATTTCCATCTGATACAACGCCTGAACGGCAGACAGACGGGCTGCGCGGCGCAGGCGCGCGCGATTTTCCGACGGGGTTTCCTTGCTGGCAGTGGCCATGCTCATGCGCTCCTGAAACGGTTCCGCAGCTCGATCAGCATCATGGCTGCATTCGCTGCATCCGCGCCTTTATTCTTGTCGATGGCCCGCTTCAAGGCCTGGGCGCGGTTCTCCACCGTCAGGATACCATTGCCCACCGGTATGGCCCGCAAGTTCAAATCCATGATTCCACGCGCCGATTCGCCGCAAACATAGTCGTAATGACTGGTTTCCCCACGAATGACACAGCCCAGTGCAATATAGCCATCATAACCGGCACCAGCCTTCTCGGCCTGTGCGATAGTGCCTGGAATTTCCAGCGCGCCCGGCACTTCCACCAGATCAAAAGCAAGCCCCTTTGCCTCGACGGCCTCGGTCGCCCCCTTGATCAGCGCATCCGCGATATCGCGATAGAAAGTGCCCGCGATGATGAGATATTTCGGCGTGCTCATGCGTCACCCTCCGGAAAACTCCGCTCTTCGCGGATCGAAAGACCATATCCTTCCAGGCCGACAATCGTCTTCGGCTTGGTGGACAAAAGAACCATGTCACGAACTCCGAGATCGTTCAGGATCTGGGCGCCAACGCCATATTCACGCAAGCGGCGCGCCTCGCGCTCATCCTGCGGCAGGCTGGGATGGGCGCCCAGCCGCTCAATGATCGCAGTGTGCGAGGTCTCACGAATAAAGACCATGACAGCCGGGCCATCAGCCTCGGACACAGCCCTTATGCCCGCCTCGACCAAGGCACCACGCGGCCCGCTCTCATGCAGGACATCGTCAACAAAACTGACCTTGTGCATGCGCACCGTGGTCGGCTCCGCGCTGTTCGGTTGCCCCTTCACCAGAGCCACATGTTCGGAGCCATCGAGCGTGTTGCGAAACACGACCAGCTTGAATGGACCGCCAAACTGACTGGTGAACTCGCTCTCCAGCCGCCGCTCGATGAAACGGTCATTCTTGCGTCGATAGGCAATCAGGTCAGCAATCGTGCCGATCTTCAACCCATGCAATTGGGCAAACGCCACCAGATCAGGCAGGCGCGCCATCGAGCCGTCTTCATTCATGATCTCGCAGATCACACCGGAGGCTCCGGCACCGGCCAGCCTGGCGACATCGACGGAAGCCTCTGTATGACCTGCGCGGACCAGCACGCCGCCATCACGGGCGACCAGCGGGAAGACATGACCCGGCGTCGCGATATCGTCTGCGCCCTTCGACGGGTCTGTCGCAACCTCGATGGTGCGCGCCCGGTCATGCGCGGAGATGCCAGTGGTCACCCCCTCGCGCGCTTCAATCGATGTCGTGAATGCTGTCTGGTGGCGCGAACGATTGTCGCTGGCCATCAGTTTGAGGCCTAGCTGTTCGATCCGCTCTTGGCTCATCGCCAGACAGATAAGGCCGCGTCCGTGCTTGGCCATGAAGTTGACCGCGTCCGGCGTTGCAAACTTGGCCGGGATGACCAGGTCGCCCTCGTTTTCCCGGTCTTCCGCATCGACAAGGATGAACATCCGCCCATTGCGGGCATCCTCGATGACGTCCTCTATGGGGGAAAGTGGAATGTCGCTCACGCGCGTCTCCAAATGTCAGGCCGGCGAGAATTCGCTCAGACGGGCGGCGTAGCGCGCCATGAGGTCAACCTCAAGATTGACGTGTGCGCCAACTTGCAGTGCGCCCAGCGTGGTGACGCTCGCCGTGTGTGGAATAATCATGAGGTCAAACGTGTCCTGACTGACCGCATTGACCGTCAAGGACACGCCATCGACCGTGATTGATCCCTTACGCGCGATGAATTTATTGAGAACGGCAGGCGGTTTGACGGTGAAGACCAGCCACTCGCCCTCCTCCCGGCGATCAAGAATCAAACCGACACCGTCGATGTGACCTGTCACGAGATGTCCGCCGAGCTCCTCGCCGATGGCCAACGCGCGCTCGAGATTGACCGCATCACCTTCACGCCACTCGCCAAGTGTGGTCAGGCGGAGGGTTTCCGGCGAAACCTCGACCGCGAACCACCCGTCCTCGCGGTCACCGCCGGTTTCCACAACAGTCAGGCAGGCGCCGGCATGGGCGATTGATGCGCCGAGCGCGATCATGTCAGGGTCATAGGGCGCGGCAATTTTGAACCGGCGGACGCCGTCACCGCTGATCGTGCGGATCTGTCCAAGGGCCGTGACTATTCCGGTAAACATCAGCGGATCCGTTCGTAGCTTTCCTGCAGGTCGGCGCCGCGCTCAATGACGCCGATACGCCGAAAAATGGGGGCTTCGCCCAGCGTCTCAAGTCCAAGCGCTGCAAGAACCGGCATGCCGTCCCCGCCCAGGACAATCGGCGCGCGGAACCACTCAATGAAATCAACTAGTCCCGCCTTGACGGCGGCCGCCGCTATCTTGGCGCCGGCTTCGATCATGACGCGGTCACACCCGGCGATGGCGCGCGGGATATCCCGGTGAGGAATGAGGGTCACGGTCCGGTCGCCGCCCTTGAACACAGCGGCCCCTGTCGGCGTCCGACCTGTGGAATCCATGATGATCACATCCGGTTGGCGTTCACAGCCGCCGTCCGGTCTGGCGGTAAGCTGCGGATTGTCAGCCAAGATGGTACCGATGCCGGTCAGGATCACATCATGTGAGGCCCGCATGCGATGCACCACCGCGCGGCTTTCAGGGCCGGTAATCCACTGCGAGGCGCCATTGGCCAAAGCGATTCGACCGTCGAGTGATGTCGCCAGTTTGAGCGTGACGCGCGGTTCCCCCGCGCCATTCATGCCCCTTCTTCATCCTCAGCATTGCCGAAATGGGCTGTCAGGGCCTCATCCGTGATGAATTCGCGGAAGTCCTCAACCTTGTGGAAGTCCTTGTACACGGAAGCGTATCGCACATAGGCCACTGCATCGAGATTCTTCAGGCCTTCCATCACCAGCTCGCCCACGCGATCCGATGTCACATCGGTCTCGCCGGTCGATTCGAGGCGGCGCACGATACCGGAAATCATCTGATCTACCCGGTCCGCCTCAATATTACGCTTCTGCATCGCCAGCTGGATGGAGCGGTTGAGCTTGTCACGATCGAAGGGCACGCGGCGACCGGACTTCTTCATCACGGTGAGCTCACGCAGCTGCACACGCTCAAACGTGGTGAAACGGGCAGCGCAGGACGGGCATTGCCGCCGGCGCCGGATAGCATTCCCGTCCTCGGCAGGACGGGAATCTTTGACCTGAGTATCAGGGTGACCGCAGAAAGGACAACGCATGCCGGTATCTTAGGCCAGTTCGGGATAGATGGGGAAGCGCCCAGTGAGCGCTTTGACCGTCTCACGCACCTCAGCCTCGACCGCAGCATTGCCGTCAGGCTGGTCGACGAGGGAATCGAGCACCTTGACCATCAACTGTCCGACCAGTGTGAACTCTTCCTCGCCGAAACCCCTTGTGGTCGCCGCCGGCGAGCCGACACGAAGGCCCGACGTCACGGTCGGCTTCTCCGGATCAAACGGAACACCATTCTTGTTGCAGGTGATATAGGCACGCTCGAGTGCTTCCTCGGCACTATTGCCCTTGAGACCTTTGGGGCGCAGGTCAACCAGTGCCAGATGGCTGTCCGTGCCACCGGAAACGATCGCATAACCGCCCTCCGTGATCGCCTTGGACAGAGCCTGGCAGTTCGCGACAACCCGGGTGACATAATCCTTGAATTCCGGCTGCAGCGCCTCGCCGAAAGCGACTGCCTTGCCGGCGATCACATGCATTAGCGGGCCGCCCTGAAGCCCCGGGAAAATAGCCGAGTTGAACTTCTTGCCGAGATCGAGGTCGTTGCTCAGAATCATCCCGCCGCGCGGTCCGCGAAGCGTTTTGTGGGTGGTTGTCGTGCAGACATGAGCATGCGGCACCGGGTTGGGATAGGCACCGCCGGCGACCAGGCCGGCAACATGGGCCATGTCGACCATAAGGTAGGCACCGACCTCGTCAGCGATCTTGCGGAATTCGGCAAAGTCGATCTCTCTTGGATAGGCAGACCCACCCGCAATGATCAATTTGGGCTGAACTTCCTGCGCCTTGGCGCGGACCGCATCATAGTCAATGCGGGCATCGCTTTCGCGAACCCCATAACTCTCAGCCTTGAACCATTTGCCCGACATGTTCGGGCGGGCGCCGTGGGTCAGGTGCCCGCCAGCATCGAGCGACATGCCGAGAATGGTGTCGCCGGGCTTCAAAAGGGCGAGAAATACGCCCTGATTGGCCTGACTGCCCGAACTGGGCTGGACATTGGCGTATTGTGCGCCGAACAGCGCCTTGGCGCGCTCGATGGCCAACGTCTCAACCACGTCAACATGCTCGCATCCACCATAATAACGACGTCCCGGATATCCCTCGGCATACTTGTTGGTCAGCGGCGAGCCCTGCGCTTCGAGCACGGCGCGCGAGACAATGTTTTCCGAAGCGATCAGCTCGATCTGGCTTTGCTGGCGCTGGATTTCCTCGTGGATGGCGTGCGCGACTTCACGGTCACTCTCGACAATGGAGCGAGTGAAGAACGGGCTGCCATTGCCGGCTTCGATCTGGGTGTCAGGCATGACTCTTCCTCATGTATTTTGACCTGCTTGATAAGACGGTGCTCGATGACGGGCAAGCTGGCATTCGGCCGTGCCGCAGGCGCCGCACTTCCATGACGGCACGGCTCAAGTATACTTGGTCAAATCAAACTGCGTGGGGCGGGATGCAATATATTGAGCCGCCCACACTTGAACTCACTATCAACTCATCATATCGATCTGGCATTGCAAAAATCAATGAAGTCACCAAGTGTGACAAAAACAAGACAGTGTTTTTTGAAAGGTTGCCCCGATGGCCGATGACATGCTCCCCGAAATCGACAAGGAAGAATTGCTGCGAATGACAACCGACGTTGTTGCTTCCTACCTCTCGCACAATTCAATGCCCGCCGATAACGTTCCAGACTTGATCAAGTCCGTTCACGCGACGATGAAGGAAGTTTCTGAATCCGAAGCAAAGCCGGAGCCAAAGACAAAACCTGCTGTTGCAGTGTCCAAGTCTATTGCCGACGACTACATCGTCTGCCTCGAGGACGGCAAAAAACTGAAAATGCTCAAGCGTTACCTGCGCTCGCAATACAACATGTCGCCGGATGATTACCGTCGGAAATGGAATCTCCCATCGGACTACCCGATGGTCGCCCCGGCCTATTCCCGCAAGCGCTCGCAGTTTGCCAAGGATATTGGTCTCGGTCGCGGCAAAAAAGGCTGAACCCAGTTTAGAGTCAGATCAGTACACGGTCGGACCCTGTGTCCGGCCGTTTTCGTATCGCGAGGGCGAAATGGCGCTCAATCAGGTACGCCGGGACGTCCACATCAGCCATGATCCTCCTGATTGAATTTCCGGTTGATCTGGCCCTGCCAGGGCCAACAGCGGATTTAATGCACCGTCCACCACAAAACGGGTGCACCCACGATTGAACCACGATCTATTCCCCCAAACAGTGTCCATGTTTGTGGGGGAGTAAAATCGTGAAACTTGTCACCGCGATGTTCGCGACAATAATAGGGTTTTCTGAGGCATCACCGGCTCAGTCAGAGCCTGCCAATGAAAGCGCCCGAGATTGGGCCGCCATTGCGATTACAGATATCCGGGACATGCATGAGCAGACGATGCGTCACCATCCGGGGCCACACAATCCGCTTGATCCTGACTTTTCTGAACGAGCCGAGACCGCGCTGACCCATGCCTTGGACTATGCCCGTCAGGCCGACAGCCAGGTTGGCGCCAGCTTTGCTGTGCGCGCCTACGCCGCAGCCTATAGGGATGGCCATTACAACGTTTATGCCCCGACCGGCGTGAGCACGGTGAAGTGGCCGGGCATGATCCCGGTTCGAACAAACGGCGTGTGGCGGATCCATGCACTCACGCCGGAGCTGGCCCCGCTCGACGGCACAGAATTAGTGTCCTGTGACAGTCAGGCACCCGATGAGTTAATGATCGCCAACCTGTTCGAATTCACCGGAAACCCCGCACTGCGCTCCCAGTGGCGCAGCCTGTCGCCCTACCTGTTCCTGGATCAATCCAACCCATTCATCGCCCTGCCCGGCACGTGTACGTTCTCCGGCGTCGACGGCGAGGTCGAGCACTCCCTTGATTGGTCCCCGATAGACATTGAGGCATGGAATGAACACGCCACGCCTTTGCGGCGCAGCGAGAATCCCGGCTTCACCTTCACTCGCCTGGAAGATGCCGGTTTCTGGATCAGCTTTCCAACATTCAGCCCACAATCAAACGAAGATAACGGGCCCAGCGAAGTTGATCAGATCAACCAGCTGATCGCAGACCTTGAATTGCAGGCGGACGAGTTGCGCGATGCAAGCCATATCGTCATCGATGTGCGCGGCAATCGTGGCGGGGCGAGCGCGTGGGGGCGCAGAATCGTCCGTGCCATCTGGGGAAATGACTATGCAGACTACAGGGCACCGGCCGCCGCAGAGGGTGTCGATTTCCGGGTGTCCGTCGAAAACATGGCCCATGTCGAATGGATAATCGAGCAAACCGTTCAGCACGAAATGACTGAAGCAGAGGTCTATTTCCCCGAGGTTCTGGCCGGTATGGGCCAGGCCCAGACAGACGGAGCGCCGTTATACCGGGAAGACCGGCCGCGTGCGGACCCGGCTGACCCCGCGCCCAACCCCGTCAATGCTCGTGTCTATTTCCTGACCGACGGAAGCTGTGGAAGTGCCTGCTTGGACTTTGCAGATTTCATGTACTCGCTCGACGGGGTCGTCCATATCGGAGCGGAAACCTACGCGGATTCAGACTATATGGAGTTTCGGAGGACCGAGCTTCCCTCCGGGCTGAACCGCCTTGGCCTGCCGATCAAGGTCTATCGCGGCCGCGCCCGAGAGAGCGGTGAAAGCTATACACCCGAAATCGCGTACGAAGCCGAGGATTGGTCAACGGCTGCATTGCAGGATTGGGTCGCGACGCTCGAGGCAATGCACGACTGACACGCCAGGTTGCGCGCCATCAGACTTCGATTCCACGACGGCCGGGCCGGGTGTCCGGCCGTTTTTCCTTGACGACACTGCGCTTCAGTTTCCAGGCAAGTTTGGCCCGGGCAAGGACATCAATATCCTCGCGAGGCGTCCGGGCGGGAACCTGGAAGACGACTTCCTCCGCCGTCGCACTGTCGATCGCGGCAACGCGCAGAGCATTTCCGACGCGTTGTATCTCGACGAAGATTTCGCCGGCCATCCTGTTACCTCGGTATCCGGGCGGCGTAGATCAGGCCCGGGCTACCCCGGTCTGCTCGCAAGCCCGTTCCCAGACATCATCAAGAGCCTCGGAGAGCTGGTCAAACATTTCGTCGGTATGGAGCGGTGTCGGGGTCAGGCGCAAACGCTCCGTTCCGCGCGGCACGGTCGGATAATTGATCGGCTGGACATAGATGCCATGTTCTTCGAGCAGCATGTCCGAAATCCGCTTGCAGAGCACGGGGTCACCAACCTTGACCGGCACGATATGGGTTTCCGACAACATCACCGGAAAACCGGCATCAGACAGTTTTGCCTTCAGCGTCGCGGCACGCTCCTGATGTTGTTCGCGCAAGTGATGCGCCGCCTTGAGATACTCGACGCTGGCGCGCGCACCGGCGGCCAGGGCCGGCGGCAGAGCCGTCGTGAAGATGAAACCGGGCGCCAGCGAGCGTATGGCGTCAACAATTGCCCCGTCCGCGGCGATATATCCGCCCATCACTCCGAACGCCTTGCCAAGCGTGCCCTCGACGATGTCGATCCGGTCCATCAGACCGTCGCGCTCGGCGATTCCTGCGCCGCGGAGACCGTACAGGCCAACAGCATGGACTTCATCGAGATAAGTCAGGGCACCGTATCTGTCAGCGAGGTCACAAACCGCCTCGACCGGGCCGATATCACCGTCCATGGAGTAAACCGACTCGAAAGCGATGACTTTTGGCGCATCCTTCGGAGCCGCGGCCAACAATTCTTCGAGATGCTCGATATCATTGTGGCGCCAGATCCTTTTTTCGCATCGCGCCCCCTTCACACCTTCGATCATGGAGGCGTGATTGAGCTCGTCTGAAAACATGATCAAACCGGGCAGGATCTTGCCCAGCGTCGCCAGCGTTGCCTCATTGGCGATGTAGCCGGACGTGAAAAGAAGAGCGGCATCTTTCTGGTGCAGGTCGGCGAGCGAGCGCTCGAGCTCGACATGATAGTGCGTGGTCCCGGAAATATTACGCGTGCCACCCGCCCCGGAACCGACATCATCAATCGCCTTTTTCATCGACTCCACGACGCAGGGCACCTGGCCCATGCCGAGATAATCATTGGAGCACCAGACGGTGACGTCACGGACCTTGCCATCCTCGGAGCGCCAGCGCGCGACCGGGAACTCGCCCTTGCGGCGCAGCAAATCGGCAAACACACGGTAGCGGCCTTCAGCCTTGACGCGGCGGACAGCATCCTGAAATGCGGTTTGATAATCCATGGGGCAGCCTTTCGCGACGATCTATACATGCCAACCGAATACCGAGTCGACGTATAGTCCGTTAACGCCAGTCCGTATAATGGACGAAGCGCCGCACCCAATGAATTAATTCAGTTCAGCGCCTTGCAGCGCTACATCCGGAAGCGGATGTGGTCCGCCCAGAAACGCTCGACACGCGCCAGCGCCGTGTTAATGGCCGGCAATTGCTCCACATCAACGCCGCCCACGGGCGTCAGGGAGGATCCCTGGCGGTCAAACAACTTGTTTAGATGGGCGCACACGGCAAATCCGTTCTCGGTAAGACTGACCCTTACGGAGCGGCGGTCAACCGCGGAGCGCTCGTGGCGGATATAACCGGCATCGACAAGTTTCTTTAGATTGTAGGAGACGTTGGAGCCGAGATAGTGACCGCGCGTCCGGAGCTCACCCGCTGTCAGCTCCTGGTCGCCAATATTAAACAGGAGCAAGGCCTGCACGCTGTTCAGATCGTCCATGCCCTCGCGATCAAGTTCGTCCTTGACGACATCCAGCAATTGCCGGTGCAGTCGTTCCACCAGCTGGAGAAGCTCAAGATAATCGGAAC
>Ga0316204_10010110_pt1 | contig 12287 bp, 11 predicted proteins | sample 6monrhotite_MG_2_FD_205661 | JGI IMG/M metagenome (GOLD analysis project Ga0316204, IMG submission 205661) | Microbial mat bacterial communities from mineral coupon in-situ incubated in ocean water Damariscotta River, Maine, United States -... | ecosystem: Environmental > Aquatic > Marine >...
ACGAGCACCGGGGAATCCCGCGTCGGGACCTCAGGCGGTTTTCTCTATCCCGCCAATGGAAACCCAATTGCGAATCCATTCCATCAGTTCATCGCCAGGCATCGCTCGGGATAGAAAAAAGCCCTGCACGACATCACAGTTGAGCTGCGACACCTGATCCAGATCAGTTTGGTTCTCAACCCCCTCGGCAACGATTTTCATGTTGAGTTGCTGCCCCAACCGGGTGCTGGTTTCCAGAATTGCCATGGCTTTGGGGTCCGCATGGGCGCCATGAACAAAGGCCCGGTCAACCTTCAGCTCACTGAACGGCATCCGCCGCAACTGATCCATGGAGGAATAGCCGGTCCCGAAGTCATCCACCGATAACCCGAACCCTTTCATGCGCAACCGCGTCAGGACCTCCAAGGCTCGCGTCGGATCGCGCATCAGTTTGGTCTCGGTGACTTCCAGAGTAATCAAATGAGGGCTGTAATTGGCTGCGTGCGCCAAATCGGCGATCATATCCGGATAGTGAAGTTCATGCAGACAATCGGCCGACAAGTTAATGGCAAGTGATAACGACAACCCTTCTTTGGCCCATTCGCCGGCCTGCCCGATAGCCGTTTGCAGCACAAACTCGGTAATGTCACCGATCAGCCCCACGTGCTCCGCCAGCGGAACAAACACCGACGGACTGATCCAGCCGTGTTTCTTGTGATTCCAGCGCAGCAGGGCTTCGACACCGATAATGGCTTGGTCCCGTATCGAGGCTTTGGGCTGGTAGTGAAGCTCTAAATCACCATTTTCCAGGGCGTCTTCTATATCCTGAGGGATGATATCCACCTCTTCGAGGATGGTGTCCGCATCATCACTACGCAATGCGCTACCCACCATAGCAATCAGGTCTTCTGCACTCACGGGTTTGGATAAAACACCGACAATGTTCAGCCCATGCGCAATAGCGAGGTCCCGGCAGGCATTCATCACATCGCGGTGCTCGCCGCTGACCAGCGCCAGATTTCCGGTATACTTCCGTTCCCCTATATGGCGGAGCAATTCTACGCCGTCCATACCCGGCATGTTCAGGTCAAGCAGGATCAGGTCGGGGTTCGTGTCAGGGGAATCGAGTCGAACCAGAACCTCCGGCGCCGTGACAGCCAACAACGTGTTGCTGAAGCCCGCGCTTTCCAGCATCCGTTGGGTCATCAACGCAATAATCGGTTCGTCTTCGGCCACAAGGATCAAGGGACCGGGGGTAGAAGGTATTTGAATGTCCACGGTGAATGCCCAGTAATTCGATGCACCATTCAGGCACGAACACCCCCCAAGAATCAACCACTGAGTTTTACCTTTCGGTGGTAAACTTTTGATTGCGCAGGGCAAACTTGTTCATCAATAGCTAGCTTGGAGTCGACGGTGTCCCCGGAAGCACATATTCTACCATATAAAGACGCCCCGCTATGCTTGCCCGGCGCGATGATTTGCCTATACTGCCGCCGCATTTCGCACCACACATTTTTCGGGGTTCCGCGCCATGACGGGTACAGACAAGAATATCAAAAAAGTCGTACTAGCCTACTCGGGAGGTCTTGATACCTCGGTCATTCTCAAGTGGTTGCAAGACACTTATGGCTGCGAGGTAGTTACCTTCACCGCAGATTTGGGTCAGGGCGAAGAGCTGGAACCCGCGCGACAGAAAGCCGAGATGCTGGGCATCAGGGAAATCTATGTGGATGACCTACGCGAGGAATTCGTGCGCGATTATGTTTTCCCCATGTTCCGCTCGAACGCAATCTACGAAGGCACCTACCTGCTCGGCACCTCGATTGCGCGGCCGTTGATTGCCAAGCGCCAGATCGAAATCGCCATTGAAACCGGTGCCGATGCCGTCTCCCATGGGGCTACCGGCAAGGGCAACGATCAGGTCCGTTTTGAAATCGGTTATTACGCCCTGAAGCCCGACATCAAGATCATTGCGCCGTGGCGGGAGTGGGAGCTTACATCGCGTTCGACGTTGATCGACTACGCTGAAAAACACCAGATCCCCGTGCCTAAAGACAAACGTGGCGAGCCGCCGTTTTCCCAAGATGCCAACCTTCTGCATATTTCCAGTGAGGGCAAAGCGCTGGAAGACCCGTGGGTTGAACCGGACTGGGACCATGTACTGACCCGCGTTACCCCGCCATGGGATGCGCCCGACACACCGGAAGAAATCACCATTGATTTTGAGGCAGGTGACCCAACCCACGTAAATGGTGAGAAGTTGAGTCCCGCTGCACTTTTGACCCGCCTCAACGAACTGGGCGGCAAAAATGGTATCGGCGCCGTGGATATTGTTGAGAACCGCTTTGTCGGTATGAAATCCCGTGGCGTCTATGAGACACCGGGCGGCGAGGTCCTGTTTCACGCCCGGCGCGCCATGGAAAGCCTGACCCTTGACCGTGGGGCCATGCACCAGAAGGACGAATTGATGCCGCGCTACGCGGAAATCGTCTACAACGGCTTCTGGTTTTCGCCCGAACGGGAAATGCTTCAGGCCGCGATTGACGAAGCTAGCAAGAAGGTCACCGGTACAGTGCGGATGAAACTGTACAAGGGCAACGTCATCATCACCGGACGTAAATCACCCTTCAGTCTCTACAGCGAAGAGTTGGTGACGTTTGAAGAAGACACCGTTTACGACCAGCGCGACGCGGAAGGCTTCATCAAGTTGAATGCCCTGCGCCTTAGATTGCGGAAATAAGCGGCCGTCTTTCGTACATGGCGGCGAAGCCGCCCCGCACTACTCGACTCGCTTCCTGTGGAAGGAACGCAACGTTGGATCCCGGTCCAGCCAGTAGCAGTACAGTGACAGCGGGGCCAGTGTCAGGTCTACGGTCCGCATCATACCGGGCCGGGCGATAGAGTTGGTCAGAATGTAGGGCAACGCGTCCTTGTTATTCCGTTCGACGAAGTCGACGATTTCATCCGGGCGGTTTTCCGGCGAACCATAACGGTTCCGCCAGTCAATTTCGTAAACATGGTCGGGTTTGTCGGTTTCCGGGTGCATGGCGATCAAGTCGACTTTGCCACCACGCCAACTGGCATAAGCGAGATCCCGGACACTGGCCGCACCCAACCACTGGGAGGCCAACGCCGTTTCCGCCAGCCGTTGAAAAACCTGGTCATTGACGGCGACGGGACCAAACAGGGCCGCGTAAATACAGGGCGCTGTCAGATAAACCTTGAAAGACACCTGACGCTGAAACCGTTGTGCGTCGCCATCGACGCGAACAACGCGGCGGATCAGGAATGCCGATTCCAGATAGTCGAGATATTTACGCAGGGTATTCTTGGCAATGTTGGTGGCCTTGGCGAGATCGTCCATGGACACTTCACGCGCCGTGTTGAAGGCGAGCAAGGCAAACAGGCGGTTTAGCTCCTGTGCGTCATTCACGCCGTACATTCCCGCCAGATCCTTATGCAGGACCCGGTCGGAGACACCGTCGCGGATAAACGTCGGTGCCGGTGCGCCTTCACGTTGTTGCCCCAGCACCCCTTCGAGAAATCCGCCGAAATTTACATACCGATGGAACTCTGCATTCAGGTGCGGCAACGCGCCCTTTCGGATCGCCACCTTGCCCCGCACACCCGCGGGCTTCCCGTCACCATTTTTCCCTCTGAGATCAAACAGCTTTTCTTCGGTACCACGGAAACGCATGAACTCCAGAAACGTCAGCGGCGGTAGGATAAAGGTATCCATACGGCCACCGTGACTACGTTCTCCGGACACCGTACTCGGCGCCCCGGCGGAAACCGCACCGATAAACCGGGCGTTGGGTCGCTGCTTCGCCAACTTCAGCAAGGCACCTCCCCAATTCTTGAGATACTGGATTTCGTCATAAAAGACGTACAGTTCCGCATCGGGCTTGTGCCTGTATCGACGGCAGAACATCTCGAACAGGGTTCCCAGATCCGCCGCCGTGTAGCTGGGCGTGGTCATGGAACAATAAAAAACGTTCTGCGGTGATATCCCTCGCTCGATCAGGTCGGCAACCATCTGGCGCATCATGACCGTTTTGCCCGCACGCAGGGGTCCTGCCAGCACGAGCACATCGCCCTGCCCTGCTTTCATCACCCGAGTGACAAAAGAAGGAAAAAACGACCGTTTGGTCGGGCTGCGGAACTTGATTTCCGTCTCGTCGGTGAAATCCCACCACGGATTGTCGAAAACCAGCCGGTTGAACAGATCGTTGTCGGAAATGGTATGCACGAGTTACTCTCTCTGGCGGCAGCCGATAGTTCCTGGCAAGCTATCCGATCCCGCAAGCGCGGCATTTCGCGGAAATCCCAAACCACGAGCACCATCATATGCGCAAAAACATGACAGGCAAATGACAAAGATCAAGCAAATGATCCTGTTTGAACAAACGCCCGTTAACTCTCTGATTTTTCAGAAAACCGCGGTGACAGGTGTTGTCATGGCCGATTGTCCTGCGTGTCCCGAATGCGTATCATGCCCCTGTCCTGCCCGGCTTTTTATGCGGGCGCTATCCCAATAGGAGCATCCATTGGTCAATGTACTTTTCGTTTGTATGGGCAACATCTGTCGGTCCCCCACCGCCGAAGGCGTTTTTCGCGATCTGGTGGCGCGCGCGGGCCTTGACGATGTGATTTCCACCGACTCGTCGGGTATGGCGAACTGGCATGCGGGGAAGGACCCGGACCGCCGGTCGCAGGCAACCGCCCGGCAACGCGGCATTGAAATCGGTGACCTGCGCGCACGCCAAACGAATGTCAGCGATTTCCACCGCTTCGACTATATCCTCGCCATGGACGACCAAAACATGACCGATCTGCGGGCAATCTGTCCGGCGGGCCGGGAGGACCGGTTGCATATGATGCTCGACTTCGCCGATGGCTTGCCCGTCCGGGAAGTTCCCGATCCTTATTATGGTGCCACGGGATTCGACGATGTCCTCGACCTGATCGAAAACGCCTCGCAGGGCTTGCTCACCCATATCGTCGAGCAAAACTTGTAAGGAGATGGCCTTTACGCCAGCAACGGGTAGGCGGCGAGCTCCGTGTAGCGGGCGGCACCGTGACCGAGCTGGCTCTGGAACAAGGCAAACTCGCTGACGGGAAAGGCCGGAACGTTAAGGGCACCAGAACATTCGAGCCACGGCCCGATGCGTTCCAGCGGGGTGTCCTTCAAACGCGCCAATGTCACATGAGGCGTAAATTTTCGCTTTTCCACCTGACCACCAGATCGGACCACGACACTTTCGATCTTGGCTTGCAGATGCAACAGGGCATCGGATTTTTCCACCCGTGCCCAGACCGAGTGCACGCTGCCCCGGCGATCAAAATGGCCAATCCCCGAGAGCCGCAGCTCGAACGTCGGCACGTGAATTTCCGACAGTGCCAGACTGAGGTCGCGGGCATCCGGTTCCGGCATCTCCCCGATAAACCGGAGGGTCAGGTGCATGTTCTGTGGATCAATCCAGCGGCCGCCCGGCAGGCCCGACTGCATGGCCGTCAGTTGCGCCCGAACATCCACGGGCAAGGGCAGGGCGACAAACAGGCGCATCATGGCAACATCCTCCCCGGCTGGCACCACCGCGCAAACATAATGGCGGTGAACGCCGCATCATCGCTACGGCGCAGGGTTGGGGTTCATAGTATGAATGTTTTCGATTTCTTCCAATACAGAAACCGGTAGGTCCAGATCATCAGACGCAATGTTGCTTTCCAGTTGTTCGCAGGTCGTCGCACCGATGATATTGGATGTGGTGAAACGCCGGGTGTTGACGTAGGCCAACGCCATTTGTGCCGGATCAAGATCGTGGGCACGGGCCAACGCCACATAGTCTTCCGTTGCTTTAAGGCCGCGCGGCTGGATATACCGGGCATACTGTGGGTACAGGGTCAGACGCCCGTCAGGCGGCGTTGCCCCGTTCAGATACTTGCCCGACAGGACACCGAACGCCAACGGCGAATACGCCAGCAGGCCACAGTCCTCACGGATTGCGACCTCTGCCAAACCGACATCAAAGGTTCGGTTTAGCAGGCTGTAAGGGTTCTGGATGCTGGCCATCCGGGGCAGGCCGGTCGTCTCGGCCAGCTCAAGCATTTTCATCAGTCCCCAGGGCGTTTCATTGGAGCAGCCAACGGCGCGAATTTTCCCGGCATCCACCATGCGACCGAGCGCACCAAGTACATCTTCAAAGGCCGTCCAACTTTCCGCTTCCTTGTGCTCGTAGCCCAAAGCGCCAAAATAATTGGTGCTCCGTTCCGGCCAGTGTAGCTGATAGAGGTCGATGTAATCGGTTTTCAGGCGATCGAGACTTTGCGCCACTGCCTCCTCAATCTGGCTGACTCCGAAGCTCAAGTCGCCGTTGCGAACATGAACGAACGTCGCGTCATCCGGACCGGTGATCTTGGAAGCGACAATCACCTTGTCGCGGTTTCCCCGCGCTGCCATCCAGTTGCCGATGGCGCGCTCACTGTCCCCTTGGGTTTCGGGACGGGACGGAAAGGAATACATTTCGGCGGTATCAAAAAAATTGACCCCCCGTTCCAGCGCCAGGTCCATCATCCGGAAGGCTTCCGCCTCGGTATTCTGCTCACCGAAAGTCATAGCGCCAAGGCATATGCGGCTGACCTCTATATCGGTTCGACCTAGGGGACGGTATTGCATCGTGGGGCTCCTGTTTCGGGAATATTTTGTCAGGGAAGGATCGCGGGGAAATTAGGCCGGAAAGATTTAAGAAGTATGATGCCTAGAAGAACAGGGTCAACACCCCGGAGTAAGTATATAGGCGTGCGTTTGAAATCTCGCCATTGCCAAAAAACCCGATCACCGGAACATCATCCCCGAGCCCCCGTTGCAGGATACGGGCTTCCTCGCCGCGGGCTCCAAACATGTGCGGGCCGCGTGCAGTGCACGAAAAATACAGCGCACCACGCGGCCGGCTTGAAATACGGGCGTTAAGGTCACTGAGCATTCGGTCCATGTCGGCACGGGCACTAGCAGGATCACGACGAACGAACAAAATCCGGTCACCGGTGGAAACCTCACCGGCGATCCCGAGCCAATCCCGTTCGGGGTCGATGGCGATCAGGTTGCGCACCATATAATCGCCAGTATCCGAGCCGACAACCGGCAACGCCACGTGGACATAACCGGCGATTCGGCGTGTATCGCGGGCCAGCAACTCACCGGCTTCTTCCTTCAGGACCGAAAGGGCCGGACGGCCGTCCAGACCTATAATCACGTTTTCGACGGCGTCCGTTACCAAATGGGTTTCCCCCATGGGCATACAGCCCTGCGTCAGCGCAGTGGCCACCTCGATTTCAGGACTGAATGCCAAACCGGAGACTCCGCCGCCGGTAAGGTGGTCTGCGATCTGGAAGTGATCACCCGCCGAAGCCGTCATACCGCCAACCAGAAATGCGCTGCTCAGGTCGCCCCCGAATGCACGGCCCATTCCGGTGGCCAGAGCATCCATGGCCTCCAGAGTATGGGGGGTGCTCGGGTCGCCGTGAACAACCGCAAAACCGGGCGTTTCGGCATCAATCCAGGCGCGGGTTTCCGGGCTTAGGTCCTCGAACCCTTTGCTCACCGTGTTCAGTGTACGCACCGAATTGGCAGGAAACTGGGCTATCAGCATGGCCACAGCCGGGGCATCATAACATTCCCAACCATCAGCAAGAATGCCTGCGCCGATGGTCCCGGACCAGCGATCGATGCCGGTTTTCTGCCGGACATACGTGAGGACGGAGCCCAGATCTCCGGTCAGGTGGCCAGTGGTGTAGACAAGACCTTGCCACACCATACCCGGAAGCAGGGCTGGTATGGGGCCGAGAGCTTCACAGCAATCCCTTGCCGCATGCGCCCAGTCTTCACCGGTGGCGTGCGCGGTACGAAAACGGTTCATAACATTGAGTGTCCCCGACCACGGCTGTCCTTGCAATGCCTTACATGAGATGATGCGGATGATACGGTTGATTCCGCCGTCCGTCGTGCCATATTCATGCCATGTTTAATCGGTATGGTGTGCTATACTTTCCAGACGTGTGAGTGTGGCGCGAGGCGTTATGCTCCGTACGGGTGGGTTTTGGACCAGATTTATTGGGAGTGATTGATTAAAAATGGGACCGGATAATAAATTTCAGTTGAACACTGCGCAGATGAATTCATCGCAGGCGCGCGCAGCCGACATGGATGTTGGGCTGCGGCAGTATATGTTGCGCGTCTACAACTACATGACCCTTGGCCTCGGGCTGACCGGCGGCGTTGCCTTTGCAGCCAGCACATCACCTGAATTGATGCAGATGATCCACGGCACACCGTTGCGCTGGGTTGTGATGCTCGCACCGCTCGGTTTTGTTATGTTCCTGAGCGCACGCCTGCACGCAGTAAAACCTGCAACGGCGCAGATGCTATTTTGGGTCTACGCGGGCCTGATGGGGCTGTCTCTCAGCTATATCTTCCTGGCATTTACGGGGGCCAGCATATCGCGGGTATTCTTCATCACTGCGGCGACCTTTGCCGGAATGAGCCTTTATGGCTACACAACCAAACGGGACCTGTCGGGCTTTGGCTCGTTCCTGTTCATGGGCTTGATCGGCATCATTATCGCGAGCGTGGTCAACATCTTCCTCGCCAGTTCAGCCCTGCACTTTGTGATTTCAGTGGTCGGTGTACTGGTTTTTGTGGGCCTGACCGCTTACGACACGCAGGCGATCAAATCGGTATACAGCGAGACGGATTCCGGTGCGACGCAGGAAAAGAAAGCCATTATGGGTGCCCTGCGCCTGTATCTGGACTTCATCAACCTGTTTGTCATGTTGCTCAGTCTGTTCGGCAACCGCAACTAACGTCCCGTGTGAGTGGATCAAATACCAAGACCGCCCGGTTTTTTCCGGGCGGTCTTTTTTTTATGTGTTTCCGGCACGTTACGGCACGTTCTTTCATTCTTTATTTACCCCTGCACCATACTATCCCTTGGTATACGTGATGGTATGAGGGCAACATGTACCCAATTTCCTTCGATAATCCGAACCAGCGCAAGGGGCATCTTCGTGCGGCGAACCGGAACATATCGAATGACCAACTGGTCGAACCCAAAGGCGACAATCCGGAACGACACGGTAGTGACGCGTCGGCCGCGAGTAGTTTGCTGGTGGTTGAATGCCGGCGTGACGATAAATGGCGCGTCGAGCTTTGCACTGACCTGTCCGAACTGGACGCGGCCATGGATATGGCCCGCGCGCTCCGCTCATCACCCGATAATGACGAAGTCTGCCTAACGCTAGAAATGTCCGGCACACAGGGCCGGGAATCCCGTCGGGAAGTCCTACGGTTCGCGCCCGAAACATCAGCAACCCATAACTTGGGTCAGGATTCTGCCAATATTGCAGCTCCACTGCCCGAGACCGACGCGGTCTTGCCGTCACACACCCTTGTCGGTGCCACAGACAACAATGCCGCTGGCGGCATGGCTGTGCTGAACGCCGCGTTGAAAGAACCCGATTATAGCGCTGACACGCTCGATTTCGCCGCTTTTGCGATGCCACAAGACACACACGCCAGCGAGATGGGTTTTGGCTCTGACCTTGGGAACGCCCCGGGCGCTGACGGGGGTGGTCTTAGTGGCAAAGAAACGCCTGCTGAAGAGGAACCACTGGATATTCCGACCTTGCCTCGTGCGGGTGAGAGTTGTCGGCAGGAAGCGCGTGAACTGTTGTTGTCAATTTACGACGAAGACGAGGAGTATGCCGCACAGGAAGGGGTCGAACGCGACCTCGCAAACGGTATCGTGGTTCCAGCGCCCACCGAGGACGCCAGTCGGGTGAAATTTCCGCGCAACCACAATGACCACGTGGATTGGCTTGACCGGACCCACTCGGAAAGAAGGGCGCGATACCGCCAACGCCATCGCCTTGAAGCCGATGACAGCATGGATAACGCTGTTGAGCGGTTCGAGATGCCGATGCTAGCGCAACGGAATGGATTGGCGACCAAACTTCTCGTGTTCGCCGGGACCATCGCCCTTTTGGTGCTTGGCGGCGCATTGGCCGAGTTGCTTGCGGTGGATATTACCACCACCGCAAATGCCGGAGTGGGCGCTTTCGATACCTTCTCGGCACTTAACGACAAACTTTCCCGCTAAACAATCCGGGCGCCACCGGTTCCGGGCTTTTTCGAGAGAACAAAGCGGTCAGCGTTCCTGGTACGTTAAGGGCGCGGGCGCTTGCTTCTGATTGCATCCTTGTCGTTGATCGGTCACTATCGCCGCGACCGTTGGTCATACTTGGACGTTGGACCGTCGGCAGCCCGCTGGATGCTATGCCAGTAGCCGCTTTGTTTTAAATTATTAGCCTGACAGACTGGGAGGCCCTCACCGTGAACCAGCGGATTGTCTTTCTTGACCGAGATACCATTGCGCCGGACGTTGTCGTCCGGAAGCCCAATTTTGTCCATGACTGGGCAGAGTTTGGGAAAACGACCCCCGATCAGGTGGTTGAACGCCTGAGTGGTGCCACCATTGCCATCACCAACAAAGTGCCGTTACGCGAAGATACGCTGAAACAACTTCCGGATCTGAAGTTTATTGCTGTGGCCGCCACCGGGACGGATTCCGTGGATTTGGCCTACTGCAAAACCAAGGGCATTGTCGTATCAAATATACGGGGATACGCGGTGAACACGGTGCCGGAACATACGTTTGCCCTCATCCTTGCACTGAGCCGGTCTATTATCGGGTATCGGGAGGATGTAGCGAACGGGGAGTGGCAGAAATCTGGTCAGTTTTGTTTTTTCAATCACAGGATCTCCGATCTCGCGGGGAAACGCTTGGCTATTCTGGGGGAAGGGGCGTTGGGGCAGTCTGTTGCGAACCTTGCCCGTGCCTTCGGCATGGAACCAGTTTTTGCTGCCCACAAGGGCGTTAATGGACTTGGCCCACTTTACACGCCTTGGGATGAAGTCATCGAAACGGCGGATGTATTTACTCTGCACTGCCCGCTGTTACCCAGCACCAGAGATATGATCGGGCTTGCCGAGTTTAAACGCATGAAGGACGCGGCGCTTATCGTTAATACGGCGCGCGGCGGACTTATTGTCGAAGAAGACCTGGTCACCGCGATCGAAGAAGGCATGATTGCCGGTGCCGCCGTGGATGTCACGCCGGTGGAACCGCCGCCGGATGACCATCCGTTCTTCCGCTTACTGGATCGTCCGAATTTTATTCTGACGCCCCATGTCGCGTGGGCCAGCCATGAAGCCATTCAGACCTTGGCTGATCAGGTGATCGATAATATTGAGAACTACATGGCCGGAACCCCTAGTAACGTAGTGGGCCAATATTAGTTTCGGTTTGGTGATGACTTTCCGGGCGTCATGCTGGCTTAGTTGTGGTTCACACAGGCGGGAGGGAAACGACAAGGTTCCCCCGCCTGTTTTCCGTTTGGTCCGCTGGTTGTGACCGCTGTTGTCCCTATTAGGGCCTAAATGGCAGGGCGCCGTTGTCTGGTGCTATAGTGACGCCTGGATAAGAAACCCAGATGACTGGGGGGCTTTATTGATCAGGGCCGTTTCAAAAGGTCCATCGCTTCGTTGATCTGGCTCATTCGCTGGTGACTTCCAAAATCGCTATCCGGATGATGGATCGTCGCCATCAGGCGAAAATGAGCTTTGATAATGTCCATACTTGGCGACTTCCCGGGCGAAAACCCCAGGACGTGCAACGCTTCCTGCCGGGTTGTTACGCCGTCGGGCAGCGGCTCAAAACTCAGGGCCGAAACCACGGCGCGAAGGCGGATGATTTCCTCCTCCATCCCCTTGAGGGCCTCTACATTGCTGCCGGCAATGATTCCCGGGGCTTCGAGGAAGATTGTGGCATCACCATCAGCCATGGCGAGCGAGATCGCAAGGGCCCGCCGAATGAAGACCGGCTCATACCCGGCCGCCAAACGAACCTGTAACCGGGGCTTCCTGTGCCAAGGCCTCCCCGCAGATGGGCCTGACATGAGGGTCACGGCCTCACGGTCATCCCTGCCCGGCTCACCGGGGTCGGGGTAGGCACGAATGGTCTCCGAAGGAAGCAACAGCACCACCGACCGCGCAAGGTCTGCCACATTTGCGCCGCGCTGGTGGGCCAATGCTGTTACCGCATCGCGAAATGCGCTGGAACAGTTAACGGTATAGGATCGTTTGCTCTCTGCTTTTGACATGAATTAAACACTCCGACAGCGAAAAGACCCTACAATAGAGTTCATGGAAATTCCGTACGGATCCCGTATTGACTCGGGTCCGAGTCGTT
>Ga0316204_10010111_pt1 | contig 12286 bp, 11 predicted proteins | sample 6monrhotite_MG_2_FD_205661 | JGI IMG/M metagenome (GOLD analysis project Ga0316204, IMG submission 205661) | Microbial mat bacterial communities from mineral coupon in-situ incubated in ocean water Damariscotta River, Maine, United States -... | ecosystem: Environmental > Aquatic > Marine >...
GAAATCAGCTATAAATTCAGTCACCAATGTGTTCAATGCCACGCCATAGGCATTAACGAGGTCATGTGGTGCAGCGCTGCTTGCTATCTGGATTATGCGGTAGTCTTTAAGTAATACTAGTTTTCCACTTTTGTCATTTAATTGTAGTTCGAGTTCAACGAGGATCTGGTTCTTGTTGCCACGTTCGATTTGTTCGAAATGGCGTATTTTTCCTGTCAGGCGATGGCTGACATTTTGTGTTGGGTCATAGTTAGTGACGGTATTAGCAACATTCGCACTGCGCAGGGCGCTGATTAAGTGTTCCTGGAGCATGCGCGGTGGTGTGTCACTCCAGTGGTGGTAGTGGTATTGCTTTAATTGTAAGGCCTGACCTGCTTTGCTAAAGAGTAAGGCGCGTTCACTATGTAATCCGTCCGAGACTAATCTTTTTACAGACAAAGTATTGGTAATTGTCTTTGCTCTGGCTGTTATTTGTGGCGCAGGTAGTTGGTAAAAATTATCTTCGGGCACGGGTGGTTGTGCCGAGCAAGAAGCAAGCAGGCTTGCCAATAATATTATATTGAATCGTAAAAGCAGGTTGCGGTGGATACTCATTTTGCACCTCCGGCTGCTTTGTCTTTCGGTGGTGTACTACCCAGTAATAGTCCGGGGTTCTCGCGAATTTGGCGGCTAAACTCATTCATATTGCGGCTAGTGCCTTCAAGATTATAAGTGATGGTATCGATATGCTGTGAGACAGTTTCCAGACTGGCACTCATTAATTTTATAGAACGTTTTAGGTCATCACGGTTTTCATTTACCAGACTACCTGCAGATTTAATGGTTTTATCAACTTCGTTAACAGTCTGGTCAAGACGCTGTGCTAATGAGCCGAGGTTTTTAATAGTTGAATTAATATTTTTAACATTGTTTTCATTTAGAATGTCTTCGAGACTCGCTGCACTATTATCGAGTCGTTGCATAAGTTGTTTGGCATCATCTAGTATTCCTGATTCTTTACCAATTTCCTGATTGAGCGTGCCGATAAATTTTCGCACATCACCAATGAGTAATTTAATATCACCAGCAGCACCACCCACGGCTGCGAATAGATCAGCACCTTCTTGCCCTTGTAGGGTATCGCCAGCTTTCAACGCCGTATCACTAACGCCTTCCTTAATATTAATAGAGATACCGCCAAGCAAACCCGATGAAACAATTTTTGCAATGCTATCAGAAGGTACCTTCCAGTCTTCACGAATACCAAAAGTAACTTTGTAACGTGTCTTGCCATTGGTCTGTACCGGCTCTACAGATTCTACTTGACCTAGTTGGTAACCTTCATAGGAAACGATGGTGCCATACTTTAGCCCCGCGACACTGTCATAATAAACATGATAGCTTTCGGTATCACCATCACGGCCACTAATGAGTGTTAAACTGGTCACTAATGCAGCAATCATTGCCAGCACAAAACTACCGACCACAAGATAATTTACGTTTTCATGTTTCATAAGACTTAGCTCTTTTGTCCAGTCAGTTCTTTAATATATTCATCGGCATCGATCTCAATATGCCGTGCTTCGCGATTGAGTAGGCTTTGGATGCGTTCATTATCTGAATTACGCACTTCGTCAACCGTGCCAATCATCAGGATATCACCTTTATCAAGCACAGTGATGCGATCGGCAATACGAAATGTGCTGTCAAGATCATGAGTCACGACAACAATGGTTGTATTAAGTGCTTTGCGTATACGCAGAATAAGATCATCAAGTTCTGCAGCAGCAACAGGATCAAGACCTGCTGAAGGTTCATCGAAAAATAATAATTTCGGATCCATAACAATGGCGCGGGCTAATGCGGCTCGCTTTATCATACCGCCAGAAAGTTGTGCCGGCATAAGATCTTCAAAGCCACCAAGATTGACAACAGATAATTTCATCCGACCCATGATCTGTATGGTGTTTTCATCAAGCTGTGTATGTTCGCGTAATGGCAGGCAAACATTTTCGCCAACGGTCATGGAGTTAAATAGAGCGCCGCCTTGAAAAGAGACCCCCATGTTCTTGCGCAGGTCATCCATTTCTTTGGCACTGATTTTTGTAATGTCATGGCCTAGTAGTTTAATGCTGCCACTGGTTGCTTCATGCAGTCCCAGCATATAACGCAGCAAGGTACTTTTGCCCGAGCCACTGCCACCCATGATCACCATGATCTCACCGGCATTCACTTGCATATCAATATTATTTAATATACGAGTATTGCCATAGTGAGTGACGAGGTTTTCTACTTCAATGGTAACTTGATCAGTTTGTGCGTCGTGGTTAGCCATGATTAATGTGTCAGGAAAAAAGTGAAGACCATATCAGCGATGATGATATAGGTAATTGATAGCACCACTGAACGTGTTGTCGCTCGACCAACACCTTCAGCACCTGCGGTAACGGAAAAACCATTTACAAAACTAACCAGGGTAATAATTACGGCAAACACCAAACTTTTATATAAGCCCTGTGTAATGTCGTCGATCTTGAGTACTTCAATGGTTCGATCTGCGTAGGCTTGCAAGCTCATGCCCAGTTCGAGCGAGCTATAGACACCACCACCTAATAGCGCAACAAGATCGGCAAAGAAAGTGAGTGCCGGTAACATAATCAGCATGGCGATCATGGCAGGGGTGACCAGGTAACGCACCGGACTAATCCCGATAACACGTAGGGCATCAATTTCTTGTGCCATTTGCATGGTACCGATGCGCGCGGCCAATGCAGAACCAGAGCGGCCAGCAACAAGAATACCGATAATGAGTGGCGAGAATTCACGTGTCACTGAAAGCGCGATACCCAGCACCACTTGTGATTCCGCACCAAAAGTCTTTAATGTCGCGATGCCTTGAATCGCGAGCATCATACCGATGGCAAAGGCGAGTATGGTCACGATGGGTAGGGCTTGAATGCCAATATGCATCATTTGACTAAAAATAGAGGGAAGTTTTACTGCTTGGCGGCGACGAAAACCAAAAACAAGCCAATAGAGGGATTCAACCAGCAGGGCAAGCGAGTAACCCAGTTCTTCAACACCTCGTATGGTGGTTTGCCCAAGCTTTTCGGTAAAGGTCTTTAACACTATTCTTTTAATCAGCCAGCCTGTAATCGTTCATCGAGTGAATCGTGAATAGAAAATACTTTATCGAGATGGGCAAGCTGTAATACATTCATTACGGCTTCGCTGATATTGATAAGCCCGAATTCAAGTTGCTTGGTTTTGGCTAGTTGGTAACCTTCAACAAGACTGGCGACACCGGAACTATCAATATAAGTCACAGCGGAAAGATCGATAACGGTATTGCGGTCTGATTTAACGCAGTTGAGTATAACTTCACGGGCATGCGGCGTGCCATAGAGATCGATTTCGCCAGCAAAGCGAACAACGAGATATCCCTGTTTATCATCAATTTCGAAACTCACAGGATTGTCACTGTCTTTTTTCATTGATTGTTATTCTCATCTCGAGACGATTACCTAACCCATCTTCAGGTACAGTATAGATTAGGCTGTCCATCAACTGTTTCATAAAGTGTACTCCTAGACCACCCGGACGTACATCATCTAATGCACGAGACCTTATCTCATTGATATCAATGGTGTCGGCATAGTCACGTAAAACTATAACGAATTGCGCCGGTTCAGTATCATGATTGAGGCTAATATTGAGCTCAATATCACCATTCTCATCGTCATAGGCATGCTGGATGATGTTGTTAGCGGCCTCACTAATCGCCAATACAATGCTTTCTGCTTGCTCAGGCGAACAGCCTGCTGTCAGTACTGTTTCACGCGCGCTATCACGTAAGCCCTTGAGTTCACTCGGGTTTGAGTTGATATGCAGACAGAGAGAAGGGGGCAAAAGGGTGTTTTCGATGACCAATACAGTCACATCGTCGTGTAATAGCCGGTCATCACGTTGCAGACTGGTAAACATCGCTTTAAGGCGTTCAGCAGCCGGTTTTTCTCGATGAGAGTTGATCATATCTTGAAAACCCTCCTCGCCAAGCATTTGACCATTTTGGTGAGATTCTGTGACCCCGTCGGTATATATATAGAGTGAACCGTCGGCTAATTGCAGCCTGGTTTCAGAAAATTCAATGTCGGGCAGAATACCGAGTGGTGGGGATTCGCCAAGAATTTCTTCGAATTGACCGTCAGTATGCTGGAGTAATGGTGGTTGGTGGCCGGCATTAGCCAGTATGATTTCGCCACTGGCAGGATCAAAAATGCCACCAACCATGGTAACAAACATGCCACGGGTACTATTTTCATGCACTTCATTATTAATCATAGCTAATAATTTGCCAGGCGATGTTTGGGTTTTCCCTAAGCAGTGAAATAAACTGCTTGTCTTGGCCATCAGTAAGGCTGCATTCATGCCTTTGCCCGAAACATCGGCGAGATTAAAAACGATACGGCCATCCGGAAGGGTAAAGTAGTCGTAAAAATCTCCTGATACTTCACGCATCGGCAAGTTGTAACCGTGGATAGGAAAGTCAGCGTTTTGGGGGGCAGGTAGTAAATTACCTTGAATCTCACTCGCCAGTTCAAGCTCATGTTGAATACGTTCTTGTTCAACCAAGGAGGCAGCCATGGCGGCATTGTGTATAGCAAGTGCCGCAGATGAGGCGAGGGCAGTGAGCATATGCTGATCGTCAGTAACATATAACCCATCATCTGTTTTTTTGTTAATCAACTCGATAGCACCGAGTTTTTTGTCCATTACGGTTAAGGGCGCACAGAGAATGGAACGTGTGGTAAAACCTGTTTGCTCATCAACCTGTGCAGTAAAATCCGGATCGGCACTAACATCAAGTACCATTTGTATCTTATTTTGCTTAACGGTATGACCAATAATGCCTTTATCAGCAGGAAGGCGAAGACCGAGTAATTCTATGGGACCCGCACAAGCACGACAAACCAACTCGGTATCATTATTTTCTAATAGAAAAATTGATGCTGCTTCTGCATTCATATAATCCATCATTTGTACGATGGCATTATGCAGGGTCTCTTCAATATCGAGCGACGTTGTAAATTCCTGGCTCATACGAGCAAGCAAGGCCAGATGCTGATCTAATGTATTGCCATGTTCTTGCTCTTTATCCATAGTACTATCATGCCCATATTTGCTAAAGGCATCAATCGCAACATTGAATGTGTGAGCGAAGCATCAAAAATACGTATAAAACACTGTTTTTTGGTAAATTTTGGCCTTGAATGGTGTAAAATAAACACCATATAAATAATACGAAACAATAATATAAGGTGGTCGAAATGGAAATCTCAACTATTGTCAGTTTGGTTGTTCTTGCAGCGATTATTTTTTATTTCATTGGTATATTTAACCAATTAGTCGCACTTAAGAATCGTTATGGAAATGCCTTTTCACAGATTGAAGTGCAGTTAAAACGTCGTTATGACTTAATTCCGAATTTAATTGAAACGGCTAAGGGCTTCATGAAGCATGAGCGAGAAACCCTGGAAGCGGTTATTGCTGCGCGTAACAGTGCCTCGTCAGGTTTAGATGCGTTAGCGAATGATCCAGGCAATGCTGAGGCGATGAAGAACTTAGTGGGTGCAGAAGCGAACTTAACCGGCGCCATGGGTAAGTTCAGTATGCTCATGGAAGCGTATCCTGATATCAAAGCGAATCAAAACATGATGCAGCTCAGTGAAGAATTATCAGCGACAGAGAATAAAGTCGCTTTCGCTCGACAAGCATTTAACGATCAAGTGATGGCTTACAATACTTACAAACAATCCTTTCCACAAAATATTGTGGCGGGTCCTTTCGGACACAGTGCTGATGCTAGTCTTCTCGAATTTGAAGACAGTGAAGCTATTCAGGCCGCGCCTAAAGTTTCTTTCTAAGACTACATTTATATAGCGATGTAAATCCGTATGGATTTCTTTCAACATCAGCAACAAGCGCGCACCAGCACACGGAAATTAATTTTTCTGTTTGGTCTGGCAGTGTTCGCGCTTCTAATTATGACCAATGTACTGGTCATGTTCGTTTTTGGTTTTGTCGGTGTAGAAGCGACAAGAGTAAGTAATGTACTTGTTAGCCCAGAGGCGAGCAGTATTTTTAATTTATTTGATTGGCAGGTTTTCTTGTCAGTGAGTGCGGTCGTTATCGGTGTTGTCTTTATTGGTAGTGTATATAAAACGAGTAGTTTATCGTCCGGCGGGCCGGCCGTTGCAGAAATGCTAGGTGGTAAATTGCTATTACATGGTGATACAAATCTTGATCAGCAGAAGATCCTAAATGTTGTTGAAGAAATGGCGATTGCATCAGGCACACCGGTTCCCCCGGTTTACTTGTTGGACGAAGCGGGTATTAATGCTTTCGCTGCAGGTTTTACGCCCAGTGATGCCGTAATCGGGATCACACAAGGTGCAATTGAGACGCTGGATCGTGAACAACTACAAGGTGTCATTGCGCATGAGTTTAGTCATATCTTTAATGGTGATATGCGTCTCAATATTCGACTGATTGGTATTTTGCACGGGATTTTAGTTATTGGCATCATTGGTTATTACCTGATGCGTTCCGGCGCGCGCAGCCGTAAAAATGGTGCGGGTATGGCAGGACTTGGTCTAGGGTTGATGGCGATTGGTTATGCGGGCACATTCTTCGGCAACCTCATTAAAGCCGGAGTGAGTCGACAACGTGAATTTCTAGCGGATGCTTCTGCGGTCCAGTTTACACGTAATCCAGATGGTATCTCGGGTGCATTGATTAATATTGGCGCTAGTCAATATGGTTCGAATATTGAAAACCCGGAGTGCTCTGAAATCAGCCATTGTCTGTTCGGTGCCGGCATGAGTAGTTTTTATTCAGGTTTATTTGCAACACATCCTCCTCTAGCTGAACGAATTAAACGAGTACGCCCATCATGGGATGGTATTTTTGTTGCAAACAAACCTAAATATAAAGAAGCTGATAAAAATACAGAAAATAAAGCAAAAGATGATCTTAAGAAAAAGCAGACGATTGCCGCAACTACAGCAGTCATTATTGCTGGTGCGGAACAACTGGCTAAAACCGGCGCACCTGAACAAGACAATCTCGATGTGGCAATAAAATTATTAGCAGGCCTGCCAGATAAATTTGCTATTGCGGCACGTGAACCCTATGGCGCACGTGCCGTTGTTTATACCTTATTGATTGATGATGATAAAGATATCCGTAAACGGCAATTATCGCATATTGAATATAATGCAGATTCCGGTGTATACATACAGGTACTTGAGTTACTCGCCATACGTAATGAACTCGCAGTAAATGCCCGGTTACCTCTAATTGAGTTATCGCTACCTTCCTTGCGTCAGTTGTCATTGCCGCAATATGAATTATTTAAAAGTATACTTGAACGATTAATTGATCTTGATGGCAAAGTTAGTTTATTTGAATGGATACTCGAGAGATTGGTTTTACATCATTTGCGCCGCGTTTTTGAGAAACAGCCAGCAAGTCAACGAAAATACTTTTCGATTGAACAAATGGCTGACGAAGTCGGTTTGTTGTTGTCAGTGATGGCGTATATAGATACACAGTATAGCTTGAGTGATATTGATGCCTTTGCCGCAGCACAAAATGAATTAAGTGAGCTCACGATTTCTTTACATGCTAAAGATGAAATTAGCTTTAAGGTGTTGGATAGGGCGCTAGGCAAGCTAAATCAACTGGTACCGCTGGATAAACAGAAACTGTTAAAGGCATGTGCAGCATGTTTAAGCGCGGACGGAAAAATCACACATAAGGAATCGGAGTTATATCGAGCCATTTCTGAAGTGCTGGATTGTCCAATGCCCCCGTTAGTTGTTGAAGGGTAAAGCTATTTATTAATGACTACATCTTCTTTGGCAAGAAACAGTGTCGGATCAACGCGTTTATTGTTTAAGCTAACAGCCCAGTGTAAGTGAGGGCCTGTTACGCGTCCGGTTTTTCCAACCGTACCAAATTTCTCGCCACGTTTCACAAATTGTCCGGGCTTTAAATCAATAGTATGCATATGGCAGTACATTGTTACCAAGCCTTGCCCATGATCAATGAATACAGTATTACCATTAAAGAAGTAATCACCTGTTTCAATTATGGTTCCATCGGCAGGCGATACAATTGGCGCACCTTGTGCAGCAGCAATATCCAGACCGCTATGTGGTTTGCGGGCCTGGTTATTAAAAAACCGCCGCAGTCCAAAGGGACTACTAAAAGGTCCCTGTACAGGTAATACAAAGTCAGTTGAAACCGCGTTATTGTCACTCCAATGTGCAAGTGCAGCAATGATTTCCTTTTTATTGGCGCGGATCCGTTTAAGATCTTCTGCATTGGGATTGACCTTGCGTTTATTTTTTATCTTTAGATGCTGAGTCTTGTACTTCATTGGTTTAACAACAAAGTGTTGAGTGTAGGGGATGTCGCCGTGTGACTTTACTTTAATAGAATGCCTGCCAGTTTTGGCAGTTAGGCCAATACCAACAACGGCTACCCAGTTATCATTTTCTTTAATAACCATGGCGCGACGTTTGTTGTAGGTAACGACAGGTACGTCATTATTACTGGGCTTCTCAAGAGGGATAACCGCTACACCACCAGGTATTGCCTTGTGTTCTGGTAGAGCGGAAGCTGCGCTACTTAAGGTGAATAATAGCGACAATAGTATGTAGCGAAAAGATTTCATGAATCGAGTTTGCTGTCTTCGACATTGCATATCAAACGACCTTTTTCTAAACGGGTTTCAATGCGAGTCCCTTTCTTTATGGCAGCGGCATCACGGATAAGTTCACCGGTATCAACGCGGCGTGCGATAGAATAGCCACGACCAAGCGTTGCGAGCGGACTAACGGCATCAAGGGTATTGCTGGCAAGCGAAAGTCGCTCACCATTCTTTTGCAGCATTTTTTGCATGCTTTGTTGCAATCTGTTTTGCAATACAATTTGTTGTTGTTGTAAATTCTTGATCTTTTGTGCAGGAGTATGGTGCAAGAGCGTTGCCTGTAGTATTTGTAAATGACTGCTATATTGCTGCTGCTGATTTCGTTGCGCACTCAGTAAGCGATGTCGCAGTTCTTGTATGCGGCGAGTCGCTTGATCAAGACGTTGTTGCGGTGAACTGACACGCTGGCTTAACCAGTCCATGCGCTGTGAGTTTTGGTTAAGTCGATTCTGCATGCTTGAAACGAGACGACGATTAAGAGAGCTTAGTCGCTGTAACCATTCATTACGATCGGGGCTGAGCAACTCGGCAGCGGCTGAAGGTGTTGGCGCACGAACATCCGCAACAAAATCAGCAATACTAAAATCAACCTCGTGACCAACCGCACTGACAATTGGGATCTTGCTACTAAAAATAGTATGCGCGAGGTGTTCGTCATTAAAGGCCCACAGGTCTTCAAGTGAACCGCCACCGCGACTAATAATCAAGACATCACATTCTTTTCGTGTATTGGCTAACTTTATCGCCTTTGAGATTTTTTTTGCAGCCCCTTCGCCTTGTACCGGCACCGGATAAATCAAAACAGGAATACCCGGAAAGCGTCGCTTCAATACCGTGAGCATGTCATGAATAGCAGCACCGGTCGGTGAAGTCACGATTCCGATTTGCTTGGGTAGTTTAGGAATCGGTTGTTTGTGTTTTGCCTCAAATAATCCCTCATTGCGCAGGCGGCGTTTCAGCGCTTCATACTCTCGGCGCATTGCACCGTCACCGGCTTCTTCCATGTGTTCAATAATAAGCTGGAAGTCTCCACGCGCTTCATACAAACCGACTTTGGCACGTACTAATACTTGCATGCCATTTTCTGGTTCAAAATCGAGTAAACGTTTACGCATTTTAAACATGGCACAACGTACTTGAGCTTTAGGATCTTTTAGTGAGAAATAAATATGGCCTGAAGCAGGACTGGCCAGATTGGATATTTCACCCTCTACCCAAGTGAGCGGAAAATTTTCTTCAAGCGTGCGCCTTACATCACTAGCAAGCTGTGATACGGAATATATTTCACGTTGTGGTTGTTCAAAATCGTTCATACAAGCAGTGTAACAGGATAAATATTCATGCTGATTAAATTATTTGGAGTCTGTTTATATTTACTAGGGGGCTTTCGTCTTGTTACAGCAATGCAATTTCAGACAAAAAAAAGACCGGCAAGGCCAGTCTTTTCTTATTTAAGCTATGTATTTAAGTCGCTTATTTGTACTGAGCATTACTCGCTGTACCTGCATTTGCTTCTGCAAGTGCTTGAGCTTTACCTATTTTACCTTGGCGTTCTACTTTCTGAGCCAGTTTCATGGCAGTTTCCATGTCGCCTTTACGGTAAGCAGCTTTAGCTTTGCCAAGAAATTTGTAGCTGTCGCGCCATTCACCACGAACGGATTTAGCGGCTTCTACAGATTTTACAGCGGCTTGGATAGCTGCGCTAACTTCATGTTTACTAGGCGCCGCAGCGAAACTAGCTGTTGAAATCGTCATACAAGCAGCAGCAGCGATAAGTGCAATTTTCTTCATTTGTGATTCTCCTCCAGATAAAGCGTTATTATTGTATTAATTCAGTTATTAAGTACCAGACTTTCAATATATTCCTATATTTGGTCTGAGTCGACAGTAAATTCACATGTTCTGACGATTTAGCTAGGCTATCTAGTTTACCCCGCCCGCGTCAATCTCTATAATTATCTGCTAATTAACTGGCCGCATTTGGCCAGCCCTACAAATGGAAGCCAGATATGCGCATTATTGAAGAAGCTCTCACTTTCGACGATGTTTTGCTATTACCCGCGCACTCTACCGTATTGCCCAAAGAAGTTAGCCTGGCAACACGACTGACCCGCGATATTACGCTTAATATGCCCTTGGTCTCTGCCGCTATGGATACGGTTACGGAGGCGCGTTTAGCGATTGCGATGGCGCAGGAAGGCGGTATGGGGATTATTCACAAGAACCTGACCGTTGAGCAGCAGGCTAATGAAGTGCGCTTAGTAAAACGCTATGAAAGTGGTGTGGTACAAGACCCTATAACAGTGTCTCCGACTACAACTATCGGTGAAGTGCTTGAATTAACTGGGAAAAATAAAATATCAGGTGTGCCAGTAGTCGATAAAGGCAAAGTGGTTGGTATTGTTACCAGCCGTGATACCCGTTTTGAGACCCGATATAAGGCTCCCGTTTCCGAGGTGATGACACCAAAAGAAAAACTGGTGACCGTGATGGAAGGCGCGAGTAAAGAAGAAGTGATTAGCTTGTTGCAGAAACATCGCATTGAGCGAGTATTAGTTGTTAATGACAAATTTGAGTTGCGTGGGCTGATTACAGTCAAGGATATCCGTAAGGCTACGGAGAAGCCGCTGGCCTGTAAGGATGCGCAGGGTCGTTTACGGGCGGGGGCTGCCGTTGGTACCGCAATAGAAGATGACCGTGTCACGGCACTGGTGGATGCGGGTGTTGATGTCATTGTGGTTGATACAGCGCATGGTCATTCTCAAGGGGTTATCGATAAAGTTCGTTGGGTGAAGCAGCATTTTCCAGATGTACAGGTGATTGGCGGTAATATTGCCACTGCTGCAGCGGCTGAAGCCTTGCGTGATGCCGGTGCAGATGCCGTGAAGGTCGGTATTGGCCCAGGCTCGATTTGTACTACGCGTATTGTTACGGGTATTGGTGTTCCTCAAATCACGGCTGTGAGTAATGTGGCCAGAGCATTGGCTAAAGACGGTATTCCGTTGATTGCCGATGGCGGTGTGCGCTTCTCAGGTGATGTGGCTAAAGCCTTAGCAGCAGGGGCCTACAGCGTGATGATGGGCAGTATGTTTGCCGGTACCGAAGAAGCACCAGGTGAAGTGGAGCTGTATCAAGGTCGTTCGTACAAGTCATACCGGGGAATGGGCTCATTAGGCGCTATGTCTCAGAAAGAAGGTTCGAGTGATCGTTACTTCCAGGACAGTGCAGATCAAGACAAGCTGGTTCCAGAAGGTATTGAGGGTCGTGTTCCTTACAAAGGCTCGGTATTGGCCATTTTGCATCAGATGGTCGGCGGTGTTCGTGCCAGTATGGGCTACACAGGTTGTGCAACGCTGGATGAAATGCGAACTAAGCCGGAATTCGTGAGAGTCACCAGTGCAGGGATGAGTGAAAGTCATGTGCATGACGTAACCATCACCAAGGAAGCACCGAACTATCGTTCAAGTTAATCGTATAAGGCGGGCCAAGACCCGCCTTTTTTAATTACTAGTTAAACAGGTTATTGCATGT
>Ga0316204_10010112_pt1 | contig 12281 bp, 11 predicted proteins | sample 6monrhotite_MG_2_FD_205661 | JGI IMG/M metagenome (GOLD analysis project Ga0316204, IMG submission 205661) | Microbial mat bacterial communities from mineral coupon in-situ incubated in ocean water Damariscotta River, Maine, United States -... | ecosystem: Environmental > Aquatic > Marine >...
TTTTTGTCATAAACCCAAAAGTTCTCTTATATCTAATATAAGCAATGTCAATTTCAAGAGGAATATCTTTTTTATATTTTATTCTTTTATGACAATATTTATTTCCTGGTAATTCATTTGATTGGGAAGCTGAATATATTTTTTGTTCATTATTATTTTGATTACGATTGTCATTGGCCTTTTTGTCATAGTTGACAGATTTCCCTGTAATGGGGTTATTCCAGCAAGTAACACACTTACCTTCAACGTACACTTGTTCTCCATTCGACACACAGCCAACTATGGTCAACACAAATGGAAAAAAAATAAAATAATTGTATTTTCTCATTAACATAATTCCTTGTTAATTTGTTAATCCCTAAATATATTGAAGAAAAATATTTTTGATAGTTTAACTAACTTTTTCTTGCTTTAACTCTTGTAAAATTTTTTTTCCAATGCCGTACAAGACTAATGTTGCTCCTAAAATTGCTAATGAAGTTGCAGCAAATGGGGTTATGACTGACAATGCTATAATTATGAATCCTATTGTTTCTAGTATCATTTTAAATTCCTTTTAATTTTTGTAGTCTGAAAACATTAAGTATATCTTCATATTGTTATAGAACAAATACAGAGATACCCTATTTTTAACGTCAGGTTGTTTGTTCACAGGGACAAGGAAAGAGAACTCAAAAAAATTAACTCTTTCGGAACGCACAACACTTTATTTAAAAATCGCTACGTCCCTGTGATACAAACCAACCTCTTGTTATATTTTGTTATTTATTCGATTGATTTAAATTGGCTTCAAAGTCTGGCATTCTCTCCTCTATAATTGTATTCATGTTATCTAAAAGACCCACATTCATTTCATATCTTTTTTTCTGCATTAGTAAATACGCAGGATCTTGAACCAATTTTATTAGACTTGTTAACTCATCAGAAGTAAATAATTTTTTGTATAGGTTTGCCTTGCCATTCTTATACTCCTGGGAATTAATAAGTTTTTCTTTATCTTGTGCGCTAGAAAGTTCCTCAAATTTCATTGCGAGTTCAAAATGAGATTGAGGTTCTGCAAAAACTGTAATAGATAAGAATAAAAAAATTAATCCAAACAGTTTCAATTTCTTAACTCCTTAATATAACAGTTAGATCGACGGAAACATTAATATTAGATATTGCCGAATCCAGCCAGATTGTTTTAGTATAAGCATAATTTTATCCATTTCTTGCACGATTATTCTGACAAAATAAACTTTTTTGTAGATCTTAAAGTTTCATTACTCTTTTGAATATTGTACATTATTTGTAGTATATTAAACAAAGTTAAATATAAACATTAGCAAATTATTATATTAACTCATAGATTAAACTGAATTAATTATGACCCTCTTAGAAGAAAGTAAATATGACTTTTTTGGAAAAAATGCATCGAAGCATTTCACAGTAAACCAGCCAGAAAAGGATATGAGCGTTGGTATGTGATCCATATCGAGCTTTATATAACCTTTTTTAAGGACAAACAATTACGCGATCATACTGTAAAAACCCTGAATCAGTATTTTCAGTATTAGGCCGAAATCGGATTTAAAAAGTCTGGCAATTCGCTCAGAATATTGAGCCGTCACAAATTTTATTTTGTGATGTGCTTAACATAAGTTGGTGTAAAAATAATGATTGGAACTCCTGGCTGACATCGGCTTAACAGCTTCAAAATAATCATCTCACCATTGTAGATTATATTGTAACCTACCAGGAAAGTAGTTGGATCAATTATGAGTCAATCCCAATCAGGCACTGGGGATATAAATCCCGCCCCGACGAATTACTTTTACTAATTCAAGTGTGGCTTTTTCCAACCAGTCAACGGCCGATTGATAATCCTTTTTTATTGCTAATTGCTGGGCTTTTTGACGGTACTGATTTGAAACATCAAGAGCCTGCTTGACCCTTTTATCAAGAGCGGGTGATTTCTTACGCTTTTCACCAAGCAATACCTTGATCAACATCATATGGGTGTCATTTCGATCCAGTTCATAGGCGTACTCTTCCTTTTTGGACGCAAAATTTAAACCCTTAACCAATGTATCACCACCTCTCATTTGCTCAATGGAGGTTTTTACAATATTCAAAGCACCGTCTAAAATTCCTTTGCCCTGGGAATAATTACCTTGCTGATAAAGCGTATTCGCCTGTGCCAGCAATTGAGTGACCTGCTTATGCATCATTTTGCCTTCTCTGGACCTGATTTTTTCTTTGGCAACCCGATCATGGGCATCTAATAGTGCCTGGATACTATCTTTTTTCTTGTTAAAATCACGACGTGATTTTTCAGCCCTGACCTGTTCCGGCTCGGCAAGTTGAACTGCTGAAAACATCTTGGCTAAAGCTTCATCTAATAATTTTCGATTCTTTTCCGGCGAGCCTGCTTGACTAATTTTCTGGTACAGAGATTGAGCATCCTGATATAACTTATGGGCTTGTTGATTTTGACTGTTTTTTATCTGCTCAGCAGCGGTGGAACGATAGATTAATTTAGACGCATAAGCCATTCTTGGATCAGAGGAGTTTTTTTTGATATGCTGTGGGAGTGATTTTGATTCAGGTGCGGATACCTTTGGTCTGCCCTCTTCAACAATGACTTCCTCAACAATAAATTCTTCAATCGCAACCTGTTGATTTTTGGGCTCAACTATTTGGCCGGATTCTGTCACCAGCTCCGCTTTAATTTCATTCGACTGGAAAACAGAAAAAATGATAATGATGGTAACAATCGGTGACATATTTATTTGTTTGAACATATATTTCTCCATAAAAATCAGGGTATCATTAAACCGACTGTACGAAGAGCATGAATAAGATGTTCATTGGCTTGCTCCTGGGTTTTTATTGCCTCGGTAAATTTTTTGTTTTTTGCCAATATTGATGCTTCCAGTTTAGTTTCACTGGCTTTCAACATATACTGACCTGCAAGAAGAACGGTGTTATCAGAAATATTTTTCTTCTTTAAGGCCATATCCATAAGCATTGAAAAACTCTTATAACGTCTTAACTCATATTCGTATTCATCTTCTGCATTTTTAAACTCAAGCGAATAGACCAGGGTTTTATTATCTCTTTGCTGTTTAATAAATAGCTTTAAATTGTAATAAACTTCCGCTAACAAGTTATTGGCCTGCAGATATCGAGACTCCTTTGCCAGAGTATCAGCAGTCGCTAAAATATTTTCCAGCTTGACGGTGCTGAACTGACCACCATTGAGTTGATCCAGTTCAGTCTGCATAGACTCCATCAGCGTTTTTATCGTTACAACCAGTTCTTTGTATTTCATCACCTGGGCATTATCAGAAACTTTGCGGCTATCGCGATTTGAAAGTGTAGCCAAGGATTGCAAAAGTTTGGTCAAAACCATATCAGCTTCATTGTTCTCATTATTTTCAAGTAAAGATTTTGCTCGTATGAGATCCTTGTTAGCTTGATTAATCAGCGTTTTGCCCGCCAGATTATTTGATGCCATCACATTTTTAGTAATATCTGATTGCGTCAGAATATAATCTGCCAGCTTCAATTTATTTTCTACCAGCACGCGGTCATTAATAGTTTCTGCATGCAGGGCGCTATTTTGTAATATCGATAGCGTCATCGATACAGTAAGAAATACAATAAATGCATAATGATTATTTGTTATTTTTGTTTTCATTTAAGTCATCAACTATTTTTTAGTTTTATTTTTAGAATGACATCGTCTGCATTCAGATACTGGAAACGCAACCTTACCATGACAGACGCCACATTTTTCACCCATAAGAATCGATGCCATACTTATCTGGTTTGCGCCTTTTTTAGGAATAAAGATTGCCGGATGACAATTGGAACAATCCAGCCACTCGGTGTGCTGCTTATGGGGATAGACCACATCCGGCATTGAGCCTTTGACTTCGCGCACGATATTCAAATCCAGTACGAATGGTTTTTTATTGGGGTCAAGCCGATCAAAACGAGGTTCGATCTGATTTTTATTTAATGCCTTGACCCAATCGATATGATTTCCAAAGGGGTTTGATGCCATGTCGGCAAAGGATTCCTTGGGTGTCTGCAGGGCATATGTGCCTTCATTGTCCGGGTCATGAATACCATCTTCTGCCGGAGGTGGATTCCATTCTGATTTTGATTTCATTAAACGGTTAAACTTATTAACATTCGTTTTCTTGTTTACTTTTTTTGCTTTAGCCACTTTGATTGACTTAGTCGTGGTTGCAGGTGTCCCAGCCTTACTTTTTTGTGCATCTGCTGTTTTATTTTTTGCAACGGTCTTTGCCGATTTTACTTTTATTTTGCTTAAATCAGCTTTCACACCCGAAACATCCAGTAAATAAGCCACCGCATTAACGACATCCGTAACTGATAATGCACTATTACCACCCTTAGCCGGCATATTATTAAAGCCATTGAGTGAATGGCTAATAAGAAGCTTAACACCCTGTTCGGCCCTTTTACTCCAATCCGCTTTATCACCTATTTTTGGTGCGCCCATGACACCGGCCACATGACAACCTGCGCAATTCTTTTCAACAATTAACTTACCGGATTTAACAGACGGCGCAGCCAAGGTTTCAGCAGCAACCATAATCAACATAATTCCGGTAACAGACAAATATTTATAAAAATCAGATTTCATTTTTCTCTCCTATCCTATTTGCCTGTTGGTGAGACCAGTTTTTGAATGGTGCTGTCGTGAACCTGTGTCGGCGTCCCGGGTTTACCGGAATGACATAAATTGCAATTTTCTACAGACCAGGCAATTTCACCGTTATGACAGGCTCCACAATACTGACCATCAATAATTTTCAGCATATTGATGTCATTCCCTCCCGCCTGGAACTTAAATCCCAAATCGGCATGACACACTTTGCAACGAAAACGAATTCTATGGAACCAGTGAGGAAAAACAGCAGGTCGCATCCCTGCCTTGTCAGAGTATTCGTTTATCACGATATCGGCGTATTCGGCTTTTGCACTATTAGCCAACGCAAATGTCAGAATAAATACAACAAAGAAAACAGCTTTTAAGGCATCATAAGAATTAGTGTTGGAATTTTTCATATTTATACTTCTATTCTCAGGATTTTATGGAAGTCATTCAGAGCTTAAGTTTTAACATCCTCATGAAAGAGCAATGATTGAGCCAGATTTTTTTAAACTGGAATTAATTAAGTTAAAATTGATATATGTCAACTCAATAGTATTATTATAAAAATTGTGTGATTTAAGATAAGATAATAAATAAGATATTGATTTGATAAACATTCTTGTTAGTGAGAATATTATTGGATTTTTCTCATTTCTTAGAAGAATTATTATTTAATAAATAATAGTTTGATAAGTAATTAAAAATAGCCAAAGCGACGCTTGGCCTCAAACATAATAATGCCATTGGTATTTGATTTACTTTTTGAAATGCTGAATCGGGCATTTAACTCCAGTCGACCGATGAGGTAAGTGAGTTCATTTTCCCAGGTCGTTGTCACCAGGTTTTCATCGCCATATAACTGCTCTTGTTCAATAGTATGTCTGGACAAAACATCTTCCATTGATAAGGTTAATGTGGAATCAAATACCAAACCCCTGACATCGAAAAATCGATTATCATTATAGCCCGCATATCCCGAACCATAGTACCTTAATGAGCTTTCTGAATTGCGTAATTGCTCATTAATGATTTCCAGATTCATATCAGCAGACCAGCGTTTATGCCTCCCCATCTGATAATTGCCACTTATTATTAATCTTCCTGTTTGTCTGTAATCAAACTCTATGTCTTCTCCGCCAAAGCCATGAATATCTTCAAAGGATAATTGCACATTAGAAAAAAACCCTTCATTCGAATAGTTATGAGTAAGCGATATTCTATTGGCTAATTCTGCCCGCTCTTTAAAATCTTTTTCATTACTTAATTCATCCGTAAACTGAGTAGTGATTCGTAATATCACCGGCGCATTCATTAACTGAAAAAAATCTTTTGTTAGCGCCTGACCTATTGATCCACCCACGGATTGATATCGTGATTCTTCAGTATAGTGATTACTGATATTCGCCGAAGCATACCAATTATAATCGAATGAATACAAGGGGAAGTTTGCAGGGTTATAGTGGGCACCAATCCTTTGTTGGTTGGCACTGACGGTCTCATCCGAGTGAGTGACATTGATATTTATATTGCCATCAAAGGTCAAGCTATCGCTATAATCAAAAAAAGCCCCCGTATACAGATTAAATTGCTGCAAGTCTGCCACATTTGTGCCACCAATATTGGTATTTTCATAATGATTGTCACTGAAACGGGTATTGCTGGTTATTCTCAACCGAGGTTCAGCCTCTGGACGCCAGAAATTATTATTATTGACTTGCCAGTAAGTACTTTCCTGAGAGGAACGCTCATACTCGGAATTGTCCATAAATAAATTAGAAAAATTTTCCATAGAAAATAGTGGATTCGGATTGTACAAATGCCGGGCAAAGATCCTCAACTGATCATTTTTTTGTAATGAATCAACACGGACTTCATCCTGATCATTTTCTCTCTCCAGATATTCTATATTACCGCTAAAATTATGCAGATCATAAACATGGTTAATATTACCACGCATCCTGAATTCCGTGGACTCACCATTGATATCACTATCACGGCCATTGAAGGACATGTTGGCGCCCATGGTGGTTTTATTATCATCAGAGGTATATAGCTGGTTAAAATCCACCAGGTATCGTTCAATTAATTCATCCTGAAAATCATGTTCTTCATCATCTCTTGAGTATTCAACATTGGCTCTAAAAGGAAAGCGGCTCACCGGAAACACATTGGATTGCCATTGCGTTTGCCCCAAAATACCGGTGAGTGAATTTTGTCTAAAATGATCTCCCTGTTGCCAGCGTTGCACCAGCCGCACATTATTATTACCTGACCAGGTAGCAAACCAGGGGCGCCAAAAATAGCCCATAATAATATTGCGCACCCCAACTTCGGCAATATTAACAAATTCGTCAATATCTTCACTGCTATTAGAAAACCTTTTCTGGTATCGTGAGGACAGTTCACCACCATAGTCATTCAACATACCCTGATAAATCACATAATCTTCCGCCTGGACAATGACTGCCTGATTTGTCAAAAGCAATGCAATTAACAAGCGAAAAATTAAGAGTACTAGATGATTCATTGTAATTTATGAGCAAAAACTATGCCCTTCCTGAGCGATAAGAAAAATAGGCTGATGAGCTCAGGAAATGATTTCTGGAGTAAGCAATAATTGCTTAAAATAAGAGCAATTGAATAAAAAAAAACGGTTTAATGTTGTATTTGATATGGATTACTGAAGCTCTTTATGCTCTATTCAGTAATCCATGGAGTGGTGGTCGTTCCTGGCTATGCAAAAGGAAATTTTATAGCCGATAAAACTTTATATCGATTGATTGATTAAATCTTTTCGCAATACTATTTTCGCATTGTTGCGTAATGAAGCGATGTAATTATCCCATGCCTGTTGAGAACGTTGTTCCTGTAACATCTTGCTAGCCTGCGCTTCAACACGTTCAAAGCTATTAAGTTTTTCAGGAATTCTCTGGGTCAATTTTAATAAGGCAATTCCTTCAAGCAAGGTAACCGGTTCTGATATTTCTCCGACCTCTAATTTATCAATAATTCGTTGCGCAGCCTTACCTAGCATGCCCTCATGAATAAAACCCATATCACCACCCATTTCTGCGGAGATATCTGATGAATAAATTTCGGCCATGACCTCAAAAGGTTTATCCTTTTTCAGTTGTTCGATTACTTCTTGCGCTTTTGCTCTGGCCTTATCCCATGTTTCATTATTTGATGAAGGTGGTACCGAAAAAATAATGACTGAAATTCGTTGCTGGACCGGTGCCATAAATTTTTCAGGATGAGCTTTATAATAGGCCAGAACATCTTTCTTGTCAGGTTTTGCGACGGCTTTTATTTTCTGAGTCAATGTCGCTAATTGATTTTTTTTCTTTAACTTATCCAGCAGTTCCTTTGAGTATTTTGCTTTGCCTGCCTGCCAGTTTTTATCGTCTTTATATTGACGCTCAATCTTATCAATCGTTTTTTTATGCTGTTTTTTTACCCATTCCATATCTACCGGAATGTCATGATTTTTAAGATCCGAAAGCATTAAATACTGAGTAATGATTTTATCAGCCACTTCCATTGGAAAGGTGTTCTGATCCTGAGCAGGTACTTTCAAATGATAGAAACGACTGCGCATTTCTGTTCTTAGAACGGATTGATATTCCTGTAAGGAAATTTTGATATCATTAATTTGTATAGGTACCGGTTCATTAGTGCTGTTATTTTTTTCGCTGGCCATTAATGGTAAAGCCATCAGCACCAAGAATATTAAAACTGTTGGGGTAATAGTTGATTGGTATTTCATAATACTGCTCCTGTAAAAATCGAAAATGATTTCCTCCCAAAAAAAAGCAGCCCTCTTTTGATAAAGGGCTGCAGGACAACTGATTAACGAACTTTACAAGTTATAAACAAACTTACTTAATATGACATGCTAAACAAACTGCACTGCCATCATTGCTTATACGCAAGAAAGTTGGGTTAGATCCCTGGTCTTCAACATGAGGATCATGACAGCTGGCACATTCAACAAAAGGCTGTAGCTCAGCCGAACCAGTCCAGCTACCACCAACATCTGCAGTATTAGCACCATCACGAGTATAAAGTTGCATATCGGTTTTATTTCTTTCTGAACCCGCACCAGTCTCTACCCACCAGACAGGATTGGTATTCACCAGACGTCCCCAGGGCTGTACGAAATCACCATCGCCTAGAGTTGCCGCTGATTGACTGGCCGTGCCAGTGACAGTGTGAGTAGTGAGATCAATACCACCACCACCATATTGGATACTGACAGGGTGATCATTTCTCAGATCAGTGCCGATATTAGTAATCGTTGTGCCATTTAAGAAAGCACTTCCTGCCCAGTCTGCATCTGTAGCCATTCTTGCACCGAGAGGATCGTAGCCACCTGAACCAGGGGCATTAATCACGGTATCCATGGCCTGAGTACCATCATGACAGGACAGACAGGCAATAGACACAGAACCTACCTGAGCAACGGCACCATCGAGACTTGAAGTACCCAGGGTATCATAAGTTTGATAAGCCCCAGGAGTAAAAGATTTATTCCACAAAGGGACAACCGCATCGGTATCAGCGCCGTGAGGCGTATGACAGAAGACACAAATTTCTGCTGTACCGGTGGTTAAATGATTGGTACCAGTCCCGGTTGTACCCAGATTGTGTTTGGTATTGGCAATGCCAGCCATACCGGAACTGGATAAAGCAATCAAGGCACCTCCGAATAAAGCAACTCCTGTTGCCCTCAATAGTTTGTTGTTCATGATAATCCCTCTTTTTTTTTTAATAATATTAAATTATGCTAGTGCAAAACTGATAACTTAATATATATACAGCATTAGACGTGCCACCTGATTTATGTCTTTGTTTTATAACTAAATTAATTTTTTTATGGTTATATTTTATTCAATTTTTCAAGGTTTTTTCTTGCTAATGAGAGAAAAAAAAAGTGGAATTTCTCAATTTTAAGAGTCATCAGGCTGCTAAAGACTCTTGCTTTGCAAGTTTGCCAGTGCCAGTTTTTTTAACAGTTTTTCAAAATCTGCCCTAAATTTAACGACATCAATATCGTTATCAAATGCAATTGCCCGCTGAGTTTCACTCTGAAGCAGCTTTTTTGATTGCTTTAACTCGGTATAAAATCCGATTAGACTGGCTATCGTCCGGTTAAATAACTGGCACTCTCCCTGGAGTCGGTCCTCATTACGTATTTGCAGTATCTGAGTAGGGCCATTGACGATTTGCTCTTCCAGGTTTCTGGCGAAACGATACAGCGGTCCTGCAATTCGAAAGCTTGAATATAAGCAGATAACCCAGACGGTAAACCCAGCAGCGGATATCAACAGCAAGGCGCTGAGTCCCAGCATGAGCGGTAAATCATGCTGGATTCTGGCCATATATTGAATAAAATCAGCGTAATCTTTCGGTATGGCCGGCAAGATCATCACTATGAGCATAGAAACAATTATGATTCCTGATAAACCGACCCATAAAGCTATCTTACTGACCCTCAGCAGCTGAACAAAAAGTGAGGGGTTAAAATATTCAATATTTTTATAATTATCTTTGACGTTTTGTATTGATGCCATCGTTCTAATTCAGATACTTAATTTTAGCAACACCACCAAAACTACCAATCCAGTAGGTTCCTTCACTGTCAATAGTCATGGAAAACACCACTTCCGAAAACAAACCATCCGCTTTGGTAAAGTTTTTAAATACACTTCTCTGCGCATCAAAGCGAGTCAGGCCTTTGCTGGTGCCAACCCACAAGTTATTTTTGTCATCTTTATAAAGCATAAAAACATGATTGGCCGGCAAGCCATCATCCATGGTATAGTTTTTCCAGGTTTTGCCGTCAAAACGAGCCAGACCGGCACCCCATGTACCGGCCCAGACGTAACCCTCATCATCGACCACCAGGGCAATGATATAGTTAGGATTATAGGCTGTATCGACGTCTTGCAAACCCTGCTCCACCTTTTGTCGAGCATGATGGCTGGAGAATTTAGCCGGATCATTTTTAAAGGGGTTCTGATCACGAACCTTCTCATACGCGGCCCCCAAACCATCAGAATGTTTCCAGTTGCTCCAGGTATTATCCGAAAATCTGGCCAAGCCACCTTCGGTGGCCATCCATAATTCACCGTTTTTTCCTTCCGCCAAACCATAAACCCAGTCATTGGGCACGCCACCATTGGTATTTTCCACCGTGTAAATTTCCCACGCCTGTGGATCATCCAGTTTACCTGCTTTAATACGATTAGCACCTGTCCAGGTAGCAATCCAGATATCACCATTGCTCATTTGTAATGTCTGGTAAACAAAGGCATCGCCTAAACCTTCCGGGACATTATAGATTTTCCACTGTTTTACCGTATCATCCAGGATCGCCAGGCCACCGCCGTAGGTACCCACGGCAATCTTATCGTTGACGGTGGAAATATCAAAAACACCATTGGCTAATAAGCCATTGCGGACATTGTAGAGTTGATATTCATTGCTTTTGGTATCGTAGCGTATTGCGCCTCCGGATGTGCCAACCCACACTGCACCTTCTGCAGTATGAATGGATTTGACATTACGATTACCAATCTGAAAGTGAGTAAACTTACTATGGGCCTTATTGAAGGCTTCACTATTTGCAACAGCGGTGCTTCTCGCTGGAGACATATCAGTCAAGGCCCGATGTCCAGGAGGTAAGGTCGTACCCGGAGCCAGTTTATCCGCAAGAGGTGAACCTTGAACCTGGGGTGTATTGGTAGTTGGCATAGTGTCAGGCAGATCAGTCTTTGCTGTGCTACTGTTGACAACACTTTCACTTACAACATTATCATTTACGTCATCAGTTTGCTGTTGTTGCCGATCCATTTGAAAGACAAACAATATAATACTTCCCACAACCACAGCTAATACAGTAAAACCTTTCCAGTTTAACGACACCACAAACCCCTTCAAAGGCAAAATTAATAATAAAAAGTTATATAATACTAAGCAAAAAAGACACCACTTTTTACAAAAAAAAATTCCTTTCTATTTACCTGTTAAAATTCAACAAGTTGTATAGAGACAAATACAGCTGAATAAACCCTTGGGAGTTTTAGCGCCACATAGTAATAGCTTTCCAATGAAAATTCTCAACTTTGGGAATAGATATGGTCGTTATTTAGGCGGAAAATTTTTAAGCATCTCAGTGACTACCGAATGCACCCTTTCAGCGACATTAGTTCCCGCTGTGCGATCATCAATAATTTTACTGCCGGTACCCCGCCAGATAAGTTCCTTGGTTTTACCATCCAGCATGTCAATAACTAAAGTTCCCTTTTCATACTCAATATTATAAGTCGATGAGGATTGTCTCCAACTGGCGTAATTTGGACTGCGCCAATTAGTATCATAAGTCCGGTTATAGTAATTACGAACTGTTTCAGAATGAATTTTTTTATCAATGGCACCATACCAGCTGATATAAAAATCCGGATTGTCTTTATCCACAGCTTGAAATCCTTTAGCCGATATTACTTTATTGATACTTTTATTTATATGCTTCGACAATAGAGGGTCTTGTATTTTACCGCTTTCTTTTATTTCCCCCCCTTCAAGCAGGGAAAAGGTTTTCAGTTTT
>Ga0316204_10010113_pt1 | contig 12280 bp, 12 predicted proteins | sample 6monrhotite_MG_2_FD_205661 | JGI IMG/M metagenome (GOLD analysis project Ga0316204, IMG submission 205661) | Microbial mat bacterial communities from mineral coupon in-situ incubated in ocean water Damariscotta River, Maine, United States -... | ecosystem: Environmental > Aquatic > Marine >...
GCATTAATTACTGTTTAGAAGAGGCTGGAATTACATTAAACGATTTAGATTCGATTGTTTTTTATGATAAACCGCTTATCAAGTTCGAACGTTTGCTTGAAACGTATCTTGCTTATGCCCCTAAAGGCTTTCGTTCATTTTTAGCTGCTATGCCTGTTTGGCTTAAAGAAAAATTATTCCTTAAATCTACCCTTAAAAAAGAATTCTCTAAAATCGCTAATTGTAAAGAAAGCGAGTTACCAAAACTTTTATTTGCTGGGCATCATCAGTCGCATGCAGCTTCTGCTTTTTATCCTTCCCCTTACGAAAAAGCCAGTGTGCTTTGTTTAGATGGTGTTGGTGAATGGGCAACGACTACATGTTGGAAAGGTGATGGGAATAAACTTGATTTAGTTTGGGAGCTCGATTTTCCTCATTCGTTAGGTTTATTGTATTCAGCTTTTACCTACTATACCGGTTTTAAAGTTAACTCTGGCGAATATAAATTAATGGGGCTTGCACCATACGGCGAACCTAAATATGTTGATTTAATTCTTGATAATTTACTCGATTTAAAAGAAGACGGTACTTTTAGATTAGATATGTCGTATTTTAATTATGCGACAGGTTTAACCATGACAAATAATAAATTTGCAAAATTATTTGGTGGTCCTGCTCGAAAATCTGAAACAGAAATCGCTCAAAAAGAAATGGATTTGGCGCGTTCAATACAAGCCGTTACTGAAGAAGTTGTTTTACGTTTAGCAAGAACAATACATAAAGAGCAGGGTGGAGATGCTTTATGTTTAGCTGGCGGTGTTGCCTTAAATTGTGTGTCGAATGGTCGACTGCTTCGTGAAGGCCCGTTTAAAAATGTTTGGATTCAACCTGCGGCTGGTGATGCCGGTGGTGCGCTCGGTGCTGCATTAGTTACCTGGTTTGATTATTACGGTAACAAACGTATCGTTAATGCAAATGATGATATGCAAGGTAGTTATTTAGGACCTAAGTCATCTACTACTGATATTACAGCCTATTTAGATTCAGTGAATGCAAAGTATGAAACGTTAGATGATGGTACGTTAATGCCTAAGTTGGCTAATATTTTAGCGACTGAAAATGTGGTGGGTTGGTTCCAAGGTCGAATGGAATTTGGCCCGCGTTCGCTTGGCGGTCGTTCTATCATTGGTGACCCACGTAGCAAAAAAATGCAATCGGTAATGAATTTAAAAATTAAGTACCGCGAATCTTTCCGACCATTTGCACCTGCGGTTCTTGCTGAACGTGTTGGTGATTATTTTGAGCATACAACTTCAAGCCCCTATATGTTAATGGTTGCACCTATTGTTAAGTCGCGTCGCCTTAATATGACGGAAGAACAATCAAAATTATTTGGAATTGAAAAGTTAAAAATTAATCGTTCTGATCTACCTTCGATAACGCATGTAGATTATTCAGCGAGAATTCAAACGGTACATAACGAAACAAATCCACGTTTTTATTCTTTAATATCAGAGTTTGAAAAACAAACAGACTGTGCAGTTTTAGTGAATACATCATTTAATGTTCGAGGTGAACCTATTGTGTGCACACCTGAAGATGCTTATCGATGTTTTATGCGGACCGAAATGGATTATCTGGTTTTGGAAAATGTAATCTTAGATAAGCGTGAGCAACCCGAGTGGGCTAAAGATGAAAGCTGGCGTGATGAGTTTGAATTAGACTAAGCTAAGTTATTAATTAAAGAAGTAAATTATGAATACACAAAAAACAGAAGTAACCATAAAAGAACTTAGAGAGTTTGGCTTAATTTTTGGTGCAATCTTAGTTTTACTATTTGGTTTTTTTCTACCGTGGGTATTTGAAAAGGCTTTTCAAATGTGGCCTTGGTGGGTGCTCGCAGTCACTGGCAGTTTAGCTATTATATTTCCACTGGGATTAAAGCCATTCTATAAAATATGGATGGTGTTTGGTGCTGTTATGGGATGGGTAAATACTCGACTTATTTTAGGCCTTGTATTTTATATTGTGTTTATGCCTTTTGGTTTGGTCATGAAACTTTTTGGTAAAGATTTACTTTCAAGAAAACTAGATGCTAGTGTCTCAACCTATAGAGTGATTCCTAGCGAACAACAAGAAAAAGATAATATGGAGAATCCATTTTAATGTTAGATTTAATTAAAGATTTATGGGGCTTTATGCGAGTACGTAAAAAGTTTTGGCTTGCTCCTATTATAATAATTTTATTATTACTTGGTGCATTGCTTGTATTAACTCAAGGTTCAGCGGTCGCTCCATTTATATACACGTTATTTTAGGTTCTAAAAACTGATGCACTTGAATGAAGTTTTAAATTTTTTTAATGCCGACTTAGTGTGCAGTGAATTTAAAAATGTCCGCTGAAAAAGATAATGTTTTTGATCCGATGGATGCTTTGCTGACGGCGCAATCATCGCGTCCTCCACAATTCAAATCGGTTGACATGCATACTCTAACGCCATTTCAACGCGCGTTAATGACAATTGATGGAACGGTAACTAAATTTATAGAAGCCTATACTATGGAGCATGTTCTCGTTACTCGCATTAGTCAGACTGAGCAAGTAATAGGAAATGAATTTACCTGGCTTGAAGTAGAAAAAGATAGCCCTGTTACGGTTCGTGAAGTTTACTTACATGGAGAAAAGAGCCAAACAATTCATGCATATGCAGTAACTCTGATTGCACCTGATATGTTAAATAACTCGGTTGATGAAGGTCTAAAAACACAAGGTGGAAGTGTTGGTCGTTTATTACGTAGTAGTAAGATGGAAACTTATCGCGAGTTTTTATGGTACGGAAGTCAACGATTTGAAAATTTACCAGAGCCTCTAAGTTCCTTTAATGGTAAAGATTTTTTAAGTCGAACATATCGAATAATATCTGATGGTAAACCGATAATGATGATCAATGAGAATTTTCCATTACATCGTCAAGATGAGTCACTTTAGTCTTCTTTACATTACTTGTTACAATTCTAAGTATTTAAGTTCTTAAAGCATTATAGAAATAGATTACTTAAAAAATTTTATTCGGTTATATTTTAAAAAATTTCATACCATACTAGCCCTTGATTTAGTCACTACAATTTATAGTGGATTTAACTTTTAGCGGAATCATTTGACTCAAAAAAGCATAGGGATTCACTATATTGCTTGTATCAAACTGTTTGTCCCTTTAAAATTCATCTTCTTAAATTTATGACGCTATTAACTAATTGATTCAATCATTTCAGGCTAAATCACTGTGAAATTCCTCCCTATATTTATGAATATTAAAGATCATCCCTGCCTTGTTGTTGGTGGAGGTCAAGTCGCTTCTCGTAAGATTTTTATGCTTATACGTGCTGGCGCCAAAGTAACCGTCATTTCGCCAGAACTGAGCTCTGAAGTGGCTAAATTGGCTGATAGCGGTGAGATTGAGCATGTAAAGGGAGAGTTTAAATCAGGTGATGTAGGCAATTTTCGGGTTGTTATAGCGGCTACCAATTCTCGCGAAGCTAATCAGTCTGTTTACGACGAAGCCTCAGCTAAGAACATTCCAGTGAATGTAGTGGACACACCTGAATTGTGCTCCTTTATTACACCATCTACTATCAATCGAGATCCTGTTCAAATCGCTATTTCGACAGGCGGAGCATCTCCTGTTTTAGCTCGAATCTTACGTTCAAAGCTCGAAACTTTTATTCCAGCCTCATATGGCCGTTTAGGAAAATTAGTTGAATCGTACCGAGATCGTGTTAAAGAGATTTTTAACCACAATAGTAACCATATTCGCGGATTTTGGGAACAAGTTCTCGACGGCTCCGTTGCAGACTTATTAATTTCCGGCAAAGATAAAGCCGCTCATGAAGCTTTAGAAGCTGCGGTAAATGCTGCAAAAGTACCCGAAGATATTGGAGAAGTGTACTTAGTTGGTGCAGGGCCAGGCGATCCAGATTTATTAACATTTAGAGCGCTGAGACTTATGCAGCGTGCAGATGTGGTTGTGTACGATAGACTCGTTTCAGCTGAGATTCTTGAGATGGTACGTCGAGATGCCGAATTTGTTTATGTCGGTAAGGCACGCGATAAGCATGCTGTAAAACAAGAAGGTATTAATGATTTATTGGTTCGCTTTGCTAAAGAAGGCAAAAAGGTACTTCGTTTAAAAGGCGGTGATCCTTTTATCTTTGGTCGTGGCGGTGAAGAAATAGAAACGTTAATGGAAAATGACGTAAGCTTTCAAGTTGTGCCGGGTATTACGGCCGCTGCTGGTTGCGCTGCTTATGCTGGTATTCCTCTTACTCACAGAGATTATGTTCAATCTTGTACTTTTGTAACAGGTCACTTAAAAGACGGTACCGTTGATCTAAATTGGGAATCACTAGCTCATAAAGGACAAACAATTGTTTTCTACATGGGATTACATGGAGTAAAAGAGATTTGTAAACAGTTAGTTGCTCATGGTTTAGACAGCTCAACTCCAGCAGCGCTTGTTGAAAAAGGAACAACTCCTCAACAGCAAGTTCATATTGGTAATTTAGAAACGTTACCTGCAATTGTTGATAATACCGAGATACTACCACCGACACTGATTATTGTTGGTGATGTTGTTAAACTTCATGACAAATTGGCGTGGTTTGAACCTTCAGGTGCAACACCACTTGCTTATCCAGTTTCAAATTAATCTTATGCTCCAACAATACTAGTATTTATTACTGTCATGGAATGATTTCAGGCTTTAAGCCTGAAACTAAAATTGCAGTTGTTGTATTAATGAATAATTTTAATTGGGATGATGTTGTTGGTCATAATTTATTGTTAACGCTTTCTCGACATAGCAAACTTAAAAAAACGAAAATGCAAATGGTTAGTAATACTCCTAATCATTAAGTATTTTGAGATACCTTATCACTACTGTCTCGTTAAGTTGTGATCAAAGTATTTATTTCACTATATATATTAAAAACTATTGTTTATTCTGGAATATGAAAAAAGATTGGGTTTGTCATTGCGAGCGGTCTGTATAGTTAGGGGGGCAATCTTCTTTATTTGGGGTGCGTTCTGACAGATTGCCGCGCTATCGCTCGCAATGACTAAAGCTGCGATGGTTAAAGTGGCCGTTAAACGCTAACGAGACAGCAGTGATAGATAGATCTAATATATAATTCGTCAGTTGTATAATAATTTAATTTAAGAGAGTTTGACCTTTATGGGTACCTTTATACGCTACGAAAAAGAACCTCATACGCAACGCGATGATAAACAAAATCTAAAGCGTATGTTTCCATTTATATGGGAATATAAGGGGCGAGTTTTAATTGCTTTAGCTTGTTTAGTTGGCTCTAAATTAGCAATGGTTGGTGTACCTTTTGTTCTAAAAGAAATTATCGATACTTTAGATTCGAAAATTGAAGCCAGCTTATTATATTTACCATTAAGCCTTCTATTAGCTTATGGTGCTTTACGCCTTGTTAGTAATCTCTTTAATGAAATGCGCGACGCAGTATTTGCTCGGGTACGCTATCGTGCCATCAGGCGTGTATCTACTCGCGTTTTAAAACATCTTCATCACTTATCGTTAGGTTTTCATTTAGAACGTAAAACAGGCGGAATAAGCAGAGATTTAGATCGAGGTACAAGAAGTATTAGTACCATACTAAATTATATGATCTTTAATATCATACCGACTATTGCTGAATTTACGTTGGTTGCTGCTATTCTTTTATCTAAATATGATTTGCATTTTACGGCGGCAGTATTCACAACCGTTTTTCTTTATGTTGCTTTTACGCTGTGGGTTACTGAGTGGCGTATGCATTTTAGGCATGAAATGAATGCAAAGGATTCTGAAGCTAATAGTCAAGCTGTGGATAGTTTGCTTAATTATGAAACGGTAAAATATTTTACAAATGAAAATCTGGAGCTTGATCGCTACGACAAGACACTAGATAAGTGGGAAGAGGCTGCAGTAAAAAGTCAAACATCAATGTCTTTATTAAATTTTGGTCAAGGTTCAATAATTTCGATTGGCGTAACCATAATAATGATCTTTGCGGCCCAAGGGGTTGTCGATGGTGAATTAACATTGGGTGATTTGGTTTTAGTCAATGCACTTATGCTGCAATTATTTATACCATTAGGATTTTTAGGGATTGTTTATCGACAACTGAAATATTCATTAGCCGATATGGATTTAATGTTTAAGCTATTAAATAAAAAGAGCGATGTGATAGATGATGATAATGCAAACTCACTGGTAGTAAGCAAGTCTCATATTGTTTTTGATAAAGTAAATTTTTCTTATCAGGCGGAAAGGCAAATTTTGCATGATGTGAGTTTTGAAGTATTACCAGGGCAAAAGGTGGCGATTGTTGGTCCTTCGGGTGCAGGTAAATCTACCTTGTCTCGCCTTCTGTTTCGTTTCTACGATATTGATAGTGGCAGTATTTCAATCGACAATCAAAATATAAGTAGTGTGGACCAGGAAAGTTTACGCCAAGCTATAGGAATTGTTCCTCAAGATACCGTTTTATTTAATGAATCTATTATGTACAACATTCAATATGCGAATCCTGTAGCAACAAAAGAAGATGTTATTGCTGCCGCTAAAACAGCTTATATCCATGACTTTATAACCTCATTACCGGATGGCTATGACACAGTTGTTGGAGAGCGTGGTTTAAAACTGTCCGGTGGTGAAAAGCAGCGTGTTGCGATTGCCCGTGTTGTACTTAAAAACCCGAGTATCTTGGTTTTTGATGAGGCAACTTCGAGCTTAGATTCTCATTCTGAGCAGGCAATTTTGAAGGCACTAGAGGAGGTTGCACAGCAACATACCGTTCTTGTGATCGCTCATCGTTTATCAACGATTGTCGATTCAGATAAAATACTAGTGATGGAGCAAGGTAGAGTTGTTGAAAGTGGTACTCATGCTGAATTGATTAAAGCACAAGGTTTGTATGAGAAATTATGGAAACTTCAACTAGAAGAGCCAATAAAAACATAATGTTAGCGTGTTCACCTAATGTAGATTTTCACATAGATTTCACGGTTTCTGAGCATAAAAAAAGGCTACTTTGAGTATTTTTCCTCTTATTTATGAGCTGAGCTGATATAATAGAGTCTTTAGTATTGTTATTAAACGTGGAATAAAAGATGTCAGATGCAGATTATATAGCAGATCAAATGTCAGGTGGTTGCGGTAGTAGCGAGCCCTTTGCGCTTCAAGTTATTGATGACAGCATGGAACCTGAATTTAAAAAAGATTGCCTTATTATCATCGATCCTACTGGTGTAGCTCGCCATGAAGCCTATGTTTTTGCGATGGTGGAAAGTGGTTATATATTTCGTCAGTTAATTGAAGAAGAGGGTAAGTATTATATTCAACCTCTTAACGAAGCGTACATGCATGAAAAATGTCTTATTGATTTTGATGCCATTGAAGGTGTTATCGTTCAACAATCTGGTCCTAAAGGTCGTCGTAGTGAACGTAAACACTACTAATAATTTCCTTAAGTAATACAAAATATGACATCAAAAAAAATGGAATTTTTATTTGGTGACAGAATATTACAGCTTCAAATTCTTGATATATTAAAATCTCCCGTTGATGTTATTGTTAATCCCGCGAATTGTTCTTTAATACATGGTGGCGCACTTGCTTTGCAAATTCAAAATGCGGCAGGTGAAGAGTTAGAACAGCAAAGTAAAACATTAATTCAAGAACACGGTATCTTAGAAAGTGGTATGGCTGTTTATACAGGTGCCGGTAATCTTCCTTATAAATCTGTCATTCATGCCGTTGGTCCTCAACAAGGAGAAGGGCACGAACAATCCAAACTCGAACAAGTCTTTTTACGAAGCTTGTTACTTTGTGAAACGAATGATTGGTCATCTATCGCCTTTCCTGCGATAAGTACGGGAGTATTTAGAGTCCCTGTCGGTGTGTGTGCTACAGCTTGTTATAAAGCCATAACGCATTTCTGGGATGCTCGTAGTGAATGCGTAGTTGATAAGATTATAATTTGTTTAACGGAAAATAAATTTGATGCTTTCTTCAATGCTTTTAGAGAAGAATCTTTTGGTGAGGATAATAATAGTGCTAAACCAATTTTATCGACAAGTGAATCTGCAGAAGAAAAAATAGGTTATGTAGAACTTGATGAAGATGATCTAGATAAATCTGATGATGAAATTAGCGATTGGTTTAAATAGTCGATTAAAGTAATGTGATTTTATCTTTATCGATACTGATTATGCGCTTTTTATACAATCCACCTAATGCTTTTTTATAGTTAGATTTACTAACAGCAAATTGCTTGTATATAACTTCTGGTCGGCTCTTATCCGTTATTGTTGATTGGCCATCGTTATTTTTTAAATGGTGAATTATTTTTTCAGTCAAAGAATCTCTAGATTCTTTATTAATTAACTTCAGTGTTAAATCAATCTTGTTATCATCACGTACATTCTTAATGTAGCCTTTAAGCTTTAGCCCAAATTTCAAATTTTGAAAAACATCGTTCTCAAACAACATACCAAAGTGTTGGTTATTGATTATCGCTTTGTAACCAAGATCAGTTTTCCCTGCAATCATTAAATCCACTTCTTGACCGTTCTCGTAACAGGTCGCTTCATCTTTAATGAATTTATTAATTTTGGAGGAGGCGACAATTCTATCTGCATACTTATCGATATATAGATAAACAATATAAGATCGTCCTACCTCCATCTCTCTATGCTGCTCGCCATAGGGTACAAGTACGTCTTTTGGTAAGCCCCAATCTAAAAAAGCACCAATTTTATTAACTTCAGCAACGCGCAAATAAGAGGCTTCACCAACAATGGCAAGCGGTTTTAGTGTGGTTGCAATTAAAGTGTCGTCTGAATCAACATAAATAAATACATCAATATAATCATCTACGTCAACATCTTCAGGAACGTAGCGTTTAGGAAGGAGTATTTCGCCTCCGTCCCCATCGTCAAGGTAAAGACCAAAGTCTACAAATTTGGAAATACGAAGCTTGTTATATTGGCCTATTTTAATCATTAAGGTTATACCGCTGTGCTAGATAGAAGTGCAGCAACTAAACCAATAAGACCACCAAAGACACCACCCCAAACAACTAACCAACCTAGGTGCTCTTTAATCATTTTTTGAATAATATCTTTTACAAGGGCTGGTGTTAACTCATTTAAGCGTTGCTCTACAATATGTTCAACTTTATCTCGAAGTTCAGAAAGTACGTCTGGTTGTTCGATTTCATCTTTTAATAAATTTAAAAAGGATTCTTGTTGAGTCATTTCAATAAGTGATTCTTTCATATTGATTATAAAGGGTTCTTTAAGGGGGAGTAAGGCTTCTTGACCACCGAACATACCTAGCATACCTCCAAAAGATGATTCCATGATGACTTTAACTAATGAATCAAATGAAGGGCTAAGATCAACTTTTTCAATAACGGGCGCTAAATGTAAATCTGGAACACTACCATTTGATTTACTGAGTAGTCGCTCAATATTTTCTTCTGTGAAAAATTGAGTCATCATTAATTCGCGAATACCCAATTTGAAATCTTCAAAACGAGCAGGTATTACGCCTGAACCATATAAGCCTGGAACTCTTTCGAATAACATGTGTATAGCTAACCAATTGGTTATTGCGCCTGATAAAGCAAACATACCAATGGTTAATGTGATATTGGATTTTAAAGCGATACCGGCAATACATACGAATAGCGCAGATACGTTAGTAACAATATTTTTATTCATTACTGAGCCTAACTGGATTGTTTCGTTACATCAACATAGAGAGTGACGCGTTGTCCTGGTTGTAGATATTTTTTTCTATGCAAACGTTTATTCCAGCGTAGTAGTTGACGAATACTTACTCTGAATTTTGTCGCGATTCTAGCTAAAGAATCACCGTTACGTACTCTATATCCTATACGTTGCATGATGTTACGTTTTTTAGGAATATAAAGATTCTCAGGATCATTATGAGAAACGGTTAAGCCTGTTTTAGACCATATAATTAATTTTTTGCCGGGTTTTAAAGTATCGCGTGGAGCCATTCCATTCCACTTAGCGATAGAGCGAATTCCCACTTTATGTTGGCGAGACAAGCTCCAAAATGTATCCCCTTGTCTTACAACGTGAGAAATTTTAATGCCTTTACGAGGAATATTTTGTTGTTTCTTTAAACGCTGGTTCGCACTGAGTTTATAGCTGCGTAACGATTTGCTTGCAACAGGAATTGTTAAACTTCGGCCTGCACGTAAGAAATTCTTTTTTAATCGATTAACGCGTTTAATGCTTGAAATGCTAGTGTTGTATTTATCAGCAATGTGACTAATGGTTTCGCCATTACGTATTTTATGCCGAACCCAGCGAATTCTGTCGGTTGCTGGAAGCGTCGATAATTTTTCTTTAAATAATGCAGCTTGTGCTATAGGTAATAAAATATAATGAGGGCCTGTCGGTGAAGTCGACCAACGATTAAAAGCTGGATTGAGTTTGTATATATCGTCTAAAGGCAGCTCACTTAATTCTGCTATACGCGCTAAGTCTATTTGAGAAATAGTATCTACTTTTTCAAAATAGGGCGCGTTTTCAATTTTAGTTAATTGAACATTATATTTTTCTGGATTGGCGACAATGCGTTTTAGCGCCAGTAGCTTAGGAACATACGCTCGTGTTTCAGGAGGAAGATTTAAGCTCCAAAAATCAGTTGGTTTACCCTTACGTTTATTTTTCCTAATGGCTCGGTGAACATTTCGTTCACCAGAATTATATGCGGCAAGTGCTAACAGCCAGTCACCTTTAAATTGTTTTTGTAAGTTAGTAAGTAGTTTATAGGCAGCAATGGTTGATGCATACACGTCACGTCGCCCGTCGTACCACCAGTTTTGTTTTAGCCCATAACGCTTTCCTGTTGCAGGAATAAATTGCCATATTCCTGAAGCACGACCATGAGAATATGCAAATGGTTTAAAGGCACTTTCTACAATGGGTAACAATGCAATTTCACTTGGAATATTCATCGCTTCGGCTGTTTCAGCAATAAAGTGCATGTAAGGAGCAGCTCTTTCAGAAACTCGCTTCATGTATTCGGGATGTTTTGCATACCAATTTAATTGTTGATCGAGTCGTTTATTATTTTGTGCTGGTAAAACAAATTTTTCACGAAGGCGCTGCCACACATCATCCGGTTGACGATTTATTGGAAAGATTTCACTGTGGACAATTTCATCGGATGAGGCTGTTTGAGGAAATTCGATTTCCTCTGAGGTTACTTTTTGTACAGAGTTGTCCGTATTATTGATACTAGGATTAGTGGCTTGATTATTTGAGTCTTCGTTCTTAGGAAGACTGCAAGCTGTTGCCAAAAGGCAACAGAGTAAAAAGGTATATTTATGCATATTTTTATTGTTTATTCTTAAGTAAGTTATTGTTTATTTTACGCGAGCATGACACAACAGAGAAGAGCTAAAAGAGAATCATTCGACTTATTAAACATTTACACCACATTTTTATTATATTAGATTAATTGCTATAAAATAGTGAATTCTTAAGTGAATTTTAACTTTAACTTTTACTTCTAACTCATTGGTTATAATGGAAAAATCAAGATTATTTTGGGATAAGAGCTTATTTAAAGGCTGCCCACCTTTTCCAAAAGCATGGGGATGTTTACGTGAATGGTATAAAACGTCATTTGGTCAACACTTAGACACTCTTGAGCAACAACAACTAGATGAAATTCTGCCTAACCTATTTGGGTATCATATAGCGCAAGTTGGCTTAACAGGTGAACTGGATTTATTACGCTCAAGCCGGATATCACATCATTTTGTATGTGACTTCTTAACAGAAGAACCACTAAATCAAGCTGGCTGTAAAACGTTACCGGATTTACTACCACTAGCCCCCGATTCTGTTGATGTCTTAGTCTTACCGCATGTTCTTGAGTTCTGTAAGGCTCCTCATGATGTTTTACGAGAGGTAGAGCGTGTGTTAATTGCAGAAGGTCATGTTGTTATTTTAGGTTTCAACCCTTTCAGTTTGCTTTCACTATGGCGAGTATTTTACGCAGGGCGTCGAATTGTACCGTGGTGTGGACGTTTCTTTGCGATAACACGACTAAAAGACTGGCTATCGCTTTTAGGGTTCGATTTTGTTGTTACCAATTATTATAGTTATCGACCTCCGATACAACATAAAGGTATCATGCGTCGTATTCAATTTGTAGAAGTGATTGCGAGTAAATTAATGCGAATT
>Ga0316204_10010114_pt1 | contig 12280 bp, 7 predicted proteins | sample 6monrhotite_MG_2_FD_205661 | JGI IMG/M metagenome (GOLD analysis project Ga0316204, IMG submission 205661) | Microbial mat bacterial communities from mineral coupon in-situ incubated in ocean water Damariscotta River, Maine, United States -... | ecosystem: Environmental > Aquatic > Marine >...
GCAGCATTGTCATAGCAATCCCCGCGTTTACTCATCGATGGCAATAGCAGATGCTTTTGTAACAAATGCCGGTACTTGTCCGACGCATACTGGCTTCCACGGTCAGAATGCACAATGACACCGTTAGGGAACTGTCGCCGCCACAGAGCCATCATGAGGGCGTCACAGACGAAATTCTGGGTCATCCGGCGACCGATTTTCCAGCCAATAATGGCTCGTGAATACAAGTCCATGATGACAGCCAAGTAAAGCCAGCCCTCTTGGGTCCAAACGTACGTAATATCACTGGTCCACTTTTCATTGGGTCTGCTGGCGGTGAAATCACGTTCCAACAGATTTGGCGCAATGGGTTTGTCGTGGTTTGAATCGGTGGTCATTTTGTATTTTCGTTTTGCTTTGGCCCGTAGATTAAGGGCTTTCATGCGTGCAAAAATCCGATTCTCGCTGCAAGGAACACCACGGTCAATCAATTCCTCTGTGATCTTTCCCCGATTTTACGGACACACCATTAAGAGTGATAATGTAAATCGGGGGAAGATCGAACAAGTTGCTAGAGTCCGTGTGCGTAAAAGCGTCGCACACTTGGACCGGCCAAACTGCGGCCGGCAACTTAGCAAGGCGTTGGCCGGATAGCAAATTTACTTCCTGCGTACCTCTTTAATTAGGTCTGCCGGATTCTTCCCGAAATAGCGCTTAAATTCACGACTGAACTGAGAAGCACTCTCATACCCAACTTTGTCAGCTGCGATGTAGGCTTTCATCTCTTCTTGCACTATAAAATCTCGTGCTTTGTTTAATCTGATTTTTTTCAGATATTGCATCGGTGAATCTGCGGTGATTTCTTTAAATACTCTATAAAACGTGGAAACACTCATATCTGTTTGTCGAGCAAGCTGTTCGATTGTAAGTTTTGCGGCATAGTCGCAATGAATTGTTTTCAGTGCTCGAGCAACACGGGCAAAATTACCGTTGTGCATAACCAAAGTGAGAAGCATTGGGGCTTGATCTCCACAAAGTGCACGAAAAAGAATCTCACGTATCAACCCGGCACCTAGCACGCGGGTCTCTTTTTCCGATTGAAGGCACTTGAGCAATCGAACCGTCGCATCCGCCATATCTTCATCCAGGATTGCTGGCCCTACTCCATGCGGTAGAGTCGCTATCTTTTCTTCCTTAAAATCAACAGACTGCCCTAATTTGGAAATGATATCGTGTAATTGAAAAACATCCGCATCAATATAGATGCCCATCAATGGGCAATCTGGACTGGCAAAGGTTTCACACTCAAACGGGATGGCAACCGAGAGCACCAGATAATTATTCGCGTCATACTTAAAAACCCGGTCGCCTAAATAACCGATTTTTCTTCCCTGGGCGATGATAACGATACCTGGCTCATAAATTAGCGGGATGCGGGGAATGTGCTGAAGGGACTTAAAAAAACGCACCCCTTTTAGCCGTGATCCAGAAAACCCCTCGGGTAAATTTTGTCGCTCCAGGAGTTCAATCATCAGTGACATAAAGCCCTGCCCTCTCTTCACTAATTTTGGTTCTGAGCATGAAAAATAGCATAAATATGAATAAAAACATATATTTTAGCAGAAATAGGCAAGTATTTAAGAGGATCGGATATTCCACGTTTGTCCATTCGCTTTTATATTGATTTACAACGTGAAATCAAATCTGATTAGTAGGTGGCCATATGATAAAAGCATACGCAGCATTTAAGGCAGGCGGCAAACTCGAACCATTCGAATACGATCCAGGGTTACTCCATAGAAATGATGTAGAAATTGACGTTGAACATTGCGGCATATGCCACAGTGACTTAAGCATGCTCGATAACGAGTGGGGCATCAGTCAATATCCACTTGTCCCAGGTCATGAGGTCATTGGCACCATTTCAGCAGTGGGAGAGGGTGTAACTCATTTACAGGTCAGCCAGCGGGTTGGGTTGGGGTGGCATTCTGGCTACTGCATGACCTGTCATAGCTGTCTCGGTGGTGACCATAATCTCTGTGCCCAATCACAAGGAACCATTGTCGGACATCATGGCGGCTTTGCCGATAAAGTTCGCGCCGATGCAGCCAGTGTGGTTGACCTACCGAATAACATTGATTTTCAAAGTGCCGGGCCGCTGTTCTGCGGGGGTATTACCGTCTTCAACCCGTTAGTGCAATTTGACGTCAAACCGACTGACAAGGTTGGTGTTGTTGGTGTCGGCGGTCTGGGCCACATGGCCCTACAGTTTTTAAATGCATGGGGATGTGAGGTCACCGCCTTTACTTCGAGTGAATACAAAAAAGAAGAGGCGGTGAAAATTGGTGCACATCATACGATCAACTCGCGTAACTCGGAAGAATTGGAAGACGCAGCAGGACGGTTTGATCTGATCCTCTCAACTGTCAATGTTAAGCTCGATTGGAACGCCTATGTCGCAACCCTGCAACCCAAGGGCCGACTCCATTTTGTCGGGGCAACGCTGGATCCACTAGATATTGGCGTTTTTCCAATGATCATGGGACAACGCTCCATTTCCGCCTCGCCGGTTGGTAGTCCAGCAAACATTGCGAGGATGCTTGATTTTGCCGTCCGGCATAATATTAAACCAGTGGTCGAAAACTACCGCTTTGATCAGGTTAATGAGGCCATGGAAAAGTTGCGAAACGGGAACGTTCGTTATAGGGTTGTCTTGAGTTGGTAGTGGCCCATTTGTAGTCTGCGAAAAATTATCTATGATGTCGTAAGTCAGGAAACGCAGCTAAACCACTCTATGATAACCTAAACAACCGCTCTTAACCTTGTGTACGTTTTTTCGGGGGAAGATCAATACGGCTGGTTTTTGATTGCTTTTGAATCCCTTGAGAGCGTTAAGATATTCCCACTCCGTACCGGATAAATAAGGTGTGCCGTCCTCCTTCAGCTCGAAGTCGGCCGATAGCTGAGTGCCGATGCGCGACCAAAAAACAACAACAGCCAGATCGCAGTTTTCAGGTTTGGGCAGACCCTGCGCGATTGCTTCTTGTGGTGTCAGGCCTGCCTCCATCGCCACCGCTGCGCCGGGTTGATCCCATGCAATGATTTCAATGTCGATCCGGTCACGAAATCGCCGTTCACCATTGATGTGAGCGATGGCCTCACGCGCCAGCTTGCGCTCTAAAGGTACGTCGCCCGGCGATGCAAGGAATACGCGAAATTGTGTGGGAAAGCGGCTTCTGAATATCGATTTTTTGTTATTTTCGTCTGACGTCATTGCCTGACCTGGTTTATTCTTGTGGTTGTGTGACACAACCTACTGTCACATGAGCCTACCCCTAATGCAACCGAATGTATGTTGCCTGCATCTTGGCTAATTGATGTTCGCACAAGTAGCATTGCCGAATCTATGAACTATTACCAGCTCAAGTATGACTTAATACCCTAATTTAATCGCTGTAGAAGGTCATAATCAAGGATATCATAATACCGTTGCGAGGTAGTGGAGATCGCTGTACATCTTATTGCTCCTATCCTCACGGACTCGTTGCGTATATTGCAAGTCGTTGCCTCACGCATCCATGGGTTTGTCCGTCGGTTTAAATCTAGCTTCAGCAAAGTGAATTAAAGGAGCCGCTGATGGCTAAGTCTCATTGATACTTCTTTAAGGTGTCGAATGCTCTCACTGATATCATCGTGTAGCGGTTGCTGGCTGTATTTGGCGAATCAATTGTTTAATCGACGTCAATAAGATGTTGAATACTTTATATTATAATGCATTTTGAAACGCTTTGGCTGGATTGATATGTGGGCTGGTCCTGAAATTGCTCCAGCCATTAACATAAAAAGCAGTATTAAGTATTGGGCAGCGCATGCTGGTGCGTTACTCTGGAGTGAAGGAGGAAAGTGTAATGAAGACCATGCAGACGTTATCGACAATAATGATTTCATTGTTACTAATGCCTGCAGCGCTGGCCGACACGCTTTTATTTCACGAAAGTTTTGACAGCCTTGAGCTGATGCAAAGTAACGGCGCCAGTGCCGGTAACAACGGATGGCCGGATCTGGTGACGGGCACTGTGGGTAATGCGGCGGATTTTTCCGGTTTCCGGTCCGTGTGTTATGCCTTAGCCGGTAAGCTGGACCTGAACCAGGGCACGGTGGAATTCTGGGTGAGTACGCCCAATGCCAACCGCCTGGGTTTTTTCGATATCGGCAGCTTGGGCCGTGCTAACAGCCGGGGTATTTTCAAGAATGCCAGCCATATCATCATGGAAGTGAAAAATGCCAGCAACCGTTATGACCAGGCCTGGAGTCCGGCACCCATCACCTACGACGATCGCTGGCACCTGATCGCTGCCACATGGCAAGTTCAGGATCAAACCACTCACTTTAAAGTTTGTTGGGATGGCGCCTGTAAGGATAGTGACGATGGGATTGTTAACAACGCCGCACCCAATCCCGATGGCAGCTTTTGTGTAGGCTGGACCGGTTGGTACGGTTACTCCCAAAGCCGGATCGATGAGCTTAAAATCTACGATTATGTCAAGTCCAACCAGGCAATTCTCAATACCTTCAATAGCAATACACCTTATGATGATGCCCCGCCGGTGATTGATTTAGCGGGCATAAACACCCAAACCCTTAACATCGGTGATGCTTATGTCAGCCAGCCAGTGGCGGCTAGGGATAATAAAGATGGAGATATCAGCGATAGGGTTGTAAAGCGCGGGAGTGTTGATGTTAATACGGCCGGGTCCTATCGCCTGTCTTACAATGTGAGCGATGCAGCGGGTAACCGCGCTATCGAGCGGGTGCGTATGGTATATGTACTTGACCTCAGCGTGGACGCCCAGCCCCGCGCCTTTGAATACCTTGAAACCGTGATGGACCAGTACCATACGACATTTGATGTTTATACCGACTTTATCAGCGGTGGTAACCATAGCAGCGCATCAGGGTGGATGGGGGATATTGATATCCTGCAGGTGGACCCCAAGTGGCAGGCCAATTGTTATAATGGTCAGACCTGTTTTAAAAATATCTGGGAGACCACAGAGCCCGGCTGGGTGGGCATCCGTTGGCTACAACCGGATAAGAATTGGGCACAGCAACCCGATGCGGGTTTTAATCTTAGTGGAGCAACTAAACTTAGCTTTTATGCCCGGGGTGAAGTAGGGGGTGAACCGGTGGAATTTGTGGCCGGAGGTGTGACTGGCGCTTATCCCGACTCGCTGCAACCGGCGGCTTCCACCGGTACAGTGACCTTGTCCACCGAATGGCAAAAGTATGAAATCCCGTTAACAGGTGCGGATTTGTCCCACGTAATAAGCCCCTTTGGCTGGTTGGTGCGTAATGATCCTGTTTTTTATATTGATGATGTAAAGTACGACTTGCCGCGCCTGGATCAACGGCGGTTTTTGCAGAGTTTTACCTTGCTGGATATTAATACGGAATTTCCGTTGGCCAATACCGCCTATGTTTACGATAATGCCCTGGCGCTACTGGCTTTTGTGGCACGGGGTGGTGCGGAAGATCTAAAGCGCGCGGGCATTCTCGCCGATGCCTTGGTTTACGCGCAGCAAAACGACCGGGCGTATAACGATGGCCGGATACGCAATGCTTATATGCCGGGCGACTTGTCTGAGCCTTCACCCGTCACGGCCCGGTTGCCCGGCTGGTGGGATGTGCAGGCACAGCAATGGTATGAAGATGAGTTTAACGTCAGCACCCATACTGGCAATGTGGCGTGGGCCATGTTGGCCCTGATTACTTATTATGAAATCTCCGCTGATGAAAAATACCTTAATGCCGCCAAGCGCATGGGGGACTGGGTAGAGCAATTTACCCGCGACGATCGCGGCGCCGGGGGTTATACCGGTGGTTACGAAGGTTGGGAGCAAACGGCGAGTAATCCAACACCACCGACCAAATTGATGTACAAGGCCACCGAGCACAACATTGATTTGTATCCGGCCTTCCAGCGTTTGTACCAATTAACCCAGGAAGATATCTGGCAGCAACGGGCCCAACATGCCAAGGCGTTGGTTGATGCCATGTGGGAAGAGGCTGACGGATTTTTCTGGACGGGTACGGGCGACGACGGAACCGTTATTAACCAGGATAATGTGCCGGTGGATATTCAGGCCTGGGCCGTCATGGCCATTCCAGATGAATTGCGTTACCGTCGTGGTTTAAGCTGGGCACAGCAACACTGTGCCGTGAGCATTGATAATTTCTCGGGATTTGACTTTAATTGCAGCGACCTTGATGGTGTTTGGTTTGAGGGCACCGCACAGATGGCCCTGGCCCTGCGCATGGACGACCAAGGTCAGGACTCTCAACGATACCTCGTTCAAATAAAACAGGCACAAACCCAGGCGCAAAACAATAATGGCAGGGGTATCGTGGCTGCCTCCCACGATGGTGTTACCACTGGGTTTAATTGGGAATACTTCAGCCGGGTTCATGTGGGTGCCACCGCATGGTTTTTGTTCGCAGACATGGGTTACAACCCCTATTGGAATACCTTTGCGCCGGAAGCTGCCGTGGTTAACAAGCCAACCGGCAATGGCGGCGGTGGCGCGCTTAATCTGGATTATAGTTTATTGTTAATGCTGGTTGCTTTGCTGTTATATCGCCAGTATAAGCATTGCTAATGCTTGATAGCATAGGCCTGGATATTCATGGAAGGCCGCATCGGTTTGGCAGGTGTTAAGGTGCCTATGGGGTTAATGGTACGGGTATTCGTTGCTTTTATACTGGTGTTACCGGCTTATGCGGCGGCAGCCAACCTGGTGGTCTGGCTTGTTCCATTAGTGAGAGATGACTCAACCGGGTATGTGGCTTCACAACAGCAACTGGCGGCCTTTAATGAAGAGTTTGGCGTTGCCAATGCCATAACGGTGCTCAACACTACCGTGCCGGTATTACGTGACCAGCTTTTTGTCCGCAATCCGGAGTCCGCCGAGCCCAATTGGCCCACAATAATTTCACAACGCCAGACCCTTACGGCATTAAAACGTTTTGCCACCGAGCAAAAAATTACTCTTGATGTGCGCTTCATCAAATGGGAACGCATGTTTTCCGCCCTAAATGAAGCGTTATTGGGCAACAACGTGGCGTCCCGAATTCAACCACCGGATGTCGTGCAAATCGGTTCTACCTGGAAAGCTTATTTTAATACGTATGCAGGCAAGGCTCAGGGTGGCAAGCGCGGCAAAAAAGTATCGGTGCCTTACACCTACGATTTGCGTTTGCTTTTCTACTGGCGACGCTTGCCCGGCGTTGATGAAGAGCCTGCTGTTATTCTTAGCGGTGATACCTGGGACAAGCTATTCACCGAATTCCACCAATATCAACGTGTGTCGACTCAGACAACGAGGGCATTTTTAGCCATGCCTATAGGATTGACACTCAATGTTATCCACGACTATGCGCCTTTGGTCTGGGGCGGAGGCAGTGCCTTTCTCCATAATAACAAAATTGATCTCACCAGCACCCAGGCATTAAAGCTACCACTGCTGTTAGCCAGGCGTGCCTCGATGTCCAGCACGAACAATCACGAGTCGGTTCGGGTGGTGGGTTTTCCGGAAGTAGGGCATGTGGAAGGGATAGAATACTTTCTCTCCGCCAAATACCGCGCCATCATCGAGCCAGTGGGGTTTTTAAAGCACTGGCAAAAAATGTTTTATAAGCTCTATCATCGCGAGAGCTCCGAGGGCGAGGGCAATCAGGTAGCCATGGGTGAATTTATTGACTACGTGGGTGTGTTGCCATTACCCGTTACTTTTCAGGGTGGTTCGGAATTAATGGTTACCAATCAGGCGGGTAATTCGACATTGGCGGCTGCCTTTGTTAATTTTCTGGTGAGTGATACCATTCACCTTCACCATCTGGCACAAAATGGTTATCTACCGGCCGAGCTGCCTGGCTTCGGAATTGATGTGCTGTTATCTTCGCTTGGTATACCTAAGGAAAAACAACGGCAAATAAAACAGGTATTGAATCAGGCATGGTTAAACCGGCGCTCTTATCCGGCCCTGGCAGATTGGCCCAATAAGGTTGAAACACTGGAAAACATGGAGGCCATGCAAAGGCTTTGGCGGCGCATCGCGCAAGGTAATGATGACGGCCTGGCCAGGGTGCGTATAACGGATGCCGCAGCGCAGGCGCAATACACCATTAACCGGCATATAAATCCTTTTATCCAACTATGGGACAGCAGCCTGCGTATCTGGCCGGTGTTGGCCGGTTTTATCCTGCTGTTTTTGGTTAGCGTGCTTTTATTCATGCATAATGCATCGAGGCGCCAGCGCGGGCAGATACTCGCCTTATTATTGTTTCGTGGCAAGTACCACTCCACCTTAAGTGCGTATGGTGCCACCGTAATTGATTTTTTAGAATTGCCATACGCCAGCCTGCAGGAAAAGCTCATGCAATACGGTTCCCATATTGCCGAACACTATAATCATCATATTGCCAATATGGTGAAAAACGTCTGCCTGGACCTGAGCGGTAAAAGTGAAGCAATTAATTTATATGCCATTGCACAGCAGGCTAGCGATGGCGCCAAAATGGAATACTTTGCGGCCACCGCCAGGGAAGCACCACTGGGTGAAATGTGTATCGATGACACGCTAAAGCAATTGAGTCTACCCTACCTGGGTAATATACTGGCCCTTATTTTACAAGAGTGGTTGTTTAATACCTATAAAAATGCTGAAACAGGCAAACCGGTTACGATTAACATTCATGCTGTCGATGGCTATCGACAGGCCAGGTTGATTATCACCTCTAATGTTCCGTTATCCAGTGATCATTGCAGGCGGCTTATGTCAAAGCCCAGCCCGATTAAAGATATCGATAATTGGGCCAGGTCCAGACAGGTGAGCGGCCAGGGGTTATCGTTGATCCGTGATTTGTTGTGGTATAGCTTCAAGTCCAGGGTGCTGGTAAACAGCAGCCATCGAACGGAATTCGAAATCGCTATACCCGTTAAGCACAGGAGTTGATGATGAAATGCCGAGCTTGGATTATAGATGATTTCCAAATTGAATTGGATCGTGCGCAGGAGGTGATTACGAGTACGGCGCGTGACATGGATGTGACCATCGAGTCCACACCTTCGCAGCGGTTCGTGTGGCCGTTAGCGGAGAACACCCGGCCGGATATTGTGATACTGGACTTATATAATGACCAGGCATTGGATGGCATCGACATCTATAAGTGCATCCGCGAAGAAGAGCAGCATTTGAAAAAAAATGGGGGCAACTTCAAAAACCACATTAATGCAGAATGCTACATAATACTATGGTCATCATTTTTAGGTTCCCCGGAAGCAATGGAGTACTTCCAGCCCAGAAGTTATGTGGATCACAGGCTGACCTTGTGCACCGTGAAGAGCAAAGTACTGCTTAAAAATGCCCTTACCGGTTGCATCAAGCGCATGTTGGAAGAAGATATTTGACTTTGACATGGCCATTAGAACAGCATAGCATCAAACTGTTAGCAGTATAAGATAGACAGCCGGATAAATTAAGCAGCAGAGTGGCATCGACGATGTTTTTGGGGATAGCGCATCATGCTTGTGCCTGAAAACACCGTTAATGACAGCATATGTAGACAAAATAAAATAAAACGAGCTGTACAGCAACGCCTGGATAACACTGAATAACAATAATGGGGAGTGCATATAAGGTATGGAGGACAATGCCGGTAACTTATCCTTAACGATTTACAGGCTGGAAGCCTGCCATGCACCGAAAGCCAATGAATGGCTGGAGAATCTCAGTAGGGCATTTAAAAAAGCCGAGCTTAAGGTTGACTGTGTTATAGGTGATATTCGCCGTATCGATTATTCCTTTTGGGAGGGAGCACCCTTCATTATCGTTGGTCACAAAAATATTCTTACCACGTTCCTGCACAAGACCCATGAACAGACCCCCGAATTAGTTGCTGATCACGCCTATTACTGGTGTTTGAGCGATATACACCAGGATGACTTGAGTGACCAGGCTTTGGGGTTGAATGATTGGCGAGAGTCAATACTGAATTGGGAACAATCAAACCATAACGTGGTGGTGTCTTTTCTTAAGGGGCTGGTAAAGCACCAGCCCCTTGTTGGTTTAAGTGCCGCCACCCACAAACTGCGCCAGGAAATTTACCGGCTGGCCAAAGGTGAACACGGACCCTGGACACCAACCCTTATATTGGGCGAATCCGGCGTGGGAAAAGAAATGGTTGCAAATGCCATTATCCAGGCTAGTTCCAGACGGCATTGCGGGTTTACCGCGCTGGCCTGTGCCTGGTTAAGCGAAACGCTATTACAGGATCAGCTGTTCGGTCACAAAAAAGGCGCATTTGCCGACGCCTATGAAGACCGGGCCGGTTTACTGGAGTCTAACAGTAATGGCGCCATATTATTCGATGACATTGATACCGCACCCCCCAATGTGCAAGGCGCATTACTGCGAATCATGTCGGCACCCAGAGGGCAATCAGCGCACTTCAGCCGCCTGGGTGAAACCCGGGAACGCAACACCGGGGTGTGGCTAATGTTTGCTACCAATGCTGATATAGCTGGCCTGATCAAGGAAAAAAAATGGCGCGACGATTTTATTTTCCGCTTTGAAGACCGGGTAGTGCATGTGCCGCCGTTGCGTGAACGCCTGGCGGATATCCCGGCACTGGCTCGACATATTTGGCGACAATGCCATGCGGATGTGGAAGGTGCTCGTGTCTTGCCACTTAAGACGATCAAATGGTTGTGTGACCAGCGCTTAGCCTTTTCCGGTAATGTGCGTGCATTCCGGGCCTTGTTGTCCTTGACGGCATCCATGGCCAAACAGCCCGTGCATAACCACCAATCAATTCAAACGCTGTTGGAAGCAATTTTGTCTCGGGGGCCGGATTATCATCACTGGGTCGGTATCATTGCTTCACCTTCATTTACCGGGCCCATTGAACATAAAAACCCGTGCGTCCTTGCTGTGTTGGCACTTGATAAAGGTTTCAACTGCCACGGTAGCAACAAAAACTGGACACCGCCGCTATGGGCCAGCAAAAACTCGCCGCTTTCCGAGCTGGAGGCGAAAGCGTTATTAATGGCATTAGAGAAAGACCGGCCAGGCATAGTGAAAGCATTTCAACTGGCGATTGCCAAACCGAAAATGAGCGGTAACAAGCCCCGGCCCGGTGCGCGCTTGTCGCGGATACTGGTTTATCTTAATCGCTATGAGACACTGGATAAAAAAAACTGCACCCAGCTTAATGATATGAGTGAGGCGATGGCAACCGAGGATTTTCGGGTTCTGGAAGATCTTGGCCTGATTCATAAAGAAAAATCAAAGCGCAAGGATATCTGGCGACGACAATGGCCGCTGATGGTGGAACCTGCGAGTTAACTGCAACCGATTTAGCCAAACCGTCACTCGTCTGTCCATCAAGCCATTAATCATTTTACGTTTTCACACGCGTTGATAGAAACGTATCGTCAGCAGGGCAACGCTCACAATGGCGCCCGGTGCTTCGCACGTTATACAATGTTGCCCTGTCCGCCAACACTCAATGATACTTCCCCAGGAAAAGCCTAACTCTCAGTGATGTTGGCAATGACGCTATTTATTATTCGCATCGACCTTATTTACTCCTCTCATCAAGCCTAACTAACGAAATAGAAAGGTATTTTTTATAACCCTACCGGTAGCGCCGGTTGTTTTGAAAGTTGGTATTCTATTTGCTCAGTATAAATGTGATTGGCTAACAATAATCAGCTCAATAATAGCAATCAGCGGTTAATGATTAGCAACGCTACGCGTCATTTGTTGATCTATGTCACTTTATTAATTACTGGCGCTAAAACGAAGACAAATTGTCAGGTCGTTTTTTTTGGGGCTTACCCCATCGTTGAATAAATTTTCAGATCTCTGTAGCCCGGATGTAGTTTACGAAATCCGGGGTGAACGGAGCCCATTCATTTTCGGATAAAACGGCGCTGATGAGGGGGGCGTTCACGACAGGGCAATAGCTTGTATTTTGCCGGATATTCAACACCTGCCCTGGATTCCGCAAGCTACATCCAGGCTACCGTTGTCCGATGTTTTGAATGTAAGCCGAACAGCGTTGTAGCCCGGATGTAGTTTACGAAATCCGGGATGGACGGAGCCCATTCATTTTCGGATAAAACGGCGCTGCTAAGGGGGGGGCGTTCACGACAGGGGAATAGCTTGTAATTTGCCGGATATTCAACACCTGCCCTGGATTCCGCAAGCTCCATCCAGGCTACCGTTGCATGATGTGTTGA
>Ga0316204_10010115_pt1 | contig 12279 bp, 21 predicted proteins | sample 6monrhotite_MG_2_FD_205661 | JGI IMG/M metagenome (GOLD analysis project Ga0316204, IMG submission 205661) | Microbial mat bacterial communities from mineral coupon in-situ incubated in ocean water Damariscotta River, Maine, United States -... | ecosystem: Environmental > Aquatic > Marine >...
GCGTCGTTTGACGATGTATTCACGTCGTCTCCCTTCCCCGTTCTGACCGCAGCAGGTTCATCCCGCTGTCACATTTGAACGATCCCAATTCAAACGGACCCCTGTCCAATACGCAACTAGAAACTTGATTTGACGCCAAGGATTCAGGTCAACTGGCGCTGTTCAATTGCGCCATATGCCATGCCAGCGCCTGATTGCTGGACAATACAGGTTTTCCAAGCATTTGAGAAACCTCATCAATTACGCCCAAGGTTCGCAAATTTGTGCAACTCATGAAGACGCCTTGAACCGAATCATCTCGGCCAAGGTTAATTGCCGCGTCAATCAAAGACCGTGCTGAAATTCTGACCACTTTTTCCTCTTCGGCGACCCCAAAACTGCCAAACACCGGTGTCTCGATACCTTCTGCCGCAAAGGCGCCGCGCAAGGTTTCATTGACCTCTGCGACATAGGGGGACAACAACGCCAGACCCGAGATGCCTTTGTGCGCGGCATAAGCCACCGCCGCCCGCAGTGGGTTCGTGACCTCTGCCGTTTTGCAGGTCTTTTGCACCTGCTCAGCCACCGCTTGCGATCCGATAACCGAACTGGCGGAGGTGCATCCATAGCCCACAACCCGAAAGGGCCGCGCCTTGGGCAAAAGATCGGCGGCGGCGGATATGCCGCCCTTCATCGCGGCAAGGCTGCCTTGAGACACTTCCGGTGCGCTGGCAATGCGGGTCACATAAATCGGGTTCGCTGCGCCCGCGAAATAGTGGCGCATATCACCTTCAAGGGTCTCATCCGTTTGTAATACAATCAGCCCCATCGGCGGCACGGCTGGATCGTCTGCATCAAGGCGATAGGGCAGATGGGTCATAGCGTGGCAATCTCCGGTCCGATCCGGGGTGAAATGAAACGCGGTGCACCATCCGTGATCACGATGTTTTCTTCATGCACGATGATCTTGTCCCCCACCGCGATCCCCGGCTCCAGCGTCAGAACCATGCCGGCCTCCAGTGGGGTGTGATCCTGCGCAATCAGGGAAGGCCATTCCGTCAATGACATACCAAGCCCATGCCCCAGCCGCCCGGCATCCGTCGCCTCTGCGCCCCGGGTCAGAACGTCATTCATCGCATGAAACAGCTCTGCCGCCGTGGCGCCCGGCCGCGCAATATCAAACGCGGCATCTGAGGCTTCGATCAATTGGGCATGGGCGGTCTGCACGGCAGATGATGCGTCACCAATCGACCAATTGCGATCATAATCACAAAAATACCCGTCCCAAACCATGCCAGTGTCCAGCATCAACACGTCTCCCGCCGCCAACGGGACAGGCCGTGCAGGCGAGATCACATCGGCATATCCGCCCTGCTCTGCCCCGCCCGCCAGATAAGGCACCCAATCGGCCCCTTCCTCCAGACACAACATTTGAAACCGGCGGAACACATCGTCCAATGGCACACCGGGACCGGCAATTTCCGGCACCCGCCCAAATGCGCGGCCTGCAATGGCGCAAGCGGTTTCGATCTTGGCGATCTCCGCCGCCGATTTGACCATCCGCAAGCTCCGCATGATCCCTGAATCGCCGACGATCTGCCGCGCGTCCACCAGCGTTTCAAGCCGCCGAAAATCCGCCAAAGGCATGCGCAGATGGGTTTCATGCCCGTCCGGCACACCGATACGGCCCCGATCCGGTGTCAGCTCTCGCAATGTCTCGCCCAGCAGGCTTACACCATCGTCGGCCAGATCAGGTGCGCTCCAGCAACGGATATCCTCAATCCATGTCTGCCCCATCAGCGCCGCCCCGATGGATGGGATCACCGCAACTGGCTTGCCGCTGGCGGGAACAACCAAGAACCAAGGACGTGTCGGACTTTCCCAAAATCGTGTGAGGTAGCCGGTAAAATACCGAACCTCGGTCTCGGTCGTCAAAAGCAAGGCGTCAAGACCCGCCGCGCCCATCGCCGCCTGCGCCCGCGCCAAACGCGCCTCAAACTCTGCCTGCTCAAATCCGCGATTGCCCATGCGTTACTCCCTTCGGAAAAGGGAGCGGTAATTGCGCGGCTAAATCAAGAAGAAACTGGCGATCCCTGAAGGAGGCGAACAGCCGCTGCCCTATCAATGAGTTAGATTGTCCAACCGGACAAACGCCCGCCATTGATATCATTGCGGAAAATTCCGCACTGTCCAACCTCGGTAAAACAAAAGAAAACGCCGCGTCCCGGGTGGGGGAACACGGCGCAATTGGTAATGCGAAACGCGACATTTCACCCGCAAACACTACTGCGAAACGTGTCGCCAAGGCAATAGGCTATGCGCTGACCCTCGGCACATCGTCAGCATGGGATGGTCTGAGCCTGATCCTGCTGGCGAGGCTGACAAAGCGTGAGCGGGCCGCACTGGCCTATTCGGCCCTTGTCTCTCTGGACGATGAAACCGCTTACCAGACCGCCTCTGCCGCCGTGTTCGGTGTCGTGAACGGGGAGGTGTTCGGATGAGCGATATCATCAAACTCCCAACCGCAGCGCCCAGCTACTACACGGTGCATAAGTCAGGGCCGTTGTTTTCGGTCTATCTGGTCACGCCCTGCGGCACTAAGAAACTGAAAACCCGCCTGTGCGATTTTCGTGACCGGGATAGTGCCATTGATTTTGGCCGGGAGGTTGCTGCCACCCAAAAGCGCCCGTTCAAGATCCGTGGGGTGGCCGTATGAGCTTCCACCCCCGCCAGATGGCATCCGCTGCCGAGATCGAACGTCTGTTGTTCTTCATGCCGAGCGTTGCGCTCCATGCTGAGAAAACATGGGCCAAGGATTTTGCGCTGTCTGTTTCCAAACAGTCACGGCGCAGAAACTGGACGCCTTCCCACAAACAACTGTCTGTCATGCGCGGGCTGGTCTCTGACCTGTTTGCCCAAGGCAGCGATGATGGGGGCGATCTTGAACTGATCGAAAGCTGATCACCCGTTGCGCCGCCTTTGAGCGGTGGTGGCGTGACGGGTGAAGCAACAGCCTGCGTTCATAGTGAGCATACCCAGCCGGGGCAGATCACAGAACGTAGGCCACGCTCTAGCTTTTGACCGTCGAGCGAAATCGGCGGGGAGATGATCTGGGAACTACCCCACTCCGTGTTGGAACCGGTGCCTACTAGGCCAGCACAGAAACGCGACACAGAACCCACACCCGCATCGTCGGGGGGCCGCACCGGAGCAAAGCTGCAAAGGGCGGGGCTGGAGAATACCCAGCGGGACAGCGGCTGGCCCCCGACATAGGGCATCGCGTGGATACAGATCAGGAAGCGTAGGACTGTAAACCGAGCAGGGAACCAATCCTTGTGTAGTGGGGGACAGTAGCGGGGGCCGGGGTGTGTCTAATTGAAAGGTAAGAGAGATGAAAAACGAGCAGAAGATGAAGATTGAAAAGCAGCGGGTGTCTGATCTGCTTGCGCAGGCGGTAACGGATCTGGAAGCAGAGGGCGGAGATATCCGGTTCTTCAATGCAGCTTTTCTTATCGCGGCAATCCAACTCCAAGCCGAGGTGGAGGGGCCAGACACGATCATGCGGGCGCTTTCCAAGGTTGGAGTTAGGGAACTTGCCGACACAGGCGTGGTAGGTAGATGTTGACTGGCGATGCGCAATGTAATAACATTACAGATAACGGATCGGCGCTGATGGCGCATCCTGACAAACCTTTTCCCGCAATGCTGATGGCTGAGCGTGAAAGAACCAACCCTAGCCGGGGCGTTCTTTTGCGCGTTCTGGCATTCCGAAAAGGAAAACAGAAATGACATTCATCACAGATGAAACAAAGGCAACGGCAGCACGCAAAGAAACGTTGAACTTCCACCGACGCCACAGCATCAAGTCGATCAATGACTTTGAACCGCACAAAATGGAGTGGAGCGATCTTACCAAAGTGGCCAAAGAAGGCATGGCTGCATCCCGTAGCGCACTTGAGGCCGTTAACGATGGTACGAGTGAAGATCGCCGCAAGAGCGTAGAATACACCGTGGATGCATTCCTAGCGCTTGCCGATGCGCTTGAAATTGAAAAAGACACGCGCACCAAGGAAGGTAGTCGCGAACCACGCAGCGAAGCGCTCTCTAAGACACAGCGTGACAAGCGTCCAGATCTTCCAACCGGCATTGTTCACTCCGATGGGTCACATGGTGATCTGCCAGCAACCACTGACATTGCCCTGCGGTCTGACCAGTCGTTCCGCTCCTGGGCGCAGGCCCGTGCAGAGGTTCCTGAGCATATCCGGGGCATGAACGCGGGCCAGTTTCTCCGCGCCATGGTGGTCAACGACAAGACAGATGCAGAACGCCGTGCATTGGCGGAAGCCACAGACAGCGCTGGCGGCTACACGGTGCCGGACATTCTCTCTTCGGAACTGATCGACAAGGCACGGGCCAACAGTGTTGTGATGCAGGCCGGGGCGCGTACCGTGCCACTGACCAGCGACAGCAATACCATTGCCAAGGTGCTGACTGATCCCACGCCAGCGTGGCGGGCAGAGGCAGGCGCAGTTGCCAACAGTGACGGCACATTCGGGGCGGTGGTGCTGACACCACGCAGCCTTGCAGTCGCGGTTGATATCTCTGCCGAACTGATGGCCGACAGCCTCAACCTTGCAACGGCATTGCCTCAAATCCTTGCCGCTGCGATGGCGCAGGAACTTGATCGGGTTGCACTGATCGGCAGCGGGACGGCACCAGAACCACAGGGCGTGGTCGGCACAAGCGGTATCGGCACCTTTGCGCAGGACGCAGAGATTGCCAGCTATGCCAATCTGAGCAAGGCGCGGACAGGCATCCTTACGGCCAACCGTGGTCCGGTGTCAGCGTACATCATGCACCCGCGTGATGAAGGTTCCTTTGTGGATCTGGCGGCAACAGACGGCCAGCCGCTCATGGCACCGACTGCGGTCTCAAGCATTCCAATGCTGACAACCACGCAGATCCCGGTGAATGGTGGCACTGGCACCGATGAAAGTACAATCATCGCCGGTAACTTCTCACACCTGTTGGTTGGCATCCGATCGAACATCCAAGTCGAGTTGTTCAAGGGACCGAAGTACATCAGCAACCTGCAATACACGATGATTGCCCACATGCGGGCGGATATCGCAGTTGAAGACCCAGCAGCGTTCTACACGCTCACGGGTGTTGGTCAGGCGGCATAAGAACACATGGGGCATTCTTTGAAGAGGGCGATACACCAGCCCGACAACGATAAGCCGGATGCGCTGCCCCGTGCTTTCGCAGGCGTTCAATCCGGCAAGGTGCTGACCCTCTCCGTCATGGATATGGATGGAGGGGGTCTATCGGCTTCTCAGGTGTCCCCACTGGGTACCGGTCGCTGGAACCAAACTTTCAAAACGCCAATTCAGAGGATTTAGGATCATGCCAAGGAAGCGCACACCACTGGCTGTGGCAAAGCTCACGGGTCAGGCAATGCAACACCCCGAACGGTTTGCAGATCGCACAGAACCGCCCTCACAGGCGCTTGGTGCGCCCCCTGACAGGCTGAACGATGCGGAGCGGGCTGCATGGCTGGAAATGGCCGAAGATATGCCTTGGCTGGTGCAATCTGACCGGGGTGTTCTTGGATTGGCGGCACGGCTGTCTGTACTGATTACACAACCGGATTGTCCGATTGGTGTCTTTGCCCAGTTGCGGCTTTGCCTGTCCAGCATGGGCGGCACCCCAACAGACAGGACGCGGATCAAGTTTGATGATGATGCGCCATCTGATCCCGCTGATGAATTTTTGAATTGAACACAGAACGAGAAGGGGGGGGCGAATCTCTATGGATGACTACGTGTTAACCCGTCGCCCCGCTCTTTTCACACATCAACACATGAAACATTCGGAGAAGCCGATGCCCACACCACCAAACTCACTTGCCAAGGCCCGACTGACCGGAGCCGACAAGCAGAATCCGCAGCGTTACCGCAATCGTTCAGAGCCGAACTCCAGCGGTCAGCCCGTAGGTGATCCACACGCCTATATGACCAAAACCAGCAAGGATGTCTGGCGTGATCTGGCAGGCAATCTTGGCTGGCTGGAGTGTGAAGATCGGTTGGCGCTTGAAGTGGCTTCGGTTGCCATCGGGCAGATCCGAGATCTGGTGAATGCAAATGAGCTGGTCCCGTCCTCCCTGCTATCAGCCGCCAATACGGCTGTGGGCAAGTTGGGTGCAACGCCTACAGATCGGCAGAAGGTTATGATCCCTGCCAAGGAAACCGAATATAATCCATTTGACCAGTTTATGGATTAGCCGTCCTTCTGAACCGATTTCACCGCTGTTCGAATTGGACAGTTGCCAAGTCGGCCAAATTGACCGGAAATGGATGGAAGTGCATTTCCTCGGTACTTCCCATCATTGTTGGCACGCCATCAGGAGCGTTAGCGCGTGCTCCTTCGAGACCAATCATGACATCGCTTCCGATTAGGAGCCACTGCTGCTGATGGTAACTTACGATCCGCATATCTTCAGGCAATGCATTCAGATCAAGTTCCACATCATCAACCCAAATGCTATCTTCTGAGGCGTTAAAATCCTCTATTCGGGAAAGCAACGGGGCATTGGCGACTTCGGCTCCAATGAATCGAAAATCGTCGGCTTGATCGCCACCGTGCGCGTGGAATCCTTGATGTCCCCATCCAGATTCGTTGTCGAGATGCATCACGAACGTGTCCTCTCCATCACCGCCATAGAGATGGTACTGACCGTAGGATGTTTTCCTAGCCTCTAAGTAATCGTCACCTTGGTTGCCGGATAATCTGCCGCCACTGCCGTGAGAGACAAGTTCGTCATCACCGCCCCATCCAGCTAGTGTGTCGGAACCTCCGCCACCAAATATTGTGTCATTACCCTGCCGTCCAATGATGCGCTCGTCTTGAGGCGTTCCGTTGTGGAAGTCGTCACCGTCTGTGAGATTAGTACTCATCGGCATTAATCCGATTTCACCAGCGCTCAAGGCCGGACCCTCTTCGGTGTTCAGCACACTCCCGATTTCCTGTCCGTTCAGGCTAATTCCAGAGAGTGTGTTGTCGCCGTCGGTAATCGTCTCGACAGTGACAACGGGGTTCGGGAAACTCGCTTCGTCGTATTCGACTAGTATCTGATCATCTGCTGCAACATAGTCTGTAATAGGTCGTATTGGGTCACTGTTACTAGTGTCCTCTGGGTCAGCCAAATCGCCCGTAGCGCTCTCTATATGATCGTTTCCAAACTCTTCCGAGACGGCAATGCCCTGCTCAATACTTTCGCTAAGATCGTCTACATACGTGGGTGACATCTCTTCAGTCCACGCCAACTGATCAGCAGGTGCTTCCCCGTCATTTTGATCGCCCTGTGCGTTCTCATCGTGTTCGTCCGATCCGGGAAGCGCATCAAAAAGCAGCCCGAGGAACAATGATCCGAAAAGCGCTGTTATGATACTCAATGTTCGCTTCCTTTTTGATGGGGAAGCTCTCTTTGCCGATATGCTTCCCTAACGTCTCACTCTGTTCATCAACATTAAGTCTGGGTCCGGGATTGGGAATTTATTTAACCGTTCTGGCTCTCATAGCTTCGATCTGGGAAACATTGCTGTCGCCAGCTTTCAAATGTTTCAGCTATTGAGCCAATCAAGCTCTTAGCCAGTCTTATGAGCCAGCGCTTTCAGTGATTCCGACACCTGGCTCCAATTATCACTCCCATCAACTGTCTCTTGGCTTAGTTCTTGTTTCACAGAGCCGATCTGGTCAATTATGTAGGCCATACGAGCGATTAAGATTAGGACCGCCAACAAAGAGGTTAGTGATGATGCTGGTTTTGATTTTGAGGGTCTTGGGTTGGTTCGGTCTCGCTGTATCCGGTTTCAGTGGAGCGTTGAAACTATTTGCCAGCGACGAAACTGCTCTCAGGTATACCGGCCCGGGGCGAGACCTAGACATCAACATTCTGATGATCGCCATTTGCCTGATTTTCTTAGCCTTGGCTGCTATCTTAGCCGAACTGCGTGATCTTAACTCCCGCAGTTGACGAAAATCTGATACGGTCTGAATTGACCGCAACCCAGCAGGCCGAGCATCTGGCGAAGCGGAAAGAGCTTTGGGGAATGCGTGATCTTGCTGGAACCAGTAGTTCCACCAAGCCTCAACATCAGAAAAAGTTTGCCGCCGAAACCGCCGAAGCTACTGGGGTATCAAGGCAGCATATCAATCGCGCCACAGCCCGCGCCGAACAGGTATCCGAGGAAGCCCGCGACGTTATCCGCGCCCGTGCCGAAATGCGTTTGGCAGAGGAATATGACGCTGCGCAGGATCGGGGCGAGGTTGCTGGGCATGGTAGGAGTAAGGTTGAAGCCGACAACGTTACTACCGCCGCCGACATTGGCCTGCGCCGCGACGAAATCCACGACGCCCGCAAGCTGCGCGATGCAGAACGTGACGAACCCGGCTTAGTTAGCCGGAAGGATCTTCGGTGTTTGTTTTTATGTTGCGGGCAACGAAATTGGGTAGGCTGTCACGGAAATCTTCGTCGAGGGGAACAACTATGACGCCCGCTCCCGGTCCATATTTGGGAATCTCAAACCGGAAACCCAATGGCTCAATCTCTTGATTTACCTCGATCAACTTCTTCTTTTGCTCGGCTGGGTCAGGTGATTTTGTCAATCGGGTAACAAACGCGAAAAAGTCTAGGGCGGACATAGGGTCGTCCGTTGGAGTGGGATATGCCTCTTGGAGGGTAGCCACGATCTCGGCGTTCATTGATCGGTTGTTGTCCTCTGCCGCCGCCTTGATGCGATCACGCATCCCATCGGGTAAGCGGACGATAAACTGATCTGGTTTCTTGCTTTGTGGCTCAGCCATCGTTTGCCCCTTAACTAGACTATCGCGTTTTGATATCACTTTTTCACTTGACGCAATGATATCATATTGCGATAGTCGCAAAGTGATATGGAGGAATGATGCGTGAAACGATCAACAAAGCAGTTACAACTACGTCTGCCACCTGACCTGAAGGAATGGATCGCTGCACAGGCTGCGGCAAACGTGTCCTCCCAGAACAGCGAAATCATCCGGGCGATCCGCGAACGGATGGAACGCACCGAAGCCCAAGCAACCTAAACACTGGAGAACAACATGACCGACATTAACGCCGCTCAGGCGAATGATACCGCACACCCCAAGACCAGACAGCAGCTTCAGGATGATGCGCTTGTGATTGAAACGCTGCTCAACACAGTGATGGCGATGGCCTTCACCAGCAATGTTCAGGACACCATGACCGTTGTTGAGATGGCGCATGATCGGGCCGAACAACTCAACCGTGATCTGGATAGCGTGAACATGCAGGAGGCGGTGGCATGAAGAGGGAATATGATGCAGAGACCCGCCTTGCCTATGCAGAAAACCTTGTACGGGCGTTGCAAATTCTGAATTGGCAGTTCGTTCAGGAACCTATCAAGCACGGCACTGAATTGGCCGATTTGCGTGGTGCCATTGTTGGGATCGGCGATGCGCTTGAGGCCATCTTTGACAAAATGGATGCTCAAGAGCGGGCGGCGTAGGGGAAACAATCTTCTTAAGGGTCACTTGACCGCTAGATCGGATTTGTATATCAAAGGGTCAAATGAACGCTAGGATGGTCTAAAATGGTTCTCGGTAAGGAATATTCGGCAAAACAGGTCTGCGAGATCGCGGGCGTCTCGAACGCATCATTGCAGAATTGGATCAAACGCAAATTGATTGTCGGACACCGGGAAATCAAAGGCGGCGGGGAAGGCCCCGGTCGTCATCGCCGCTTTTCATTTTTCAATGTTGTCGAGATCGCTATGGCAAGCAAACTTATTGCCACCGGTTTGCAGCCAAAGGACGCCTTTAAGGCCGCTGCCGATTTTGCGCACGTTGGGGGTGGTGGTCAAACGTTTGACCTCCCAGAGCGTTTGCCCGGCTTTCCGTTCCATTTTCAGCACGGGTACACGATCTTTGGAATTTCAGAGGAACGCACTTTTGAGGTGATCTGGATGCCCGGCAGCACTGTGGATACCTACGGGCAATTGCGTGGCTTCTTACACTCAGATGATTTCATAACGATCAACGCAACAAAGTTGTTCGACAATATTTGTTCAAAGATGGGTCTCCACCCAAATGTTGTTTTGGACAATGTTTATCCAGAGGAAGTGACCGCCTAATGGCAAACACGCCCGCCCCTTTCAAGCAAGTTGACGTGACCCGCGCACTTAAAGGCGCGGAGGCGGCTGATATGGAGGTCGGTGGGTTTCGCATCGAACCTGACGGGAGCATCTTAGTGTTTGCCAAGGGCGAAGCGCACCTGACAGCAAAGAATAGCATCGACAAAATGTTGGGTCTTTGATGAGCAAGCGTAAGAACCCCTTCCCCGGCGTCGGCAACACACCCACCGTTGATCGTCATGGCGGCAAGCGCTGGCGTTTGCGCAAGACCGTGAAGGGTCAAAAGGTTGATATCTATCTGCCCGGTGCTTATGGGTCAGCCGAGTTTCGCGCGGCATATGATCTCGCAATCAATTCGCCGAAAGGTCAGCCCAACTCTGTTGCAGCGGCTGGAACCTTTGACCATGCAATCACTCACTACCTGAACAGTCGGGGGTTTAGGTCGCTGGCAGACTCCACCCGCGCAGGAAAGCGCAAGCGGCTTGACTGGATCAGAGGGCTGATCGGCGAAGCGCAGCTTTCCGATGTTGAAAGTTACCACGTAGAAAACATGATGGACCGGAAAGGCGGCCCGTGGGCCGCTGATAGACTCCACAAGGATCTCAGTGAGATTTATCGTTATGCCACCCGTAAGCTGGGGTTTACTGGACAGCACCCAACGGAAAAGGTGCTGCGAAACAACGCCAAGACAACAGGGCACCACACTTGGACGCCTGAACAGGTTGAGCAATATCAGGAACATCATAGTAGCGGCACCTCGCCCCGGCTCGTCCTGGAAGTGATCCTTGGTACTGGCGCGGCGCGGCAGGACGCCTGCGCAATGGGTCGTACCAATATCAAAGGGCCGATCATTTGGTATCGGCGCGGGAAAACCGGGCAGGACGTATCTCTGCCACTCGAATACTTGCCAGAACTGCAACACGAGTTGCAGCAACTGCCACACAAGCAGGTCTTGTTTTTCACTCATGGCGACGACAAGCCCTATACAGTTGAGAGTTTTGGTAACTGGTTCGCAGATCAATGTGACGCGGCTGGCCTTCCCTCTGAGTGCCGGGCGCACGGTCTCCGTAAGCTTGGGGCAACCCGCCTTGCAGAACGTGGCGCGACTGAGTTTCAGATCATGGCGTTTCTTGCACATAAAACGCCCTACGAGGCGCGGCGATACGTGCAGGCCGCCAACCGCGCAACGTTGGCATCGGAAGCTTTGGCCCTATTGGTCGATAAGAATTTGTCCAACCCTGAAGCTAGGTTGGGCAAAACCGCCCCCCAACTAACTGTAAAGAAAGGTAAAAAATGAAAGCTTGGCGATCCCTGAAGGACTCGAACCCTCAACCTGCTGATTAGAAGTCCGAAGGTAGTCAATTTTCAGGAATCGTCCATGGAAGTCCCCGGATGTCTACGGGAGTATCCGGATAGAATAATATCCGATATTTTTCAGGATTTTACCCACACACCTCCTAAGGCTAGAAAGTCCACCGATGTCTCTAGCGGTCCAAAGAAATCCAGTGTAATTTGTCCCCCAGGAGTCCCCCAGTATGGTTGCGTGACATGTGAGGTGCCAGATGAAGCAAGAGTTATCAGAGGGCGTCCTAAAGAGTTTGCTCAAGAACAAGCCTGACACTGGACGCATTGAGGTATCGGACACCAAGCGGCCCGGACTCCGGTTCCGACTATCATCCAGCGGTCAAGCCGTGTGGATGTACGAAAAGCGAGTCAAGGGCGGACCCAAGCGGAAACACACCTTGGGAAAGCACTCAAAGGAGTTCGGCCTTGCAGAAGCTCGTGCGCAAGCTCTGCTGTTGGAGGTAGAAGCGGCGCAGGGCGTTGATAGAGTTGCTATCAGCAGGGCCAAGAAACTTGAGGAAGAGGCTACAAAGGCTCGGGCACTATCAGTCCGCCAAGTCTTGAACCTCTACGATCAGTTGCATCTGTCAAACTTGCGTACAGGTGAAGAGCGGCGAAAGCAGATTGAACAATCATTATTGGAAAAGCTGGACTTGCCGATTGCCAAACTCCGCCGAGCCGACTTGCAACTCGCTATAGATCAAAAGGCAAGCGCAGACCACAAAACAGCCGCAAATCGCGTTCGAGCCGCGTTGAAGGCGTTTAC
>Ga0316204_10010116_pt1 | contig 12277 bp, 17 predicted proteins | sample 6monrhotite_MG_2_FD_205661 | JGI IMG/M metagenome (GOLD analysis project Ga0316204, IMG submission 205661) | Microbial mat bacterial communities from mineral coupon in-situ incubated in ocean water Damariscotta River, Maine, United States -... | ecosystem: Environmental > Aquatic > Marine >...
ATAGAAACTCATTTTGCCGATGGCGAGGTCGAAATTCAAGATCTTGCAGGTGATAATGATCATTACTGCGCTATTGTGCATTCGCCATTATTTGCCGGCAAGTCGCGAATCCAACAGCATAAAATGGTGCAAAAAGCCGTTGAAGGATATGATATACACGCATTACAAATAAAAACTAAAGCTATATAATCAGGAGCTAGAAATGTCCGATAACCCTATTTTTACTCAAATCCAAAAAGAAATTGGCGATAATGAAATTGTACTTTTTATGAAAGGTACAAAAGATTTTCCACAATGTGGATTTTCGTCCGTTGTAGCAAATATTCTCGGCAATCTTGGCGTTGAATATAAGGATATAAATGTTCTTGCTGATAATGATATTCGTGAAGGAATTAAGATATTTAGCGATTGGCCAACTATTCCTCAGCTTTATGTAAAAGGTGAATTTGTTGGCGGTTGTGACATCATTAAAGAAATGTTCCAAGAAGGCGAATTACAAGAATTATTCGCGGAAAAAGGCATATCTTCCGCGGCGTAAATATGTTTGGCAAAAAGCCTCATAGAAATATCAAAGTGGGGCTGTTAGGTGGGTCATTTAATCCGCCGCATAAAGGGCATATTCATGTTAGCAATCAGGCTATTAAACTGCTCGGTTTAGACGAAACCTGGTGGCTTGTATCACCACAAAATCCTTTGAAAAATACTCAAATGGCAGATAATTATGAAGAGCGTTTCAAGCTTTGTCAGGAAATAGCCAAAAACCACCCCCATATCAACATCTCTGGCATTGAAGATGAACTTCAAACTAAATATTCAATTGAAACTATAGAAAAATTAACAGCAATTTATCCTAATATTAATTTTATATGGATAATCGGCTCAGATAATCTTCTCCAAATGCCAAAATGGCAAAAATGGAAAGATATTTTTAATATTATTCCAATTGCAATTTTTAATCGTGAACCATATTCTAAAGACGCTTTAAATGGGCAGGCTGCGAAATTTTTTAATAAAAATCGTGTGGCAGAAAAAAATGCTAAAAGCCTTGTGGGCAAAAAAGTCCCTGCATGGTGTTTTTTAGATATAGAACCGATGAATATTTCATCAACGAAAATTCGTGAGGAGAATAATGACTAAAATAGCAGTGATATTAGCAGGTTCAGGATATTTGGACGGCTCAGAGATACGCGAATCTGTCCTAACCTTAACAGAGCTTAGTAAAGTGAACGCAGAAGTTACGATTTTTGCCCCAGATATTCCGCAAAGAGATGTTGTAAATCATATAACTGGCGAGGCTGCAAGTGGTGAGAGTCGTAATGTTTTGGTGGAATCGGCGAGAATTGCGCGCGGAGAAATTAGTGATTTGTCTGACGCACGCGCGGAAGAATTTGATGCAGTTATTATTCCTGGTGGATTTGGTGTGGCAAAAAACCTTTCTAATTTGGTAACAGATGGCAAAAATATGACTATTTTGCCTGAATTTAAAAAGCTTCTCTTGTCATTTTTAGAACAGGAAAAGCCAATCGGGGCGATTTGTATTTCCCCTGCTGTTTTGGTGGCGGCGTTACAAAAGAAAGTAAGCGTAAAAGTTACTATAGGTTCGGACGAGGATTCTTTAATTGAATCAATCGGCGGAAAACATGAAAAATGTGATGCTACGCAAATTGCGATTGATGGAGAAAATAAAATTGTTTCCACCCCTGCCTATATGCTTGATGCGCCACTTGGTAAAATTTCGGAAGGTATAGAAAAGCTTGTAAAAGAAATTGTTAAACTGGTTGGTTAGGTAGTTGCCCTAATTGCTGTTTTATTTTAGCAGAACGCAGCAGCGAGGGATAAATTTATCGGATATTGAAAGCGAAAATATGCCTATTGAGAAGATTAAATTAGGCTATAGACAAAATGTAACTTATAAGATATTATTAACCTCAATTAGAAAAGATCCTGTCCAACTCTTGCCTAGAGCCATTTTTAATATCGGGTAAAAAACCTTTCAACAATTATTTAAGCTTGTCTTTGGACTCAGAATAATATGGAAAAATTATGTCTTGGTTGAAAAAACTTAAATCCGGCCTGTCAAAAAGCTCTGAGAAAATCACTGAGGGTATTAGTGGAATTTTCACTAAGCGTAAAATTGACGATGAGATGCTTGAGGAGTTGGAAGATTTGCTAATTATGGCAGATATTGGCGCGAGTACATCTTCAAAAATCGTGGCAGAATTCTCAAAAGGTCGTTTTGATAAAGAAATTTCTGAAGAAGAAGTAAAAGAAGCTCTTGCGGAACAAATTGCCACAATATTAGAACCTGTAACCAAACCGTTAAATATAAGCGAAAGCAGCAGCCCCCACGTCATTATTATGGTCGGAGTAAATGGAAACGGTAAAACAACTACCCTTGGAAAGCTAGCAGAGCAATATAAAAAAGATGGCAAAAAAATTATGCTTGCTGCTTGCGACACTTTTCGTGCGGCGGCCGTTGAACAACTCTCCGTTTGGGGAGAGCGTTCAGGCTGTAAGGTGATTAAGGGTGAGCCAAATGCAGACCCTGCCAGTGTGGCATATTCTGCTCTTGAAGCCGCGAAAAATGAAGATGCCGATGTGCTTTTAATCGATACGGCTGGGCGATTGCAAAATAAATCTGGGCTCATGGAAGAATTGGCTAAAATTGCGCGGGTCTTGAAAAAAATTGACGAAAATGCTCCACATGATACTGTTTTAGTTCTTGACGCCACAACTGGACAGAACGCTCATTCACAGGCAGAAACTTTTGGTGAAATCGCCAATATTAGTGGAATTATTGTTACTAAATTAGATGGCACAGCAAAAGGCGGGGTTGTTGTTGCTTTGGCTGAGAAATTTAAACTTCCTCTTCACGCAATTGGTGTCGGCGAAGGAATTAATGATTTGCAACATTTTGACGCTGATGATTTTGCACGTAGTTTAATGGGGCTGTAGCGCAAATATTTTTTCGCGCGCTTCAATGGGCAATTTGAATTTTACATTTTCTTCGATGCCAGACAGGATTTCAACTTTTGCACCATTAAATTGATTTTTAAGAAAGTCGATAACCTCTTCAATTAATATTTCGGGGGCTGATGCTCCTGCGGTTATGCCGATTTTATCAATATTTTTTAGCCATTTTTGGTTTATTTCTGATGCGTCATTTATTAAATATGATGTTGTGCCACATTCTTCCCCTAAATCTCGCAGACGGTTGGAATTTGAGCTATTTTTCGCGCCAACAACTAAAATGAGATCGACTTGTTTTGCCAGCTCATTAACAGCATCTTGGCGGTTTTGTGTAGCATAACAGATGTCTTTTACGTCAGGGCCTTTGATATTAGGGAAACGTTGTTTTAGGGCATCGATTATATGGCGAGTATCATTTACGCTTAATGTAGTTTGGGTGACATACGATAGGTTATTTTCATCATTTACGTTGATTTTTGCGACATCATTTTTGGCGGAAACAAGAATCACGCCATTTTTCACGCGACCAGATGTGCCTTCTACTTCGGGGTGACCTTGATGACCGATTAATATAATTTGATTGCCGTCATTTTCAGAGCGGATTGCTTCATTATGAACTTTTTTTACCAGCGGGCAGGTAGCGTCTATCGTTGGCAGGGAACGCAGTTTGGCACTATTCTCAACTTTTTCAGATACTCCATGAGCGGAGAAAATTGTGACTGCTCCATCAGGGATTTCATCAAGTTCCGCAACAAAAATCGCCCCTTTCTTTTTTAAATCATCAACTACATATTTGTTGTGCACGATTTCATGGCGAACATAAACAGGCGCGCCATAAAGCTCTATCGCGCGCTCGACGATATTGATGGCTCTGTCGACGCCAGCGCAAAATCCGCGTGGTTGGGCTAAGATTATTTTCATTAAAAAATTGCCTCAAATAAATAAGCATACATTATGACGTAACCAAGTGCTGTGACGCCTAAGATATGGAGTTTAACCGACTTGGAAAGTGCATTTTTGTCTTTTTTATCACCACCAACCGCTTTAATTATGCGTTTGCATTTTATATCCCATGCCAAATAAATCGGTAATAATGAGAAATATCCAATGCCAATCATAATGATTGTCGGGTGGGTTTTGTCATCGGTAAATAAGCCCGTTAAGAAGAATATTAAAATTACGATTAGAAATTCGCTGAAAATCATCGCAAACAAATTCGCGCGTAACAACCATGAAAATAAAATTCGTCCCTCAAGCTTGGGGAATGGTTTTTCCAAAATTTTTGAGAGATATAATTGGTCAATAATGGCAAAAGAAATAATCGCAACAGCAGGAACGTGTAAAAATGCAAACTCCAGAAAAGCAGGGTCCATAAGCATTATCGAGTTAAAGGCGCTGGCCGGATCGGCAATTAATAATGTGAGTAACAGTAATTTTATCATGCTAAATGTTCCTGTTTTAAATATTTTTCAGATTGCATTTCTGTCAGTCTTGAAATAGTGCGCTCAAACTCAAATGCACCATCACCTTTTTCATATAATTTATCAGGACTGGTAGCGGCTGTACATATCAATTTCACTTTATGCTCATAAAGCTCATCAATTAGATGGACAAAACGCTTTGCCTCATTGCGGTTTTCACGGCTCATTTGCGGAATGTCAGACAGTAAGATAGTGGAGAATCTGCGCGCTATTTCTATATAATCATTTGCGCCAAGAGGCTGTTCGCAAAGTTCAGAAAAGCTAAAAATAGCCGTATCACCATGCATTTTATTCACTTTTAGCTCGCGCCCTTTAATATGAATTATATGTTTCTGCGGCTCTGCATTTGCGGTCATCTCTTGGAAGCTTTCAGATATAAATTTATCAGCTCTTTTATTGAGAGGGGTGAAATACACAGTGGATAAGGATTTTAGATGTTTCATGCGATAGTCAGTATCGCTATCAAGACTGCTGACATTCATTTTTTGCTTGAACATTTTGATAAATGGCAGGAAGTTTTCTCTCTGTAACCCGTCTTTGTAGAGGTCATCAGGATGGCGGTTGGAGGTTGCAACAATTATCAATCTGCGCTCAAAAAGTGCCTTAAATAAACGCCCGAGAATCATTGCATCAGCAATATCTGTCACTTGAAATTCATCAAAACATAATAAGCGACTTTCATTGATAATTTTATCCGCTAGAAACGGAATCGGGTCATCTTCTATGTCAGAGCGCTCCTTTCGCCATTTATGGATTGATTCATGTATTTCCAGCATAAATGAGTGAAAATGCACACGACGTTTGGAGTTAAATTCAATATTATCGAAGAAAAAATCCATCAACATTGATTTTCCGCGCCCAACATCACCGTAAATATATAGCCCTTTGATAGGTTCTTTTTTGCCGCTGAAAATTCTTTTGAAAAATCCTTCTTCCTTTATCTCATTGATTTCTTTAGTCAATAAATCGAGCTGTTTAGCAATTAGCTCCTGATTTTTATCAAAAGATATTTTGCCTTCTTCAGTTAATTGATTATATAATGTTGAAATTGGAGCCATGAGGTAAAAGAAATGCTTGTTATTAGAACTAAACACGAATTACGCAAAGCTATAAATGATTTAAAGAAAAAGGGCAAGGAAACTATCGCTCTTGTGCCGACAATGGGCGCTTTACATGATGGTCATATGAAGCTGGTATCATGCGCTTCTGACCAGAGCGATGCGGTTGTGGTTAGTATTTTTGTAAATCCAACGCAATTTGGTGAAGGTGAGGATTTTGAAGCATATCCACGCGATGAAGCCGCTGATTTACAAAAGCTGAAAAAGGGCAATGTGGATATTGTTTATGTGCCAGATGTTATGGAAATGTATGAACCGGGATATTGCATAAAAATTACGGTTGAGGAAAATGCGGATATTCTTTGTGGTCGTGTCCGCCCTGACCATTTTGATGGGGTTGCAACAGTTGTAACTAAATTATTTATGCAGGTTTTGCCCGACATTGCCGTTTTTGGCGAAAAAGATTATCAGCAATTTAAAATAATCAACCAGTTGGTTAAAGATATTGATATTCCAGTGAAAGTTGTTGGCGTTCCGACTATTCGCGAGAAAAGCGGCTTGGCGATTTCATCGCGCAATAATTACCTCTCTAAAAAGGAAAAAATGATTGCACCAGCTTTGCATAAAATCTTGATGGAAGTGCGTGAGAATATCGAACAAGGTGAGAATATTGCTCAATCGGCGGAAAAAGGCAAAAAAGCCCTGAAGTCTAATGGATTTAAGTCGGTAGATTATTTAGAAGTACGCGATGCTGAAACTTTGGAGCTGATTGAAAAACGAGCGTCAGGAGGGATATCGCGCGTGGGCAGAATTTTTGTTGCCGCAGGTTTAGGTAAAACAAGGTTGATTGATAATATCCCCGTAGCTCTTTAGGACTCCTATTATTGGTAGCCATGTTTCCATTCTACGATTGAGCAAATTAAAACATTAAGTAGGTCTTTTGTAAAAAATGCAAGAGCAGCTATTAGAAATAGCCCTCCGCCACCAAGAATAATCTGTACCCAAGGTGTTAACTGCAGAAATGAATTTAAAAAATGGTTCCAGAAATCACAATTTGTCATATTTTTGCTCCTTTTTTAGTTAAAGTCACCAGAGGAAATCCGCTGGTGACTGGGAGCTAGAAACACGAACACTAGGACGTGCCGCCTTATTTACGCAACGCCACAAGTAGCGCGCGCTATTATATTCGACGACTCCCAGCCTAAAAAGCTTGAGGAGTCCGAATTATACGGTTTCGGAAAGCCGCTAGTGTTAAGGGTGTTTCTAGCACCAGAATAATAATTTATCATTCCATTCAAAAGATTATGTGATTTTGGAGCGGAAGTCAAAGATATATTTTGAAGTTGATTCTTAGTTTTACCAAGATAATTGTTTTCTTGCCCTGCTTTTTTTACATTTTATAGTTATTCCACATTTGGCTGTTTTCTACTTTTTAGCAGGTAAGAGCGATCGCCTAAAGGTTGTTTTTATTTCTCTTTTGTAGCAATTTGGAGTACTTTTAGTTGACAAAAGGTTAATATTTGGTGTATATCTGCCGAATATGAAAATCTTACGTTACATTAAGTGTTTATTTAACTCGAGCAGGAGATGGTTTATGAACAATCCTATTCTTGTTATTGTTATGATGCTTGTTATTGCCTTGGGTGCGTCTTTCTCGAGAGTCGTTGATGGCGTGGAGAATGCTGTCCAAAATCATCGCATTAATCATTATAAAATTCAGGAGTATGAGCGAGTCAGGGTCAAGCCTCCTAGTGAGCGAATTGTTGTTGATGAAGCGCGTGTAAAGGACGAGAATCTTGAAATTAATTTTCTGCCATCATCGGGGATGAGTGGGGAGCAGAGGGAGGAAATTCTCGATTTACTCTCGAGAACTGGCTTGAAAGATGAATCTTTGCTCGTTGATGAGTCTGATATTAATATTGAAACTATACGCTAGGGAATTAATTTTAGTCTATTGATTTGGTATAACTACAGATTATTTGAGTTCTATTTCAAAAGCTTGTACAAGCTTGGGTTGTGTGGTATAATGTCCGTGTGTGGATTTGATATTATGGGTTTTTATGGTGGAAAATTTCGACGACAAAGAAATTGGAAAGAAATATGACGCTATTTGCAGCGCTATCAAAAAAATCTCGAATAAATTTAAGGCTAGAATTTTAGTTGTCGATGATAACGAGATTAATCTGGAAGTTGCTGTTGGTATGTTGGAGCTTTTGGGGTGCGATGTTGACACTGCATCTGGAGGCGAGGAAGCTATCAGAAAATTCGAAGAAAATGAAAATTATGATATAGTCTTTATGGATATCATGATGCCCGATATTGATGGATTTAAAACTACTGAAAGTATTCGCGAAATGTCCAAGCGCAAACGCAAAAATCCTGTCATTATTGGCTTATCTGCGAATATTTTTGGCAAAGATGATATCGAAAAATGCCTTACTAGCGGCATGAATGATTGTATCGTTAAGCCTGTTAAAAGTGTGATTCTGGAAACTAGATTGCAGAAGTGGAAATTGCAGAATGGTCTTCTTAAAAATCTCTAATTAGAAGATTTATAACTCCTTTTCCTCCCCTTTTCCTGTTATGTATTTTGCAAGTTTTTTGACCTTCTTTTTATTGGCGGAATAAATTACAAACCGCCCTTCTTTGCGTGATTCAACAAGGTTCGAGGATTTTAATTGCGACAAATGAAATGATAAAGTTGTGTCTGGGATTTCTAGCCTTTTGGCTATGTCTCCTGCGGACATTCCGTCATCGCCTATTTCAAGGAGAAGGGTAAAAACTGCTAAGCGTGATTCCTGAGCTAGTGCGGATAATGCGTCTACGGCTTTGTTCGGTTTCATGTTCTTGTCTCGTTCTTTAATGTTGTACCCTTAGATATATACAGTATTTATGGAGATAATCAATTCCAAATTTATGGAAGTGTTTTTTGTATGAAAAATTGGCGTGATTGAAAATTCAGCGCATCATCCTGACTCAAAATTAACAAGCCTATTTCCCGATTTTCGCAGCACCGCCACCAAGCTTCGCACCACCTAAAATATGCACATGAAAATGTGGCACAAACTGACAGCCATGATCTCCTATATTCGAAACTATACGATAGCCATTTTCCATCAAACCTAATTCATCACGTGCAATTTTTGCGACTTTCTCAAAAAACTTGCCAATGACTTCCGCCCCTGCTTTTGCGGAAAAATCATCAAAAGAGACATATTCTCCCTTCGGCACAACAAGAACATGAACGGGAGCATCAGGGAATTTATCCTTAAAAGCTAAAACATCATCATCTTCATAGATTTTTTCACAATCCATTTCCCCACGCAAAATCTTCGCAAAAATATTGTCAGAATCATACATTTTAATGTTCCCCTTGATTAAAAGCCAGAATGGTTATATCACGCACGAATAAAATTAAATAACCAGAGCCAAGATACTAGCATGAACAGAAAAGTAAATAGCGCATTAATCTCAGTCACAGATAAAACTGGTATTGTCGAATTCGCAACATTTTTAAGCGGTCAGGGCGTAAAACTCCTTTCTACGGGCGGAACGGCAAAAGTCTTGCGTGAAAACGGACTAAACGTTACCGATGTTTCAGACGTTACAGGCTTCCCCGAAATTATGGACGGACGTGTTAAAACTCTGCACCCAAATGTACATGGTGGATTGCTTGGTCGTCGTGATTTACAAAGCCATATGGACGCAATGAACGAGCATAATATCGACCCGATTGATATGGTGATTGTCAACTTATATGCTTTTGAAGAAACAGTTAGCAAGGGCGGTGACTTTGCATCTTGCATCGAAAATATCGATATTGGCGGCCCTTCTATGATTCGCTCCGCTGCGAAAAATCATAATGACGTAGTGGTTATCACAAATCCTGCTCGTTATGGGGACGTTAAAGCAGAAATGGAAGCAAATTCAGGCTCAACATCACTAGATTTACGAAAATCCTTAGCAGCCGAGGCCTTCACTCGCACAGGTGAATATGACACTGCAATCAGCAACTGGTTCAATGGTCAGTTGTCAGAATCCAGAGTTCAGAGTTTAGAAAAATTAAAAATCAACGCTGAGCTAAAACAAGAATTACGTTATGGAGAAAATCCACATCAAACAGCCTCTCTTTATGTTCATGATAAAAAAATCCCATCTGTTGTGAATGCTAATCAGCTTCAGGGCAAAGAATTAAGCTATAATAATATCGCAGATACAGACGCCGCATTTGACCTTGTAAATGAATTTACCGACCCTGCAGTTGCGATTATAAAACACGCAAATCCTTGTGGAGTAGCAACAGATGCAAATTTAGCAGCAGCTTACGAACGCGCTCTTGCTTGCGACCCTGTTAGCCCATTTGGTGGCATTTTCGCCTTTAACCGCACATTAGATAGCGAAACGGCGGAGCTACTTTCAAAAATATTTGCAGAAGTAATCATCGCCCCTGAGTTGGACGAAAAAGCCAAAGAGATTTTATCCGCAAAGAAAAATCTTCGCGTGCTAACAACTGGCGCAATGCCAGACAGAAATCGTAATGAGAGATTTGTAAAATCCGTTTCTGGCGGGTTTTTAGTGCAAAATCGTGATAATAAAATTTTAGGCGACGAGCTAAAAGTTGTTACAAAACGTGCACCATCTGAGCAGGAATTAAAAGATTTAACTTTCGCATTCACAGTGTGTAAACATGTTAAATCTAACGCTGTGGTTCTTGCAAAAGATAATACAACAGTCAGCATCGGAGCGGGGCAAATGAACCGCCTAAACTCAAGCCGCATTGCTGGTTGGAATGCAAAAGAAACTAATACAGCAATTGAGGACGCTAGCGGCAGCGTGCTTGCATCTGAAGCCTTCTTCCCATTTGCTGATGGTTTAATCGCCGCTGCTGAAAATGGTATAACAGCAGTTATTCAACCGGGTGGTTCAGTGCGAGATCAAGAAGTAATAGACGCCGCCAATGAGCGCGATCTTGCCATGGTCTTCACAGGAATCCGCCATTTCAGGCATTAAAGCTGGGCTAAAGTACGGGCAACATTTTAGCCACCCGCACAAAAACTAATTAAGCCACATCTGCAAATTCGGCGGGAAATAGAGATCTGTCATAAAACATACGGCTTTTTCTTAATTTCCCATTTTCAAATTCCATAATTTCTACCATAGGAATCGTTGCTTGGAAAGGTGCCGTAACTACCCAATCAAAAATACCTACAACCTTATCACCCTCAGCAATTAGCTCATGATTTTCACATTTGCCTTCAAATGGACAATTTTTCATGAAGTCCACCAACTGATCGCCATTCATATCTTCTCCTGGGCTAACGCATAAATAATCCTCATGCAGAAATGAGCGCATCAATTCTTCATCTTTTATTTCCCATGCTTCAGCCATTTTTTTTGCTGCTTCTACATTATTATTCATAAATTCTCTCCAAATTAATAATTAAGACAGCATAATTGCTCGCCTTATTTTCGTAATATAAACAACACTACTGACAGCATATTGTCAATATTTCTTCAGTATGATATAATTTTACTTTATGTTGGGGCATTTCCTCTAATTATCTTTTCTCAATGATTGTACATATTTTGTTACTTCTTCATTGCTGACAGACTCCTCTGTCTCTTCGTAATTTTTCCACCGTAAAAGTGTTTCCACTGCGTGTTGTGGACTATTTTTATACAGGGCAATTTCCTGTTCTAGGAAATTGTTAGCTAAACTATTGATGCTTTGCCCTGTTTCTTTTGCAAATTGCTCAAGGCTTTTTTCTAGATTTGGATTATCAATACTAAAATGCATAGTCATAATTTGTTACCTATTGCTTAAATCATTCCATCTTTAAGATATATCATTATTATATCGGAATTTACAGAAAAAACTAAACCGTGAAACATTTTGCTAACAAACTTTTTCATTTCACACCCCAAAAGGGGCTAGAAAACCGTTATTTCAGCTGGATTTCATCTATAGCACGGTAAAAGATAGGGGTTTTCGCAAAGTGAATTAAAATGAACGAGAATAGCATCAAAATATTGGTCTGCCCGCTCTTCTCCGATACCATGGAAAAACTGCTGAAACTCGTCACTAATGCGCATAAAGCGTTCATAGGTTCGAATTTGAAAGAAAAGAGAGAACTGCTGAATTTCGTATTTTCGAACCTGCAGCTAAATGGAGCAACCCTTTGTTATTCCCTGAACTTTCCATTCGATAAATTGTAAATAAGCTGTTTTATGCGCACCGGGTCACCAAAAACTCTATGCGGGACATTATTTTTATAATTTAAAATAAATTCCACTCGTTTTTCATAGGCTTTTATCGCGAGTACATCTGACATTTCTTCCGCAAGGGCGTATAAATCAAATGAAATTTCCTCAAAGGTGATTTCTCCAGATTCGATTTTGGAAAAATCCAGTACATCATTGATTAATTGCAGAAGTGTTTCTCCGGAATAAAGAACAGTATTAAGTTTTTTGTTTTGCTCGGATGTTGTTTCCCCATTTAGAAGAAGCTCAGTCATACCGATAATTCCGTTGAGCGGCATTCTGATTTCATGACTCATATTAGCCAGAAATTCACTCTTCATACGATTAGCTTCTTCGGCTTTATTTTTTAAGATTTCAAGTTCTTGCTGTTTGTTAAATAAATCGACGAATACCTGGACTTTGCTTATAAGTATAGTATTTAAGCTTTTCAATAATAATATTATGTGTTATAATTTTTTACATTATGGCAAAGATATATAGTAAAGATTTTCGTGAATGTGTTGTGCA
>Ga0316204_10010117_pt1 | contig 12274 bp, 14 predicted proteins | sample 6monrhotite_MG_2_FD_205661 | JGI IMG/M metagenome (GOLD analysis project Ga0316204, IMG submission 205661) | Microbial mat bacterial communities from mineral coupon in-situ incubated in ocean water Damariscotta River, Maine, United States -... | ecosystem: Environmental > Aquatic > Marine >...
AGCACCCGTTGTAGAAAACAAACAAATTGTGGGCGTCATTAGTTACACCGATATGGTACTGAAGGGTCTGGTTGAATTTGATTAAGCACGCGAATAAACGATGACTTTGTCTCACTAATCAAACAAATGGGTTTTAGCCCAGGCATAAAAAAAGCCGACTAATGTCGGCCCCGAACAATACGGATTCCACGCTATGCTAAAAAGTTTGACCCGACAAATCGTTTCCAGAGGAATATGATGCTTGTGCCACACCAGCATCAATTTAGCGGGAAAAGAGGGTTATTAACTCAAATTTAACCACCAAATTCAAGCCCTCCTATCTATTACCCATATATTTAATTAGCACGAGCCCGATAAAAGCATTTGCTAAATCACCGGCAAAACTACTGTTTTATATTAGAAATCCCCCATATTTTCACTGAACAACACGCGAACTTCGGCGGTTTAAGGTAGAATCAGCTAATATAGTATTTTTCCTAATTCTGGGCACAAATGACTGAATACGCTCTCATTTTAATCAGCACTATCTGGGTTAATAATTTCGTTTTAGTGAAATTTCTTGGCCTGTGCCCGTTCATGGGTGTTTCGCGTAAGCTGGAAACCGCGATAGGCATGGCATTGGCCACCACCTTCGTACTCACCCTGTCGTCTATTTGCAGCTACCTGGTAAATGAGTTCATTCTTATTCCCCTCGACATTGCCTATTTACGCACCATTATGTTTATTTTAGTGATCGCGGTGGTAGTGCAATTTACTGAGATGGTGGTGCATAAAACCAGCCCACTACTCTATAACGTGCTAGGTATTTTCTTGCCTCTAATTACGACTAACTGCGCTGTGCTGGGTGTCGCTCTGCTTAATACACAGGAAGAACACGGCTTCTTACAATCCGCCTTCTACGGATTTGGCGCTGCCGTCGGTTTTTCAATGGTACTGATTCTATTTTCCGGTATCCGTGAACGTATTGCCGTGGCGGATGTACCCGAGGTCTTTCAGGGCACGGCCATTGCAATGATTACCGCCGGTATTATGTCGCTCGCTTTTATGGGCTTTATTGGCTTGGTGAATTAGGTCCATATGTCGATACTAATCGCTGTTTTAACCCTTGCCCTAATTGCCGCATTATTCGGTCTATTGCTCGGATACGCCTCGGTAAAATTCCATGTGGAAGGTGATCCCGTAGTTGATAAAATCGATGCCCTACTACCACAAACACAATGTGGCCAATGCACCTTTGTAGGCTGTCGCCCTTATGCAGAAGCAATCGCCAGTGGTGAGGCGCAAATAAATCAGTGCCCTCCAGGTGGGGAATCTACCATGCTGGCCCTATCAGATTTACTGGGTGTTGAGCCACTTGCACTGGATGAAGAGCATGCTGACACGCCGGAAAAAACAGTGGTGTATATTGATGAAGAAACCTGTATTGGCTGCACTTTATGCATACAGGCCTGCCCGGTAGATGCCATTTTGGGTGCTGCGAAACAGATGCACAGCATTATAGAAAGCGAATGCACTGGTTGCGATTTATGCATACCGCCATGCCCGGTGGATTGCATTCACATTAAGCCCGTAAAAGTAGAGCCTGACACCTGGCGCTGGCCGCAGCCAGACCACGGCAGCACTGCGCCACAGGCTGGGTAAGTACATATGTCTAACTCACGTCACTTATGGCACTTTCATGGCGGCTTAAAGCTTCCCAGCAATAAAGCCATATCCACCGCCTCACCCGTTGCCAAAGCATTGCTCCCTAAACGCCTGATCGTGCCTGTACAGCAACACATTGGTGAAGCTGGACAACTCCAGGTTAAAGTGGGGGACAGCGTGTTAAAGGGCCAGGTTTTAGCACAGGCCAGCAGTTACGTTAGTGCGCCGGTACATGCACCCAGTTCCGGTAAAATTGTTGAAATTGATGAGCTGCCAGTACCCCATCCATCGGGTTTAAAGGCATTAAGCGTAGTGATTGAAACGGATGGCGAGGATAAATGGATTGAATTAACGCCAATCCTTCATCCCAACACAAAATCGCCCGCTGAGTTGCGTCAGATTATTCGTCAGGCCGGTATTGTTGGTCTGGGTGGTGCGACCTTTCCTACTGCAGTTAAAGTTAATACTGGGCCGCATGCGGAAATCGATACGCTGATTATTAATGGTGCCGAATGCGAACCATCAATAAGCTGCGACGACATGCTAATGCGTAACTATGCCCGAGACGTTATCTCTGGTTGTGAACTTATTCAATACATCGTATCCGCCAGGCATTGCCTGATTGCCATTGAAGACAACAAACCCGAAGCCATTGCTGCACTACAGGAAATCATTAACGAAAAGGCCTTGCACACTATTGAAGTAATCACCATCCCAACTGTTTATCCGACGGGTGGTGAAAAACAATTAATAAAAGTGCTTACGCAAAAAGAAGTACCCAGCGATGGCTTCCCATCTGATATTGGTGTGCTCGTGCAAAATGTGGGTACAGCAGTGGCCGTGCATAAGGCTATTTGTCTGGGTGAACCATTGATCTCACGCCTTGTTACCGTGACCGGTGAAGGTGTATTGCAACCACAAAACATGGATGTACTGATTGGCACTTCCATGTCTGAGTTAATTGAGCAGTCGGGTGGTTACCACAAAGATGCAGCCAAGCTAATCATGGGTGGTCCGATGATGGGCTTCACCTTGCAAACAGATCACCTACCGGTAACCAAGGCTTGCAACTGTTTACTGGTTGAAAATACAGCCGAGAAAACACCTGAGGCAATGCCATGTATTCGTTGCGGTGCATGTGCGACAGTTTGTCCCGCGCAATTATTGCCACAGCAACTTTACTGGCATGCCAGCTCTAAAAACTTTGATCTGGTTCAGGACTATCACCTGTTTGATTGCATTGAATGCGGCTGTTGCAACCATGTGTGCCCAAGCCAAATTCCTCTTGTGCAATATTACCGCTTTGCAAAAACTGAAATATGGAATATGGAGCGCGATCGCATAAAGTCAGATCATGCACGCATACGTCACGATTTCCGCCAGGAACGCTTAGATCGCGAGAAAAAAGAACGCGATGAAAAACTTCGCAAGAAAAAAGAATTACTCGCGAAGAAAAAACAGGCCGAAGCTGCAGCAAAAGAGAAAGATGGTGCACCGGCAGAAGTAGACCCAAAAAAAGCCGCTATAGAAGCTGCGATGAAGCGCGTGAAAGACAAAAAGGCCGCACTGAAAACAGAAAAAGATGATGCCGCATCACCTACGAAAAAAAGTAGCGATGAAAAAAACACACAGGAATAACCCGGAAAACTAAATGCAATTTAAAACCGCCAGCTCCCCCCATATTGCACAGCATAACAGCGTTCAATCGGTTATGTACAAAGTGCTTCTGGCCATGATTCCCGGCACCATCGCTATGGTTATGTTTTTTGGCTGGGGTGTTCTGGTCAATATCATTTTGGCCAGTGTCGTCGCACTCAGCTGCGAAGCCTTAATGCTTCTGCTACGTAAGCGTCCACTTAAACCCTATCTATTTGATGGCAGTGCTTTACTTACCGCTGCATTATTGGCACTGGCATTGCCACAACTCGCACCCTGGTGGCTAACCCTTATCGGTACTGCGTTTGCCATAATAGTGGCCAAACATTTATACGGCGGACTGGGTTTTAATCCATTTAACCCTGCAATGGTGGGTTACGTAGTGGTTATTATTTCTTTCCCAAGAGAAATGACGCAATGGGTTCCACCCTTACTCGAAGACTATACCTTACTTACATTTAGCGAAACTCTGCGTGTTATTTTTCTGGGTGAGCTACCACTAACCTACGGATGGGATGCCATTACAATGGCCACACCACTCGACACCGTAAAAACCCAACTGGGTTTGGAACTCAGCATTAGTGAAATTGAGAACCACAAAGAATATGGTTCTATGTTTGGCTCCATCGGTGGCTTTGGCTGGGAATGGGTTAACGGTTTATTTTTAGCCTCCGGTTTATACCTTTGTATAAAGGGTATTATTGACTGGCGAATTCCAGCCGGCCTTATAGCCGCACTATTGGTACTATCAAACCTGTTTGCTTTATATGACTATGCCTCTTTTACACCACCTACGTTTCATTTATTCAGTGGCGGCATTATGTTGGCCGCGTTTTTTATTGCAACCGACCCGGTAACCGCTGCGACCACAACAAAAGGTCGTTGGTTGTACGGCGCTGGCATTGGTGTTTTTATTTACATTATTCGCACCTGGGGTAGTTATCCGGATGGCATCGCCTTTGCCGTTATTCTTATGAACATGGCTGCACCTTTGCTGGATTACTACACCATGCCCCGCGCCTTTGGACATCGTTGGAATGAATTCCCTCATCACCACATGGGAGATAAGGATGAAGAATAATCGCTATATTTTAGTTAGCGGATTAATTCTTAGCCTGTTTGCTATCATTGGTACAGCGCTTGTGGGTATCACATATGAAAGTACTGCGGATAAAATTTCCGATAATGAACGCCGTGCTTTATTGCGTAAACTAAATCAAATTTTACCCACCAATTTATACGATAACGATTTATTAAACAGCAACTTCAATATTGAAGCTGATCAGCGCCTTGGCCAGAACAAAACATCTATTGTTTATGTTGCAAAAAAACAGGAAGAGCTCAGCGCAATGATTTTCTCTGTTATTGCACCAAAAGGTTATAGTGGAGAAATCAAGATGTTAGTGGGCATTAACATGGATGGCACATTGGCAGGTGTGCGCATTGTAAGCCACAAGGAAACACCCGGCCTAGGTGATGCCATAGAAATTGAGCGCAATAACTGGGTACTTGGATTTAATGGGAAGTCTCTCGAAGACCCAAACGAGAGAGACTGGAAAGTTAAACGTGATGGTGGCGTATTCGATCAGTTTACCGGTGCCACAATCACCCCACGTGCGGTAGTACAAGCTGTGCACTTATGTTTGGTATACTTTGATCGACACAAGAAAGACTTAATTAAACAATATTCCAAACAACTAAAAACAACATCAGTATTATTAAACATTGAATCTGGCACTAAGCACTGAGTTACTTATGAGCGACACAAATTACAATGACATCAGTAAAAACGGTCTCTGGAACAATAATGTAGCCCTGGTTCAGTTACTGGGACTATGCCCTTTACTCGCGGTAACCGGTACAGTGATTAATGGCCTGGGTTTAGGACTGGCCACCCTGTTAACCCTTGTACTTTCTAATGCCATTGTTTCTATGATTCGACACTGGGTTCGCCCTGAAGTACGCGTGCCGGTTTTTGTTATGATTATTGCCTCTGTTGTAACTGCAATTGAATTAGCCATGAACGCCTGGCTTTATGATTTGTACATTGTGCTGGGTATTTTTATTCCATTAATCGTAACCAACTGCGGCATTCTTGCACGCGCTGAAGCCTTTGCCTCTAAAAATAATTTACTGCCCTCAATTATGGATGGCTTTATGATGGGTATTGGTTTTATGTTGGTACTCGTAGTACTAGGCGGAATTCGAGAAGTACTCGGTTACGGTACATTATTCAGCAATGCTCATTTAATGTTCGGTGAAATTGCCCGCGACTGGACACTGGTATTTATTGATGATTACGCTGGATTCCTGCTGGCAATTTTACCTCCCGGTGCATTTATTGGCATGGGTTTAATTATTGCGTTGAAAAATGCAATCGATAAACGCGCAAAGAAAAAACAGCCAATAGGTAATAATAAGGCCGAACCTTCAGCAATTGCTTCCGCCTAACTTATATTCATCACGTTACTCAATGAATAAACAAAAACGCAGCGAAATATTTTCTCGCCTACAGGCGGAAGACCCTAAGCCAACAACTGAGCTTGAATACACAACTCCCTTTGAGCTACTAGTAGCTGTCGCACTATCGGCACAATCTACTGACAAAGGCGTAAACAAAGCAACCCGGAAATTGTTTGCCATTGCCAATACACCTGAAACTATTTTAGCTTTGGGTGAATCGGGCTTGAAAAGCTATATAAAAACCATTGGTCTGTATAACACAAAAGCTAAGCATATTTTAAAAACCTGCCAGTTGTTAATTGATCAACATAACTCTATTGTGCCGGATGATCAGGCTGCACTAGAAGCATTACCCGGTGTGGGAAGAAAAACAGCCAACGTGATTCGAAATACGGCTTTTGGCCACCCTACCATTGCAGTCGATACGCACATATTTCGCGTATCCAATCGCACGAAAATTGCGCCGGGAAAAACCGTACTTGAGGTTGAAAAGAAGCTGCTTAAGTTTATACCTGACGAATTTAAACTCGATGCACACCACTGGCTTATTTTACACGGCCGCTATACATGCATTGCTCGCACACCACGATGTGGATCGTGTATTATTGAAGACCTCTGTGAATTCAAACAAAAGAACATTGATTGACTCTATCACAGGGTTAATACAAGAAATCGGAAAAAAACATGTTTGGCACCGATAGAAATCAGCTTAGACAAATGTACAAGACCGCCTGGGAGAAGTTTCTTCAAAAACAAACTCTAAGTGCATTAGAATCACAAATTGCCGCGGTCATTCAGGAGCATCCTGAGTATCAGGATTTCGTAACTCAGTTAAATAAGGATTTTTTGCCCGAGCTGGGTCAAACAAACCCTTTTTTACATATGGGATTACACCTTGGTATTAGAGAACAGATAGATACCAACCGCCCAGTCGGTATTAAACCAATATTTGAACAACTCATACCACTTATGGGTTCTGCACATGATGCTGAGCACAGCATGATTGATTGTCTTGCAGAAGCTATGTGGTCGTCACAATCAAATAATCAGCCGCCAGACGAAGCAAAATACCTCACTTGCCTACAATCACTCTTAAATAATAAGCAATAGACTCGATACATTAATGAACTCTAATAAAGACTGGCTATTTCCGCTTGTTTTCACTCTTATTTAGTTTCATATTCAAATGAAACTAAGCTATATATATCTGTCTAAATTTTAAGTGTTTAAAAAATGTGAACTTGTCTTCAATCCTGTTGACTAAGGACTTGTCAGCTATTAAAGCTTAGGGATAAACTCAGGCTCTTAAAACAAAACCACTATATAAGGTGTTAAAAAGATGAACAAATTACTTAAAAACTCGGCAATCTCAGCATTAGCTTTATTGTTCGTAATGGTATTTAGTCCATTAGCGAATGCTGCTGAGAACCCATTTGGCATGAGCAATGCCGTAGCGGACATGCAAGTTGCTTCAAACCATGAAAACGGCAAGTGTGGTGAAGGCAAGTGCGGTGACTCTAAGAAAAAAGGCAGCAAATGCGGTGAAGGCAAGTGCGGCGACTCTAAGAAAAAAGGCAGCAAATGTGGTGAAGGTAAGTGCGGCGACTCTAAGAAAAAAGGCAGCAAATGTGGCGAAGGTAAGTGCGGCGACTCTAAGAAGAAATCTAAGTGCGGCGAAGGCAAGTGTGGTGGAAACTAAGCACAACATGAGTTAATTCCACTTTTCAAAAATTAAAAGGGCCCTGATTTTATCAGGGCCTTTTTTTTGCATAATAAAAGCAATGCTATATTTGATACTTAAAACTGCATTAGCACTCATTTACTGCTATTTTCAGTCTATATATTTGTATACGCATAAACTTAAATAATAAAAATAAGCAGAAGAAAATGATTGATAGCCCATTCCTGTTAAACACACTAGAAATACTCGCTTTTTTGTTCGTTACCTTTGTTGGCGTTTCAATAATATTCGTTGCCATTATCTACGTTATCGATCGCAACCAAACCGTCCACGCCATCCGGCGTAATTACCCGGTTATTGGCCGATTTCGTTACTGGTTTGAACACCTTGGTACTTTTTTCCGTCAGTATTTTTTTACCATGGATCGGGAAGAGCTTCCTTTTAATCGAGCCGAACGCTCATGGGTATATCGCGCAGCTAAAAATATCAGCAATACCGTTGCATTTGGATCAACACGTGACTTAAAACCATCCGGTACAGTTATTTTTGTAAACTGCCCCTTCCCTACTTTAGGTAAGGATGCCGTTGAGGCATGCGCCGTAACTATCGGTGAAGGGTGTACACAGCCATATACAACCTCATCAATTTTTAATATTTCAGGAATGAGCTTTGGCGCTCTTTCAAAACCTGCTGTAGTTTCACTATCTCATGGCGCACGAAAAGCTGGTGCCTGGATGAATACCGGCGAAGGTGGACTTTCTCCTCACCATCTCGAAGGTGGAGCTGATATTGTTTTTCAAATAGGTACTGCAAAATACGGTGTACGCGACCACGAAGGTAAACTTTCAGATGAGAAACTACGGGAAGTCGCAGCGATTAACGAAGTAAAGATGTTTGAAATAAAACTCAGCCAGGGGGCTAAACCAGGTAAAGGCGGCATACTACCAGGTGAAAAAGTAACCGCTGAAATAGCCGCTATACGTGGTATACCACAAGGTGAGGATTCGATTAGTCCCAACCGTCACCCAGAGATTAGTAATACCGATGATTTACTAAATATGATTCATCATATTCGTGAAGTCACCGGAAAACCCGTTGGCTTTAAAGCTGTTATCGGAGCTTATGGCTGGATCGATGATTTATGTAAAAAGATTCAGGAACGCGGTTTAGAATATGCACCCGATTTCATCACCATAGATAGCTCAACCGGCGGCACTGGTGCTGCACCCATGAGCCTAATCGACTATGTGGGTTTACCTATTCAGGAAAGCTTACCCGTTGTGATAGATAGCCTCTCTACTCATGGACTACGTGATCGCGTAAAAGTGATAGCCTCTGGTAAATTAATTACACCTGCAGAAGTTGCATGGGCACTATGTATGGGTGCGGACTTCATTGTGTCCGCACGCGGATTTATGTTTGCACTGGGTTGTATTCAAGCACTGCAATGTGACAAAAACAATTGCCCTACAGGTATTACAACACACAATAAAGACTTACAACGCGGACTGGTACATTCACAAAAATCATGGCGCGTAACGCATTACATTCAAAACATGATGCATGAAGTAGGTGTAATTGCTCACTCCTGTGGCGTCAAATCTCCCCGTGAACTAAACCGTGATCACGCACGTGTCGTGCAAAATAATGGCCGCTCTAAATCATTAAATGAGCTTTACCCAAATATTAAGAGTTGAACTTAATACACAGGTAACAGTCAATTAAGGACAATAAAACACAACCAAGAGACAGAGCAATGAACAAGCTAATTGACCTGATGATTTGTGCGCAAGCAGTTTTATTGAATAAAATCAAGCTACTAGATTTCACAGCACCTTTACTAATACGTATTTACCTGGCACCAATTTTTATTTATGCAGGCTGGGGAAAATTATCCGATCTTGAAAGTACAGCATATTACTTTGGTGAATTTCTCGGCTTACCTTTGCCTGACTTGATGGCGTTTCTTGCGGGCGCCACGGAGTTTTTTGGTGGCATTGCCATTCTAATTGGTTTTGCTACTCGCTGGTTTTCTATTCCCCTGATGATCACCATGATTGTTGCTGCAGTCACAGCTCACTGGGGTAATGGCTGGCACGCTCTGCCTGAAACCACATTAACTGTTCCATGGGAATGGCGTACAGATTTAATCAACGATGCCGTACAACGCCGAGATGTTGCTCGTGAGTTATTACAACAACATGGTAACTATGACTGGTTAACATCTGCGGGTAGCATCACTATTCTTAAAAATGGAATTGAGTTTGCTGCCACCTACTTTATTATGCTTCTACCATTATTATTTTTTGGTGCGGGACGAGCCAGCGTCGATCATTTACTGCGTAAAAAATTTATGTAAAGCCCGAAAGTAGAAAACAGCTTTTACACTCCTATGCCACTCATAGTACTCGATGAGTGGCATTTTTTATTAATTTTACTTATCTGCTGCCCACTCGCTTATCAATATATTTTCTTGGATTTTCTATACAATCATCCGTACACTTTGCTTAGAGCATTCAATACATGAGGAGAATACGATGGATATTCGTATGTCAGACATCATGCTACACATAGATGAAGACCTTAATAGTAAAGAACAATCTATTTTAGAGTCTCAGGTACGCGACCACAAAGGCGTAGTGGGATTAGGTTATCATGATTCAAAACCACACCTGATGATCATTGAATATAATCAGGATATAACAACGCCAAAAGAATTATTACATAGCATAAAAGATTTCGGATTACATGCCGAGCTTGTTGGCTTTTTATAAAAGCTTAAGCTTTAATTTAAAACAGCTTTAGTCAAAAATTTTTTGCCACCAACGCCTACGATTGTTGGCTGGCTGGAGTGCGTCCTGCAAATCAATAGGCTTCATCTTCGACATAACCCAGCCTGGCAAAGGCGGATTTTCACTAAAGCCGCAACTAACACCTAGATTATTTGGATCAAATATTTTTATAAAATCTGGTTGCTGATGATTATCGGCATACACAATACCGCAATAATCCTCATCGTGTTCTCGATGCAGTAACTCATCGATTTCATCAATAAACTTTAATGTCTGGTCCTTGCTGATTGGTGAGTCTGGCGCAGCTTCACCAATCGCATATACAAACCAACTATCATCAATTTGTGGCCGTAAATTTTGCCAGAATTTTTCTAGCTGTTCCCAGCGCATCAAGGACTCAAAACGACCTTCTTTAAAGCGTTTTACGTAAGGATCTGAATATTGTTGTTGCATTGTAAATGCGCCTCTAACGTTTAAAAACGATACTTTGAAGTTTAATTAGAAAGCACATGCTTTAGCCAGTTTTGTATTTCATCTATGCCGTCATGCAAAAACCTTGCATCTTTATATACATTAGCGATCATTATGACACCCTGCATTTTAGCCAGCATATTAAGTGCAATTTGATGTGAACGTGATGATTGATCAAGAAGATTTAGCTGCTCTTCAATCCATGATTTCAATAAATCAAAGACCGCAGTCAGACGTGCCTGAGATATTTCAGTGTCCTGCTCTTTAACCAGTTCCGAACTCAGACTACCAATGGGGCATCCATATTTCAAAACTTCACTTTCTTTTTGCAGTGGAAAGCGCGTTAAATTAAACAAACGCTGCAAAGGATCAGTACTACTTTCTTCACAAGTTTTAAGCATCTGTCGGAAGTCACTTAACCGAGAATCTACAACAGCTGCTAAAATATCTTCCTTTGTCTTAAAGTAATAATAAAAATTACCTCTGGGTATACCTGTTTCATCCGAAATGTCACTAAAAGAGGTCTGATTATAACCACGTGAATAAAACAGATGGTCAGCGGCATCGACAATACGGTGGCGGTTGGCTGATCCTTTGGTGCCCATAGATTTACCTGTGTAATTAGAGAGGTACGGTGTGATAGCCTGCAGATATAAATACGATTCTTGCCTCACAAGCTATTGTCAGACAATCGTATGATTATTTACTGTTTTTTTCAAGACCAAACTGATAAGTGGATGATTTCTCATATATAATCAATGGCTTATTTTATCGTTCATAAAATACGGGCTACAGAAACCTATGCATGCTCTGCAAATCAGCAATCTACACAAAACCTACCGAAATGGCACTATTGCCTTAAAAGGTGTGAATTTATCGGTGGAGAAAGGCGATTTTTTCGCTTTACTTGGCTCTAACGGAGCTGGTAAATCGACAACCATTGGTATTATCAGCGGCCTGGTTAATAAATCTGCTGGAAAAATAACGGTATTTGGCCACGATTTTGATACAGAGTTATCTCAGGCCAAATCCTGTATTGGCCTGGTCCCACAAGAATTTAACTTTAACCAGTTTGAACCCGTAATTGAAATTCTGGTTAACCAGGGCGGCTATTATGGCCTGCCCCGTGCCGTGTCCTATGAGCGAGCTGAAATTTACCTTAAGCAATTAGAGCTTTGGGATAAGCGTAATGTAATGGCTAGAGAGTTATCCGGTGGAATGAAACGCCGCTTAATGATTGCACGTGCACTTATACACCAGCCCAAGCTTCTTATTCTTGATGAACCTACAGCGGGTGTTGATATTGAAATTCGCCGGACTATGTGGAAATTTCTGACGAAAATTAATCAGCAAGGTACAACCATTATTCTAACAACACACTATTTAGAAGAAGCAGAAAGCCTGTGTAAGAATATTGCAATTATCGACCATGGTCTAACCATTGAACACACTACCATGAAAGATTTACTGGGCCAGCTTAACTCCGAAACATTTATTTTTTATTTACAATCACCACTTAAAAATAGTGACTTACTGAATAATGATGAGTTTTCTCATTTTGATATAC
>Ga0316204_10010118_pt1 | contig 12274 bp, 16 predicted proteins | sample 6monrhotite_MG_2_FD_205661 | JGI IMG/M metagenome (GOLD analysis project Ga0316204, IMG submission 205661) | Microbial mat bacterial communities from mineral coupon in-situ incubated in ocean water Damariscotta River, Maine, United States -... | ecosystem: Environmental > Aquatic > Marine >...
GGTATCCCGGCCAACTTTAATGGACAAGTCGTTACCAGCCGTGACGGAGACGCAGAGTCTGTAGTGCAGGGTTTGATGGCGGTCGGTGAGGCGGCGTGCGTATCGGTGCACGGCGCAAATCGCCTTGGCTCAAATTCATTGCTTGACCTGGTCGTCTTCGGCCGGGCGGCGGCGCATTTTTGTGCCGAGACAATGACAGCGGGCGCCGCTCACGAAGCTTTTTCAGCTGATGCCGGCGCCAACAGTGTTGCGAGAATCGATCGGCTGCGAAATTCAAATGGATCGCGGCGAACAGCCGAAATTCGCCTGGAAATGCAAAAGATCATGCAGAATCACGCGGCTGTTTTCCGAACCGGCGAGACGCTTGATGAAGGTGTAAAAATGTTGCGCGAAACAGCCGTGACATTGGCAGACGTAAATGTCAGTGATCGGTCGCTAATCTGGAATACAGATCTGGTCGAGACGATGGAGCTTGAGAATCTCATGCTCAATGCGACAGCGACCATTGAGTCTGCTGCGAATCGATTGGAAAGTCGTGGTGCGCATGCGCGCGAAGACTATGCGGATCGCGACGATGTGAACTGGATGAAACATACGCTGGCCTGGGTGAACGATGCCGGTGAAGTTGCTTTCGATTATCGACCCGTGCATCAAGAGACATTGACCGATGAAGTGGAAGCAATTCCGCCCAAAGCTCGCGTCTACTAAGGAGTTAAGACTTGGCTGAATTCAGGCTGCCGCCAAATTCGAGGATTCGTAAGGGCAAGCATTTTGCCGCCACTGAGGGCGCGTCAAATACGCGCCTGTTTGCGGTGTATCGATATGACCCGGATAGCGCAGAAAATCCGTGCATCGACACTTACGAAGTTGATATGGACAGCTGCGGTCCGATGGTTCTCGACGCCTTGATCAAGATCAAGAATGAGATCGACTCGACGTTGACGTTTCGTCGCTCCTGCCGCGAGGGTATTTGCGGCTCCTGCGCCATGAATATCGATGGGGGGAACACGCTCGCGTGCACTCGAGCGATTGAGGACACCAAGGGTGATGTCAAGATTTATCCCTTGCCGCATATGCCGGTCGTTAAAGACCTGGTGCCTGACCTGACCAATTTTTACGCGCAGTACGCGTCGATCAAACCCTGGCTGCAGACCACGTCGCCGCCACCCGCTGATAGCGAACGACTGCAGAGCAAGGATGACCAGGAGAAGATTGACGAGCCTGCCGCCTGTATTTTGTGTGCGTGCTGCTCAACGAGTTGTCCCAGCTATTGGTGGAATAGTGACAAGTACCTGGGGCCGGCTGCGCTGCTTGCTTCTTATCGATGGTTGGTCGACAGCCGCGATGAGGCACAGGATGAGCGTCTCGACGATCTTGACGATTCGTTCAAGCTATACCGTTGCCATACCATCATGAATTGCACGCAGACCTGCCCGAAGGGTCTGAATCCCGCCAAAGCAATCGCTGAGACCAAGAAAATGCTCGCCCAGCGGCGCAAGTAGTGGCTCGACTTCGCTGGCAGTGCCGGCGTGGCATGCGCGAGCTCGACGAATTGCTGCTCAAGTACCTCGACAGTCAATATGATGCTGCCTGCGATACCGAAAAGGCGGCATTCAATACGCTTTTAGCGCTTCCAGATCCAGAGCTAATCGGCTACTTGTTACAGCAACAGTCGCACCCGGCAGAATTGGACCTTGTCATCCAGAGTATTCGTAGCGGAATTAAGTCCTGAGCCAGCGCTACGGCGCGTGCTTGCATCGTCGGCGCTACTAGCCCAGCTGCTGGGAATCGTGACGATCGTCAGCGTTCCCATAGATATTCGCCTGCGCGCACTTGCAGCCTCTGTCTGGCTTCTGTGGGGGAGTGTGCAGTGGCTTCTTATAACATCTGCGCATAAGCGCTATCGACGTGTGCGCATCCATAGTGACGGCACAGCGGCACTGCTCGACAACAGCGGCACATGGCATGCGGCTAGCATCTGCGAAGATTGTATTGTGCTGCCAAATTACGCCTGGTTGAAACTGAAACCGGCACCGGGCGGAACCTACTGCGAGCTCATGCGTGCTGATTCTCCTGGAGATAAGCAATGGCGGCGCCTGCAGGTGATCTGGAGACACTTGGGGCCTGCCCATCGAAGCTGCTAACATGGCGCTTCTCAAGGGATTTTCCGCCCAGCATAGAACCGCGTCACATAATGCCAACGAATAGAGCCTATTTAAGAGAACTTTCGACTGTCCTGCCGGTCTATCCGGGAGTCGAGCGGTTGTGCCGCGAAGAAGGTAGGACACAGCCGCATGTCGAATGAATCGACCGACAAGGAACTGGTCAAGCGGGTACAAAAGGGCGATAAAGGCGCGTTTGATCTGTTGGTGCTCAAGTACGAGCACAAAATAGTGAATCTGGTGATGCGATATGTGCGGGATCCGGAAACTGCGTTGGATATCAGTCAGGAAGCCTTTATCAAGGCGTACCGGGCGTTGCCGCGGTTTCGTGGTGATAGCGCGTTTTATACCTGGCTGTACCGCATCGCTGTGAATACCGCCAAGAATCATCTGGCGGCGCAGCGGCGCAGGCCAACAGATATCGAGCTCGACCTGCAGGACCCGGATCAATACGGCCTGCATGCCAAGCTCAAGGAGACGGATACTCCTGAGGCAGTATCGTTAAGTGACGAATTGCAGGAAATTTTGGAGCGTGCCATTCAGGCGTTACCGGACGACTTACGAACAGCAATCGTCTTACGCGAACTGGATGGAATGAGTTACGAAGAGATTGCACAGACCATGGATTGTCCGGTCGGTACTGTGCGATCGAGAATATTCAGGGCCCGAGATGCTATCAGCAAGAAAGTGGGAACTCTGATTCGTTAAATAGGCGGGTAAAAATGAATGAAGGTATAAAAATGCAAATCTCGGCTTTTGTTGACGGCGAATTGCCGGAAGCAGAAGCGCAGTTGTTGTTGCGCAGGCTGAGTCAGGACATCGAACTCCGGCAGCAGGCAGCAGAGTATTTCGCAATTGGACGTGCCGTGCGTGGCCAGGGCAGCGTAGCCGAGATGGGTGATTTGCGTGGCCGCATTGCAGCTGCGATTGATGATCGCCTGATTGCTGAAGAATTCAGCGAAATTGAGCCGCAACGTCGGCGTTACACGCGTCCGCTTGCCGGAATTGCTATCGCAGCGACAGTCGCGTTCGTTGCAATTTTCGGTTTACAGCAAATCTCAACGGTACCTGCTACCGGTGTCGACGCTGTTGCGCCGGCTGTGGCGCAAGGTGCTGCTGAAGAGTCCTACACGGTGCCGAAGATCGATTACTTCCAAAGGCACAGCGAGTTTTCATCTGAGGTTGGTAACAATAACTTCGACTTTCGTCGTGTAAGCGCAGAACTGAGCGCAGAAGACGCGCTCGAGGAGGGTCGTGAAGAGATCGACCCGCCACAAGAGCTACTGCAAGACTCGACGGCTGAAGAACAGCCCGAATGAAGGCTTTTCCGAGCGCTGCTCTCGTAAGCCTGGTGCTGGCGTGCTGCGCCGCTTTGGCTGATGACGATCAGGGGCCGGGCGAGTGGCTGCAGAAAATGGCAGGCGCTGTGCAAACGACCAACTACGATGGAACGGTTGTTCGCATTCAGAACGGCAGCTCGGAAGCGCTGAAAGTTGTGCACATGGTTGTGGACGGCGTTATCCGCGAGAAGATGATTGTCCAGGAAGGCAATGGCATGGAGATCATCCGCAACGGTAACGAGGTGCATTGCATCTTGCCGGACCGCAAGTCGGTTCTGGTAGAGGAGTGGGATGATCAAAGCACGCTGTTCTCAACGTTGCCGTCGAGCGATATTCGTTTCGGTAGTGAGTATGACGTATCGATTGTTCGTCAGGAACGCGTTGCAGGTCGTAACACGGTCATGTTGGCAATACGGCCGCACGATGATTTTCGCTACGGCCACCGGATCTGGCTGGACTATGAAACCGGTTTCCCGCTACAGACCAAGCTGATGGGCAGCAATGGTGTCGCGATTGAGCAGGTCAAATTTGCAGATATCAATTTGAGCCAGGACATTCACGCGAATCAGCTGGAGCCTTCCACGGATATCGGAAATTTTCGCTGGTTTTCGCAAACCAAAGCCGTCAGTAAAGTCGAAACTGAGTCGGACTGGGTCAGTAGCGATTTACCGCCGGGGTTTCGTGTCACTTCTACCCATATTGAGCAGGTACAGGGCAACGAAGAGCCGGTGGTACATATGATGATCAGCGATGGTCTCGCCAATGTATCCGTCTTTATCGAGCCACGCGGTACGGATGACAGTGCCCGCAATGCGCAGGCCGGCGCGGCCAATTCCTTCAGTCTGTTGCAGGGTAATTATCGCGTCACTGCCGTGGGCGAGGTACCGCCCGCAACTGCAGAGCATATCGCTCGCTCGATGCAAATGAAGTAAGGCCGCTCTGGCCCTTCAAAACGGGATATCATCGTTCGCGATGGACAACCCTACCGGCAAAATTGAATCTATGACGATGGTTGACGGCGCCCTGCGGGCAGTTGTCGAAGTCGAAGCAGGCAGCGCATGCCCACGCTGTGCGGCCGGTAAAGGTTGCGGCGCAGGGCTGTTTATGGGCAATAGCCGAGGGCGCAAAGTTGAAGCGATCGTCGCACCGCACTTGTCGGTGGAGCAGGGCGACTCCGTCGAGCTGAGCCTTGCCTCGGAGAATCTGCTCAGAGCGGCGCTAATTGTCTATGGGCTGCCGTTGTCTGGCGCAATTACCGCTGCCGGGCTGGCATACCTGCTGCGACTCGGCGATTCCGCCGCCGCTATTGCGGCAGTGCTTGGGCTGGCCATCGGTTTGCTTTTGAGCCGCTGGCGCTTGCGTTACGGTGACTGCATGCAGAGTTTTGTACCGTATGTCGAGAAAAGGCTGCAAAGCCCGCAAAACGGGCGCTGAATGAGAACTATCCAGGTCTTTAGCCGTCGCGGCTGTCATCTATGTGAGTTGTTAATCGAGGAGTTATTGCCTCTGATCGACGGGCGCATGGCGCTTGAGGTCTGCGATATCGATACCCGGGAGGAGTGGCGCAGGGAATACGATACGCGTGTACCGGTCGTTAAATATGACGGCGCCCTCATCTGTCAGTATCATCTCGATCGCGAAGCGCTCGCAAGTATCCTGAGTAAGAATCCAACATGAAGAATATTCGGAATTTCTCAATTATTGCCCACATCGATCACGGCAAGTCGACCCTTGCCGATCGCTTCATTCAGCATTGTGGCGGCCTTGAGAACAGAGAAATGGCCGAACAGGTTCTGGACTCCATGGACCTGGAGCGAGAGCGCGGCATCACTATTAAAGCGGCAAGCGTATCGTTGCATTACACCGCCAAGGATGGTGAGACCTATCAGCTCAACTTTATTGACACGCCCGGACACGTAGACTTTTCCTATGAGGTCTCGCGCTCACTTGCGGCCTGTGAGGGCGCTTTGTTGGTTGTCGATGCGGCACAAGGCGTTGAGGCGCAAAGCGTCGCAAATTGCAACACCGCCATCGACCTGGGTCTTGAAGTTTTGCCGGTGCTTAACAAGATTGACTTACCAGCTGCGGAACCGGAGCGGGTGATTGCAGAAATAGAGGACATCATTGGCATCGATGCGACGGATGCCGTTAATGTCAGCGCTAAGACGGGCTTGGGTGTGCCGGAATTGCTTGAGGCAATTGTGAAGCACATACCGCCGCCGCAGGGCGATCCCGATGGGCCACTGCAAGCGCTGATTATCGACTCATGGTTTGACAACTATGTTGGCGTCGTTTCGCTGGTCCGGGTCATGAACGGGAAGTTGCCGAAGCGCAGCAAAATCACGGTTATGTCCACAGGTACTTCGCACCAGGCGGACCGGGTCGGCGTCTACAATCCGAAAATGACGGATAAGGATATTCTGGATACCGGTACGGTCGGCTACGTTATTGCCGGCATCAAAGATATTTACGGAGCTCCGGTTGGAGACACTCTGACTCTCACTCGCGAACCATGCGCGGAACCGCTGCCCGACTTCAAGCAGGTCCAGCCGCGCGTATTTGCGGGTTTGTTTCCCATTCAGTCAGACGACTATGAGAACTTCCGCGAAGCACTGCAGAAGTTACGCTTGAACGATGCGGCATTACATTTCGAGCCGGAGAGCTCGGTTGCTCTTGGTTTCGGTTTTCGTTGTGGATTTCTCGGCATGCTGCATATGGAAATTGTGCAAGAACGACTTGAGCGCGAATATGATCTCGAACTGATCACCACGGCGCCTACTGTGATCTTCGAAGTGGTCGACACCAGCGGCAAGCTGGTCCACGTCGACAATCCGTCGAAGCTGCCGCCGGTCAATGAAATCGTTGAATTGCGCGAGCCGATTATCACGGCGAACATTCTGGTTCCGGAAAAGTACGTGGGTGCGGTTATCAAGTTATGTGTCGAAAAACGCGGTGCGCAAAAACAAATGCGCTATCTCGGCAGCCAGGTTTCCATAGAGTATGAAATTCCACTTGCTGAGGTCGTTCTGGATTTCTTCGATCGCTTGAAGTCGGTCAGTCGCGGTTTTGCCTCTTTCGACTATCACTTTGAGCGTTTTCAAACGGCCAATCTGGTACGACTGGATGTGTTGATCAATAAAGAGCGTGTCGACGCACTGTCTATAATTGTGCATCGTGACAAGGCGCAAAAACGCGGTAGAGACCTGGTGGAAAGGATGCGGGAACTCATTCCGAGACAAATGTTCGAGGTTGCAATCCAGGCCGCAATTGGCAGTAATATCATCGCGCGCAGCTCGGTTAAGGCGCTGCGCAAGAATGTTACAGCCAAATGCTATGGCGGTGATATCTCCCGGAAGCGCAAGCTTTTGGAGAAGCAAAAGGCCGGCAAGCGCCGTATGAAACAGGTAGGATCTGTCGAAATTCCGCAGGAGGCATTCCTTGCGGTTCTTAAAGTGGATAACTGAGAAATAGGTTTTGGGCATTAATCTGGCATTAATTCTTACCGTACTGACCTTGCTAACCGGCGTGGTTGTTGCGATGGATAAACTGGTTTGGCGAAGCAGCAAGAAACGTGGCGCGTCAATTGGACTGCTGACGTTGGTGGAGTACTCGCGTTCGTTTTTTCCGGTGCTTTTGTTCGTGCTGGTGGTGCGCTCGTTCATATTCGAACCATTCCGAATTCCCTCCGGCTCTATGAATCCGACGCTGTTGAAGGGCGACTTCATCTTCGTCCAGAAGTTCGCCTACGGTTTACGGCTGCCGGTTACAGAAACGAAGATCATCGAGACGGGCGCACCGGAGCGCGGTGACGTGGTTGTATTTCGATTGCCGTCGGATCCGAGTATTAATTACATCAAGCGAGTCGTTGGCTTACCCGGTGACGTTATCGTTTATCGGCGCCATCAATTGACCATTAACGGCGAGACGGTCGCGTTCGAAGCCCATCCGCATTCGAACAGAAATGATCCCAGGTTCATCGAACAATTGGGTGATCAGGAACACGAGATTCTGATCATTGATGAAGGCCACGTAAGGGGCGACGGTGAGTTTAAGGTGCCGGACGGGCATTACTTCATGATGGGTGATAATCGCGACAATAGTACCGACAGTCGCTTCATAGGGTACGTCCCTGAAAGCAATCTGGTGGGAGAGGCGGTACGGATCTGGTTACACATGGACGGCTTCAGTTGGCCTCGCTGGGAACGGATCGGTGACAAGATCGAATAATTGTGGTGCAAGTCACTGAAAAGGCCTTTAAAATTACGTTAAATTGGAAGCACTAAAATCTGGAGACCGCGCCCGCGCGGTACCGTGTTATGCAAGGTATGAGACGTTTACAAAATGGTTTGGCGCTGCGCTCGCAGCACCGTCAGGCAGGTATGACCACGCTCGGTATCATTTTCCTGGTGGTATTCGTTGGCGTGTTTGCATTCGCTTTCATTCGACTGACGCCTCTGTACCTGAATTACATGAAAGTTGTCGGTGTTATTGATGGCGTCGTTGCCGAGTTTGAAGGTCAAAACGCAAACGGAGCTGCTGTTCGGCGTTCCATTTCGCGGCGTTTCGATGTCGAAAGCGTCAGTCAGATTAACTATCGAGACGTAAAAGTTACGGCTGTCGATGGCGGCTTGCAGGTTGCTGCCGTTTACGATCACAGCACACCTTTTATCAGCAACATCTCATTTACGGTGCATTTCGACAAAACTGAAATTGTGCGTCGCTGAGTTCTGTGACGTCGAAGGCATCGACATGGCTCGCAAAGTCGCTGAGCTACGAATTCAATGATGCCGCCTTACTGCAACAAGCGCTGACCCATCGCAGCTGTCCCGGCAAGAATAACGAGCGTCTTGAGTTTCTGGGCGATGCTATTTTGGACTTCGTCATCGCCGATATAATCTTTCACCTACACCCGAACGCAGCCGAAGGTGACCTTAGCAAGCTGCGCGCCTCGCTGGTAAAAGATACTTCTCTGGGTAAGTTGGCAAAAGACCTGGGGTTTGGCGAACATCTGATCCTCGGCGGTGGCGAGCGTAAGTCCGGTGGACATCGACGTGAGTCAATTCTGGCGGATGCTCTCGAAGCATTATTCGGAGCGGTCTATCTCGATGCGGGATTTGATGCTGCTGCAGACATTATTAAGCGGACGTTTGGAGATCGACTTGGCAATCTGCCGTCGATAGATGATTTGCGTGATCCGAAAACGCGACTGCAGGAGTGGTTGCAGGGGCGTGGAGACGGGCTCCCGGACTATGAGCTGATGAAGGTCTCCGGCAAGGCGCACCGACAAATCTTTGAGGTTAGCTGTAGCATTCAGGATGGCGCGCAGCGTACCAGCGGCAGCGGTACAACGCGCCGCAATGCGGAACAGGAATCAGCTCGAGAAATGCTGGCAGCACTCGGTGAGGAAGTACCAGACGTATGAATACAACTTGTGGATTTGTGGCGGTCGTGGGTCGGCCCAATGTGGGTAAATCAACGTTGATCAACGCCATCATGGGCAGAAAGATCAGCATTGTGACCAATAAGCCGCAAACAACCCGACACAGAATTCTCGCTGTGCATACGGACGGCGACACGCAGATCGTATTTGTCGATACGCCGGGGATTCATCGCAAGGCGAATCGGGCTATGAATCGCATGATGAATCGTACCGCTGCAAATGCATTGGCTGACGCTGATCTGATTCTGTTCGTTGGTGAGGCAACCCGCTGGACTGAAGAAGACGACGACGTACTGCAGCGATTGAAATCGGCAGATGCGCCCGTGATCGCTCTGCTCAACAAGGTTGATAGAGTGCATCCCAAGGAACGCTTGTTCGAGGCGCTTGCGACGATGTCGGCGCGCTTTGAGTTTGCGGAGATTTACCCGATTTCTGCACTCAAGAAAGACAATCTCAAAGAGCTGATGGCGGCCATTCCCGCTTACCTGCCCAAGTCACCGCCACTGTTTCCCGAAGAAATGCACACCGACCGCGGCAAGGAGTTTCAGGCTGCCGAAGTCATCCGCGAGAAGCTTACGCTGATGCTGCACCAGGAGGTGCCGTATGGCCTAACCGTGCAAATTGAACGCTACGAGGTCGATACGGAGCGGGTCACAATTCATGCGGTAATTCTGGTCGATCGCGATAGCCAAAAAGGCATCGTTGTGGGCAAGGGCGGACAGGTCTTGAAAACCGTTGGCCAGTCAGCGCGTCTGGATCTGTGTGAGCAATTGGGGAGTCGCGTGCATCTCGAATTGTGGGTGAAAGTTAAGGACAACTGGTCAGACAGCGAACAGGACCTGATGCGTCTCGGTTACGAGTAATAGCCGGTGCGAGTCCAGCAACAAGCGGCGTTCATTTTGCACCATCGGCCGTTTCGCGATACGAGCCAGATTCTGGATGTATTAAGCCGCGAGCACGGCAAGCTGTCGCTGGTGGCGAGGGGTGTGCGCGGGCCCAAATCTCGACTGCGCGGCGTTTTGCGACCCTTCATGCCGCTCGCGATGTCATGGGTACAACGCTCAGAGCTTGGAACACTGACGGGAGCGGAACTGCATGGGGCGCCGCTGCGTTTGAGCGGAGACGCCTTGCTGTCGGGCTACTACGTCAACGAACTATTGCTGCATTTCTTGCACAAGCACGATCCACAGCCGGAGATATTCGACATCTACGTGCGTGCAATTGAAGTGTTGGCTGCGGCCGGCGATGTTGCACCTTGTCTGCGCCAGTTTGAGATCGAGCTGCTGCGCGCGCTGGGCTATGCACTCAATCTTGAACATGAGGCAGATTCGCACGATCGTTTGCAGGCCGACCTTTCGTATGTCTATCGATTCGAACGCGGGCCGGTTCGGGTGGCGCGCTCAGAGGGCCAGCTGGTGTTTTCCGGTGCGGTCCTCACGGCGATCGCAGAGCAGCGTTTCGAGGATGCGGAGACTTTACGAGCTGCGAATCGTCTGCTGCGCGAGGTGATTGGATTTCACCTGGGCGGTAAAGAATTAAAAAGTCGCAAGGTACTGGTCGAATTGCATCGACAAAGAGCTTCTTCAAGCTAGAATACAGAGCTATGACGAACAATCCCCTCTATCTCGGTGTGAACATCGATCATGTCGCTACCCTGCGGCAGGCGCGTGGCACCCCGTACCCGCGTCCGGCTGAGGCAGTAACGATCGTGGAGCAGGCCGGCGCGGACAGCATTACGGTGCATCTGCGCGAGGACCGACGCCATATTCAGGATGGCGATCTGGACGCGATCATCGAGGTTATGCGCACCCACATGAACCTTGAATGCGCGGTCACCGACGAGATGTTGAGTATTGCGGTGGCGGTAGGCCCGACGGATGTTTGCCTGGTTCCGGAGAAACGTGAAGAGCTAACGACCGAGGGTGGTCTGGATGTCGCGGCACAGCTGGATAGGGTGCGGGATGCATGTGCGCGCCTTTCTGAGGCAGGTATTCGCGCTTCACTGTTTATCGATCCTGATGAGGCGCAGCTGGACGCTGCACTCGAGGCTGGCGCGCCCGTCGTGGAGTTGCACACAGGTAGCTATGCCGACAGTGAGGGTGTGGCGCAACAGAAAGAACTGAGCCGAATTGTGAATGCAGCTGCGTATGGCAAAAAACAGGGCCTGGTAATCAACGCCGGTCATGGCCTGCACTACGGCAATGTCGCTGCCATTGCACGTATTCCGGAAATCGTCGAACTGAATATTGGGCATGCGATTGTTTCGCGTGCGGTTTTCGACGGCATGAAAATCGCGGTCAGCGAGATGAAGCGCCAAATGACCGAAGCACGCGCGGATGCATAAGCAATGATATTCGGCGTTGGTACCGACATCGTCGAGGTCTCACGAATACAAGCCACCTACGATCGATTTGGTGAGCACTTCGTGCGCCGTATCCTTATGGATGAAGAGCTTGAACTGTTTCGCAAGAGCAAATGGCCAGTGCGTTTCCTCGCTATGCGATTTGCGGGCAAGGAGGCGGCCGTCAAGGCCATGGGGACAGGGTTTCGTCATGGCATCTGGTTACGCGACGTCGGTATTACGAACAATGACTGGGGCAGGCCGCTAATTATCTGGTCCGAGCGCGGCCGTGGCGTCTGTGAACGGCTTGGGATCGGTACGGGTCACGTGAGCTTGACCGATGATGCTGGCCTGGTCATCGCTTTCGCTGTTGTAGAGCGCGCGGAGTAATACGCATGCATTGTTTTTCCTTCGATATTGAAACGGTCCCTGACGTCGAATTTGGACGTCGCTTGTGGGAGCTTGGCGATATCCCTGACGAAGCCGTTGCGACTGCGATGTTTTTCAAGCAACAGCAGAAAAGTGGCAGTGATTTTCTGCCATTACACCAACACCGGATAGTCGCGATTTCCGTAGCGCTGCGCAGCGGCGATAACTTTAAAGTGTGGAGCCTTGGTGACGAGGATGCTGACGAGGCGGAACTGGTGCGTCGGTTTTACGACGGGATCGACAAATACACGCCGGATCTGATTTCCTGGAATGGAGGCGGTTTCGACCTGCCAGTGCTGCATTATCGTGCGTTGAAGCATGGTGTGCAGGCGCCGCGTTATTGGGAAATGGGTGATTCGGACCGAGACTTTCGCTTCAATAATTATCTAAGCCGTTTCCACTGGCGCCATGTCGACCTGATGGACGTATTGGCAGGCTTCCAGCCACGCGCCAAGGCCAGTCTGGATCAAATAGCACTGTTGCTCGGTTATCCAGGCAAATTGGGCATGAGTGGCGATAAGGTCTGGGATCGATTTCGAGACGGTGGTATCGGCGATATTCG
>Ga0316204_10010119_pt1 | contig 12273 bp, 12 predicted proteins | sample 6monrhotite_MG_2_FD_205661 | JGI IMG/M metagenome (GOLD analysis project Ga0316204, IMG submission 205661) | Microbial mat bacterial communities from mineral coupon in-situ incubated in ocean water Damariscotta River, Maine, United States -... | ecosystem: Environmental > Aquatic > Marine >...
CATGGGCAACAGCGGGCAAATTGGTACTCATCTGGTTACTGGTTTTAGTCGCGGGTGCCGGCGTGGCCCACCTGATTGCAAACAAAGCATTACGCAAGGGAATTCGTATATGGAAACGATAACGCAGCTTAACTGGGGCTTCGATTTATTGTTGGGGCTCGGGCTGATAACGCTGGCCTCGTGGGCCCTGTTCTGCAACGACCTATTTGAAGGCGTTGTATTGTTTATTGCCTTTGGCCTGCTAATGTCGTTGCTTTGGGTAAGGCTAGATGCACCGGATGTTGCCCTCGCTGAGGCGGCCATTGGTGCTGGGCTGACCGGGGCTCTAATAATGGCAGCGTTGGCACGCTTACAAAACGCCAACCGAAATGACAGTCCAGACTCTAGCGAAAAGCCCGATGGCTGATTACCTTAATCGTTTTAAAATAAAGATGACGGCTATCTTGCAGTGCTTACATGCAACTCATAATCGTGTGCTATTCACGTTCACGGGCGAGTTTAAATTACAAATACCGGCGACTCGATGAACAGAAAAACGTTACTCCTGGTTCTGCTTTTACCCCTGCTACTCACACTCACGGCTGGCCTTGGTTATGCGGTTTTATCATTGCCGGAGCAACCGCAGTATCTGCCTAAACTGGTTATCGATAATATAAATGAGAGTGGAGTCAGTCACCCAGTTACCGCTGTGCTGCTTAACTTCCGGGGTTACGATACGCTGTTGGAATTGGTGGTATTGTTGCTGGCTTTGCTAGCTGTCTGGTCACTTAATATGCCTGCGGCTGAAGATAAAACATCCCCGAACCTAGTACTGGATATACTAACGCGTTTACTCACACCGGTATTAATTCTGGTTACCGCTTATTTATTATGGATTGGCGCCCATGCTCCGGGTGGCGCCTTTCAAGCGGGATCAGTACTCGCCGCATCGGGTGTATTACTGCTGTTGGGAGGCTATCGAATATCAGACAAACTAACCGGCTTACCGCTTCGAATCATACTCATGGCAGGCCCGAGTGTATTTATTCTTATAGCTGTACTCACTTTATTACTTGAAGGTCAGCTCCTGAAATACCCAACGGCACAGGCTGGCCTGCTCATTGTCATTATTGAAACAGTAGCAACAATATCTATTGGCGCAACACTGGCTGCGCTTTTTCTCGGAGCACGCCCCATAGCAACAAACAGGGCAACCGCTAGCGAGAAAAATATGGATCAAGGTAGCGAAAAAGACGGGGAACACAAATGAACCCGGCAAACTTTTTTGCTCTGATTGGTATTGTGCTTTTTAGTATTGGACTCTTAGGCCTGATTATAAATAGCCACCTACTGCGAAAAATACTGGCCATCAATATTATGGGAAGTGGTGTTTTTCTGGTGCTAGTGGCACTCGCCAGACGAACAGAAAATATGCCAGCAGATCCTGTACCTCATGCGATGGTAATCACCGGCATTGTTGTGGCTATCTCAGCTACCGCATTGGCACTCACCTTGATGTTAAGGGTTGCCTCGGAAACCGGCCATGCCACTCTTCCCGATGAGGTTGAGGAATAGTGGAAATACAAAATGCCTTTATGGTGTTCCCTTGGGCAGTCGCATTGATTCTTTTGCCATTAGCGAGCGCCCTGAGCTGTTTCCTTTTTCCTCGAATAAGTCGAACACTGGGACTGATTACCAGTTTTGGTACTGTTGTATCAGTGGTCGGTCTGGGCTGGCAACTACTGGAACATGGCAGCTATCGCCATGCGGTCGGCGGCTGGGGCGCGCCATTAGGTATTGAGCTTTACGCAGATGGACTAAGTTTGTTGATGCTCGCCACAACAGCACTAGTGGGATTTGCGATCAGCGTTTATTCAACGACTTACTTTAAACCCACACTTGCGGTTAAGTTCTGGCCCATTTGGATGTGCCTGCTGGCAGCGTTAAACGCGCTATTTTTATCCGCTGATATTTTTAATCTGTATGTCACTCTTGAATTGCTCGGTTTATCAGCTGTTGCACTAACCGCTTTAACTGGCAGCAAAGAAGCACTCAGTGGTGCCATGCGTTATTTGCTGGCCACCTTATTAGCCTCGCTCGCCTACCTTTTGGGTGTTGCTCTGCTCTATCACAACTTCGGAAGTGTCGACATCGCACTACTGGCAAAACTGATTGAGGCATCCCCTGCGGTATGGGCTTCGCTGGGTCTGATGGCAGCGGGTTTAATGCTTAAAACGGCTCTTTTCCCACTGCATTTCTGGTTACCTCCTGCTCATGGCAGCGCGCCGGCACCGGTGAGCGCAGTACTTTCAGCACTGGTAATAAAAGCCTCATTCTATATTTTGCTTCGCTTATGGTTCACTTTGTTCGAACCCCTTGTCGACAGTGAAGCAATTAATACCATACTCGGGGTGTTGGGCTGCGTTGCGATTATCTGGGGTTCTATACAAGCCTTGCGCCAGACTCGACTGAAATTACTCATCGCTTATTCAACAGTAGCCCAGATTGGTTATCTCTTTTTGGTCTTTCCACTGTCCGCTAGCATGGGTAGTGTCGCCTGGAATGCCGTTGCTTACCTAATCATTTCTCATGCACTCGCAAAATCCGCTATGTTCCTTTCGGCGGGTAATTTGCTTTTCTTTGGTGGGCATGACCGCATTGTCGATCTGGATCGGGTAGTGCAACGCCTACCGTTAACCGCAACGGCCTTCGCTTTGGCCGGTGTGAGTATTATGGGGATTCCGCCTAGCGGTGGATTTATCGGCAAATGGTTATTACTTGAGGCCGCAATGACTCAGGGCAGATGGGATCTTGTTGCGGTGATGATAATCGGCGGCCTACTGGCAGCCGCTTATATTTTTAAAGTTATCGGCTACACATTCAGTCCGGCAGAGGTTTCGCATGAAGCACAATCCGTTTCTGCAAGTATGCAATGGTCTGCACTGCTTCTTGCCGTTGGCGCGATACTACTGGGGTTTTTGTATGTCCCTATTCTGTCTATACTAAACATTAGTGACACCACAATAGTCAGTGGGGTCGGATTATGAACTGGAATGATTGGGTTCCACTACTGGTAGTAATAAGTTCACTACTGCCGGGTTTGATAATCTTTGGTCTTGCAGAAGATAAAGTGCGAGCTCGTGTGATGCTCAATCTTTTTGGTGCCTTGGCAAAGCTCGCACTGGTCAGCTTGATGTTATGGGGTGTCTACCAAGGCTATCACTATGAAACACGCCTACCTCTGCTGCCAAATCTAGATCTGGTTTTGCGTGCAGGTCCACTAGCACTGTTATTCGTGAGCCTCTCCACCATACTCTGGTTGGTGACCACTGTTTATGCGATTGGTTATCTTGAAAACTCGCCGCATCGTAGTCGCTTTTTCGGATTTTTTAGTCTTTGCGTAACCGCCACCGTGGGCGTGGCTCTGGCGGGTAACCTGATCACCTTCTTATTATTCTATGAGTTACTCACTCTAGCAACTTATCCATTGATTGTTCATCGAGGGACAGAAGAGGCACGCCAAGCGGGGAAAACTTATCTTCGTTACACCATTTCTGGAGGCGCTTTACTGCTGATCGGCACGGTGTGGTTGTATAGCATAACAGGCACACTCGAATTTACCCCAAAAGGTTTCCTCTCTAACATTGGAGAACAACATTACCCTGCGTTGATCAGCATCTTTGCCCTGTTAATCACGGGGCTGGGTGTGAAAGCCGCACTGGTACCACTGCATGGTTGGTTACCATTAGCGATGATTGCGCCTGCGCCGGTGAGTGCTTTATTACATGCGGTGGCGGTAGTTAAAGCCGGTGCATTTGGCATTATACGGGTGGTTTATGATGTATTTGGTGTAGAGTTTTCAGCTGGACTGGGGGTTCTGACTCCTTTAGCCTGGGTGGCTGCATTCACAATTATTTATGGATCTGTGCGCGCCCTTTTCCAGGACGACCTTAAGCGTCGTCTGGCCTATTCAACCATCAGCCAAGTTTCATACATTGCCTTGGGTGTTGCCATCGCCGGCCCAATTGCAACCATCGGTGGCGTGGTGCATCTGGTGCATCAGGGCCTGATGAAAATAACGCTTTTTTTCTGTGCCGGCAATCTGGCTGAAACATTGGGTATTCATAAAATCAGCGAAATGAACGGAGTCGGTAGGCGCATGCCCTGGACTATGGCCGCCTTCACTATTGGCGCCTTCGGTATGATCGGCGCACCGCCAATCGCGGGTTTCATTAGTAAATGGTATCTGGGCTTGGGCGCACTAAACGCCGAGCAGAGTTGGGTTATTTTTGTACTGGCGGGTAGCAGCCTGTTAAATGCAGCTTACTTTCTGCCCATTCTACATAGAGCTTGGTTTATGCCATTACCGGAGTCATGGCCAAATGAGCATCATTTTGGTAACAAAGAAACTGCATGGGCTCTTTTATTACCCCCTCTAGTCACTGCCGCCATGGCATTGGCTGCCGGTTTACTGGTAACACTGCCTTTTAGTCCACTGGAATGGGCAAAACTTATTTCGGTGCGGGAGTTCTATCAACCATGAATATAGAATTCTATACAATAACACTATGGATGACGGTGATTTGGCCTCTACTACTGAGTATACCGTCACTGCATAGCCGATTCCCTTGGCCTCGGCACTTGGCAATAATTCCCGCAGTCGGATTAACTGCTATACCTGCTGATGTCTCTTTCAACATACCTTGGCTACTTTATGGCACTGGCTTTGCCATTGATGAAAATGTTCGTTGGATACTAGGTGCAGTTGTGGTGATCTGGTTTGCAGCGGCAACAATAAGTTCGCCATCAAAAGAAAAGGTTTCATCAAATTATTCGACCACACTTTATCTACTTACCTTAACTGGAAGTTTAGGCGTCCTATTAACAACTGACCTAGTGGGCTTCTTCAGTTTTTCAACACTCATGGGTTATGGTTTTTATGGACTCTTAATTCAGGATGGGACTAAAGCACTACAGCGAGCTGGGCGTTTATATCTGTACTTTCTTATTGTCGCTGATATCGCTTTATTTGAAGCACTGCTTCTTGTTGCATTTACCACAGAACATTTTCAATATGACATGGCTAGGCAAACGATGTCAGACATTTCATCTTCGCCAGTTTATCTCTACATGGTATTAATCGGCTTTGCCCTCAAGGCCGCTATCTGGCCATTTTATTTCTGGCTGACTGCTGCTTTTAATTCAAGCTCTCGAGCCATTGCACTTTTACTAATAGCGGGACCGATCACTATGAGCTTACTTGGCTTATTGCGTTGGTTACCTATCAGAGATGATATTTACATTTTAGGTCTTATTGTGCAGTTACTAGGTGCTGCTGCCATTTTACATAGCGCACTTAATTTTTTTACATCGGGCATATTTAAACAAAGCAAAAACCGTTTCAATACTGCTTGGCTGATTATTAGTTTTACTGGCTTATTGAGTTTGGCTTTAGGAGCCGCGCTGCAGAACCCAACTTTATGGCAACAATATTCATACATTGTTTATCCAGTAATCTCAATATTTAGTCTCTCTCTTAGCCTTTTAATTTTAACCACTGTTAAAACACACAGCGAACCCGAGTCAGTTGATAACACACCCACTTTAATTATAAATATATTTCATAAATTAAAAAAATGGCTTCACTTAACCCAACAACTGGCGGGCGACCTTAAACTGAAAACTGTAACTTTATGGGATAGAACAGGCTCATTTGTAATAAAACAATACCAGCATGTTTCTAGTGGTCAGAAGATTACATTTTTAGTGACTGACTGGAAAACAAACATCATATTATTTTTAATTCTGGGGTTAGTATTAACATGGTTAGCGATATAACCAATTTTATTTCAAAAACTAATGTCTCATTCCTTTATATAACAATACAGGTATACATTGCCTGCACAGGTTATTAAGGACTGCGTGCTTGTGGCTATTAGTGCGTATAAGTGTGTTTTACGCATCAAAATTTAAGATACGCTTCACTGTATAAAATACTTTATAATTTTCAATTTTTAGACGACCGTAATCCATGTGGTATATCCTTAATTTAGCTGAGTAATATATTTAACTATTGTATTCAGCCCTATTGATTGGATCGAATAAAATATAAAATTATCCTTAAGTTTTTCAGTTTAATTTTCTAATAGTTTAGAAATAATACATACGACAACACTAATAAAGTCGATATTTCCAAACCTTAATATGCTTGAGACACCAAAAACAATTAGTAAAAAAATGTCCGTTTTGGGTCGGCTTTAGCCTATCATTATATGGAGCCATATGTCTCCTTCGTGTATTAACCCGTCATTCGTTGAATTTCAGTGAACGGCTGCAATGGGTCGAAAGCGGTCATTTCTTCATTTCAAAACTAACATACAAAACCACTTAATACATCCTATGAAGAAGCAAGCACTGTTTGCATTTCTGAAATGCGTTCCATTTCTACGTCATTTGCTAAACGCTTTAATTTTTCAAGACATTGATTTGCAACTTTATGCATATCCAAATGGTGGATGAGAATATCTACTTCAAGTAAACCACATTCCATGTATCCTACTTCTTCTGAATAACGCGACTCTACGTCATGTAAAAGCGCAACTGCCAATTTATAACGGCCTTGCCTATTCGCTTCATGCGCCAAGATCAATACGTCTCGCGAATTAGCTAAAACAAATTCTCGGGTAACCATAAGGCAATCTTTCGCTATATCAAAGGCATCAACATAACGGCGATGTTGTATGTATAGGTCAATTAATATCCTCCCTATACACAGATAAGTACGCTGCTTTTTCCATTCACCCACTTTGTTATAAATATCCAAAAAGTGTTCCGAATTCAGTAGCAGAGGATCAATGTCAGCAAGAATCAGATTAATGGCATCACTACTCTGTCCCGTTCGCACCATATTAAAAAGACGGTCTAGGTGCGCTCCTTGCTGCTTTCTTTCTTGTTCTTGCGCATAATGCTGTTCCATCTCTCGCGTAGTTTTATTTAAGTTGGCTGATTTATTTATTGCAAACGAATTATTCTGAGATCGCATGTGTTCTATCTCTGCATCTAACTCCTCTGCGACTTCGGCTTTACGTTCTTTAAAATATAGTAGCCCGATAAGATAACCAAGCACGCCACCACTCACATGCGCGACAAGATTAACGCCTTGATTCATCCCTTCAGAAAGCAGCTCCCATGCATCAAAACCAACAAACCAGATAGCAAGAAACCAAACAGGAATCGCGACACGCTTAATTGGAATGATAAACCAGATAAGCGTATTGACTCTGGCCCTTGGCATTAAATAGGCCGACAGACCAATAACCCCCATCACCACACCGGAAAGACCAAGGCCGGGAATATTGCCACCTTCCAGTAAAGAAAATAGTGAATAAAAGACAGAGCAGCCAATTGCGATAACAGTCAGGGTGATTACATAACGAAACAGTCCGCCAATAATCAATTCCACTGCGCATGAAAATGCAAAAAAGAAAATCAGGTTACCAATAATATGTGCAAAACCACCATGCGCAAGTGATGAGCTAATCATTGTAAAAGGATTAAAGCTGCGCGGAAAATACATTATTGTTTCATCAAGAATTGACGGCGCCGTTTTACTATAATTCAAGTGGTGCTCTAACAGGGACAAGCGTAATTTTAGCGATTCATCTTTAGATAGTTCAGGTGCGTCCTTAAAAATATTTGTCTCAATTTCTTCTAGCGGTACACCACGGGTTTTTTGAATGTGATACGCATGTAATAGATAAACACAGGCATTGCCATCTTGAGCAAGAAAATCACTTGTCCCGATACTCGCTTGTTTCGAAATACCCTGACAATAATTTATTACTGATGACTCATATTTCTGATCAGATTGGAGTTGAAAATAAAATACGACTATACATAGCAATATGATTGCCCATGTTATCCATGGTTGTCGGTTTAATCTAAGATCCGTATTAAGAGGGATGAGCATACTGAAAATTATTCAATCACAATGAATGTGGTTAAACAAGTAGCAACTAATTTGATTAAGAACCAATCTAAATAAAACGAACGGTTTACTCTGTGACAGGTAACATTTCTTTTATTTTACAGCCAATAGCATATTCAGTTTCAGGAATGATTTCTTCGATATGCACAATTCTTACCACGGCATGAAAAGGTAAGGTAATACCTGCTTTGCCGGGCTCAATATTCACTTCAAGTTCTTCGCCAATCATTAACTCATGACTGGTGTGAAACTGTAAGCCAGAGGCACTCAAGTCTTTCATTCGAGCGGTTATGACATGACCACTGCCTAACAGGCAAACAGTGATATCACTGTCTACGGTCATTCTACGGAAATTACGCTTATCTTCTGAATCTACCATTAAAATTGCAGCCTTTATCTACGTTTACTCTTATTAGTTCATCGTTTGAAACGATGATTTCAGAGACTGTATCGGCCAATCTTAGGCAACCTGAACAGGGATTGTGTTACGCGTGTGGGTAATCGTGTTATTTTCATCAAGATAAACAAGTTTCGGCTTAAAATTAGCCAAGGCTTGCTGACTAACACTCACATAACTGCAAATAATTACACGGTCACCGGGGTTAGCCTTATGTGCAGCAGCGCCATTCACCGAAATGATACCCGAACCGTCTTCGGCACGAATCGCATAGGTAGTAAAACGTTCACCATTGGCAACGTTATAAATCTGAATTTGTTCGTATTCAAGAATGCCAGCCGCTTCAAGCAAGCGCCCATCAATAGCACATGAACCTTCATATTCAACTTCGGAGTGCGTCACGCAAGCCCTGTGGAGCTTGCATTTGAGCATCGTCGTTTGCATGGAACACCCTTTCTTTAACCATAATAATAAAGCCCGCTAATGCGAGCTGGTGCGTATTATCCAATGTTCACCCGCTGTATTCAAATAGAGCTTGTAAGCTATTGATTTTATTTATTTTCTAATCTTGGATCCAGCTGAAATAAGGCATCTGAGGTTATCAATTAGGCGTGACGCTCCTAAATTAGCGGCTGCCAGGATCATGAAATCACGACCTTTTATCCGCGGCGCATCCAAATTCGGGTCTAAAATCTGTACATAATCAACCTGCCAACCCGTCTTGTTCAAAACCGTGGCGACTTCATCTTCTAAGACCGCAAAATCACGCCGCCCTGCTTGTAAGCCATCTGAGATAGACTCTAATACCTGATGCAGCCTAGATGCCTGTTGCCGTTCGGCGGTAGTAAGGTACTGATTACGTGAGCTCATGGCCAAACCATCATCTTCACGCACAATAGGTGCGCCAATAATTTTAATTTTTAGCCCTAGATGCTTTACCAACCAATGGATCACCTGTAATTGCTGGTAATCTTTATTACCGAAAATGGCCGTGTTCGGTTTCACCGCATCAAATAACTTCGCGACTATCGTTGCTACCCCGTCAAAGTGCCCCGGCCGGTTCAAGCCACATAACTTATTTGTTAATTCTTTCGGCACATGAATATCACTACTAATGTTATCGCCATACAACGCCTCAACACTGGGTAGAAATACCAAATCGGCACCACGTGAGGCAAGTAGTTCACAATCTTTCTCTAGCGAACGAGGGTACTCAGAAAAATCTTCGTTGAGTCCAAATTGAGTCGGGTTAACAAAAATACTGACTACGCAGCGATCGGCTTTGCTCTTGGCAAGATCAACTAATTGTAAATGGCCTTCATGAAGGTTACCCATTGTTGGTACAAAGGCAATACGTTCACCAGCGTCACGCCATTGCTGGCATGTAGCCTGCAATGCTGCAACTTCACTTATCTGCAATAAGGATTTACTCATTGGTAACTATGTACAAGAGCAGGGTATTGAGATTTTTTTACTGCATCGACATAAGCTCGAACCGCCGACTCAATATCATTTTGGCCTTGAAGAAAATTCTTAACGAACTTGGCTTTATGACCACGACTAATACCCAGCATGTCATAGGTGACGAGTACTTGGCCATCACAATCCACACCTGCACCAATACCAATGACAGGAATAGTGAGTGTCTCGCTAATTAATTTGCCTAATGATGCAGGAATACATTCCAAGACCAATATTTGAATACCCGCTTGTTGTAATGCTTGTGCATCAGCAAGGATGCGTGCGGCACTGTCCTGATCACGACCCTGTACTTTATAACCACCCAATTCCTTAACCGATTGCGGTTCAAGACCGAGATGCCCACAAACGGGAATATCGTGATTCACAAGTTCTTCTATATTTTTAAGTTGTTGTTGACCACCTTCCAACTTAACCATTTGTGCGCCGCCTTCACTAATTAATCGCTGCGCATTTTCTAATGTTTGTTTTACAGATGTATAACTTTGGTAAGGTAGATCGACGATTATATAACTACGCTGACTACCGCGCACAACATTGGCGCTGTGATAAACCATATCATCCATGGTTACAGGCAACGTACTATCGTGTCCCTGACAAACCATACCAAGCGAATCACCTACAATAAACGCATCGACACCATTGTCTTCTAACAAAGAGGCAAAGCTGGCATCATAAGCGGTAAGCACAGCGATCTTTTCGCCCTGCGACTTCATGTTATGTAGTTCTTCAAGAGTTAATCTGCTCATAATTAAAATTCAAATGGTTGCGGGTTAAAATAGTGCCTACCACTACGACTATTCTGTACTTGTTCGAGTAACAGTTCGTAGTCTTGTGTGCTATTAATCAAATCGATCTCCGATGCATTCACAACCAACAAAGGGGAAGAGTTATATTGGTAAAAGAAACTAGTATAACCATCAACCAATCTTTGCAAATACGCATTTGATATACGTTTTTCACCATCAATACCACGTTTATTAATACGTTGCTGCAATACTTCAACAGGAGCTTGTAAATAAATAACCAGATCAGGCACAGGGGCATCAATGGTCATGTTTTCATAAACCTGTTCGTATAAATCAAATTCATCATCTTGCAGGGTTAATTCTGCAAAAAGACGATCTTTTTCCATTAAAAAATCCGCAACTCGAACAGGGCGAAACAGATCATGCTGACGCAATTCTTGCATCTGCCTTGCGCGTTGAAACAAGAAGAAAAGTTGTGTTGGTAACGCCGCTTCTCCCGGTTTTTTGTAGTAGCGCTCAAGGAATGGATTTTCATCCGCACCTTCCAATAACAGCTCACTATCAAAGGACTCAGCCAAGCGTTTAGCGAGGCTGGTTTTACCAACGCCAATCGGTCCTTCAACAACTATAAAATCGGGTCTTGAACTGTTCATAATAGGGTGAAATGCTGTCCCGTTAACATACTATTGTCATGCCGGCGTAGGCCGGTATCCAGCTAATTCTTTGAAATTGTTAGATTCTGGCATACGCCAGAATGACAAAAAAACGTATTGTAACGTGTTTTTAATATTCACGCGCGGTGTAGCTCTACGCGGGACAAGGAAATTTTTCCAATATTGTTTCTGGGCAAGTCTCTAAACAAGACGCGACACTCCCCTGCCCTGTAATAACAAGTTCTGGCGCTATTTCTACTAAGGGTAACAAGACAAAATCACGCTGACATATTTCAGGATGCGGCACAGTTAATCTTTTGCTGGTAATTATTTCATTGCCGTAAAGCAAAATATCAAGGTCTAGCGGCCGAGATGCCCAGCGCTCTCCGTCGCGACGTCTACCTTGGGAAAATTCAATTGCCTGTAATTCATCAAGCAAAGCAACTGCACCCAAGTTGGTTTTAATTACTGCAACGGCATTCAGATAGTCTGGTGTGACACTATCATTAGTTAATGTTAATGCCTTGCTACAGTAAAAAGATGAACATGATACAAAGTTTGTTTGCGGTAAATTTCGTAATGCCTCAATCGCATTCGACAACTGTTGCATTGGCCCGTCTAGATTACTGCCTAGGCCAATATAACTAATAACTTCAGCCATCGGACCGTTTGGTCTTTGGTTTACGACGACGTCGGCTTTTCTTGTTTTCATTAGGCAACAACATAGATTCACGACCGGCATTATCGCAAGTTTGAATCTCTGTCCACCACTGCGCATGTTCAGCTAAACTCTCATCACCTGCCGAACGGATAAGCAAGAAATCATATGCGGCACGAAAACGCGGATGCTCTAATGTTCGTAAGGCACGTTTGCCACTCCGGTTCATCAGTCTTGCTTGCAGAACAAATATTTCTTTTACCATGATGGCAAAACGTCTTGGTATTGAAACTGATCTACGTTGCACACTAAAAACCTGATCTGTCGCTGCTTGAATTGCCTGAATGGCTGGCATGCCCTGTTGAAGCATC
>Ga0316204_10010120_pt1 | contig 12272 bp, 10 predicted proteins | sample 6monrhotite_MG_2_FD_205661 | JGI IMG/M metagenome (GOLD analysis project Ga0316204, IMG submission 205661) | Microbial mat bacterial communities from mineral coupon in-situ incubated in ocean water Damariscotta River, Maine, United States -... | ecosystem: Environmental > Aquatic > Marine >...
TGGACTCAGCGAAGCGCGGGTGCTCTGGTATCACGCCCTGCCGCTAGCGCTGCCGTTGGCTAGCGCTTGCTTACCGACCGTCGCCATCGCGCTGTTCACCGGCTCAACCATCGTCGAGCAAGTCTTCGGGCTTCCGGGACTGGGGCGGTTGCTGGTGCAGGCCGCGATCAATCGCGACTACACGGTGGTGCTGGGCTGTGTGCTAGTGGTCTCAGCGATCGTCGCGCTGATCAACCTACTCACCGAGTCTATCCAGCGCAGGATCGACCCACGCGGTCACTGACCACACCGGCCTGCGCAAAGGGCACAAAAAAGACGGCCCTAAGGCCGCCTTTTCGTTTCACTGATTGAGCGAAAGCTTAGGCGCTACGACGGACGAAAAAGACCGTACCCAGCACCATCAACAGCGCCAGCAGTGCAATCGCTGCCGGGCTCAGGCTGTTAACCGGAGCGGCAAAGATCTGCACCTGCGACGGGGTCAGCCCAAATTCGACGAGCTCACCGGCACCGGTGGCCATCACGAACACCGAATCACCGACGACTGCAACACCCTCACCACCTGAGGAACCCGCAGCGATGGTGCCGGGAAAGGAGTCGACCACATTGAAGCTGGTGTCGTAGCTGCGCACGGTGTCCGTGCCGCTGTCGTAAAGCCAAAATACGCCGCGGACACTGTCCCAAGCGATACCGTCGGGGGAACTACCCAGGATGGGGAAAGTCGCCTGCAACACACCTGCGGTGGTGTATTGACCGACCTGGTTGCCACCAGCACCGTCTACGACATAGAGCAGGCCGTCGACGGGGTTGTAAGTAATGCCTTCCGGGAAGGTCGAGAAGCTGCTGACGTCGAAACTGGAAATCGGCGTGCCGTTCATCGCCAGCACGTTGACCGCTCCGGCCGACGTGTCTGTGGTGTAGATGTTCATGCCGTCGGTGCTGATACCGATCGGATTGCCAGGCGCGGGAAACGGGCCGGTCTGCACCGCCGCTGTGTCCCTATCGATCGTACCGAAGACGTCATCGGAGATATCGGTGATCAGCAGGCTGCCACCGAAGTCCTCTAGCCCAACGAGCGTATTGCCAGCGAAACTGACTGCAACAATGTCGACGACCATGCCTTGTCCGCCCGATGGAACTGGGTTCGGATTGGCGACGGGGGCGTTCTGACCCGGCGCTTCGGTTTGCGCTTGAACAACAGACATACAGGCGAGCGCAGCAGCACCCGCGACCAGATGACGAAACTTCATGGAATCCCCCGACGTTTTGTTAGAAATAGCTTTGGTCGGAGACTGTAGTGGTCACGTGCTCAGAAAACAACAGCATAGAGGCCCAAAGGCGCGTGAATTGCAGCTTTCTTGACACTAACTCGGTGTTTGATCACTCCACACAGATCCGGCGACTGCATCGCCTCGGCTATCCATCGCATCGGTAATCCAGCGCCGCGCCTGCTCCACACCGTCTTTTTTCAACGCCGAAAAGAGCTGCACATCCGCCGCTCCGTCAAGTTCGCTGCGGATTTCTTTCAGCTTCGCACTGGCCGGTCCGCGGCTGAGCTTGTCGGCTTTGGTCAGCAGGATCAGACAGCGAACTTGGCGAGTTTGGCACCAGGACAACATCTGTCGATCGAATTCGGTGAGCGCCTGGCGTACGTCGGACATGATGACCACGGCAACCAGGCTGCGGCGCTCGCGCAAATAGCCGTCGACCAAGTCACGCCAGCTGCTGCGCATGGAGATCGGCACTTTCGCATAACCGTAGCCGGGCAAATCCATCAGGCGGCGACCCTCACCCATGTCGAACAGCACCAATTGCTGGGTACGTCCGGGCGTTTTGCTGGTTCGGGCCAGCCCATTTTGATCGCAAATGACATTGATCGCGCTGGATTTACCAGCGTTGGAGCGGCCGGCAAAGGCCACCTCCAATCCGCCCTCATCGCCGGGCAGTTGCTCACGCGCGGCGGCGGCCAGGACGAAACTGGCACGTCTAAACGGCGCCGCCAGCTGGTGATCCATGTGTTCGTCGGTGTAGCGCTTGGCGCTGGGCTTACGGGTCTTGGCCATCAATCACTTCTCATTTAAGCGCGAGAGCTTAGCGCGATGTAGCCGACAGCGCCCGACTCGCCGGGCAAAATCCAATTGCAGGTGCGGCTATACTTGGGGCCATGAAACCATTACCTCGCCCCCCAGGAGCCGGACCGCGTACCGGCGATAGCTACCTACCACCGCAGCGCGAGCGATCCACGCTGCCGATGTGGTTGCCGATCGGCCTGGTGGCCTTAGTGCTGGCTGCCGGTTTTTTCTTCGCCTTGCCGCTGTTACGCGGCGGCTAGTCGGACTAGCGCTCAGCGACCGCCGTTCTTGGCGTAGCGCGCAGCCACTTCGCGATAGCGAGCCATGTCTCGCTCGTACTCGTCTTTGGCGCGGATCAGCTCCACCTTGCGCTCTTTGACGTGGGTGCGCTGACGGTCGATCTCTTTACGCTCGCCGTCGATCAACTGCTTCAATGCCTCGGGGACTGCGCGACCGGCGCGTTCGGTTTCTGCCGCTTGGGCGACCAGCTTGGTCATGCCCTGCTCGCGCAGTCCGATCTCAACTTCGCGCGCCTCAATGGTTTGCTCGAGCAGATCCACGCGCTGGTTGTAGGCACGGGTTAGATCGGCCTCACCAGCATAGGAATCCAACAGCGCTTTGTCGCGACGCCGTTCTTCTTCTGCAGTTAGCGCAGCGAGCCTGGCATCTTCCTCGGCCTTATAAACCGCCGCCTGTTCTTCCGGCGACAGCGCACGAGTTACTTTATCGACAGTGATTCCGTCCTTGTTGAGCTCTTCCCTGGCAAGTTGGGCCTGATCGGGCGGCACCTGATCGCTGTAGGTGACGTTGCCATCTTCGTCGACCCACTTGTACAACTTGGCAGCGTTAACCGTGCCAGCGCCTAGCAGCAGGCTGAATCCGATGGCTGAGATCAATTGCATAGGACGTACTGACATGAAGCGCTCCGCGAATGACTACTGTGCGACGAACCATATTACAGGGCGCGCGTGAAAGTGCGCTAAACGCCTCACGGTTCGGGTAACGAAGTGAAAAGCCACCGCGCACGTGAGCGGCCGATAGTTAGTTGACCGTTGCCAACCGGCTCAAATACAGATTGGCGTCAGCCGCTATCAGTCGCCGCTGACGCCGTAGCGCTGCCGGTAGTCGGCCAGCGCCTGTGCGTGCTGGCTTAGCACCGGATCATTGGCAACGAAGGCTAGCAAATCACCCAGTCCAGCCACGGCACGCACCGGCAGTTCGAACTGCTGGGACACTTCCTGTGCAGCGGACAACTCACCCTGACCGCGCTCTTGCCGATCCAGGGCAATCAGCACACCCGCTGGAGTGGCGCCATGGGCGCGAATGATCTTTACCGACTCGCGCACCGAGGTGCCGGCGGAGATTACGTCATCGACGATCCAAACTGCGCCCTGCAAAGGCGCACCGACCAAGTCACCGCCCTCGCCGTGATCCTTGGCCTCTTTGCGGTTGAAGGCGTAGCTGATGCTGCGCCGATGATCGCGATAGGCCGACACGGACACCGCAGCGACCAACGGTATGCCTTTGTAGGCTGGCCCGAACAGCATTGCCTCGGGGGTTGCCGCGGCGATGAACTGCCCCGCATAGGCTCTCGCCAGAGCATCCAGACTAGCGCCGGAGTTAAACGCGCCGGCGTTGAAGAAATACGGGCTCTGACGGCCACTCTTCAGGGTGTAACTACCAAAGCGCAACGCACCGCAGTCAACTGCAGCTTTAAGAAAAGCGTTGCGCGTGGCGGTGGAATCAGACAACGCCGGCCTCCGCTACTGCTATCGCTTCATGAAGCCGAAGAACTCGTCGTTGGACTTGGTGTTCTTCATCTTGTCCAACAAGAATTCTATCGCTGCCAGCTCATCCATGGGATGCAGCAGCTTGCGCAGTATCCAGATCTTCTGCAGTTGATCGGGCTCAATCAGCAGTTCTTCCCGACGCGTACCGGAGCGGTTGATATTCAACGCTGGGTAGACTCGCTTTTCGGCGACGCGGCGATCCAAGTGCACTTCCGAGTTACCGGTGCCCTTGAACTCTTCGTAAATGACCTCGTCCATTTTGCTGCCGGTTTCCACCAGCGCGGTCGCCAAAATGGTGAGCGAGCCACCCTCTTCGATCTTTCGCGCCGCGCCGAAGAAGCGCTTTGGCCGCTGCAGCGCGTTAGCGTCGACGCCACCGGTGAGCACTTTGCCCGAAGACGGCACCACGGTGTTGTAAGCGCGCGCCAGACGAGTGATGGAATCGAGCAAGATCACCACGTCAATTTTTTGCTCAACCAGGCGCTTTGCCCGCTCAATGACCATCTCGGCCACCTGCACGTGACGCGCGGCCGGCTCATCGAAGGTCGAGGCAATCACTTCGCCGCCGGTGTTGATCATGCGCAGCATTTCGGTGACTTCTTCCGGGCGCTCATCGATCAGCAACACGAACAAGCGCACATCCGGATGATTGGCCATGATCGCCTGAGCCACGTTCTGCAGCATCATCGTCTTACCCGCCTTCGGCGGCGAGACGATCAATCCACGCTGACCCTTACCGACGGGCGAAATCAAGTCCATGATTCGGCCGGTAATGTCTTCGGTAGACCCGTTGCCGCGCTCTAGCGTCATCCGCTCGGTCGGGTAATACGGAGTCAGGTTCTCGAACAGAATCTGGTTTTTCTTGCTTTCCGGCGGCTGGTCATTGATGTCGTCGACCTTCAGCAAGGCAAAATAGCGCTCGCCTTCCTTGGGCGGACGAATCTTGCCGCGGATGTAATCACCGGTGCGCAAATTAAAGCGCCGAATCTGGCTGGGACTGACGTAAATATCGTCAGGTCCGGCCAGATACGAGGAATCGGCCGCCCGCAAGAAGCCAAAACCGTCAGACAGGATTTCTAAGGCACCATCGCCAGAAATACTCTCGCCGCTCTTGGCATGCGCCTTGAGCAGAGCAAAAATGACGTCTTGTTTACGAGCGCGGGCGACACCTTCGAGTTGCATTTCATTCGCAATCTCGAGCAGTTCACCCACCGACTTGAGTTTCAGTTCAGTGAGATTCATAGATGGCTTGTTAGAGGCCTTGGGTTTTGATCGGGAACGTCTGCGGGACGACTCGGACACGGTCGTCTCCGCGCTCCCTTCAGGGGCGCTAGATTCTTGATTCAAAGGACTATTTATCGCAGGCGGAGCCGTTCCGGCTCCGGGATATCGCCATACGCTAGCACGATCGAAACCGAAGTTCTACACGCGAAAGCGATACGGCAATCGGCGTTCAGCAAACCAAAGCGGAATCTATGATCTGGATGAGGCAACTCGTAGCTGGCGCTGCCGGTCACCGCTCAGATTAGATTGCCCGGTCGATAAACTGGGTTAACTGCATCCGGCTTACCGCACCAATCTGGGTGTCGTGGACTTGGCCATCTTTAAAAATGATGAAAGTCGGCAATCCGCGCACCTGGAACTGGCTAGCCAGTGCCGGTGACGCTTCGACATTGACCTTGGCAATCCGCAGCTTGCCTTCGTACTGATCGGCCAAGTCATGCAGGATCGGCTCGATCCGCTTGCACGGCTCACACCATTCTGCCCAAAAATCGACTAACACCGGCTCAGCTGAATTGAGCACCTGTTGTTCGAACTCTGCATCGCTCACGTGGCTTACGCTCTCACTCACAGTTACGCATACTCCAGATCGGAACATTGGGATCGGCTACACTTGGCTGGACCCGAAGGCAGCTATGCAGTCTTCGGCCAGGCAACGTGACCTGGGATTGTCCTCAAGTCGAGGTGAAGTGTGGGCGCAAACTTGGGCGGGGGTCAATCCGCAACGGCAAGCGCCTTGACCGACGGGAGTTGGGGAGTGATCGAACAAAATGCGAGATCAACGTCCCGAACTGCGGGATTTTTCCCAGCGTTGAATCGGTCCACACACCCGCTTGCCGGCAATCTCTGCATCGCGTTGAATCTATTACTCTATAAGTTGCTCATGCTTGGCGGGCCCAGTACACCGCGGCCTTCCCTCGAGCAGCTGGAATGCGTATGAGCGAACAAGTACTGACTGACGTCGATTTTCACAGCCTGGATCTGCATCCGAACCTGCTTAAGGGGCTCGATGAGGCCGGCTTCACGCGCCTGACACCGATTCAGGCACTCACCCTTCCCCCCACGCTCAAAGGCGAAGACATCGCCGGCCAAGCGCAGACGGGGACCGGTAAGACCGCGGCCTTTTTGCTGTCGCTGATGCAGCGGTTGCTGACCAAGCCAGCGCTAGCCGAGCGCAAGCCCGGTGATCCGCGGGCACTGATCCTGGCACCGACCCGCGAGTTGGCGATCCAGATACACAAAGACGCCGAACTATTTGGCGCCTATACCGACCTGCGACTGGGCCTGGCCTACGGCGGCATTGACTACGAAAAACAGCGTCGTCAGTTCGCCGACGGCATCGACATATTGATCGGCACTCCCGGTCGATTGATCGATTACTACAAGCAACACGTCTACACCCTGCGCGCCGCAGAAGTGGTGGTACTGGACGAAGCCGATCGCATGTTCGATCTAGGCTTCATCAAGGACGTGCGCTACATGCTGCGTAAATGCGCGCCGCGCGAGCAGCGTCAGGGCATGCTGTTTTCGGCCACTCTGTCGTATCGGGTAATGGAGCTGGCTTACGAGCACATGAATTCGCCGCGCAAGGTCGAGGCCGAGACCGAGACCGTCACCGGGGCGCGGGTAGTGCAGTCGGTCTATTTCCCGGCCAGCGAAGAGAAGCTGCCGCTGCTGGTAGGGCTGCTCGATAAGATGGATGCGAAACGTTCAATCGTGTTTGTTAACACCAAGCATGCGGCCGAACAGATCACCGGCAAGCTCAACCAGTTGGGCCTGCCGACGATTGCGCTATCGGGTGACGTTCCGCAGAACAAGCGGCAGGTCATACTCGGGCGCTTCGCCAAGGGCGAGCTGGCGATATTGGTTGCCACCGATGTGGCCGCTCGCGGGCTGCATATCCCTGAAGTGAGCCACGTGTTCAACTTCGACCTGCCGCATGATCCGGAAGACTATGTGCACCGCATCGGCCGTACCGCGCGCTTCGGCGCCAGCGGCGACGCGATCAGCTTTGCCTGTGATCGCTACGCGATTAGCCTGCCGGATATCGAGCAATTCATTGGCCACAAGATCGATACCGCCAGTATTGATCCGGAAATGATCGCCAAGACCCCGGCATTTCACTTCACCCGGCCTCCGCGCAAGACGGATCGACGCGGCGGGCGCCCGGGCGATCGCAGCGGCCGACCCGGCGGCGGTGGCAGCGGCAGACGCGGACCGAAACCGCGATCCGAGCAAAGTGGCGCTGCCAGCAGCGCACCAGATGCAGGCGGCGATAAGCCGACTGCGGCGGCGGCGAAGAATGGCGATGAACAGGCAGCAGCTAAGCCACGGCGGCGACGACCGCGCAGCAGCAGCAGCGATAAGCCAACCGCACCGCCGGCTAGCGATAGTTGATCGATGGGCAAACTGTTGGCCAACGGACGCGACGATCTGATCGACCTGGGGCTCAAAGCCGCAGTTGCGATCAGCGCCGTGTTACTGGCCATCGCCCTGGTACAGGGGCTATGGCTGGTAGTAATCACCCCGCCGCCACCGCCTCAAGGCCCTCTGGAACAGGCCGGACAAGCGCAGTTACCGGGTGCGCCGACGATTCCCTTGGCCGATTTTCATCTTTTCGGCGATGGTCCGCAGCCGGCTGCACAGGTGGCGCCAATGACCACCTTGGATTTAGTGCTCAAGGGCACCTTTGCCGCAGCCGATCAGCGCTTTAGCAGGGCCCTAATCGCCGGTAGTGGCACCGAAGCCACGTACTCACCGGGAATGGAACTGCCCGGCGGCGCGAAGCTGGAATCGATTCATTCCGACCACGTCGTACTGCGCGTCAATGGGCGCCAGGAGACGCTGCCGCTGCGCCCCGGCGCCAGCGTTAGCGGGCCAGGTCCAGGTCCAACTAGGCCACCGCCGGGTGCGGCACCACTGCCGCGCGCCAATGCCAGCGTGCTGCCAGGCCAGCCGGCCAGCTTCGTCAATCCTATCGCCGGCACCAGCTCGGCTGCGCTTGCGCATTTTCGCTCCCAGGCCGTGCCAGATCCTGCCGCCTTGGCCCGCTCCATTACCGCATTGCCGGTGCTGGAAGGGGGAAAATTTGTCGGCGTGCGCTTGAATGCTGGATCAAATCAGGCTTTACTCGCCAGAGCAGGTCTAGAGCCAACTGATATCATCACGGAAATCAACGGGATACCGATTGATTCTCTAGCAAGAGGTGCACAAATCGCGCAACAGCTTCAGAATGCGCGTAGTGCTCAAGTCAGCGTCCGCCGCGGCGGACGAACTATCGCCCTGCCACCCATCAATCTGGACGGCTCGCAATGATCTCTAAGCTCAAAGCCCTGATCCCGCTGCTGTGTCTGCTCGCGGCAAGCGCCTATGCGCAGCAGCCGGCGGCCTACGCGCCTCAGGCGATGAACGCGATGACCCCGACTGCCGGCGGCCATACGCTGAATCTGCGCGATGCCGAAATCGGCTCTTTGATCGCCACCGTTTCGGAGATCACTGGCCGCAATTTCATCATTGACCCGCGCGTAACCGGCAAGGTCAACGTGATCTCAAACCGGCCAATGACGCCGGAAGAGGTTTACGACGTATTCCTGTCGGTGCTGCGAGTTAATGGCTTTGCCGCCATACAGGCCGGCAACATGACCAAGATCGTGCCGGAAGCGCTGGCTCAGCAGGATGCCCCAGCAGGCCCCAGCAACAGCTCTCCAGACGCCCTGGTCACCCGCATCGTCACGGTGAACCATCTAAGCCCGGCCGAGCTAGTCACGCTGTTGCGCCCACTGGTGCCGCAATCGGCTCAGCTGCTGCCGCATCCGAGTTCATCAACGCTGCTGATTGCCGATCGCTCTGCCAACGTCAATCGCATCGAGAAGCTCATTCGGCGCCTGGATCAGGCCTCCGCCACCGACGTCGAGGTGATTCCGCTCCAACACGCCAACGCCACCGAAGTGGTGCGCACGCTGACCATGCTGCAGCCCAACGGTGCCGGCGACATCGGCGGCAACAAGATTGCCGCCGACGAGCGCACCAACTCGGTGCTGCTGGCCGGTGACCGCTCGCGTCGGTTGCGGATGAAAGCGCTAATCGCTCACCTGGACACGCCGCTGGGCGGCAATGAGTCGCTGCAGGTTATTTATCTGCGCTATGCCAGCGCCGAGCAGCTGGTCCCGATACTGGAAACCGCCATGGCCGGCATGACTGGCCGCAACGCCACTGCCAGTGACGGTGAGAACGCGCCCACCTCGGGAATTCAGGCGCATCCGGAAACCAATTCGCTCATTATCAGCGCACCACCGGCCGTATTTCGGGGCCTCAAGGAAGTCGTCCGACAGCTGGATATCCGACGCGCGCAGGTGTTGATCGAAGCCTTGATTGCCGAGGTCAGCGACAGCACGGCGAAAGAGATTGGTATCCAGTGGCAAAGCACCAGCAATAGCCTGGAGGGTGGCGGCGTCTTCGGCGGCACCAATTTCCCCGGCACCGCCGGCACTAACGGCATCGTCGGCTTGGCTGCCGACCCCTCGGGTCTGGCCGGCTTGGGCGGACTCAACCTGGGCTACGTCGGCGGCACCGTGACGCTACCCGGCACCGACATACCCATACTGCAGATCGGCGCGCTGGCGCGCGCGCTGGGCAGTGACTCCAACTCCAACATCCTGAGCACGCCGTCAACCATGACCCTGGATCACCAGGAGGCCAGCCTCAGCGTCGGTCAGGAAGTGCCGTTCATTACCGGCCAATACTCGACTAATGCCAGCACCACGGGCGGCGCCGGCAACGGCAACGCCGGTCTGGTCAATCCGTTCCAGACCATTGATCGGCGCGAAGTGGGTCTGAAGCTAAAAGTGACGCCGCACGTGAACGAGGGTGACGCGGTGATTTTGGATCTGGACCTGGAAGTGTCCAATTTGTTGCCGAGTGCACAAGCTGCCAGCGGTGCGGTCGATCTAATCACCCAAACGCGCAAGCTAACCACGCGAGTCCTGGTCCAAGATCGCGGTCTGCTGGTGCTGGGCGGCCTGACCAGCGAAGATCAGTCCGATACGGTGCAAAAAGTGCCCGGCTTGGGATCGATCCCCGTGATCGGTAATCTGTTCAAGTATCGCAACTCGAGCGTCGCCCGGCGCAATCTGCTGATGTTCCTCACCCCCACCATCACCCGCGACACGATCAGCGAACAGATGCTGTCCAGTGAGAAATACAACTACATCCGCGCGCGTCAGCTAGACGCGCGTCAAGACAACACCGGCTTGCTGCCTAGCGAGGGCATGCCGCTACTGCCAGAGATGACCGACTTCTTGAGCCAGGGCGGACCGCAATCCGGTTCCAGTGCCGCCACCGCACCAGCAACCGACGGTGGGAATGAGCAGCCCTGAGGCGGTAGCCGCTGAGCCAGCGCTGACCATCGCGCTGCCACCGCGGCCGAATTTCGGTTTCGCTAGGCGGCACGGCGCCACCGTGGTGGGCTTGGCCGGTGAACTGGCACACGTCATTCATCGCCCGGATGTGAGTGCGGACACGCTGCTCGAGCTGCGTCGCTATGCCGGCCGCCCGCTTGAGCTGGAAGCGCTGAGCCAAACCAACTACGAAGAACGGATCCGCGAGCTCTACGAGTCCGGCAGCGAAGGCGCGGCGCAAATGGCCGCCGACATGGATCAGCGATTGACGCTGGAACAGATCGCCGACGCCCTGCCAGAACCGGCCGACTTGATGGAAAGCGAGGACGACGCGCCGATCATTCGCTTGATCAACGCAATGCTCGCCGAGTCAATCAAGCAGCAGGCCTCCGACATCCACATCGAGCCCTACGAGGGACGCTTAGTGGTGCGTTTCCGCATCGACGGTGTCCTGCGCGAAGTGCTCAGCCCGCACAAGTCCCTGGCTGCGCCGGTGGTATCGCGAATCAAGGTGATGGCCAAGCTGGATATTGCTGAAAAGCGCCTGCCGCAGGACGGCCGCATAGGCCTGCGCATCGCCGGTCGTCCGGTCGATGTGCGCGTGTCGACAATTCCCGCCTCGTTTGGCGAACGCGTGGTATTGCGCCTGCTGGACAAGCAGGCCGGGCGCCTGGATCTGTCCGAGCTGGGCATGGATAGCGCGACTCTCGCCGGCATCGATGAGCTCATTCGTCGACCCCACGGCGTGCTGCTGGTTACCGGCCCCACCGGTAGCGGCAAGACCACCACGCTGTACGCCGCGCTGGGCCGCCTCAACGACGCCAGCTGCAATATCATGACCGTCGAAGACCCGATCGAGTACTACATCGACGGTATCGGTCAGACCCAGGTCAACACCAAGGTCGACATGAGCTTCGCCCGCGGCCTGCGAGCCATCCTGCGCCAGGATCCAGACGTGGTGATGGTCGGCGAAATCCGCGACTTAGAGACCGCCAGCATCGCGGTCCAGGCCTCGCTCACCGGCCATCAAGTGTTGTCCACCCTGCATACCAATTCTGCGGTCGGCGCCGTCACCCGACTGCGCGACATGGGTATTGAGCCGTTCTTGCTGTCCTCGTCGATCAACGGCGTCATCGCCCAGCGTCTGGTGCGCCGCTTAGACCCGGACTTGAGTGAGCCCTATCTGGCCTCGCAGGCCGAACTCGCCGCCTTTGGCCGCCAGCGCAACGAAGAAGTCACCCTGTATCGACCCAACATCGAACTAGCCGGTCGCCACGGCGGCTATAAAGGCCGCAGCGGCTTATACGAGTTGGTGGTGGTCGACGAAGCCATGCGCTCACTAATCCACGACGGCGCCGGCGAACAGGCCCTGGAAGCCGCCGCCCGCGCCCACACGCCAGGCATTCTCGACGACGGCTGGCGCAAGTGCAGAGACGGCCAGACTTCGGTGGATGAGGTGTTGAAGGTGACTAGGGACGAGGGCTGAGGGCTGAGGGCTGAGGGCTGAGGGCTGAGGGCTGAGGGCTGAGGGCTGAGGGCTGAGGGCTGAGGGCTGAGGGCTGAGCAAGCGTTCAGTTTTTCGGGCAGTAATTGGCTCGCTCGACGCGGTCCAAGTCGAAGCAATCTGACGGCAGGCGGCCCGGGGACGCTAAGAGTGGCGAGAACCAACTTCAACAATCCCCGCTGGGTGGCACCTTTGGCTTTAGTCGCTGCCCTGACCTCGCTGTCCACAAGCT
>Ga0316204_10010122_pt1 | contig 12270 bp, 7 predicted proteins | sample 6monrhotite_MG_2_FD_205661 | JGI IMG/M metagenome (GOLD analysis project Ga0316204, IMG submission 205661) | Microbial mat bacterial communities from mineral coupon in-situ incubated in ocean water Damariscotta River, Maine, United States -... | ecosystem: Environmental > Aquatic > Marine >...
CTCCGCTACCGGTCACCGTGTCACCGTTAATCGTGCCGGTGAAATTTGCCGTGATGTTAATAGTGTCTACATTGTCACCGCCAGTGACTGTTTCCATCGAGGAGAAACGAATCACACCCGCGTCGGGTGCCGTTACACTGGCCGTGGCGGTATTGCCCAGTGTGCCAGTGGCGTCACCATCAATACTCCAGGTAGAAACCAGGTTGTGGCCTTCGATGATGTCATTGCCCGCACCACCGGCCACGCTGTTAACAACGGCATCAGTTGTTGTAAACCGGAAAGTGTCGGCACCTGCACCACCGGTCATCGTGTGAATGTTTGAAAAACCGGTACCAATGCCCGCAGTAACGGTGCCACCGTATCCGGCATTGATGGTCCAGGTGTTATCGGTCGGCACGGGTGTCGGCGTACTGCCATCATCTTTTGCTATCGTCAGGCTGTTCTGTCCGGCACCGCTTCCGCCATCAACAGAACCGGAAATTGTGCCTGCACCGGTAATGAAAAAATCATCAATGCCCGTCCCTCCCGTCACGCTCTCAATATCACTGAAAAGCAGGCGCTCATTTTCAGGCACTGAACGATCAGTGCTGTTCGCATAAATCCCACCACTCTCTGTGCCATTAATTAACCAGAAATTAACTTCGTCGGCGGCAGACAAAATATCATCATTCCCCGCACCATCGAGACTGAGCCCCGACAAGCCCGTAGCGTTGATGTCAAAAGTATCACTTCCTTCGCCACCGGTAACGGTGATCGAGCCACCCGTGCCGGTTGTCACCGTACCATCAGCAGTAAACGTAAAACCTGTATCGTCTGTACCAAAAGTTAACTGGATATCACTACCCGCCGCACCCACCACATCATCAGCACTGGCATTGGCATCAGCGAGTGTTAAATTTTGTGAGGCCGTCACCGTCAAATCGCCACCGACACTGACATCCCCCAGAGTCGTGATTACCGCTGTATTTTCTAGATCAACATCGTTCGCGCCAGTGGTGGTAAAGGCAATACTGCCTCGTAAATTATTCGATGTGTTTTGGAGATCAATAGGGTTTGCACTCGCATCAAACGTGGAAGTTCCGGCAATATCTAAGTTTCGTTCCGCCAAAGCAGACTGTCTAATTTGACCTGTTGTGGTGGTAACCGAAAGTGATCCAGCGGTGATATCTCCCAGGAAAGCACCTGCTGTAATACCACTACCATTAGTGCCAGCTCCTTCGGCCTGAATAGTGACAACTCCTGTTGTTCCGGTATCCAGGTTTTGATTGCTGAACCAGTTATTAAAATAACCGGCTGTTGTTGTCGCAGAAAAATCATTGTTATTCGTTGTTACGTCATGCCGAAGAATGACATTTCCAGCCAGCGGCTGACGGCGTGCCACCGTCGGGTACAGAAGGTCACTCGTTAACGAGCTATCAGCCGCAGTCAGAGTGATATCTCCACTCGATGTAATAGCACCAAAAGTATCTGGATTTGGAGACGTGTTTGTGCGTGTCTCTATTGAATTACCGGCACGCATCACAATGGATGATGGTGCGGTAGTAGCACCAATGGCATTGTCAATCCAGATACTATCAGCGGCATGTAAAATCAGACTGCCACTGGTGTCGATGGTGCCTCGCAATCGAATGTTGCCTCCGTAGAAAGTGTTGTCAACACCGTCGTTATCCTGACAGCTACTGCTACTGCCACAACCGGAACTGCCCGCTATCATCACCAGGTTATCGTTGCCCAAGTCAAAGGCCGTGCCAGCATCTGTCGCAATATCATCACCGGCTTGCAAAGTTAAGGTATGCGCATCGGAACTACTTGTCGTTATGGACGCTGTAACGCGAATATCCCGATTTGCCTGCAATACCACATCACCACCATTCAATTCCAATTGAAGTTTTCCGACACTGATATTGAAATCGTCACTAAAGAGATCACAGCTTCCACCTGAACAGTCAGCAAAATCAACCGTTCTATCATCAAGTTCACCATCATCACCTGAAGCAGGGCCTATTCTAATATCCCTGGGGTCAAGCAGAAGCCAGCCAGCCTCGCCCTGTTGAGCACTACGATCGGTGTTGCCACGAAATATCAAGTTTTCCTTGCCCGATGTCTCAATCAGGCCGCCATTACCAGAAGTCTCGCCACCACGAACAGTAATATCACCACCAAAAAATGTAGTATCGTCTGACCATACAATCACTTTGCCACCGTCACCTTCAGTAATTGCATCAGCATAAATCGTCGTACCACCATTAACTATCGTTGTTATTGCGTTGCGTATCCCCGAATTATTACCTTGAAAATCACCGCCTATCAGTGCCTCACCACCGCCATTGGCCCCTGAAACATCCACAGTGGATTGATCAATTAAACCTACTTTGTTGCCTAATATTTTTACAACACCGCCTTGGCCGTTTGTTTCCGAGCGCGCAGAAGTCACGCTATTTTCCATTAGTAAAGTGGTGTTTTGTGCATGAAGCTCAATTTCGCCACCATTACTGTTAATGGCATCAGCACGCAATTCACCACTGCTGGTCACATTCTCACCGAGCAGCACAATGCGGCCTGTGTTTTGATCATTGTTGGTTGTAGACGTATCAATACTGCCGGTGTTGAGCACATCCGCTCCACCACCTAACGTAAAGCTGCCGTCTTCGTGCATCACCACACTCAGATTTTGATTCAGGTCACCGGTATTCACCGCTTGTGAAAACACATCCTGACTGGTGCTCGCGGTCAATAACACACGACCGCCTTCGGCGTTGATCTCGCCACTGTTTAACACTGCGGGGTCAACACCAAGCTCGTCTTGTAGAATTTCTTTGCTGACACGAACCCCCAACAAACTACCCTGGTCAAACGTGAGCACTGCTTGCTTACCAGCAGCCAGCTCCACCAAGCCCAGATTGGCCACAATCAGTCCATCGTTTTTTACCTGTTTACCAATCAATGCAACATTGCCACCCAGGGAAGCATTGATGATACCGCTATTGATCACCGTGCCATCGGTGCCCAACACTTCATCAAAGATATAGTTGCCATTCATGAAATCATTTGGCTGTATATCCAGACCGGAAGCGATAATGCCGCCGACATTGATAATTGACGTGGGGGTGAAAAAGATGCCGTTAGGATTAACCAGAATGACCTGACCATTGGCGTCAATACGTCCGGCAATGGTGGAACCATTTTGGCTCAGGATACGGTTTAGAGAAATGGAAGAGGAATTGGGCTGGAGGTACTGCACTCGTTCATTGGCATTGACATTATAACTCTGCCAGTCGATGGCCATGTTTTGCGTGGTCTGGTTGATGGTGGTAGTAGTGCCGGAATGGGCAATAGAACCCACACCACCTACAACCTGACCACCGTCTGGGCCAGCAACCGCCTGTGATACACCTGCACTACTCATTAACAACAGGACGGAAAAAATCCATACGTTAAATACACCGTACTGATGTGCCACATTTTTTACCATATCGACGGCCCTGATTGATTACGGTTTATTGCTACGGGCTAAACGTAACTCCAGTATTCATAACTGACGCACTATTACTAAATTGCCCCTACCTTGAATTCACCTTGAATACTAAAATTCGAATTAGAAATAACCGATACCAAGCGATCACCGACAGGAGGCTCGGTGCTTTCGGTGCGCGTAGAGGCTAAACCGGAATAATCGCCATTAACGGTGGCATTATTACAGTTGGATAGCGTCAGGCTGAGGGTATAAAGGCTGGTGCCCACAACCGGTGCAATGACACCTGTGTCAACAACACATTGATTAAAAACACCATCATTAGCGCTAAAACCAGGAGCGATACTCCCCATCGCATCGACAGCAAAAGCCAAACCTATCGCCATCCCGCCCCCCACTCTATCAAACCAACCTTCATCAACATTATTTTGCACACGAGACAAAGCAGCAGCCGTATTGTTCGACAACGCATAAATCAACTCAAAAGTCCCGCTACCCAGGCCGCTGCCGGTCAGTGTTCCGGTTATTTTTGCACCCGCTGTAATCATACCGGTGACAGGGGCAGTTGTTATCAGAGTGCCATCCTGAAAAACTGAGACTGTCGCGGTAAAGTCATTGACGTTTATCTCGGTAATCGTACCGTCATAAACGAGGCCGTTGGCATCACTAATAGCAATAAACCGGGTACCGTTCACCAACCCCTGTAAATCTGTGATAGTCAACGTCCCGCCACTGCCATCACCAACACTCGCCGTACCACTCCTGACATCGTAATAACCCGCAGGATCGGCATCAGGTGTTGCGCCAATCTTCCCTCCGCCACTGCTGCTATGAAAGCAACCCTGCACAACCAGGGTAAACAACGCTAAAAAAATCATCAAAAGAGGGCTAAAACGCAACTTCGGGCGGTGTGGAGTCATAACGGTGTCCTTAATAAGTGTTTGCTGCGCTCTGACAGACCATATTGAAGCAAGAACGCATTCTGAAGCCAAATAAATGTCCGCGATTCTATCACAATTTTGGGATTATTCTGGCAAATAGTCGATAAGTCGAGGCGGGCATCCGAGATGAATAAACCCGTATTTTTCGGTAAATAGAGGGTCGGCTGGGGAAAAATTAAGGTTGGCCAACAAATCCGCTACAAATTCCGGGTTTCTCTGTCCGCATCTTCGGGGGTTAACCAAGTATCGGGGCGGACACCGTTGAATATGAGATCTAAAACTGTATAAAAATAGTCTTTCCCGTTGGGAATGTCCTTAATGGAACTTTCTGCCTTATTAAAATTGGGGCATGTGCGCCCATAAGCGCCTAACGGAGGCTCTATTTTTCCTTCATCTAAAAGCTGTCGCAGTTGTTTCAGATCAGGAATCAAGCCCTGTTCATATTGGCTCAGGGGCCGAGGGGCGGTTTGCAGTAATTGTATCAGGGCGTCGATACTGCGCAGGGCATAGGGGGTGTAAGCAGGTTTAGTGAGGAGTTGACCCTCATACGTTAAACGTATTATCCGTTTCATAACAATTTCTACGCGACGAATTTCTTCCTTTGTACTGTTCGCCGTAAAAAGTTCACCATTAGTATAAATGTACAGCAAAGACCCCAGCTTTCCTTTCTTTACCGGTAACGGCAGGTCATGGTTTTCCGCCCGTTCCTTGAGCCATTGACACTGTGTGATCATGCGCCCTTCAGCGGTATTATCTGTCTGACTAAAGGGCTTAAGCACACCTTCCAGTAACAAGGTACAATTTTCAATGATGTCGAGACGTTGTTCTTCAGTATTAGGCATAAATTATTTTCCGGGCAGTAATTTGAAGGCCGAGGTATCCAGCGTGACCTGAGTGCCACCGCCACCCATAATTTTACCTATTGTGCCTGTGGTGTAATCATCTGCGCCGTCGTAACGAAGCAGTTCAGTGGCTTTACCAATGGTGGACTGAATACCGGCGGTCGGTTTTATCACTTCCATAACATCGATCGTGCTGGCCTGATTAAAACACGGCAGTGCCAGATAAGCTTTGACACCTTCCCTATCCCAATAGCCCTGGTAGAAGTAGTTACTATTTTTTAATCAAACGTGCAGTCACTGTTCCAGTCCGTTGTTATTTTCCAAACTCGATGCCACGACGATTAATCGCCCTGTTTTTCCAAACGCTCTTTTTCCCGTGCTTTGATGTCATACTTATTCGGCTTGCCCTCTTTCCAACGCACTTCTCGCGGTGAGAGCGGCGGGAATTTAACCCCGCGATCAATCAACTGCTGTTTGACTTTTAACGCCCAGCCGTAGGCTGGGTATTCAAGACTGAGTAGATTATTAGAGAGTTTGTCATGCACATCCCACGCGATGTCCCCGCGAGCCTTGTTACGTGCAGCATAATCCACATCCTGCTCGATCAAATAATGCGCTATTTCGAATTTATTTATAGCTGCCGCATACATAGCACTGTTATCACTTGATCGATTAGTCAAGTTAATATCCGCCCCAAAGCGCATCAACATCTTGATCTGTTCGAGACGTTCTTTGCCAATCGCACCGAATATTGCGGGGTGACCATTGCGATCCACCACATTAGGATTAGCCCCTCCCTCAAGCAAAATCAGTAACAACTCATTATCATTGCCGCCCGTTATCAATGTGAGGGGGGTATCTCCTTTTGGGTCTGCAAAATCCGGATCAGCACCCAGCTTGATGGCTAGACGCATCCCAGATTTGTCTTTTTGCATAGTCAGCCAAAACAAGGGCGTAATGCCTTCGTCGCCATGCACATTCAGCGACAAACCCCGTTCGATAAGTGCGCGCGCCTTGTCTTCATCGCCTTTTTCAATGGTGCGAATGAGTTCCACCATATCGGGTTTAAAAAAATCAGTCAGTTTCATGGGCTTTCCTGTGAGTCCGCAGCTCACCAACACACCCAGTAACAGGCTGGTGGTCAGAGCAAGTGTTTTTTTGAAGTTGAACATTTCGATTATTCTGAAATCACTCTGCGCCGGGCGAGAGCGTTTTAATATCCTTTTGCTTTTGCGCCTCGATGCCATCAATCACCTGATCCATGCCGTGGCGCGTGACCGGATTTCCGCCATTGACGCTGGGCAGAGTTTTCATTTCCCCCACGGCCTGGGGTAACTCAGGCAAAGCCTTGCTCAGCAAATAGCCAAGTCCTGCGCCCACCAGTCCTCCTGCAACCGCACCTCCCCCAGCACCCAGCCCACTGAGGACTTTGTTGCCGTGGCGTTGTGCGCCGGTCAGCACTTCACCTTCGACGGCGCGGGTTTGTATTAATTTAGTGGTGGCTTCATTGCTCATACCCCCTTTGCGGGCAGCGGTGTCGGGGTGCAATCCGGCCGCATTGTAAGTGTAGCCTTTCACTCCCACCGCAGCCGTCCCCGCCGATGCCAACCCCCCCCCCAGGGAGTGGCCGACGGTGACGAAATTTGCGCCTAAATGTCTCTTAGCTTCTATAGCCAAGTACATCGCCTGTTCGTATTGCGCTGTTTCCATCCCGATACCTTGCATTGCATTGGTCTTCCAATCCTTTTTTCCCGTCACACCATTATTAGTACCCCGGAAGGTCAGCATGGTTTCACCATTAATATCCGATTCAAACAGCGCGGCACCAAAACCGGTTTCTTCGTCGGTAAAAGTGGCATCCTCCAGCCCCGGTATCTCTTTGGGATCCAGCAGGTTCAGCCCGGTGGGCGCTTCGGGCAGCGTATCGATATGGCCCCGGTTGAATTCGTCCACTTGATAAACATAAGCTGCCGATTCTGCTCGCAGGATGTTGTCGTTGTTGTCGAGCAGGCGTGCGGCGGCAGCCTGTTGCTCTGGGGTATTACCCGCCTTGGCGGCCGTCTGTTTGCGTTGCTGGTAGTTTTCCTTGCGTTTTTCTGTGTCACTTTTTGCCACTGGGAGCGGTGGCTCATACCCCGGCTCTTCATGCGGCCCCAGGGTATAGGGTTTGGGCATGTACTCTTCAACCGGCAGGTCTTCCGGGCCTTGGCGTTTGGGTGGGATGATGTCATCGTAGATCAGCACGGCAACGATCTTGCCTCTGGTCAGTGCCATTAATAGGCTCTCGAGCCGGTCTGCCCGGTTGGGCCAGGCCCGGAGTTCCAGTTCATCGATCATCATCGCCAGTTGTTCGTCGCTCAGGGCGAGGGGGTCGAGAAATTCCCGCGCCTGTGGCCATTCATCAAGCCCGAAGAATCTCACGTCTGCGGGGTTGGGGTCGCTCAGTAACAGGAGGGTTCGCGGGGACGAAGTGGTATGCGACTCCTTGGCCTGCCGTACCCTGCGCGAGTCGGATGATCGGATAGTGGTTGTTGGTGCTGTTGAAGTCGTGTGCGAAGGAGTCAAGCTTATAAAATCTGATTCTGCGGTACCGTCCCCATCCCACTCTGGCAAGGTCTCGCTGGGCGTAGTCCAACGATATATCGCTGTTCGGTGTGAGTCCATTCACTTCTTGCAGGAGATTTAAACAGTCGGCATGCTCCAGTCTGAGTCGCCTGATAAAGTTCCGGGCGTCGTGTTCCGTTGACAGGTGCTGGGGGTTGATCGGTCCGAGAACCGGCGCTTCGTACCCGCGATGGATACGGTAGGTGGTGCCATAGCGCCCTTGTACGAAAAGTTTGAGTGGTTTCATGGGTGTTTGGGGTTTTTAGTGGTCGGGTTGTGCTAAATGCTCTCAGTGCTTGCACCTGTTCCGGCCGAGTGTTTCCAGCGGCATCTTCCGGGGTGGTCATTATTTCACAGGACGTTACCCCATCGGCTCAAACTCAAGATAGCATATCGACCTGCCACCTTTGGAGCATTATTTCAACCAAGCTATCGAATCATAACCCATTCGTTATTTTTGTTTTTATAAAACCCAAATTTTTGAAAATTAACCATTTTTACATTCTTGTTAAGATATGTAATCAGCGACTCATTTTTTTTAGTGTCAATTAATCTAGCCATTCGCCCATCAGCATAAATATCGAGATAGTATTTTCTTTTATCCAATCTCGCATTTAAACTTCCAAGCCCCCAATCAGGGTCGTTTATCAATCCGCCAGTATTCATAATACGATGACCATTCTGTTTATCCCCATAATAATAAGCATCCGCGAATTCTTTTGCTGCAGGATCATATAGCTCACGTATTTTATCTCTGTCGCCACTATTTAATGCATTCCAAATTTCTTTGTATACCTCAACCAAGCTATTAAAATTCTCCGGTGAATCATCAATAAATTGACCATCCTGCCAAGCCCAGCGTGGAAAAGGAGATTTAATATTGGTACGTCGTTCTACGACAGCCTGCTTTTCACTATAATCAAGTAGCACCGCTTTTTTATCACCATATTCAGCAAGTGTATTGTCTAGCAGTTTGTTTTTAGGATTGGCCGGGTTGAGTTTTAATTGCAATAAAATTTTATTTTTATTCAAAGGTGCATTTTTTTCTCTAACGGAAATAATTGCCTCAACATAAGAATTTTTCCGAAATTTATGGCCGTCTTCCTCAAGAGTAAAGCTCCTAATTGTCAAGATATTTTCACCATCAATAATCGATTCGGGAATCGGTGTTTGTGATGAGGTCTGTCCCTCTGCATCATGGTAATAGACAGGGAAATCATTAAATCTAATCTCTGCGCCTGTACCATAAATGTTAAATTCCAAAGTAAATATCGGTTGTTTATAACTGGCATCGGCAAGCACAGCTTCCATAAGCATGATTCCTGTTAGAAAAATTAAAAAATAAATTTCTTTCATTTTAACGTTTTACTATATAGTGTTTTATTGACTTTTGGTTTTCAGCATCTTCGTTCGGCTTAAGCCAGCTCCAACGTTTTTCTTCTTTTGCTTTGATTGTTGCTTCACCTTTGAGCTGTCCATCCTCAAGTTTTATTTTTGCTTCTGCGTTATCAAATTCAGAAGACTCCTCTAAATCATACTCATCATTAACAATATCGGTTTTACTTTCCACCCTTGCCTTAACTTCCTCATATTTAATCAAGGTAATATCAATCCCTTTAAACTCTACCGTATTGGAAAAATAAACACCGGTGTCATCATTACCAAATTCATAGCTACCCGACCATTCAGTATCACCGTTCATTTTATAATGCACGTTAAATGAGATGATAAACCACTTTCCTTCTGCTTTTACGGCCCCTTTTAGTTTGGCAGGTATTTTAATATCGCCTTTAATGGGCTCTACGATGACATTATTTTCAGCTGCATTCTGGCGCCCTTTTATTTCACTTTCATTAATATCTATCGTGGATTTAACGGTAAATATTATATCCAGTTCGCCCCGCAAGCCTACTTCTTGACCTTCCTCGAAATCTTTCTCTACCCGTTTTTTTGCATAGCGCATTAGTTCTGCTACAGGCAGCGGGGCCAAGGAAATCATGGATTCCAGAACATCAACCTGAATGTCAATATCCAGCAGCGGTTTCGCCGTTAGTTTTATGCTGTAGTCATGTTCAACGTGATTGGTTGTGACATTTTCTACGAACGTGGAATCATAGTCGATATTCAGCTTTGGCCAGTCGATAATAAGGCGGGTTTCATTACCGTCTGTATTATCTTCACCTTCAGCAGGTTTCGGCTTGGTGGTTTGCGTGCCGATTCGCATTAATGCGGCTTTCGGGTCATTTATAATCTCAAGTACCGTGGATACGGAATCGCAAATCTTTTTGAAGCCATCCAGTGGTTTTTTTATGTATTCCTGATATTTTTCTTTGGCATCATATTTTTTTCCGTCATAGGTTAAATCAACATTGCCATCAATGATAAAATCACTGTATTTAACTTTTGCCTTTCCGGGTACAAATTCCAGCTTCCCAAAGTTAATGGTTGCTTCCCAATGCCATTTTATATCGGGGTATACGTTAATATTGGCTTTTTTAACCTGAATATCTGGTGCTTCACAAGTATCTTTTATACCGAGTCTATAGGTTTTAGGTTTGACGCTCGGCAACCATATGCGCTCAAAGATATTTGAGCGGTTCCAGGCGTCACAATTGACTTTGAATTCAATTTTGTTTTCAGTTTTTAATATTAATTTGTGTTCTTTTGAAATGTTAAAGCTACTGTTTTTGTGTGACGGGCATAATTCACTGGCTTGAATTTCTGCACTGATGCGATCAAAACCTGCTTTATCAGTTTCCGTCGCAACAACATTCAGGCTGGGAACTGATTTGGTTTCTTTTGTGATGTCTACGCTGGCTCCGTGGCTACATTTGATGACAACTTTTTCAAGAGTACACGGAGGCTTTGTTTCATCAGCCATAGTTTCATTTGTGGCGACAACCGCTCCCACCCCTGCCACTTCACTGCTTCCGCGCAAGTACGCACCTCCTTGCTCTTCATGCGGCCCGAGACTTGAGGTTTGATCCGGCGTACTCTCAATGGGCGTATTATCCATACTGCCATTCGGTTGTGCGATTATCGGTGGAGGGTTGGCGATGATGACAAATTGATTTTCCAACAAAGCCAGGGCCATTGCAGCTATTTGAATGTCCGGGGGCTGATTTTTATCGGCTGCGGAGATATCCATTGCGGCGGCGAGCTCGTTGCGCTGAGCATCATCCATTTTCAGTTCTGTCAAAAAACTTACGGCCTGTTCTTTGTCGGTAAACGTTTTGGCCACAGCCGCTGGCTCTACCAGTAACACGCTGGCAGGTACCAGTTTGTAGCTCATTCCCTTTGCCGTGGATATGATTGGGGCTGAAGTTTCCTCACGTTGTTGGTCCAGATGTTTTAATGGGTAAAGTTTGAGTGTGCCCCGAATCAATAATTGACTGATGCGCGCTTCTATGCTTGCTCGAGGTTTAAAGTTTTCGGCTGCAACACGGGACAAGATTCTCCGCCAAAAACCCAAGGAGACACTGAGTCGTCGGACAAAGTTTTCAGTAAAGACTGAATCTGAAAACTCCTTTGCTTTCACAATGTGATTGACGGGTGCATCACCCTGGACATACAGGCGGTAGTGGTGTTGAAAGCGGTCCTGAATGACAGTGGTGCGCATACGCATATATTTCCTCTACTCGGGGTGCCAGTGATTTTAACCAATAATTGTATCAATCGCTAACGTAGGCTATTAACCTAAGCAAATCAGTTAAACCTGCCAAGAGCACTAACGCTGGCTTAAATTTCTCAAAAAACGGGTTTCGACTGAGTTACCTGGGCAAGAGTAGGACGAATCGTTACGATCAATCCTCCTCTGTTCAGTCCGCCGGTTTTGGCGGCCTAATTAAGTACAGCCTCAACTAATTGTTACTGATTTGATTGAAGAGGGGGTGGGGAATTCAATGCGGTGAGTCGCAATGGTCATCCCGTGATACTTGATGCAATTGTTGCTGAGTGGCGGGTTGACTGCAGTGGTTCGCGAGGCAGGATATGCTCAATACTGACGCTCATTTGACGATTCCACGACAAAATGCCACTAAAATCTGCGCTACGCTTGACAGTATTGCCAGTGATGCGCATATTCCGGTAAGCGGTTGCCTGTCAGGTTTTTATCATCGCTGCCACTTACATTAATAAAAACAAGCCGTTCGTAAAAACATATTTATCAACAGGGTTACCATGATAAAAAAAGTGCTCATCGCCAATCGCGGTGAAATTGCGGTACGCATTGCCCGTGCCTGCACCGAGCTGGGCATTCAGTCTGTCGCCATTTACACAGACGCCGACCGTTATTCCCTGCATGTGAAAAAGGCGGATGAAGCTTATAATCTTGGTCCTGATTCTGTTTCCGGTTACCTGAATGTGCATCGTATCGTCAATCTGGCCACGGCCACGGGCTGTGATGCTTTGC
>Ga0316204_10010123_pt1 | contig 12270 bp, 14 predicted proteins | sample 6monrhotite_MG_2_FD_205661 | JGI IMG/M metagenome (GOLD analysis project Ga0316204, IMG submission 205661) | Microbial mat bacterial communities from mineral coupon in-situ incubated in ocean water Damariscotta River, Maine, United States -... | ecosystem: Environmental > Aquatic > Marine >...
ATTAAATGTATATTATTAGTACTCTCGGTTTATGTGTCAGCGCTTTCTGTTGTTAATGCATTAGAACTTCCTACTGAGTCTGCTGTGCCCGGCGGCATTGCTATCATATCGATTCAAACTCAAAAAAAGCCAGAGGCTTATTTTAATGACCACAGAGTTATGGTCATTGGTTCGAGTGATAATTGGAAAGCCATCGTAGGTATACCCCTAACTGAAAAGGCTGGCATACAAACACTGTCTGTAAAAAATGAAGATATTACAACTAATTATAGATTTGAAATAAATGATAAAGAGTATGAAACACAACATCTCACCATCAAGAACAAACGTAAAGTAAATCCAAACAAGCAGGATATGACTCGCATAGTCGCAGAAAAAGAAATCATATCGAAGGCAAAATCACTCTGGACTGACAACGAAAATATATCTCTAAAATTCATTAAGCCAACAGAAGGTGCTTATAGCAGCCCGTTTGGCCTAAAACGTTTTTTTAATAAGCAAGCAAGAAAACCGCATAGTGGGTTGGATATCGCCGCACCAAAAGGGACTCCTATAGCCGCACCAGCTGATGGTATTGTAATTGATACTGGTGATTACTTCTTTAATGGTAATACTGTTTTCATAGATCATGGTCAGGGATTAATCACCATGTACTGTCATATGGATCAGATTAGTATCAATGAAGGAACACCAGTAAAAACAGGTGATATGATTGGTAAAGTTGGCCTTACTGGTCGTGTGACTGGAGCGCACTTACACTGGAGTGTAATTTTAAATAATACAACGGTCGACCCACTATTATTTTTGACAAAGGAATAACGCAAACTAATATCTAAGCTTGTACCAGAGGATCCCAATATATTCGTGCAATGCCAAGCGAAAAGTCTGTAAGGCACTAGCTGTTGGTAAATAGTTAGCCCAATAAGTATTGCTTAGACTTTGAGTGAAAATAGTAGGCGCAGGTGTCACATTGATACCATTCTCTTTAAACATCATGACTGCTCTTGCCATATGCCATGCATGTGTGACTAAATAAATTGTATGAATATTATTTTGTTTTAATATTTCCACAGAATATATCGCATTTTCTGCTGTATTACGTGACCTCGTCTCTTGCCATTTTACCGGCACATCAAAACTATTTATTAATGTATCCGCCATCACAGATGCTTCAGAAATTTCGCTGGAAGCAACATACCCACCAGAGACCAGAATAGGTAAGTTAGTTTCTCTATATAGAAAAGCAGCATAATGATTGCGTTCTAACGCTGCAGCACCATCAATAGGTTTACCATACTCTTTCGCATAGGGATAACTACCGCCAGAAAGAACAACAATAGCCTGCTCGTTATTAACGATGACAGTGGGTCCCAGCGGAGGGTATTGTTCTAAACCCTTAATAAAGAAGTGTGAAAATGGAGGAAAGGAAAATATTACTAATGACAGAACACCAACGAAAAGCAATAATCGAGAACATTTTTTAAATTTATTAAATAGTAACAAACCAATCACAATCAATAAAAAATTTATTGTTGGAGGTAACATTATCGCCTTTATTAAAGCAATAATCGAAAAGCTCATGATCTAGTCAACTTGAAATTAACTCACCCGAAGCTTGTAAGTCAGCATGATAGGAAGATCTGACCATAGGTGCGCTCGCCACGTTATGAAAACCCAAACCTTCAGCATATTGCCGTAGTTCTTCAAATTCATCAGGATGGACATAGCGTTCTACTGGTAAGTGATAACGGCTCGGCTGTAGGTACTGTCCGATAGTGATCATATTACAATCATGATCTCTTAAATCTTTTAAGACTTGTTTGACCTCGGCTATTGTTTCTCCTAGACCTAACATTAGCCCGGATTTAGCTGGGACTGACTCATTTTTCTGTTTAAATTTTTTAATCAATTCTAATGATGCTGAATAGTCTGCGCCTGGCCTTACTTTAGTATATAAGGAGGGTACTGATTCAAGATTGTGATTAAACACATCTGGCGGTGCTTTCTTTAATATATCAAGTGCAATATCAATCTTGGAGCGAAAGTCTGGCACCAGTATTTCAATTTTTGTATCTGGAGATTCTGTCCTTATCTCGTTAATGCAATCCACAAAATGACCAGCGCCACGATCCAATAGATCGTCCCGGTCAACTGAGGTAATAACCACGTACTTTAGTTGCATGAGTTTTATAGCGTTTGCGAGATTTTTAGGTTCTTCTGCATCAAGTCCTTTTGGTTTGCCGTGTGCAACATCACAGAATGGACAACGACGAGTACAAATATCACCCATTATCATAAAAGTCGCTGTGCCTTGCCCAAAGCATTCCCCAATATTAGGGCACGACGCTTCTTCACAAACAGTATGTAATTTATGTTTGCGTATCAATGATTTTAAATCCAATACTTTTTTATCTGTAGGTGCCTTGGCTTTAATCCATGCAGGTTTCCTTTCCAACTTCCCCTCTACAGGTATAATCTTGACCGGATTTTTGTTGGTCTTTAGCTTGCCACGTTTATCGCGTTCTGGCTGTTTATGAATATTATCTTGATACATTAATTATTCCTTTAGTTCACTTATGCAACATCTGACAAGACACTTGATGTTCGATCCAGATTTTTGATCAAATATTGAGAAAGCATTCGCTTTACATCTGTTAATGCAATATCTTTTTTATGTTTTACTAGTTGTGTACAAACCAGTCCTTCATAACCGCAAGGGTTAATACCTTCAAAAGGTTTTAAATCCATATCTATATTTAATGCGAGGCCATGATAGGTGCTTCCCTTTTTTACTCGAACACCTAACGCAGCAATTTTCTCTCCGCTGACATACACACCCGGTGAACCTGATATACGCTCTGCTTTTATCTCATAATCATTTAAACAATCGATGATTGATTTCTCGATCAATGAAACAAACTTCTTAATGGAATATGAACGTTGTTTTATATCTATCAAAAGATACGCGATTAATTGACCAGGTCCATGATATGTGACCTGTCCTCCACGATCGGTCTCAACCACAGGGATATTCATTGTATTCAATAAATGTTCTGTTTTTCCTGCAAGCCCTAATGTATAGACCGGGAAGTGTTCAAGTAACCATATTTCATCATCAGTATCAGAATCACGCCGTTCATTGAATTCACGCATGCGATCATAAGTTGTCATATATTCCTGCATACCCAGATCTTTTATTAGAATGGTCATAACGCCATCAACACCTTTTCATGTGCAGTAAGGTCAAGGTAAATATTATCAAGTTGCTGCCTACTCTGTGCTTCCACTGTAACGGTTATTGAGATGTATTTACCTTCTTGGCTATGGCGGCTTTTTATAGCGCCCTCAGTCAAATCAGGGGCATGCTTTCTTATTATTTCAACAATCAGTATATCAAAACCATCTTCTGCCATTCCCATGGCTTTAATGGGAAACTGACAGGGAAATGACATAATGCTATCTTCATCAGGTTCTTGCATAAGATTCTGCTTTTGTTCAATATTTCGAGGAAAGATTAACATATTTTCTTTAATCTGAATGATACTAAAACGATGATTCTAAAACACGACCAAACCCTAGCTGATCTTCGATCACACATTGCTTCAAATGGTAAATTAAGCTGGATTGGCATCAGACCTAAACACCAACAAGCGATGATCATGCCAGAAAAGGCTATATTATTGGAGAATAAAGGCATTGAGGGCGATCATATTGCCAAAGGCTCTAGTAGAAAGCGCCAAGTTACGCTCATTCAAGAAGAGCACCTGCCGGTAGTAAGCAAATTAGTGAATAGTAGTACTGTAAACCCAGAGTTCTTGCGACGGAACCTCGTTGTCGGAGGCATTAATTTATTGGCCCTTAAAAGTGAGCGGTTTTCCATAGGAGAATGTGTCCTGGAAGGAACAGGCCTTTGCCATCCTTGTTCACGCATGGAAGATGCACTAGGCGCAGGTGGATATAACGCTATGCGCGGACATGGTGGAATTACAGCTACCGTGATTCGTGGCGGTACTATCTCTTTAGGAGACAATGTCGTCTTATTGGCGGAATAACTCTTGGGTAACTAAACTCAACAATTGATTGTAATTTTAATACATGCCCCCAACTATTCACTATAATAGAATGATCAACCTTTGGAGAAAAGTATGGATATTAAAGAAAATGCCAAGAATGTAGATGTTTGGACCCGTGGTCTATTTATACTGATTTATGGTGTTATATTTTATTTCCTTTTTTTCCTGATCTGGTTAGTGGTTATATTCCAATTTCTTATGAAATTGATCACAACAGAATTGAATGAGCAATTACTCGACTTTAGTAATTCTTTAACTAAATATGTTAGCCAAATATTGCTCTATATCACCTTCAAATCCGAAGAACGTCCATTTCCTTTCAGTCCATGGCCTTCAGATGATGATGCTTTGAGCTCTGGCACTCTTAGTAGCAATAAAACTATAAAAAAGAAAACAACAAAGAAAAAAGCAACAAAGAAAACGCCTAAAGAAGCGGACGAAACATAATATAACGATTATGTGATGCATTTCTCTATACATTTGACCTACAAATTAAAACATGTGATGGAGATAACAAACGTAATTATTTAATTTGTAATAGAATTAACATGTTTATGAAATATTTAATTTCAAGTAATTAATCCAAGGTCACAAAATGACAGACAATCAAATAAACCCAAGTTATCTCAGCAAGATTCCCATTTTTGCATCGCTCAGTAATGCTGAGCTACAAGAAATCATTAATTCTCCAGACAATGGTTATGAAGAGTATGAAATGAAGCAAGGAATCATTCGTGAGGAAGAGATTGGTGATTGTATGTATGTGATTTTGGAAGGCACGGTTGAAGTCTCAATTAAGGGCAGTGCTGGTGGACGTGAGATTTCGATTGCTACTTTACGTGATGGTGATTTTTTTGGTGAACAGTCATTACTCCCAGGTGGTACCGGAAGAAGGAATGCCAGTGTCCGTGCATTTCATCCAAGCAAGTTATTTCGTATAGATAAAAAACATGTATTGTTAAATATTAGTGGACTAGATGAATCCGAGGATGTAACCGTCCAGATATTTAAATCCGGTGAGCAAGAAGTTCGCGATATGCTCGGGAAACTCCGATTATTTGAGTCTCTTGCATCATCAGAGTTAGATACCTACCGTTCATGGACAGAGGTCGTCACGGTGGGTCCTGGTGATTTCGTTGTAAAAGAAGATGAGCCCGGTGAACATTTATTCGTCGTTCTAGAGGGCATTGTTGAAGTTTTTATAATTGATGAAGATGGCAAGATAAACATACTCGCCAGATTGAAACCCGGAGAGTACTTCGGCGAGCAAGCATTAATGGATGGCGGCAGCGGGGAAAGAAATGCTTATGTCAGGACCGATAATGAAACGCGATTAATCAAGATAGCAAAAGATTACTTCAAATTAGCATTAAAACGAGACAGCGTTTTAGCTATGAGCTTAAAAAAAGTAGGTAACGCTCAAAAGGAAGAGATCTCAAAGCTTGAGGGAAAATAATAAGATAGTTGTTCTTTAAGTACATTGCTCTTCCAACTCAAGCTATTCCAAAGCAATTCATTTATACTATAGCCTTAACGTCACGGCATATGTGGCTAGCTATATTGATATTGGTAATTCTATTTTTTCATCATGTCTGCATTAGAAATAAACAATTTAAATAAAATATATTCAAATAAATTCGAAGCATTAAAAGGGATTGATCTGAATGTAAATCAAGGTGATTTTTTCGCATTGCTAGGTCCTAACGGCGCAGGGAAATCAACTACGATTGGTATTATTTGCGGTCTTGTCAATAAAACATCCGGCTCAGTTAAAGTCTTTGGACACGATATAGACACAGATAATGATGCGGCAAAAGCTTCTATCGGCGTCGTCCCCCAAGAGCTTAATTTTTCTCAATTTGAGACATGCTTAAGCATTGTTATCAATCAAGGTGGTTACTATGGAATCACTAGACGCATCGCAATTGAACGAGCTGAAAAATATCTTAAAAAGCTAGGTCTTTGGGACAAGCGCAATGAATGCTCGCGAAACTTATCGGGTGGAATGAAACGCCGCTTGATGATCGCCAGAGCATTAATTCATGAGCCAAAAATGTTAATCCTGGATGAACCGACAGCAGGAGTTGATGTTGAGCTAAGACGTTCTATGTGGGATTTCTTGATTGATTTAAATCGGCAAGGCATCACGATTGTCCTTACTACACACTATCTTGAAGAAGCCGAAAGCCTTTGTAAAAATATAGCGATAATTGATCAAGGAAAAATTGTTGAAGATACCTCAATGAAGCAACTTCTATCAAAACTAGATAAGGAAACATTCATTTTTGATTTGGTTGACCCCATTTCTACTTTGCCTGATTTAAATGGACTTAGTAGTAAATTGATCGATCCTACAACTGTAGAGATTGAGATATTACGTAAAGATAACATCAATCAAGTTTTTGATGTTTTTACCATTAACAAAATAAATGTTTGTAGCATGAGAAATAAATCTAATCGTCTGGAAGAGCTATTTCTTGATTTGTTAAATAACAAGAATAAAACGGATTAAACTATGTCCAAGCAATCCCTATTTATTCCATTCAGTACAATTGTTATCAAGGAAGTTTCGCGATTCACACGAATTTGGGTGCAGACCATCTTGCCCCCAGCAATCAGTATGACACTCTATTTTGTGATTTTTGGCAGCCTTATTGGACCAAGAATTGGAACTATGAACGGGTTTGATTATATCGATTATATCGCACCAGGTATCATCATGATGTCGATAATAAACAATGCTTATGCAAATGTAGTCTCTTCATTTTATGGTGCTAAATTCCAGCGACATATTGAAGAGATGTTAGTCGCACCTATTCCAAATTTTATAATTCTTGCTGGTTTTGTCACTGGTGGTGTTGTACGAGGATTTCTGGTTGGAGCAGTTGTCACCATCGTAGCTCTTTTTTTTACAGACCTACAATTGCATAGCTTTCCGATAACCATTGCTGTCGTCTTGATGACTTCGATCGTTTTTTCACTGGCGGGAATGATTAATGCTATTTTTGCAAATAAATTTGATGATATTTCTATCATTCCCACTTTTGTATTAACACCACTTATCTATTTAGGAGGTGTTTTTTATTCAATTGATTTACTACCTGAATTCTGGCAAAAAGTTTCTGCCTTTAATCCTATTTTATATATGGTGAATGCTTTTCGATACGGCATGCTTGGAGAGTCTGATATCAGCATCACTCACGCCTTTATTATGCTGATAGTTTTCACAATAACGTTATTGATAATTTCTTTGCAATTATTAAATAGGGGCGTCGGAATAAAGTCTTGATTTAACCCCAGTTTAAAAATTATTTACCCGTATAAACACAACCTGAAGTACACGTTTCTTTCACAACGATAGAGCTAAGTGATGGCAACTGTGACTTGAGTTTATGCCATAGCCATTTAGCCAAATTCTCACTCGTAGGATTTTCCAAGCCCTCTATCTCATTAAGATAACGATGGTCCAAACATTCAAATACCGGTTTGATTGCGCCGCTTATATCAGCAAAATCCATTACCCAACCAGTAGTCTCATCAACATCTCCCGAGACATGTACTTCTATTGTGAACGAATGACCGTGTAATCGACTACATTTATGATCCTCTGGTAAGTTAGGTAAGCGGTGTGCTGCTTCAATGGTAAATGATTTATATATTTCCATAGTTATTGACAGTAACCTGATTTAAATTCCTGGTAAAGTTGATTAACTTTTCGCCACAATGGGCCTACATTCCCAGATCCTACAGGCATATTATTCAGTTGGATCACAGGCACGACCTCCCAAGTTGAACTAGTTATCCAAACTTCATCAGCATTCAATAATTCTTCTTCACAGATTGTTGTCTCAGAACAAGTCATTTTATGATCGGCCAGTATTTCAACAACTAAATCTCGCGTTATACCTGGTAAAACATGATTGTTTTTAGGCGGAGTAAATATCTTGTCACCTTTACAAATAAACACATTACTTGCGGCACCTTCTGTTATATAACCGTCTCTAATCAATATAGCTTCTTTTGCGCCATGTTGTTTTGCTTTATGTCTGAGTAATACACTCGGAAGCAGGGTAATAGCCTTAATATCGCAATATTGCCATCGAATATCTTCATGAGTTATTGCATTAATACCGCCGGAGAAATCCTTCGTTTCGATTGGACGGCTCATTGCGAAAATGGTTGGGTTTTCGGCAAGTGAAATATTGTGGTCTCGTTCGGTGACACCACGTGTGACTTGCAAATATATGGATTGTTCAGACTGTTCGACAGTCTCTATTAGTTTTTCAAATATAGAGCACCATTCTGTAGTAGAACACGGATTCTCCATAAAAATAGCCTTCAAGCTATTCTCAAGACGCTGCATATGTTCATCAAAACGAAATATTTTACGGTTAAAAATTGGGATGACTTCATAAACCCCATCACCAAAGGTAAAGCCACGATCAAGCACGTTAATTGATGCTTCTGAAAGAGGTTTATACTCCCCGTTTAAATAAACCGTAGTCATATTTTTTATTCAAATAAAAGATACACTTCATCTTTTAGTCTACTAACGATGCCACCTTCAGCGATCGATTCGAGGGCTAATAGCGGTACTGTTGTAATATTTTTATTTTCCAACATTATATTTAGCACACCTTTTTTATCGCCTTTATTAACAGGTGCCATGATCTGTTTATCGACGTCTACAACCGGCTCAAGTTTTTCATACTGGCCTCTTGGAACTGTAATATAGACATCCGTATTAATACTCAAATTAAGATTATCAACATCTGCTTTCCATACTTTAACACTGGTAATCAAATCCCCTGCACTATAGAGTTTGTGCGTCTCAAAGAATCGAAAGCCGTAATTTAATATTGCTTGACTGGCTTTTGCTCTGGCATTCATTCCATCAGTCCCCATCACAACGGAAATAAGTCGCATTCCATCTCTAATAGCTGATGCAACCAAACAATAACCTGCTTCTTCCGTATGACCTGTTTTTATTCCATCAACACTACGATCTCGCCAGAGTAATTTATTTCGATTATGTTGTTTAATCTTATTAAAGGTAAATTCTTTTATTTTGTGTAATTCATATACTTCCGGATAGTCTCTTATTAATGCTTGGGCTAATTTAGCTAAATCGCTAGCAGTCGTATAGTGATCAGGGTCGGGCAACCCGGTGCTATTGACAAAGTGTGAGCTGTTCATGCCTAACTGCTCTGCATGTTTATTCATCAAATCAGCAAAGACACCTTCAGTACCTGATATATATTCAGCCAAAGCAACACTAGCATCGTTTCCCGATTGAATAATGACCCCATGCAGTAGATCGTCAAGTTTAACTTTCTTATTAACCTCAATAAACATCCTTGAGCCTTCAGTGCGCCAGGCTTTTTCGCTCACCAACACTTCATCTTCAAGTGAAATTTTTCCATTCGCTAACTCGCTGGCTACAACATAGATAGTCATGATTTTGGTTAAGCTGGCGGGTGGTAGTTTCTGCTCTGTATTTTGTTCTACCAATATATCTCCACTATTAAAGTCCATCACCACGTAGGACGAGGCTTTTATTGTAGGCGCAGCAGGAACAATCATGTCCCCCGCGAAAACTTGCAAAGGAACAAACACCAGAAATAATATAATTTTAAATAATCTTATTTTCATATCCATTAATATTAATTAGTAACAATACGATGTTCATTAACATCATAGTTAGTCAGGTTTGAAACAATAGCGTCGGCCTGATCAATGTCAGTCAGCGGCCCAATCCTGACCCGATATAGAGTATTACCAGAAACGATAACCTCATTAATTATTATCTTGTCTTTGCCAATTGGCGCTAGTTTTTGCTTTAAGCCCTCGGCATTAGTTAAATTGCTAAATGATCCGACCTGTATATAAAAACCATCTTCATTCTTTACAGTTGGGGTACTTACAACAGGCGCACCTTTAGCGATATCAACAGAGACAGTCTGCCCTGGTCCAACAACTCTAATTTCAACCAATCCAGTACCATTTTTTACAATATCAAGCTTAGTAGCAGCTGTGTAAGAAAGGTCGATAATGCGATTATCATGAAAAGGTCCGCGGTCATTGACCTTAACGATAATTTGTTTCCCATTCTTCAAATTAGTTACTTCAACATAAGTAGGTAATGGCAAGCTTTTATGTGCCGCGGTCATCGCATACATATCATAGGTTTCACCACTAGAAGTACGACGACCATGGAATTTTGTGCCATACCATGAGGCAATGCCTTTCTCTACAAATCCTTTATTGCTTTCCATAACATAATAACGCTTATCAAAAACAACATATGACTTTGGATTCCCGTAGCGGCTTCTAGGTTCTTCCTTAGGCACAGCATTCGGAATTTTTGAAACATCTACTTGCTTACTAGGTGCTTTATCGCTTGAAGAAGGAGCAACACCAACGCTCCCACATGCGGATAAAAACATTAATGAAAGCAATACAGTTACTCTTATGACATTTCTTCCAGTAAATATATTTAAATCAAAAGACATGTCTACTAATCTAGAGCCTGGGATGCATTATTAATACGTTTTGTAATTTCTGATGCTAATTGATAGACAGCCATAGCGTATAAATGACTGTGATTGTAGCGCGTTATGACATAAAAGTTATTATGTGCCAACCAATACTCATTGGTGTTTTTCTGCTCGTATTCGAACAACTTTAATTTCTCATTTTTTTCAAAAAGTGAATTTGATTTTATACCCAGATTTTCCAATTCAGACTCATCTACATCTGGCTTAAGACCGTTGCCTAACACACTCTTATATTTATCACCCATTATCTTCACTTTAGCAATGACAGGTTTATCCTTTTTCCAACCATGTTCGGCAAAATAATTTGCAACACTGCCAATGGCATCATCCGGATTATTCCAGATATCAATTATATTATCTCCGTCGAAATCTATCGCATAATGACGATAACTACTCGATATAAATTGCGGCATGCCCATAGCTCCGGCATAAGAGCCTTTTAAGGTAAGTGGGTCAAAACCCTGTTCTCGTGCAAGCAATAAGAACTGTTCAAACTCGTTACGAAAAAAAGCAGCTCGCTTTGGATAATGAAACCCAAGTGTATTTAGCGCATCAACAACACGATAACTTCCGGCAATTCGACCATAAAAAGTTTCAACACCAATGATTGCGGTGATTATCTCTGCAGGGACGCCAAATTGTTCTTCCGCTGCCTCTAGCTTCTCCCGATTTTTATCCAGAAACTCGACGCCTTCTTTAATGCGTTTTTTCTTTAAAAAGATGTTTCTGTATTTATACCAAGGCAATCTTTTTTCTGCTGGTTTTGAAATTGCTTTGAGAATTGTTTCCGAGACGATGACTTGTTCAAACAGCTTTTTCAGACTTGTTGAATCAAAGTCATATTGAGATGCCATCTTCTTAATGAAATCATTCTGCATTGCCGATACATCTGTATTAGCCTGGGCGAAAGACACCCACAAGCACAACAGAGTTATTATGATTAATTTAATTTTTTGCATGTTTTAAAATGAGAGAAAACGTCTGTGGGTGTGTATTGCCATTATGATACCGAATCCAATCATTAATGTTACCATTGAGGTGCCTCCATGGCTAACCAATGGCAATGGGACCCCTACTACTGGTAACTGCCCGGTAACCATGCCCATATTCACAAAGATATAAACAAAGAAGGTTAGTGTTAAACCGCTAGCCAATAATTGCCCGAAGGTATCTTGCGCATTAATGGCAATATAGAGCCCACGAGAAATAATAAACAGATAGATACATAATATAAACAACACACCTAACATACCGAATTCTTCACAAAATACAGCAAAGATAAAATCCGTTGACCGTTCTGGTAAAAATTCTAAATGTGATTGGGTGCCGTTCAACCAGCCTTTGCCATAAAAACCGCCCGAGCCAATCGCAATCTTCGACTGGATTGTGTGATATCCGGCTCCCAGCGGGTCATTCTCAGGGTTTAGAAAGGTCAAAACCCGCCGCTTCTGATAATCGTGCATTAAATACCATAGTACAGGAGCTCCTGCCGCTCCCAAGCCCCCCATTATTATCAGAAAGCGCCATGAAATCCCCGCTATAAATAAGACTGAAAAACCGGCAGCGGCAACTAATAAAGCAGTTCCCAAGTCGGGTTGTTTTGCTATTAATAAGACCGGTATTGCTATTAACACACAGAC
>Ga0316204_10010124_pt1 | contig 12270 bp, 7 predicted proteins | sample 6monrhotite_MG_2_FD_205661 | JGI IMG/M metagenome (GOLD analysis project Ga0316204, IMG submission 205661) | Microbial mat bacterial communities from mineral coupon in-situ incubated in ocean water Damariscotta River, Maine, United States -... | ecosystem: Environmental > Aquatic > Marine >...
ACAAATTAGGCCAGCCTTTCAGGCTTTTTTATTCGCAGTTGCTATTGTTGATTTTTTCCTGAATTTACAAATTTATTGATTATTACATAGCGTCAAGGAGATCGCCGCCTCACTCCGTTCCTTGCGATGATGCCATACCCAGTTCAGCAATATGATAAAGAAACTGATATATTGGCTTGCACACAACGCCATCAACTTCACCTTCGTATTCTGATTTACGAAGTATGGTACTATCCTCAAAGTGTTTTAACATTTTAAGATCTACAGATCTTAAATTTTCAGACCACTTTACCTCAATCGCTTTTATTTTTTTATTACGAAGCCAGATAACATCAATTTCACCCTGACCTTTAAAATAAAACGTCTTCCCATAACGATGGCAATGACTTGCTACACAAGACTCTACTAATGCAGCTTCAAAATTAACATGATTGAGATAACCTTCTTTTTGCAGCCATCTTAGAATGGTCTGATAGATAAAAGGATCAAAAAAATGAAATTTACGTGCTTTACGCGGGAAGCCTTGTTTTTTATTCTGATCAAAAGCTTGCAAATCAATTAAAATATCCATCCTTTCTAATAGGCGACAATAATCAATCGTCGTATCCTTGCTAATAAGACCGATTTTTTGCGTTAAACCCGAATAAGAAATTTGTGAAACACCTGTCGTTAATAACGCATGAAGCACATTCAACAAATTTTCTTCTGTTTTTTTATGTTTTAAAAAATCACCCCTAATCCACTGCTCATACGTTAAAAAAGTCGCAGGTAAAATCTCTCCATGCACAGCTAAATTATTAATCGCACGAAGATAACCGCCACACTGCAAATAGTGATTAAAATAATTTGATAAATTCTGCAAGTTGGGCTTCGCTCTTGGGTGAACTAGGTCCACATATTCGGAGAAAGAAAGCGGATATACATGGAAATCAACCTGACTAGCATTACCGCGACGACCCGGAAAACGCATTGCAGCTTCTTTTAAAATGAGTGTATCTGAGCCCGTTAGTAAACAAAGACCACGTGCAAAATGACCTTCGTCAGCCAACGCCTTGATCACACGATCCCACTCCTTAACAAAAGTAACTTCATCAACAATTAATAAAAATGGCCTATCGTTATTTTTATCCAAAAAGCTTCTAATAACCCGACTTAAATCTTTTGCATCGAATATTTCATCACAAGGCAAATAGAATATAGCTTCTGAGTCAAATTTTTTCTCTTTTAAACAATGTGTGATTAGTAACTTACAGGATGTCGATTTACCCACCTGCCTTCCACCCGTGAGAATGTAGATACCAGGCGTTTCTAGAGACAAGTTATTCCACCAGGTTGGGCTGTATTGATATTTCAGCTGCGACAAGGCATGCAGGTGCGGGTCGAGCTGCTGAAATTCAGCAAGTCCGTTGGTTTTATAAAGGTTATGGTTATCGTAGGCATTAAACATAAGCCCACTTTACAGTCAATCGACAAATTTGTCGAGTGCATATCAGACAAATTTGTCGATTAATATAGAATACCCCCCATCATCAACATCTTACGCGCCTAGGGACGCAGCGCTCCTGCAGCGGCAGCAGCTCCAGATGCAGCAACCATAGCTGGGCTCTGCTCGAGGGTTTTCGTAAGTACACGAATAACACCCTCCTTTGCTTGACGTGAGAGGCCAGTGCCTTTCCGAAAATCTCCAGCTAGCTGATAAAATTGCTGAGCCACGCGTAAATCTCTTTTAGCTTCAAGGCAGACAGCAATATTAAAACAGGCTGTATGACGCTGCCCTTCATCACCAAAGAGCAGTGCCACCATATAAAATCGAACCGCAAAAAGTTTATGTGATTTATATTCAGTGGCTACATCTAATGCGCTTTGAACAGCTGCTGCAAGTGTTTCTGGGTTAGCGCGTACCTGCTCCATATGCTGTACTAGCAATTGTGCAATAGGGTCAAGCGGTGTAAGTAGATCTCTCTTATCAAAAAGAACCTCTAATTTGAGAACATCAATAGACGGCCTAAAATGTCCTGGAGAAAAATAGAAACCACAAGCAGCAACAAATGAATAAACGTCCACAGGATTAACTGGATTTTCCAAAAACATTTGTACAAATCGTTCATCTCTTCTAACAACCGCCTTTAAAAAAATGGAACATAAAACCTCAGTTCTTTCCTGGCCTAAAGTAATCGGAATTTTTCGAGAGAAATTCGGACTGGCGCCAGCCTGTGACAACAATGTTGCGATGTCGTAATTATTTCTTTCCACCTGATAACCTAGCGCTGAATCACCATTCCCTTGGACCGCATTAACATCTACTTCAGCTGCTAATAGAGTTCCAACCACCCCTTGATTAGCCTCCCTTCCTTCTACACAACAGGCAGCACCAAGCGCATCAAAACCTTGATCAAGTTTTCGTGATAAATCAATGCCAAACTCAATAAAAAGTTTTACAATATCTTCTTGTCCTGCGGTAATAGCAACCTGGATCGGATCAAATGGCATTGATTTTAATGGCGTCCCCATAAGTCTTCCATGTCTTCTGGCTTGATGAAATTGACGAACAAGTTGCGCATTCTGCGACTTAACCTGACGTGCACTCAAATTAGATACTACTTTTTCTGTCACTAAAACAAGCTGTGGATACAAACTAGCGCCATGTAGAAGCAAAGCACGGGCATGTTCAACCAATCCTTGACTAGCTGCGACACTTAACAAACTCCCAATCTGAGCCGTGCCCTCGTCTCCTGTAAAGTTAGGATCAGCACCACATTGTAATAACATTCTGAATAAGGGCAAACCATCCGGCATTGTTATCACTTTATACATGAGCGGAATATTTTTCAGCTGCGTTATAGCACCCTCATCCGATAACGGATACGCGTATTGATTAAGAAAAATAATACTTTCATCAAAATGCTGTATCACATATTCAATCACCTCAACATGATTAGATAGGACAAAGTCTATAAAAAAATCAGCATCAATATCATCAACAAACGCTATCAATGCTTTAACAGCATCTAAGTCACCCGCAATTGCCTTTTCTTTGAATAAAGCCTGCATCACACCATGGTGTGCATGTATCGCCTGGAAGGTTCTTTGAACAACTCCATCAAATATGTGTTTACCACCTTCAGCAATAAGGGGAATTTTATCTTGGAGCAGCCGATGTTTTTCTATTGCTTTGGCAACTTCATCTTTTCCTGCATCAGCTTCGAGTGCTTGTAATCTTTCATCCACAGCTTTTATTTGTGCTGTGATTCTTCTTTTTAAGTCTGAAGCACGTTGTTGCGCTGTGGCCGGTTTTGGGCGGGGTCTGGTAGCAGCGCTTGCTGCAGACGCTGCCACTTCATCTTCACTATCTGAATCACTCCTGGCCTTTCCAGCTGCAGCCGCAGCAGGCTCTGAAAATAAAGCGGCACTTGATGAAGCTGCGGCCACTGAAACGGCTTGTTGATCCGGCCTAGATGCAACAAGCGTCCTCATCCATAACAAGCGAGAATCGCTTCGTGTAAAAGATACTGCGTTCAAAGCTTCAAGATCTCTAATACAAAGTTTTACTTTCCTTAAGTATGCTGCTCTTTCTTGTGGATTTCGTAATGGCATGCTTTCTAAAGCTGCGACACCGCGATCCGTTTTTTGACGCGCTTGATCAGCTTGTTGATGCACCTGCTGCAATATTTCCGATATAGCTGGGCCAACTTGTTGCAAGGCATGTCGACGTAAGGCAGCTTCTTCAACAGGTGTGAGGGTGACGACATCCGAGGTTGATGCAGCAGATGCGGCTGCCATTGCAGCTGCACCACCCTGTTCTGCTTGAGCAGATTCCTTTTTTATTTGGCTAGAAAGATGAGCACCTGTTTGGCTAAAATAGACGTGAATAACAACCTGATGTCTCACTCGCCGTTCTGGCATATCACCACCCGCTGCAGCGGCCGCAACAGGACCTTGATCAATCACTTCTTCGCAAAAGGCATAGTCAGTGAAATGAAATACGCTTAAACCACTACGTTCTTTCACTTCAAACTTTTCATAAACTGACAAATGTGGGATACGCGTAAGATCTGATTGGTACGCAACACCACCTAAAATAAAAGTCGCGTATTCTGTTTGTTTAGGTGCAATATGAAAATAGTTTTTTCCATCCGTTGTCCGCTTGCGATCTACACGGTTTTGGGTTTTAACTTGTGAACTTCGTGGTAATTGTTGTACGACTGTAAAGGCAGGACTGTTTCTCATCATATACTCGCTTAAATGTACAATTAGTTAATTATTTTAGATCAGAAATGTAGCGGATTTGGCTTGTTGCAGCAAGGGATTTAAACACGCGACACTGCTATACGAACCACAAGGCCCAACGGGCCGATATAACTTGTAGCCCTGGGTTAGGATGCATAGTAAGGAGTTTAAACACGCAACATGCTATACGAACCACATGGCCCAACGGGCCGACACAACTTGTAGCCAAGGGTAAGCGTAGCGCAGCCCTGGGTTAGGATGCTGGGTAACGTTGAGCGCTGATGGCGCGGCATAAAAACTAGCTCGCACTTTCAGTGCTTGGTTTTGCACGTATGCAAATCATTCCCAGGGCTGCGCTACGCTTACCCTGGGCTACAAATTAGGCCGGCCTTTCAGGCCTTTTTATTCGCAGTTGTTATTGACGAGCGTTTAGAGACCATGTTGACTTGCATAATCTAGGGAGCAAAGTGGATACCGCGATCAAGTCGCGGTATGACGAGCGTTTAGAGACTAAATTGACATGCATACATTGCGTATTATCCTAAATCATCATTTTGCCCGCTTATTTCATGCGCGGCTCCGTTTAAAACACATCGCGAGCATCTTAAATGCTTAAGGATGCAGAGCACCTGCACCACCTGCTGCTGCAGCAACTACTCTAGAAGCAGCCTTAGCGCGAGCTTGTTTAGCTTGAATTCTAGGAACCGCTTTTTCGACAAAGCCTTGAACTGTCGTGTTACTCTCCAATACGCTGAGAGCACCGCAGATTTCAAGCGCTTTATCAAATAGTCTTAAACCTTCTATAGAAGCAATAGCATTAAGAATGCCAGTGATTTTCTGTGCTGGGATCGGATGGTATAAGGCTATCGCCATAAAATAAGCTGCAGATTGCAGGTAATTTTTAGCGGAATAACAAGCACGAGCAGGTTTATCGAAATCACTTAAAACACCTGTAAGTTGACTTTGTTTCAATCGGCCATCATCTGAAATCAGTCTTGTGAGTGGCGCCAGGATAGCAGTGGCTGTCGGATTTGGTTTTATTTCACCCGTATCACTCACCGTTAGTTTATGTGGACTGATGACAAATAACATAGAAAAACTGAGTACATAATTTATAGGAGATACAGCAATTGGTGCGCGTTGAACGACAGGTATCAAGTGAAAACTGTGCATCATAACAAGCAGCATAAATGGTGTTCCAAAATGAAATTCAAACTTATCATCGCGGGTTTTAAAAACATGATCTTCATTTGGATCTGCACCATGATCAAGCAACATCTCTGCTATAGCATCTCTTTTTTGAACTATGGCATGTCCCAACAGCGAAACACTCGAAGCTGCAATCGAATCTTGTGGAGAAGCTCTTAACGCACGCAAGCCAGAATCCACAGCTTGAGTTACTGCCGGCATAGCCATACTAGGATCCAAATCTCTACCTATCAATCTGTGCGTAAATTTATGCTTATCAATGTTCGCACCATATTTTAGCAATGCCATAACATAAGCTTCACCACCATGGTATACAGCAAACTGTAAGAGCGTTTGCATTTCACCTGACTCACCAGGAAAAACGTAGTCTGGGTTGGCACCCAGCCCCAGTAATTGCTCGAAAGTAGCTAGACTACCCTCCCTCTCGATTAAATGACATAAGACGGGTATCTCTTTACTTGGTTGTTCAGGCATACCAAAAGTTAGAAAATTAAGTACGTACTTAGCTGCGATAGGAAAGCGATTGACGACCAAGGTAATCACTTCAGTATGTAAGCACATAACTAACTTGCAAAAAAAGACGGGAGACAATTCAAAAATATGTGGTAGTAATACTTTTACTGCTTCTACATCACCTGCTAAGGCACGCTTCTCAAATAATTCGAAGATGACTGTATCATGCTTGTTAATCGCAGTTACTGCATCCAGCACGTTCGAATCAGTCGCAGCTTCAAGACTCCTGAGTAATCTTTGCTTTTCAACAATCGCCGCTGCGACTTCAGGGTCAACAACTGAGGCAGCTGTCTCTTTGCGACGTGGTCTCGCAACAGTTACCCGCACTCTAACATCAGCAGGTCTGATCTCTCCTCCTGCAGCACCAGCACCAAGATATGTAGTATCAGCTGGATCATCCTCTCCATCGTCCTCTGCAAGTGGATCAAAAAATGAAGCACTACCATACTCAGTACTAGCAGGCTCTGGAACATCAGCTGTTAATATGTTCACCGTCATTGTTCTTGGATCGCGTTCAGGCAACCAGTAATTTAATTCTTTCAATGCTTTTTGACAGGCTATTGACAGTCTTTGGTAATGGGCTTTATGTGTAGCACGCTGAGGTAGTACAGCTTGTAATGCACCAAAAGCTTTAGAAAAGGCAGCCCTACATCTTCCTTGCTCTTCGTAAATTTTTTGTAATAAATCAGTTAAAAAAGCTAGTGCTTGCTGATTAGCAACACGCATAAATAATGAAATATTTGCACCTGATAATTCAAATGATTCATTAGTTTCTTCAACAGGATAATCTGGCGCGACATGGCAGGCTTTAAATACACCGGAACTATCGTAAAAAACTCTAACAATAAGTCGCTTATTATTTCCCACTGATGCTGATGCACTTGCTGCAGCAGCGGCTGCGTCAGCCTCTTCTTCAACATCACGCTCAAGATAAAAAGTAAAATGGGCAGCGGTTAGATGCTCATTTCTATCGTCACAACGATCATATACAGTGATATGTGGCTGACGCCCTCTACTCTTATGCAGAAGATACCGCTTACCATCTAAAATAAAATCTGGAACTCGGTCAGCTTCAGGTACGGTGATATAAAAATAGTGTCGCCTTTGATTGGCTTCACTAGATGAATTGTGACGCGATATCCGGACAGAACGATTTTCTAGCTGCCTGCTTAATTTATCAATAGCTCGATATAATAAATTCGACTTCATTATCCCACCCCACAATACCGTAATGATTTGAAAATTGTGTACGGAAAATACAGGGATTTCTTTCAAGCTGCAAGTTTGAGTAGGAACAACATGTCCAAATGTACATCTACGCGCTTACTGACGTGCGCGCCTCACTCGATAGTTATGTGCTTATTCGGAGGTTATTGTATCGCGAGTACACGCGCTTGTTGACACGCGCGCCTCCGTTAAGACTTTGGTCTTAAGAGCGGGAATAAAATAACATCGCGAATTGAAGCGCAATTTGCAAAAAACATTACAAGCCTATCGATACCGATGCCTTCACCGGCCGTTGGCGGCAAGCCATGTTCCAACGCAGTAATATAATCGTGATCATAACTCATCGCTTCTTCATCACCGGCTTCACGCGCTTCAATTTGCTTAGCAAAACGCGCAGCTTGATCTTCTGGATCATTTAATTCAGAAAAACCATTCGCGATTTCCTGACCGCCGATATACAACTCAAAACGATCAGTAATAAAAGGGTCTTCTGCGTTTGCACGTGCAAGCGGCGATACCTCAGTCGGGAATGCTGTCACAAAGGTAGGCTGTGTGAGCTTACGCTCTGCTAGTTTTTCAAATAATTCCATATGAATTAAACCGAGACCGCCCGTTTTTGGCACATCAATCTTATGCGCTTTTGCAATCAACATCGCACGATCAAAGTCTTCCAAATCATGTGCTGAGATATCTGGGCTGTTTTCTAAAATTAATTCTTTCATCGTCGCGCGTCGAAAAGGTTTTGATAAATCAACTGTCGTTCCTTGATAGTCAACCTGATCTTTACCCAACACTTTTTCCGCCAGGTACTTAAACATTTTTTCCGTCAAATCCATCAGATCTTTGTAATCAGCATAAGCTTGATAAAACTCGATCATGGTAAATTCCGGATTATGTCGCGTGGAAATTCCTTCGTTACGGAAGTTACGATTAATTTCGTAGACTTTTTCAAACCCGCCTACCACCAGACGCTTTAAATAAAGCTCTGGCGCAACGCGCAAAAACAATTCCATATCCATAGCATTATGGTGCGTCTTAAAAGGCTTGGCTGTTGCACCGCCGGGTTGGACATGCATCATTGGCGTCTCAACTTCCGAAAAACCTTCAGCATCTAGAAAATTTCTAAGTGATGATACGACTTTTGAACGAATACGAAAAATGCGACGTGCCTCTTCGTTGGTAATTAAATCGAGATAACGTTGACGAAAACGCTGTTCTTGATCATGCAAGCCATGATACTTATCAGGTAATGGACGCAAAGCTTTTGTGAGCAAATGAATTTGATCGACTTTAATCGATAACTCACCTGTCTTTGTTTTAAATAATTCACCGGTCGCACCAATGATGTCACCCAGATCCCAAGTTTTAAAATGCTGGTACACACCTTCTGGCAATAAGTCGCGCGCGACGTAGAGTTGAATTTTTCCAGACATATCTTGTAGATTCGCAAAACTCGCTTTGCCCATAACACGGCGCGTCATCATGCGCCCTGCGACCGTTACACGAACAGCCTTTTCTGAAAATGCATCGGTATCTAAAACGTCATACTCTGCATGGATATCAGCAGCAAGATGCTTGCGCTTAAAGTCATTGGGATAGGCTTCACCCTGCTGACGCAATTCAGCAAGCTTTGATTTACGCTGCGCGATTTGCTCGTTTTCTTCTTGAATGATGTCTTCAGCAGTTTTGATTTCTGGTTCAGTCACAGTGAATTCCTTTAATACATAAAATGAAAAATATTCTACTAGAGCACTCGCTCTATTGCGAGCTTGCCTGCTGCTTTAAACAGGCTTCGATAAATAAATCGATACCCCCATCTAATACGGCTTGTGTGTTGCTGGTCTCAACGTTGGTTCGTAGATCTTTAACACGAGATTGATCCAGCACATACGAACGAATTTGACTGCCCCAGCCAATATCTGATTTTGATTCTTCCATGGCAGATTTTTCTGCATTTTGTTTTTGTAATTCTAACTCATATAACTTCGCTTTTAATTGCTTCATTGCTTGTGCTTTATTTTTATGTTGTGAACGATCACTCTGACACTGTACAACGACACCGGTTGGCTCGTGCGTTAATCGCACCGCTGAATCGGTTTTATTCACGTGCTGACCACCGGCACCACTTGCACGATAGGTATCGATGCGAAGATCTGCTGGATTGATTTCAATTTCGATATCATCGGTAATTTCTGGTGATACAAATACAGATGCAAATGATGTGTGGCGTCGGTTACCTGAATCAAAAGGTGATTTACGTACTAAACGATGCACACCTGTTTCTGTGCGCAACCAACCAAAAGCATATTCACCTTGAAATTGAATGGTTGCACTTTTAATACCGGCAACTTCACCTGCTGAGGCTTCTATAAGAGATACTTTAAACCCATGCTGATCTCCCCAACGCAAATACATACGCAATAACATTTCTGCCCAATCTTGCGCTTCTGTTCCGCCGGAACCTGATTGGATATCGAGGTAAGCATTGTTGGGATCCATTTCGCCTGAAAACATGCGGCGAAATTCCATATTGGCAACGGTGCGTTCTAGATCATTGACATCTTCGGTCACAACAGAAAAAGTCTCTTGATCGTTTTCCATTTTTGCTAGCGCTAATAATTCTGCAGCGTCTTCTAAATTTTGTTTAAGCTGTTCGCAGGTGTGCACCACATCTTCAAGCTGTGTGCGTTCTTTATTTAAGGCTTGTGATTTTTCGGGATCTTGCCAAACTGCGGGATCTTCTAATTCCCTGCGTACTTCAAGGAGGCGACGTGTCTTTGCGTCGTAGTCAAAGATACCCCCGAAGCGCTTCGGTCCGCGCCTTGAGGTCTTGGATGGTTTCCATCAGGAGATTGGTTTCTAACATGGGAGTTCCCAGCATCTGAATTACTTGGCAGGTGATATGGGTCGTATAGGATTCGAACCTATGACCAATGGATTAAAAGTCCACTGCTCTACCAGCTGAGCTAACGACCCAAAAACTCGAAACCAGCAATAATACGCAATTTTCCGAAAATAACAAGCGATGAAGGTGATCATTACTAATACAGCCTTACAAAAAATAAACCCCCACCACTGCGACAGCAATCAAATATAGAATCGGATAACCAATACGGAATATGCTCAAATATTTCTTCTTTCGTTGCTGTTCTAATCGCCCTAGGAAAAGCGTTGCCAGAATTGTGGACGCGGCAATAACAAAAGACGTCAGCATAAAAGCATCAGCGAACATATGATAATTCACGCGTGGCAACTTACTTGCGATCCGCCACTCAAATACAACGATGGTTAACACCGCAGTCAGAGAAATTGCAACACGATTCACTAATGGATCAGTTACCATCCAAAAAACCGAGAAGGACAATAAAACGATTAACATAATCGGGATAAAAACCTGAAAGATATAGTAGGTGGAAATACGATTGTACTGAATCATCAAATTATATTGTGAAAATGGCGTTTGATAGAGTTTACTGTCAACCGTCGTAATACCGGTCACAAACTTGGATAATATCCATCCCTGCATATCAACATTTTTTGAAACACCACTGAACTCTGTTAAATTCTTCAGTTGTACGAGCGCAGCATCATCGGCAAAAGGACGAAGCGCTACTTCTACGACTTGCTTATCAAAAGGAAAATGCCGCAAGTCCATATGAACTTCAGTGGTTGCCAAGAATTTCTCAGTCAGCGTGACAACTCCCATATCAGAAATCGTCAAATGTAGCATTTGCACTTGTCTGGGGCCGCGACCTTTAAGCAGCTCAATCTGTGGATACCATATCCTTGCTAAAGCGACACGTCCCGAATGGGTATCAAAATTTTTCTCACGTGTACCGACATCTTCAGGATTAAAAGCCAAACGCTTATCACGCCAACGCAAGGTCAAGGTCCCCACAAAGGTCATCGTTTCATTACTTTCAACCAAACCTAAAATGTCATTGATATAAAGCCCAGTCTCAACAGGTATCGGCTTCGGACCTGGCGGTAAGGTTGTAAAAGCCTGTGCAGATGGCCAGGCAATGAGAAAAAAAATAAAAGCAAAGGTAATCTGTAAGTGCTTCCTACACATGCTTAATCCCTCAAATAACGGAAGAAAATAGTATACCGAATTTGATTATAAAAACCATATACTAAAGACTATTCAACCTATATAAACTATAATGACCAAGATAATTGATAAAGAGGTTGTTAATCATGAAATACATAAGTCTAACTTTTACCACAATAGCTTTATTTCTAATAAATTCGTCTGCCCTTTCTGCAACAGTTGGGTTAGAAACAGGCATTCATAACGATACGAACAATGTGACTATCGAAGTTAAACATGGGACTCATAAATTTTCACTTCGCCCCAAAAATAGCGGCTCATTCGATAAAGAAACCATCTCTTATGTTTTCAAGAAAAACACAAAAACATATTCAACGATGATCACTAACACTCAAAACAACAAAGCAATCTGTCAGCTGGATACGACAATAGAAACAAATTATATTCTTACCAGCGGTGCTTCAGCCTCTATCAAAAAATACAAAGTAACTAACCTCCCTGGTCCTGATTATTGCTCTGCCACAATAGGAAACGACACAGTCCAAGGAAGCGTGGGAAAACTTTCAATCAGTATCACTGTCAAAAATAAAAATAAGATCTAAGATTATTCGGCTTTTCTTAATGCCTTTGGCAAAGCAAAAACAATCGTCTCTTCGCGGCCGCTGCATTCTTCGACTGTTCCTGCACCCCACTCTCGCAAACGATCGACAACCTGCTGCACCAAAGATTCTGGTGCAGAAGCACCGGCTGTGACGCCAATCACATTATCGGGATTGAACCATGTTTTCTCGAGCTGATTCGCATCATCGATTAAGTATGAAGGACAACCAAGGCGTTCAGCCAGTTCTTTAAGGCGATTAGAGTTTGAGCTGGTTTCTGAACCCACAACAATGACGACATCACATTGTTGCGATAAAGTTTTTACCGCATCTTGACGATTCTGCGTTGCGTAACAGATATCTTCTTTTTGTGGTGCTTGGATACTAGGGAAACGCAATTTCAAAGCATCAATAATTTTAATCGTATCATCAAAAGATAAAGTA
>Ga0316204_10010125_pt1 | contig 12269 bp, 11 predicted proteins | sample 6monrhotite_MG_2_FD_205661 | JGI IMG/M metagenome (GOLD analysis project Ga0316204, IMG submission 205661) | Microbial mat bacterial communities from mineral coupon in-situ incubated in ocean water Damariscotta River, Maine, United States -... | ecosystem: Environmental > Aquatic > Marine >...
TGGAGGATGACCGAGGTCGGGCTCGGGGCGGCGACGACCGTGCACTTCGACAGCTCGACGAGGCCGCAGCCTGCCTTCTTGAGCACGGCCTCCTTGGCGGACCAGACGCGGGTGAAGTTGCGCCAGCGGAACCCGCCCGTGACGTCGTACTCCTCGCGCTTGGCCGTCGCGCGGACGATCTCCTGGCGGCGGGGCTGAATGCGTTCGACGTCGATGCCGACGGGCGCCGGGTAGACGATGCCGCACACGACGCCGCGGGTGTGGCTGACGGACCAGAACCAGCCGTTGACGGGCTCGGGGACGCCGGTCTCCGACTGCGCGAGGCGGCCGAGGTTCAGGCCGAGGCGCTTGGCGCTGCCGTGGCAAGCCTCGCGCGCGGCGCGGCGTTGGTTGGAGACGCGCTCTGCGGACGGCAGGTGCTTGCCCTGGCCGGGTGTCATGCGCATGACCGGGACGAGGTGAGCCTGGATCACGGTTTGCCCTCTCCCTCGAAGGCCGCGCTCGCGGCGCGCTCCACGATCGACTTGTCGAAGTAGTTCACGCCCATGCCGGCGTCCACCACGATGCCCTGGGCGTTGACGCCGCTCGAGCGGGGACTGAGCAGGTAGACCGCGGTGCTCGCGACCTCGTCCGTCGCGAGGCCCTGCTTGCGCAGGGTCGCGGACTCGGCGTAGAGGTAGCTGTCGAGGTAGCCCGGGATCCCCGCCGACGCAGAGGTCTTCAAGAGGCCCGCGCGCACCCCGTTGAAGCGCACGCGGCTGAAGGCGCTGAAGCTCTTGGCCAGGAACACGACGGTGGAGTCGAGCGCGGCCTTGATCGGGGCCATGTAGCCGTAGTTCTCGGCCGCCATCGTCGTGGAGGAGATCGAGATCGTGACCACGGAGGCGTCCTTTGTGAACGTCTCCTTGAGCGCGTTGGCCAGCTTCACGAGCGAGAAGCAGGAGATGTCGACCGCCTGGAGAAAGTCGCGCTTCGGCGTCTCGTGGAACTCCTTGAGGCCCTCCGAGTAGTTGGCGAAGGCGATCGAGTGCACGAGCCCGTCCAGGGAGTCGTGGCGCTCCGCGACGTTCGCGGCCAGGGCGTCGATCTCCTCTTCGGACTCCACGTCGCAGACGTGGACCTCACGGCCGGCGAGCAGCTTCGCGGTGTCGCCGCGGCGCGCCTCGCTGCGCACGGAGTACACGACGGTCGCGCCCTCGGCCTCGAGCTGCTGCGCGATCTTCCACGCGACGCTCTTCTTGTTCGCCACGCCGGTGACGAGGTAGGTCTTGCCCTCGAGATCGAGCCAGCTCATTGAGCGGTCTCCGGCGGCGCCATGGCGACGACGAACGAGAGGCGCACCACGAGCTTGCCGGCCGAGGTGACCTTGGCCTTCATGTAGCAGGCCGGTCCGAGGCGCTCGGTGAGCGTCAGCTCGGTGTGCAGGGTCTCGCCGGGCTTGACCATGCGCTTGAAGCGCGCGCTCTCGATGCTCGTGAGCACCGGCACCCCGCCCGCCTTCGTTCCCTCGTCGGACTCCGCGCTCATGTAGACCGCGGCCGACTGGAACACGAACTCGTTCATGATCACACCCGGCAGAATCGGGTTGCCGGGGTAGTGGCCGGTGAAGAAGAAGGAGTCCGGCGCCACGTCCCACTCGGTCGTGATGCCGTCCTCGCGCTCCTCGAGGATGCGGTCCACGAACAGGAAGGGCGTGCGGTGGGGGATGCGGCCTTCGATGACCTCCCTGCCCTGCACCAGCTGCGTCTTGGGATCAGAGTCCACCGGTGACCTCCAGGGTCGTGCCCGTGATGTACGAGGCGTCTTTCGCTGCGAGGCACTGCACGGCGTAGGCGACGTCCTCGGGCGCGCCGAAGCGCTTGACCGGGATCGTGGCGATGTACTCCTTGCGGAGTGCCTCGGGCAGGTCCTCGATGAGCTCCGTGTCGATGAAGCCGGGCGAGACGCAGTTGACCGTGATCTTGCGCTTGGCGACCTCCTTGCAGAGGGCGCGCATCAGGCCGACCTGGCCGGCCTTCGAGGCAGCGTAGTTGCCCTGGCCCGCGAAGCCGAAGCTCCCGGCGGGCGACGTGACGATGATGATGCGGCCGTAGCGCTGGCGCATCATGTTCTGCACCCCGAACTTGCACATGTTGTAGGTGCCGCCGAGGTTCGTCTGCAGGACGGCGTCCCAGTCCTCGCGGGGCATCATCGCAAGGACCCCGTCGCGACGCAGGCCGGCGTTGCTGACCAGGACGTCGACGCCGTCCGGAGCACGCTCGTCCATCTCGTTCCAGAAGCCCTCGCAGGCGTCGTAGTCGCCCACGTCGAAGCTGGCCAGCTGCAGGCGATCGCCGTGCTCCGCGCACTGGTCGCGCAGCGCGTCCGCCGCTGCCTCGTTCGAGCGGTAGGTCGCGAAGACCGTGGCGCCCTCGTTCAGGAAGGCGAGCGTCATCGCCTTGCCGAGCCCGCGCGTGCCGCCGGTGACGACGACGGTTTGGCCGCTGAAGCGGCCCTCTTCGACTGTGCTCATGCGGGCACCTCGGCCAGTTCGCGCAGGTAGGCGTCGACCTTGTTGGCGGTGATGACGCCGTAGTTCGCGGCGCCGAGCCAGCCGGACATGATGATGCCGACGCTGCCCGCGTGGTACAGGCCCGGGATCTCCTCGGAGAGCTTCATTGAGTAGGGCAGTCCTTCGAACTTCGTGCCGAAGGAGGAGCCGGCTGCGTGTTGGGTGTAGAAGGCGAAGGTCTTCGGCGTCGACGCCTCGACGTGGTTGATCTTGGCGCGGGTGCCGGGGACGAGGCGCTCGAGCGACACGAGCGTGTCCTCGATCAGGCGCTGCTTGTCGGCCTCGTACTCCTCGTCGGAGAGGTCGGCCCAGTCGCTCCAGTTGGCGTTCATCGAGCTGACGAGCGTGTAGCGCTCGAGGCCCGGCCGCGTCTTCGGGTAGTAGAAGGAGAAGGTCCGGCTCTCGCCGTGCTTGTCGCAGAGCGAACCCGAGTCGAACGTCGGGCGCGTCGAGGTGAACAGGAGGTCCGTGACGAACGGGATCGTCTCGCCGTCGCGAACGCCGAGATAGACCTGCGTGCTCGAGTTGTTGAGGCGCACGCCCTCGACGCCTTCGACGAACTTCGGGGAGAGGTTCTCGCGTCCGACGAGCTTGAGGATCGTCGACTTGAGGTTGGCGTTCGACAGCACCGCGTCGGCGTGGATCACGCGGCCGTGCGCCTCGATGCCGACGGCGCGGCCGTCCTCGATCACGATGCGGTCGACCTGAACCTTGCTACGCAGCTCGACGCCGCTCTTCTTGAGCTCGGCCTTCATCTGCTTGATGAGCTGGTCGGTGCCGCCGCCGAAAGTGAAGACACCCTTGCTCATGAAGTTCGAGAACACGATCCCGTAGCTGATCGCGGGGTCGTCGAGCGACGAGCCGTTCGCGTAGCTGATCGGCTCCATCAGGAGTCGGTGCACGTCGTTCCTGCCCGGGAAGTGGTGCTCGAGCAGCTCTCTCGTGGTCTCACCCGAGTCGTCGTAGTAGTTCATCCCGCGCACATGCGCGAAGAACGCTGCGATGCGCTCCTTCTCCAGACCGAAGCTCTCGATGAGGTGGCGGGTGAAGTCCTCCTCCGTGAACGTGGTCTCGATGTCGAACTGGGGATTCTTGAACCGGATGCTCTCGAGCTGGACGATCCGGTCGGCGATCTCCTTCGACCAGTACTTCCGGCAGGTCTTCTTCATCCCGATGGGGAAGCCGTGCAGCGACACGTCGAAGATGTGGCCGCCACCGCGCTTGAACCACGTGGCCATGCCCCCGAAGTTGTAGTGCTGCTCGACGAGGAGAACCGAGAAGCCCTGGCGCGCGAGCACGTTCGCCGCGGTCATGCCCGCGAGCCCGCTGCCGACGACGATCAGGTCGTAGCGCTCCTTCGCGCCCTCGAGCGGGTTCCTCTGCGTCGGCGCCTTGCCGTCGCGGCTGCCACGGTAGTACTTCTTGGGTTCCGTCATGGTCGTTCAGCTGGGGACGAGCGCGTAGCGGTTGGCGATGGAGATGCCCGAGAGCATCGATCCTGTGACGCCGAGCAAGCCCTGGTCGGTCCCGATCAGGTGGAGGTTCTCGAGGGGGGTGACACCGTCGAGGCGCTTCTTGCTCGCGCCATAGACCGCGCCGCCGCGCTTGCCGGTGAAGCGCTCGATGGTCAGGGGCGTGAAGCCGTCGCGGTAGACCTCGTGCGGGCGGGGGTCGATGCCGTAGCGCGCGGCGACCGCGAGGGCCTCCTCGACGCAGCGCGGCTTGGCAGCAGCGTAGGCGTCCGCGTCGAGCCGCTTCCAGGCGTCGTAGCTCGCCATCGTGGTCAGGCGATAGAGACCTTCGGCGAGCGGCTCTTCGCTCTGGTAGTTGTTCGGGCAGCAGATCACTCCGCTGCGCGGGTCGACGAGCGCCTCGGGTGCGCGGTAGTCGAACGTCTCGGCGTCGTTGAAGAAGACGATCGTCGCGTCGAAGCCGATGTCCTTCGGCTCCTGGTCCAGAACGAACATGGTCTCGGTGAAGGACAGCCTTCCGAGCTCCGCCTCGTCGACGTGCTCTTCGTGCAGCTCCTCACCCGCGAGCCGCATCGTCTCGGACCAGCCGGCCGAGGACAGCACGCGCGTCGCCATGAGCTGGGTGCCGTCGTCGAGCTCGACGCCCTGGCAGCGGCCGTCCTCGTGCAGCAGGCGCTTGACGCCCGTGCGCATGCGCAGCTCGCCGCCGAGTGACTTGTAGCGGTTCACCAGCAGGTCGAGCAGCGGCTTGATGCCACCCTCAGGACGCGCGAAGCCCTCCTGGAACAGGCTGCGGAACAGGATGACGAACTGGTACCAGTCGATGTCGCCTTCGCGGGCGCTGCCGTAGTAGCAGGCGGGGCACATCAGCATCTCGATCAGCAGCGGGTCGTCGAAGACGTCGGCGAGCACGGCGCGCGCTCCGAGGGCCGTGTCCGGCGGATCGAAGGCGTCGTACTCGTCCACCATGCGGATCAGCCGCTCGAAGGCGTCGATCTGACTGGGGAAGCGCGCCGCCACGTCCTCGCGCAGGAGCCCGAAGTCGTTCGCGAAGCGCAGCTCGGCGTCCGGGAAGCGGATCGCCGAGTAGCTCTGGGGCGCGAGGCGCAGCTCGTCGTACTTGATGCGCAGCTGCCGCAGCAGCTTCGTCAGCGGCCGCCCACGGGTGCCCTTCGGCACGTAGTTCGTGAGCGCGTGCAGACCGACGTCGAAGCGCCGACCCGCCTGCTTGTAGAACGAGTTGAGCCCGCCCCAGAGGTAATGCCGATCGAGCACGAGGACCCGCTGGTCGAATTGAGCCAGGCGGATCCCCGCGGCGAGCCCGCTCATGCCGGCGCCGATCAGGATCGTGTCGTAGGGCGCGGACATGGGCGGCACGCGGCGGGGGAGCGGGGCGTCACCCCGCGAACCCTACGCGTTGACGAGCTTGAGCTCCTTGTCCTCCATGCGCGGGCCGAGGTACTCGGCGCAGCCGTCGAGCGAGTTCAGGTGCGGGTAGTCCTCTTCGGGGACCTGCACGCTGTAGCGCTTGCGCAGCTCCATGACGATGTCCAGGAAGTCCATCGAGTCCAGTTCGATCTGGTCGCGGAGCGGGTCGGTCTCGTTGAGTCCGTCCAGCTCCTCGTCCGGGGCGATGGTGGCGATGATGTCCTTGACGGCGAGGATGACTTCGTCTCGAGTCATTTTGGGGATCCTTATCGGTGAGGCGGGCTAGAAACGGCGCAGGATGACGGCGGAGTTGATGCCGAGCATTCCGAACGAGAGATTGAGGATGCTGTCCACGGTCCCGACGTCTTCCGGCGTGTTCGTCACGAGCCCGCGCATTTCGCATTCGGGGTCGAGGGTGTCCACGTTGATCGTCGGGTGGATGATTCCGTCGGTGAACGACGGCAGGTTGCCGGCCAGCTCGAGGGCGCCCGCGGCGCCCATGGTGTGGCCGATGTAGCTCTTGGTGTTGTTGACGCGCGTGCGCGCGGAGTCGCCGAAGACCTCGCGGACCGCCGCGCACTCCTGGATGTCGCCCTGGTTGGTCGACGTCGCGTGGGTGCTGACGATGTCGATGTCGCCGGGCGCCATGCCTGCCTTCTTCAGGGCGAGGCGCATGCACTGGTTCTGGCGCTCGGAGAGCGGCAGGACGAAGTCGGCCGCGTCCGAGTTGACGGCGTGGCCGACGACCTCCGCGTAGATCTTGGCGCCGCGCGCCTGCGCGTCCTCGAGCCGCTCGAGCACGTAGAGGCAGCCGCCCTCGCTGACCACGATGCCGTTGCGATCCTTGTCGAACGGGCGCGAGGCCTTGGTGGCGTCCGCGTGGCTCGCGAGCGCGCCCTGGGACATGAAGCTCGCGAAGATGCCGAAGGTGTGGATGCTCTCCGAGACGCCGCCGCCGAAGGCCATGTCGACCTCGCCCAGCTGCAGCATCTGCACCGCCTGGATCAGGCCGAGGTTGCCGGCGGCGCAGGCGCCGCCGAGGCAGTAGGCGGGCCCGTGCAGGCCCAGGTTGAGCGTGATCTCACCCGCGGCGTTGTTCGCCACCGTGCGCGGGTTGTGGTGGTGCGACCAGAAGGACAGGTCGAAGTCGTACTGCGAGACCGCGTGGACCTCGTTCTCCGTCTCGACGTTGCCGTGCTCCGTGATCCCGACGTAGATGCCGGTGCGGTCGCGACCGTAGTGCTCCACCTCAAGGCCGGCGTCGGCCAGGGCCTCGTTCGCGCAGTAGATCGCGATCGACCCCGCGCGCGTGCCGCGTCGCAGCTCCTTGCGCTTCTGGTACTTCTTCTCGTCGAAGTGGCAGATGCCGGCGTGCGTCGGGCCGACATGCCGGATCTCGTACGGCTCGACGCCTGAGACGCCCGCGAGCAGGTTCTTGCGGTAGGTGGCGAGGTCGTCGCCGTTGGGGCTCGTCAGGCCGACGCCCGTGATCACGACGCGGGACAGCTCAGGCATCCTTGGCCTCCGTCTCGGCGTGAGCATCCAGGGTCCCTTCGCTGCGGTGCTCCATGGTCTCCTCGCCACGGGCTTCCATGATGAGGTCGTCCGCGACGGCCTCGCTGTCGGCCTCGTCAGCGGCGCGCTCGAGCAGCTCCTCGATCGCGGGGGTGACCGCCAGGGCGTCGCCGCCCTGCTGGGCGCCGCCGCCGAAGGACAGCACGCGCGCCGGAACGCCGATGCCTACCTTGAACGCTGCGGTGAGGGCCTTCGAGAGCAGGCTCTGGCTGTCGCCGAGCGCCCGCTCGACCGACGTGAACACGAGCTGCATGACGGCTTCGGCGATGTCGCAGGAGGAGAGGATCGAGCGCAGCGTGAGGACCCGCGGGTCCTTGTCGCCGTAGCGCTCGACGACGTAGTCGAGGGTGCCCTTGACGCTCGTGCGCAGCTTGCCGAGCACGACCTGCTCGCGACGTCGGAACACGGTCGCGACGATCGAGAGCGTGTTGCCGATGGGCGAGTGCACGTGGCAGCGTCGCGACGAGTCGAAGCTCGAGCGGATCGCGCCCCACTCCGCGAGCTCGTTCAGGCTGGTCGACGTCGCGCCCTGCGACATCTCCAGCGTGCTCGAGATCTCCTTGCTCGACAGAGGCTCCCCGGCGAGCACGAGCAGGCCCCACACGCGTCCGTGGATGCGCTTGAAGCCGAACGTCTTGAAGAACAGCTCGAAGGTCGGGAGCTGTTCCTGCAGTCGTTCGTCGATGCCTTCGAAGGCGGAGTCTCGAGTCGCGGGGCTGGAGCTGGCCATGCGCGGTGGGGAGGGGACGGACCCCAGGCGGTGGGGTCTGACGGGGCTCAGGGATATTAGGAAAACCTGATATCCGAGGCGGGGGGGCGGAAGGAGACCAAACGGGGCGCGTTCCGTCCACCCAATGCGGGGGAAATCCCATTGCGGAGGGGCCGGGTCGGTGGACCGCGCCCCGGCGCGAGTGAGGAGCGGGCCCGGGGCGGCGCTCTGCGCCGCGGGGCGGCCCCCACGGGCGCCTCGCCTCCCGGCGTCACTCGGGGCCCTCCGAAGAGCGCCCCGGCGGCTCAGGTCGAGACGCCGAGCATGCAGCAATGCAGCCCGCTGCCGATCCCGAGCAGCGCGACCCGCTGGCCGGCGCCGATGTGCCCGTCGCGCTCGGCGAGGTCGAAGGTGATCGGCAGCGAGACGGAGCCGATGTTCCCGAGCCGCTGCACGGTCGGGTAGTCCAGCGCGCGGTCGAGCCCGAGCGTCGCGAACAGGAGCTTGGCGTGCGCCGCGCCGACCTGGTGGGTGACGACGCGCTCGACGTCCTCGGAGCTCCAGTCGAGCTCCTCGAGGAACGCCGTCCAGGTGCGGCCAGCGAGTTCGTTGCCCGCGTGCAGCAGCGTCTCCGAGTCCGTCTCCATCAGCGGTCCGCCGCCCGACGTGTGATCGCCCTGGCACAGACCGACGTGCTCGGTCGCGGCGAGCGACACGCCGCCGAGCAGTCGGCGCGGCGTGCGGGAGATCGAGTCGCGCGTGACGACGCAGGCGGCGGCGCCCGAGGCGATCGTCAGCGAGGCGTAGGCGAGCTTCATCTCGCGCCGCCCGACCGAGGGGTCGGCGAGCAGCGCCTTGATCGTCTCGCGCACGAGCGGCCCTCCATCCTCACCGGCGACGACGAGGCCGGCCTCGATGTCGCCCGACTCGATCGCGCGTGCGACGACGGTCAGCGCGTTCGCGAAGCCGAGGCAGGCGTTGGAGAGGTCGTAGGCGGTGCAGGTCGGCGGGAGCCCGAGCGCGCCGTGCACGACCGAGGCCGTCGCGGGCTCCATGAAGTCGCGGCAGACCGACGAGTGGATCAAGAGACCGATGCGCGCGCGATCGATGCCGCTGCGCGCGAGGGCGTCCTCCGCCGCGCGCGTCGCGACCTCGCTCGGCCGCGTGCCGACGGGCCAGAAGCGGCGCTCGCGAATGCCGCTCATCAGCTCGAGGCGGCCGACGGAGAGGCTCAGCCGCTCGTAGATCGGCGCGAGCTCCTCCTCGAGGGCCTCGGAGGTCGTGGCCTGGTCGGGCAGGGCGTGGCCGAAGGCCTCCAGATGGACGTGGTCGAAGCGCATGGGGGGCCGCGGCGGTGCGCGGGCCGAGCAGGATAGGTCGCCGTGACGGCCCTGCAAGCCGTTCGCGCCGGTTCGAGTTGACGAATCCGACGGACCTGGGGCACCCTCTCCGGGATGGCTGGCGCCGCCCTACAGATCCTGCACGTCGACATGGACGCGTTCTACGCGTCGGTGGAGGTGCGCGACAACCCCTCCCTGGCTGGCCTGCCGGTGTGCGTCGGCGGCCCCGCCTCGGGCCGTGGGGTGATCGCGGCGGCGAGCTACGAGGCCCGCGTCTACGGCGTGCACAGCGCGATGCCGACGGCCCAGGCGCGACGCCTCTGTCCGCACCTCGTCGTGCTGCCGCCGGACTTCGACCGCTACACGGACGCGTCGCGGCGCATCATGGGCATCTTCCAGCGCTACACGCCGCTGGTCGAGCCACTCTCGCTCGACGAGGCCTTCCTCGACGTCTCCGGCTGCGAGCGCCTGCACGGCGGCGCCGTCGAGATCGGGCGCGCGATCAAGCGCGACATTCTCAAGGACACGGGGCTCGTCGCCTCGGTCGGCATCGCGCCGACGAAGTTCCTCGCCAAGCTCGCCTCGGACCTCGACAAGCCCGACGGCTTCCGCGTGATCGAACCCCAGGAGGTGCGCAGCGTCCTGGACCCCCTGCCCGTGTCGAAGATCTTCGGCGTGGGGGAGCGCACCGCGAAGCGCCTCGCCGCGCTCGGCATCGAGACCGTCGGCGACCTGGCCTCGCGCTCGCGCGCGGACGTCGTCAAGGAGTTCGGCGCGAGCGGCGTCTGGATCCACGACCTGGCGCACGGCATCGACGCGCGCCGCGTGACTCCCCGCCGCGAGGAGAAGTCGCACGGCTGCGAGCGCACCTTCGCCGAGGACGTGGGCGACCGTGAGGAGCTGCGCGTCTTCCTGCTGCAGTTCTGCGAGGAGGTCGCGTTCGGCCTGCGCAGCAAGGGCCTGCGCGGCCGCACGGTCACGCTCAAGGCGCGCTTCTCCGACTTCAAGACGGTCACGCGCACCAAGACGCTCAGCGCGCCGACGAACCTCGGGCCACGGATCTACTCGGTGGCGCGGGAGCTGCTCGACCGCGTCCAGCTGCAGCCGCTGCGCCTGCTCGGCGTGCAGGTCTCGAACCTGGAGGATGTGCGCATCCCGGCGCAGGCAGCCCTCTTCGACGGGGTCGATCAGCCCCAAGCGGACGGCCGTGGCGGCTGGCTCGCGACCACGGAGAAGCTCGAGCGCGCGACCGCCGGAATGGACAAGCTGCGACGCAAGTTCGGCCGCGAGGTGGTCGTTCCGGCGAGCCTCCTCGGTCGCCAGAAGCCGAGGGGCCTGGACGGCTCCAATGGCCGCGTGAGCCCCACAGCGCCCTCCGAGAGCGAGTAGGGCCGAGGCGCGAGCGAAGCTCCGGACGCGAAGCGGGGCCGGCCCACCTCGGTGGACCGGCCCCGCTTCGTTCGGCTCCGCCGACGATCAGTGCTCGTCGGTGAGGTAGTTCATGAAGGACATCCCGATGTCCTGGAACTTGTGCTCGCGCGGAACCTCGATCGCGTCCTTGATGCAGACCTGCTCGCACAGCTTGCAGGAGGTGCACTCCTTGCCGTGGACGATCGCGATCAGCTGGAAGGAGTTCTCGGTGTCGAGCTTCATCTCGATGGCGTCGAACGGGCAGACGTCCTCACAGAAGCGGCAACCCGTGCAGAGCTCCTCGTGGACCTCGGCCTTCGGGATCTTCTTCGGCTTGATCTTCTGGACGAGGACTTCCTCGTTGTCGTTGATCGCGTCGAAGGGGCAGTAGATGCCGCAGACCGAGCAGTTGATGCACAGGTCCGGCTCGATGTGGTAGCGCTCGTCGCCGCTCGTGATCGCGTTCGTCGGGCAGACGCGCTCACAGATGCTGCAGGACGTGCACTTGTCCGTGATGAAGTGGGCGCGCCACTCCCAGTTGTCCATCGCCTCTTGCGTCTTGAAGAGGACGATCTGGTAGATGCCGTGGGCGTCGTTGCGGGAGACCTTGCCGAGGAACTCGTGCTCGACCTTGAACTCGGTCGTGAACTGCTTCGGGAAGGAGTTCGAGTGGCCGGCCAGCGCGCGGACCTGCGGGTCCTTGACCCACGCGGTGACGAAGACGGTGTCGCCCTGCGTGTAATCGTGGGCGCCGTACTCCGGCATGATCTCCGGCAGTCCGTAGCGGAAGCGATCGCGCAGCGCAGGCACCCGGGTGGGCAGGCGCAGCTCGATCAGCGTGTAGCCGTCCTCCTCGGTGACGGTCCAGTCGCGGCCGTAGCGACGGTCGCGCTCGACGATGTCCTCGTTGCCGCCGCGGACCTTGGCCCACTCGAGCTCCCAGCCGTGGACCTCCTCCAGCTTCTCGAGATCCTCTGCCGGCGGCAGCTCGCCGCTGAAGTGGATCGCGCCGGTGGGGCAGACGTCGACGACGAGGCGGGCGTTGTAGAGGTCCGCCTTGTGCGGCTCGTGCGTGTTCGCCTTGTCGTCGGAGTCCATGAAGAAGACTTCCGGGAACTCCACGCAGCAGGCGTCACAGGCGATGCACGCCTCCTTGTCGACGCGAAAGGTCTCGGCGGCGGTTGCGGTCTCTGCTTCGGACATCGGTGTCTTGGATAGCGTTGGGGGCCCGTACGGGAGAGGGTCTACGGGCCGTAGTCGCGGACTAGGCTAACCCAGAGGCACGGGGAGACAAGTCGTTCTCGGGGGCATCTCGATTCGATTCGATCGACGCAAGCGGGCTCGGCGGCTCCGGCTCAGTGCGCCTCCAACCAATTGTCGCCCTGTCCGAAGTCCACCTTGAGCGGGACCCGCAGCTCCGCCGCGTTCTCCATGCAGTCGCGCACCAGCTCACGGGTCTCGTCGAGCTCGGATTCGGGGACTTCCAGGACAAGCTCGTCGTGCACCTGCAGGAGCATCTGCGCCTGGAGCGGGGAGACCGAGAGCCTGGCGTCGAGGTCGATCATCGCCCGCTTGATGATGTCGGCCGCCGAGCCCTGGATGGGGGTGTTGACGGCGGCGTTCTCGGCGCCGGAGCGAATTCGCGAGTTCGAGTTCAGGATATCGGGCGTCTTGCGGCGCCGGCCGGCGAGGGTCTCGACGTAGCCGAGCTCGCGGGCGGTGTCGAGGGTCCCGTCGATCCAGGCGCGCACGTTCGGGAACGAGTCGAAGTAGCGGTCGATGAA
>Ga0316204_10010126_pt1 | contig 12269 bp, 7 predicted proteins | sample 6monrhotite_MG_2_FD_205661 | JGI IMG/M metagenome (GOLD analysis project Ga0316204, IMG submission 205661) | Microbial mat bacterial communities from mineral coupon in-situ incubated in ocean water Damariscotta River, Maine, United States -... | ecosystem: Environmental > Aquatic > Marine >...
ATGGCAAGGGCAGTCACGGCGGATATTGCGGGTCAGCAGTCAAGCCCATTGCCCTGCATATGGTGGCCGAGATCGCCCGAAGCCCTGAGGGGCGGAATATTGACATTTCCGCCATTGGCGGCATTGAAAACTGGCGCGATGCGGCTGAATTTCTCGCACTTGGGGCCAATGCCCTGCAGGTCTGTACGGCGGCGATGCTATATGGTTTCCGTATTGTCGATGATATGATTGATGGCCTGTCCAATTTTATGGATCAGCAAGGCTATAAAACCATCGATGATTTTCGCGGCCTTGCTGTTCAAAACACCGTTGACTGGAATGAGTTGAATATGAATTTCGATACCAAGGCTGTCATCGATCAGGACAGCTGTATCGAATGTGGACGCTGTCATATCGCCTGTGAAGACGCCTCTCATCAGGCAATTACATTTGAGACGGATTCAAGCGGAAAACGCACATTCACCGTTGTTGATGAAGATTGTGTCGGGTGCAACCTTTGTGCCATCATATGCCCGGTTCCGCAATGCATCGAAATGCAGCCGGTCAAAAATGATCTGCCGTATATCACATGGCCAGAACATCCCAAAAATACGATGAAAGAATCTGATTGATTCAACCTGAGGAGAAATGTGATGGAAAGCATCGCAGCCGGTCAAAAAGCCAACGATCTTGAAGCCTATTGGATGCCATTCACGGCGAATAGGCAATTTAAAGAAAACCCACGCATGATCGTCGGCGCAGATGGCATGTATTTCAAAACCTCGGATGGCCGCGATCTGCTAGACGGTATCGCCGGTCTTTGGTGCTGTAACGCAGGTCATAACAGGCCACGCATCATCAAAGCCATTCAAAAACAGGCGGTTGAACTTGATTATGCCCCCGCATTCCAGATGGGTCATCCCAAGCAGTTTGAGCTGGCCAGCCGATTGGCCGCGCTCATGCCCGGTGACCTCAACCGGGTATTTTTTACCAATTCCGGGTCAGAATCCGTTGAAACCGCCCTTAAAATTGCTATCGCATACCACCGGCTGCGCGGTGAGGGCCACCGATCCCGGCTGATTGGCCGGGAAAAAGGTTATCACGGCGTAAATTTTGGCGGTATGTCGGTTGGCGGTATGCCCGCCAACCGTAAAATGTTCGGTAGTCTGTTAACCGGTGTGGATCATCTGCGCCATACCCACGGCATCGCCAAAAACCGCTATTCAAAGGGCATACCGAGCCATGGCAATGAGTTGGCCGACGACCTGGAGCGGCTATGCGAATTGCATGACCCCTCCACGATTGCGGCGGTGATTGTAGAGCCGCTGGCCGGATCGGCGGGAGTAATTCTGCCGCCGGAAGGTTATCTGCAACGCCTGCGAAAGATTTGTGACAGGCATGGTATCTTGTTGATTTTTGATGAAGTCATCACCGGATTTGGCCGATTAGGCACCCCGTTCGCCGTCAATAAATTTGGTGTTGAACCGGATTTAGTGACCTCGGCAAAGGCGCTCACCAATGGGGTCATTCCCATGGGGGCGGTCTTCGCGCAGGATAAGATTTATGACGCCTTCATGCAAGGGCCGCCGAATATGATCGAGTTTTTCCATGGCTATACCTATTCCGGCAATCCCATGGCCTGTGCGGCGGCACTGGGAACATTGGATACTTATGAGGAAGAAGGCCTGCTGACCCGCGCGGCAGAACTTTCCGACTATTGGCAGCAAGCGGTGCATTCCCTGAAGGGTCTGCCCCATGTGATTGATCTGCGCAATCTCGGCCTGATCGCGGGTATTGAGCTTGAAGCTTTCCCCGGTGCGCCAACCAAACGGGCTTTTGAGGTCTTTCTCAAAGCCTATGAAGCCGGATTGCTGATCCGCACAACGGGCGATACCATCGCCCTGTCACCACCATTGATTATTGAAAAAAAGCAAATCGATTTTGCCTTTGAAACACTGGCAAACATCATCAGGAAGCTGGAATAAAGGAAATATGCCCTATGACATTGATTGAACATATCATTGGCGGCACCCATTCCTCGGGCAGCAGCGGCGAGGCCCAGGCGGTCTATAATCCGGCAACGGGGGACGTCATCGCAAAGGTCGTGCTGGGGGCGGTCACAGAAATTGATGCCGCCGTTCATGCCGCCAAAAAAGCCCTGCCCGCCTGGTCAAACACATCGCCTGCCAAACGGGCCAATGTGATGTTTGCCCTGCGGGAAATCATGACCCGCCGGGCTGACGAGATCGCCCGCACCATCAGCGCCGAACACGGCAAAACCCACGATGATGCGCTTGGTGAAGTCGCCCGCGCCCTGGAAGTGGTTGAATATGCCTCTGCGATCCCTGACAAATTAAAAGGTGATTTCAGCCGCGGCGTTGGCCCCGGCATTGATACCAGTGCCGAGCGACAGCCGCTCGGTGTTGTCGCGGGCATCACGCCGTTTAACTTCCCGTCCATGGTGCCGCTCTGGATGATCCCCATGGCCCTTGCCTGCGGCAATACATTCATTCTTAAACCGTCGGAGCGCGATCCCTCCAGCGCCAACCTTATCCATGATTTATTCAAGGAAGCGGGACTGCCGGACGGCGTGCTTAATGTGGTTCACGGCGGCAAGGATGCCGTCGATGCCATAATCGCCCATCCGGATATTCAGGCGATCAGCTTTGTCGGCTCCACCCCCATAGCCCAATATATCTATAGCAATGGCTGCGCGGCGGGAAAACGCGTGCAGGCCCTTGGCGGGGCCAAGAACCATATGATTATTTTGCCGGACGCGGATATTGACCAAGCCGCCGATGCGCTTATGGGGGCGGGCTTTGGCTCGGCCGGGGAACGCTGCATGGCCATCAGTGTGGCCGTCCCCGTGGGGGAGGATACCGCCAACCGACTGGTCGAAAAACTTGTCCCCATGGTTCAAGCCCTCAAAATTGGCCCCTCAACTGATCCCGATGCCGAAATGGGTCCTGTGATTACCCAGGACGCCAAAGAACGCATTGAACGTATGATCAGTGCCGGCGAAAATGAAGGGGCCCACGTACGTGTCGATGGCCGTGGCTTTAAATTACAAGGCTATAACAAAGGGTTCTGGGTCGGCGGCACCCTACTTGACCGGGTCACAGAAGACATGAGTGTTTACAAGCAGGAAATATTCGGGCCGGTTTTATCTGTGCTGCGATCACCCTCCTATGATTATGCGGTCGATCTGATCAACAAACATCAATATGGCAATGGCACGGCCCTCTTCACCCGTGACGGCGATGCGGCGCGCGATTTTGCCAAGCGTATCCAGGTGGGTATGGTGGGCATTAATGTGCCCATTCCGGTTCCCGTTGGCTATCACAGCTTTGGCGGCTGGAAACAATCCAGCTTTGGCGGTCATGGCATTTACGGGCCGGAAGCCATTCACTTTTATACCAGACTTAAAACCGTGACATCACGCTGGCCGACCGGCATCCGCGCGGGCGCGGAATTCACATTTCCAAGCATGGGATAAGGACACAGATCATGACACAAGAAAAAACCACAATGCTCAGAGGCGGCCTAATTCAGATGGCCCTAAAGTCATCCACCGACAATGACCCGGAAACCATCCGCCAAGCCATGATCACGGCCCATATACCGCTCATTGAAAAAGCGGGCGCGGCGGGCGTGCAAGTCCTGTGTTTTCAGGAAGTTTTCACCCAGCCTTATTTTTGTCCAAGTCAGGATGAGAAATGGTATGACAGTGCCGAAACCATCCCAAATGGCCCAACAACAAAGTTGATGCAGGACTATGCCGCAAAATATGATATGGTCATTGTGGTGCCCATATATGAACGCGATGATGTGACGGGCATATATTACAACACGGCGGCGGTGATTGATGCGGACGGCAGTTATCTCGGCAAATATCGTAAAACCCATATTCCGCAGGTGGCGGGTTTTTGGGAGAAATTCTTCTTCAAACCCGGCACATCTGACTGGCCGGTTTTTCAAACAAAATATTGCAAACTGGGCGTTTATATCTGCTACGACCGCCATTTTCCCGAAGGTTGGCGCGCCTTGGCACTTAATGGCGCAGAATATATTGTCAATCCTTCGGCGACCGTGGCCGGATTGTCTGAGTATCTTTGGAAGCTGGAACAACCGGCCTCTGCGGCGGCCAATGGCTGCTGGATCGGGGCCATCAACCGCGTCGGCCGCGAAGAGCCTTGGAACATCGGCGAATTTTACGGCCAGAGTTATTTCGTCAATCCGCGCGGTCAAATTGAAAAAGAAGCCAGCCGCGACCTGGATGAGCTGATCATTCATGACATGAATATGAACATGGTCAAAGAAGTGCGCAACAAATGGCAGTTCTTCCGTGACCGCCGGCCGGAAACCTATGGCCCCTTAACACGCGCTGAATGATGAATAATGAGGATATAATGAAAAATTATGATTCAGACCTCTGGAATGATGATCTAAAACCGACCACGGATACCACCCGAACCTGGGATTGGAAAGCCTATGCCGCCCTGTGGATTGCCATGGTGGTCTGCGTGCCGACATATATGTTGGCGGCGGGCCTGATCGCCGAGGGCATGTCTTGGAATCAAGCGGTTCTCACTGTCATGCTGGGTAATATCATTATATTGGCCCCGATGATCCTGATTGGCCATGCCGGGGCCAAATACGGCGTTCCCTTTCCTGTACTCTTGCGTTCGGCCTTTGGCACCAAAGGGGCGCGTATCCCGGCAGTGGCCCGTGGTTTGGTGGCCTGCGGTTGGTTTGGCATCCAGACCTGGGTCGGCGGTTCGGCCATTTATGTGATCCTTAACGGCCTTTCGGGCAATGCCTTTCAAGGGGCGGCCCTGCCCTTCCTGGGTATCGACATCGCCCAGTTTTTTAGTTTTCTTGGCTTTTGGGCGATTCATTTATATTTCATCAAACATGGCACGGAATCAATCCGCTGGCTTGAAACCTATGCCGCGCCGTTTCTCATTCTTATGGGGCTTGCCCTGCTCGCCTGGGCCTATATCAAGGCGGATGGTTTTGGCAATATGTTGTCGGCCCCGTCCCAATTTGATCCGGGCGGGCCCAAAGAAGGTCAATTCCTCGGCACCTTCATCGCAGGCCTGACCGCCATGGTCGGTTTCTGGGCCACTATGGCGCTCAATATTCCTGACTTCACCCGATTTGCCAAAAGCCAGAAAGACCAAATCATTGGTCAGATGATCGGCCTGCCCCTGCCCATGGCCTTATTTGCCTTTATCGGCGTTGCGGTAACCTCGGCCACCGTCACCATATACGGTGAGGCCATCTGGGACCCTGTGGCACTGGCGGGCCGTATGGGCGGCATGGGCGTTGTTGTGGCCTTGATTGCCCTTATCATTGCCACCCTGACGACCAACCTTGCCGCCAATATGGTGGCCCCTGCTTACGGTTTTTCAAACTTGAACCCGCAGAAAATAAGCTTCAGAATGGGCGGTTATATCACCGCCGCTATTGGTATCGCCATTTTTCCATGGAAATTACTGGAAAGCTCCGGCGGCTATTTATTCACCTGGCTGATCGGTTATTCTGCCCTGCTTGGCCCCATTGCCGGCATTTTGATAGCCGATTATTTTCTATTGCGAAAATGTCATTTGAAGGTCGATGAGCTCTTCCGCCATGACGGTAAATATGGCGCGGACAACGGCTGGAACTGGGCGGGCCTCAGCGCCCTTGTCATTGGCGTTCTGCCCAATCTGCCGGGTTTCCTGCATGCCGCAGGTTTTGTGGCCGCGGTTCCTGAAATTTTTAATATAATATATAGCTATGCATGGTTTGTTGGTGTTATCGTTGCGGGCGGATTATATCTTGTTTTTGCCAAAGATACGGATTGAAGGAGAATATCATGTCGCTTTTCATTCGCGGGGGAACAGTTGTTAATGCGGATAGCAGCACGCGCGCCGACGTATATTGTCAGGGCGGCCTGATTAAAGCCGTTGGCCGTGACCTTGACGTGCCTTCTGATGCGGAAATCATTGATGCGGGCGGTCAATATGTCATGCCCGGCGGTATCGATCCCCATACCCATATGCAGCTGCCGTTTATGGGCACGGTCGCCTCCGAAGATTTCTACACCGGTACGGCGGCGGGTCTTGCGGGCGGCACCACCATGATCATCGATTTTGTGATACCCAATCCCCAGCAATCCCTGATGGAGGCCTATCAGACCTGGCGTGGCTGGGCCGAAAAAGCCTGCGCGGATTACAGCTTCCATGTGGCGGTCACATGGTGGGATGATAGCGTCCACGCCGACATGAAACGGCTGGTCAATGACGAAGGCGTCAACAGCTTCAAACATTTCATGGCCTATAAAAATGCCATCATGGCCGAAGACGAAGTGTTATATAACAGCTTTTCCCGTGCGTTGGAATTGGGCGCTATGGCAACGGTCCATGCGGAAAACGGTGAGATGGTCTATCAGTTACAGCAAAAATTGCTCAATATGGGCATAACAGGCCCCGAAGCCCACCCGCTTTCCCGGCCTCCAGCGGCGGAGGGAGAGGCCGCGAACCGTGCCATACGCCTGGCCGAGGTGATCGGTGTGCCGCTCTATCTGGTTCATGTCTCGACAAAAGACGCCCTTGATGAAATAATTCGGGCGCGCGGCAACGGCCAGAGGGTCTTTGGCGAGGCTCTGGCCGGGCATTTGCTGATCGATGACAGTGTGTACCGTCATCCGGATTTTGAGACCGCCGCCGCCCATGTGATGTCGCCGCCCTTCCGGTCGAAAGAACATCAGGCCGCCTTATGGCAGGGCCTGCAATCGGGCAGCCTGCAAACCACGGCCACCGACCATTGCTGTTTCTGCGCCGATCAGAAAGCCGCCGGGAAAGATGATTTCACCCTGATCCCCAATGGCACCGCGGGCATCGAGGATCGCCTTGCCGTCCTGTGGACCCATGGGGTCGGCACGGGCAAATTGACAATGGAAGAATTCGTTGCGGTCACCAGCAGCAATACGGCAAAGATTTTCAACATATATCCCCGCAAAGGCGTGATCCGCAGCGGCGCCGATGCCGACATCGTGGTCTGGGACCCGGCGGCAAGCAAAGTCATATCGGCCAAGACCCACAAACAGAATATCGATTTTAATGTCTTTGAGGGCATGAAAATAACGGGCCTGGCCTCCCATACCATCAGCAACGGCGAAATACGCTATCAGAACGGTGAACTTAGGGCCAGCCCCGGCACCGGATCATATATCAAGCGTCCTGCCTTTCAGCCCATGTTTCATGCCTTGGAAAAAATTGCGGCAACGAGCAAACCCAGGCCAGTGAAACGGACATAACGATGCGCTTTTTTTCCTATAAAGACCGGCCCTTCCACCTCGGTCCTTATCCCATGGAAAATTTGCGCCGCACTCAGGAGCCTTTAGATCTTACCCATTGCCCTGAAATGCAGCCATTGTCCTTTAGCCGCCCAGATAATCCCGCCAATATAGTCAACGCCATGGGGGATTATCAGGCCATGCTGGATGCCATCCGCGATGGTTTAATCAAAAGCGACAAGGCGGAAATACCGGATAATCTGGAAGAACGCTCGCGCAATATGAAATCATTTGGCTATTTTTGCGATGCCAGTCAGGCGGGCATCTGCGCCCTGCCAAAAGAATCCATCTTAAGCGAGCCCATTGTCAATCCGGACATCAATCGTCTTGCAGATATGTTGAAAACCAAACAAACCAGCACATTGGCATCCGGCGTCGATGTGATCATGGCAGAATTAAAACAGTCTATGGCGGCCCCGCCAAGCGGCATGGGCCACCATAGCCACGCCATTGTCTATCTCTATGAATTTCCCCGGGATCCGGGCGTAGGTGAAGCCGGGGCAGACTGGATACAAGAGTGCCAGATTGAACGCGCCGCGATCCGCGCCGCCGAAACGGCGACTGTTCTGGCCAATTACATCCGGCTGCTGGGGTTTGAGGCCCGCGCCCATAGCCATAGCGCATCAGACGTCAATCTATACGCCCTCAGCGCAGCGGCAGGATTAACGACGATTGAGCAGAATGAGACTGGCCCCTATCTCACCAATCCTTACTTGGGACGGCGTTTTGGCATTGGGGTCATTACCACAACATTACCCCTTCAACCCGACTGGCCTCTGGCCAAAGCCCGCATGAGGGACAAGCTTAAAAGTCATGGACCCAAATGGTGGTTTGGCCGGGGCATGGCCAAAAATGCCTTCACTCACATATCCTACAAAAACCGCGACTTCAAAGATGGCGCTTTTCCTTTTGAACGGACAAAAAGGCAGGATACCGCAACTACTTTCATCGATGATCAGCGCGTCGCCCGCGTGCCGAAAAGAACAGATATGTTCGCCCGCGCCCTGTTTGGCGATATGGGCAAAGCTCAGCAGGAAGGCGCCAAGAACGGCAACTATGTCCGTAAAAATCCCACATCCTTTTCTGCCCGCCGTGCCTTGGGGGCCTTCATCCTTATCCAAAACGGTGATGCGGCACCAGAAATCAACGAAACAGCCAAGAACGCAAACCGGAATGCCGAAAATATCAAGGCCGCGCTTTATTTTCTGGGCGCGGATGCGGTGGGCATCAGCCGATGCCCCGATTGGGCCTATTATTCCCATGATGCGGGCGGCAATGAAATCACGGCCTATCACAAGAACGCCATTTCCGTGATCATTGATCAGGGCCATGAAACCATGGACGGGGCCAGCGGCGATGACTGGATCGCCTGCGCCCAGTCCATGCGGGCTTACCTGCGTTTTTCCCTGCTCGGCGGGATTGTCGCAGGTCACATCCGCAGCCTTGGTTATTCGGCGCGGGCCCATACGGTCATGGACGGCGAAGTCTTGCAGCCGCCGCTGTTGCTCTTATCCGGTCTGGGCGAGGTCAGCCGCATCGGCGAGGTCATTCTGAACCCCTATCTCGGGCCAAGATTGAAATCGGGTGTGATCACCACAGATATGCCGCTTACCCATGACAGGCCGATTAATTTTGGCCTGCAGAATTTCTGTGAAACCTGCCAGAAATGCGCGCGGGAATGTCCGGCCGGGGCCATTACCGCCGGGCCAAAACTGATGTTCAATGGCTATGAAATCTGGAAATCAGACAGTCAGAAATGTACCACATACCGCATTGGTCAAACCGCCGGAGCCATGTGTGGGCGCTGTATGAAAACCTGCCCATGGAATTTGGAAGGCCTATTCGCCGAAGCGTCTTTTCGTTGGCTGGCCATCAAGTCACCGTGGGCCGCAAAGCCACTGGCAAAGCTTGATGACTGGCTGGGCAATGGCCGCCTCAATCCCGCAAAAAAATGGTGGTGGGATCTGGTGATGGTCAATGACGGCCCATATAAAAAAGCCAAAGAAGTCAACAAACGGGACCTGCAACGTGATCTTGATCTGAAATATGAAGATCAGACATTGGCGGTCTATCCGGCCAACCTTGCCCCGCCGCCCTACCCCGCGCCTTTTCCCATGGACCGGGAAGCCGGTATTGCCGCCTATCAGGCGCTCATCACCTCAGAAGAGTATATAGCGCGGCTGAAAGCTGGTGATACCCATGGATTGACCCATAAAGTCACCGTGCCGCAAGGCCTGCCGCCGGTGTTTCAGGTTGAAATATCAAAAGTAGAGCCGATGACATCCAAGGTGATCAAATATGAATTTTCCAGTCTGGACGGCACAAATTTGCCCGAATTTGAAGCGGGCAGCCATATTGACATTGTCGTGGCCCCGGAATTTTTCCGGCAATATAGCCTGTCCGGCAATCCGCAAGATCCGTCACATTATCAAATTGCCGTCACCCGAGAAGAAAGCGGTCGGGGCGGGTCGAAATTGATGCATCAGATTTTTACCCCGGGCCGCAAAGTCTTTATCTCACCGCCCCACAATCATTTCCCCCTTGATGAGACGGCGGTCAAATCCTATCTGATGGGCGGCGGCATAGGGATAACGCCAATGATAGCCATGGCCCATCGGCTACATGCCCTGGGCAAGGGTTTTGACATGCATTATTCCTGCAAATCCCGCGCTGAAGCGGCGTTTCTCACCGATCTCAAAAATATGCCCTGGGCCGAGAAAATTCATTACCATTTTTCGGACGAGGACAGCCGCGTTGATCTGAAGCAGTTATTTTCAACGGCCCATCCGGATCATCACATCTATGTTTGTGGCCCGGATCGTTTCATGCAGGCTGTTCTGGAGACCGCAGAAAAGGCTGGATACGCGGCAGATAACCTGCACCGGGAATATTTCTTGGTCCCTGAAACGCCGGATTATGTCAATCATGATTTCAGCCTGAAGCTTGTTAAATCCGGGCGGGAAATATGGGTACCCAAGGATAAAACTGCCGCAGAAGCCTTGAATGAGGCCGGTATACATGTGGATGTCAAATGCTCAGACGGCCTGTGCGGCATCTGTGTTTGCGGACTTGTCAGCGGAGAAGTCGACCATCGTGATTTTGTCCTGAGCAAAAAAGATCGGGAGAAAAAAATTATCCTCTGTTCCTCCCGCGCCCTTAAAAAAGATGGGGTGATATCTATTGATCTGTAAGTTTACAATACTTCGAACAGACCAGCGGCGCCCATACCGCCGCCGACACACATGGTGACAACCACATATTTAACGCCGCGTCGTTTGCCTTCGATCAGGGCATGACCCACCATACGCGCGCCGCTCATGCCGTAAGGGTGACCGATAGAGATCGCCCCGCCATTGACATTCAGCTTCTCATCCGGGATACCCAGCTTGTCCCGGCAGTAAACCACCTGTACGGCAAAGGCTTCATTCAGTTCCCACAGGCCAATATCATCGATACTTAGGCCCGCTGTTTTAAGCAGTTTGGGAATGGCAAACACCGGGCCGATGCCCATCTCATCCGGATCGCAGCCCACGACAGATATGCCCCGGTACAGGCCGAGCGGTGTCAAACCGCGCCGCTCGGCTTCGGCCCGCTCCATCAACAGATTGGCAGAAGCCGCATCCGACAGTTGGCTGGCATTGCCAGCGGTGATTGATCCGCCCTCGATCACCGGGCCAAGGGCGGCCAGGCTTTCCGCAGAGGTTGACGGGCGATTGCCCTCGTCTTGTGTCAGCATCATATCCTGATAGGAAATTTCGCCGGTTTCTTTATCTTTAACGGCCATATTTGAGGCCAGCGGCACAATTTCATCATCAAAACGGCCTGCGGTCTGCGCCGCCGCTGTTCTTTGCTGGCTTTGCAGGGCATAGGCATCCTGAACATCCCGGCTGATGCTGTAACGATCCGCCACGATCTCCGCCGTTTTCAACATCGGCATATAGACATCCGGCATCCTCTTCAGGAGGCCCTTATCGGCCTGTTTCATGATCAGCTCAAAGGCCGGATTCTGCACGATGGAAATATTATCCACGCCGCCGCCGACAACAATATCCATGCCGTCGCAAATGATCTGTTTTGCCGCCGCCCCGACCGCCATCAGACCGGAAGCGCACTGACGGTCAATGCTCATGCCCGCCACAGAGGTCGGCAATCCAGCGGCCATGGCACTTGTCCGGCCCACGTTCCAGCCCGTTGATCCCGCCGGCAGGGCCGTGCCCATAATCACATCCTCGACATCGCCGCCGTCTATGCCGGCGCGGCGCACCACCTCTGCGATAACATGGCCGCCCATAGTCGGGGCCATGGTCGCGTTAAAGGCACCTTTAAAAGCCCGGCCAATGGGTGTTCTGGCAGTTGATACAATAACGGCTTCTCTCATTTTTCTGATCCCTGTTGCTGATATTCATCGTTCCTATGACCTGAACCTTATAGATCATAGAGGCAGGAAAAAGAAGCAATAATTAAAACACTCGTTTTATTTCTCAGCTGCCCACAGAAAATAAATCCTATTTTAGGCCTTTTTCGCTAATTAACAGCTATTGTTTGCAATCAGCATCGCATATTTTTATGATAATCTTAATATTCGTTCTGTTAAAACAGATGAAATAAGAAAAAAGAAAAATTTATGTCATCACAGCCCCCAGCTTCCCTGTCGCAAGACATATTGAAAGGCACCAAATGGTATGTCGCCATGCGTTGGTTCATCAGGGGATTAGGCTTCATCAGTTCGGCCATATTGGCACGGTTATTATTGCCGGAAGACTTTGGACTCGTTGCCATCGTATTGGTCATATTTGGTCTGGTTTCGCTGCTGTTTGAATTTGGGGTCAATATGGCGCTTATTCAAAACAACAAAGCCACGGACGAGCATTTTCATACCGCATGGACAATTCGCCTGTTGCAATCCTTGTTTATCGCCATATTGCTGGCCGCATTCTCGCCCTTAATC